>TARA_R110002012_G_scaffold79368_5_pt1 | contig 23668 bp, 19 predicted proteins | sample TARA_R110002012 | Tara Oceans TARA_R110002012 (sample SAMEA4396515) | marine metagenome | biome: Westerlies Biome; feature: [DCM] deep chlorophyll maximum layer (ENVO:01000326); material: water (ENVO:00002006), including particulate matter (ENVO:01000060) such as... | depth 40 m | reverse complement strand
GCGATAGCAATGGTTTTCATCTTGATTGCATCGAAGCTTAATTGCTGCTTGGTTTGAAAAACCAGCTTATTTAACAGTGAAACCAAGTTACTATGTTGTTCAGGTGTAACATGGTCAGCCTTAGTTGCCGCAAACAGTAGTCGATCAATTTTTGGTGAAAACAACCGTGAAAATATACTCGATTGTCCATATTGAAAACTTTCCATGATCATCACCATGGCGTTTTGTAAGTCAGCAAAACTTTCTGGACCATTGTTTAGTGGTGTTAAACAGTCAGCGAGAACTATTTGTCGATCGAAGTTAATAAAGTGCTCTTTATAGAAACGACGAACAACGCGTTCTTTGTATTCAATAAAACGTGCTCGTAGCATACCAATGTAGCAATCATCTTTAGCATTTTGATAATCATTACTGTCAATATCATCAAAACCACTATAAGGAAAAAACTGTAAAATTGGCGCGTCTTCTAACTCCCCCGGCAAAATAAAACGCCCAGGTTGAATAACAGATAAGCCCAGTTGATGGCGGAAAAGTAATAGCAGTTCTGTATACTCTTGCGATAATTGTGCTAATACGCTTTCGTCGACACTGGCAAAAGGGTCAAAGTCGGTTAATTTGTCAAGAAATCCTTGTGCATGCGCACTTCTTGGGGCTTGATTAAGTAACGCCGTAGTTTGTTTTGACCATTCTTCAAAGGTCAATGACAACATAGGTAAATCAAGCAACCACTCGCCAGGGTAATCTGTAATATCAATATATAACGTAGCTGACCCCGTCGCATACTTTAGTAAAGAATCTTTTGGCTGATAACGTACGGCTAAACGTAACTCACTAATACCATTGGTTGGTTTTGGCCATTGTGGTGGTGACTGACACAAAGCTGAAAAGGCCCTATCATATTCAAATCGTGGAATATGAAGATGCTTTTGTGGTACTCGTTTTGCCGCAATATAACGTCCTTCATGAACCACATTAAAAAAGCTCAATTGTGAATTATTACCTTCATTTAATAATTGATTCACCAGAGAAGTTATGAAAGCAGTTTTACCACTACGACTTAAACCCGTTACAGCAAGTGTTACGTGTTGGTCGATAGAGCGATTAACAATATCACTGGCTTTTTGTTTTAATTTTTTTAGTTTTGCTTGATTAATAAATGCCATAGTTGAATGCTATTTTGAATTCTACATGCGTTGAAGATGAACATTGATTGTTACGTGCAGTACAACAAGAAAAAGTCGACTTAACAATACGCTTAATAGCTTTGATACTAGCGTTTTTTAAGTTTTGATAACAGTAATTTATCTGACTTATTAATAAAATTTTGCCAATAAAAAAGCGGCTTGGCCGCTTTTATTTATAACTTATTTATTTCTCGTGAAACCGTGAATTCGGGCGATGTTACATAACGTTCAATAACTTGTAATTCTAGCTCTAAGGTTTTGAATTTACGTCTAATGTCATGAAAAGCTTGCTTGGGCGGCTCTCCTGCTTGCCAAACCCTTGACTTCACTTTAATCGATTCATTCGTAATATCTTCATCAAAATCCTGTTGCTTCGCGGTACGTTGCTGCGCTGTTTGCGCATGACCATTATTCGCTTTTGCTCCATTACGGTTAACATTCGCAGTATTGCCAGACTTTTTATCTAATATAAACCATGCTGCAATATAGATAACAATAAACCATCCCATGCCTAACAATACACCTGAAACTACCAATATACGCACCAGCCAAGTTTCCCAGCCAAAGTAATCTGCAATACCTGCGCACACTCCGGCTATTTTTCCTTGGCTCGTATTTCGATATAACTCACCTCGGCCTTTACTGGTCATAGTTTATTTCTCCACTCCGGCGTTTCAGCATCTAAAATAGCTTCTAAAGTTTTGATCCTGTCAGCCATTTTATCAGCGAGCTCTGACAGTTCTGACAACTGAATATACTCTTCTTCACTAAAGCCCTGGCTAATTTGTCGTTTACTACGATAGTGTAAAATCAACCAAATAGGTGCCACTACTATCATGAATATAATAACTGGAGCGATAATAATCTCTTCCACAATACTTCCCCTTACTTGCACCTAATTCAAGGCATGCGTTGTTAACGTCTAATTATTTCTTTTTAGTTTCTGAATTCATTTTAGCTTTTAGTGCCGCAAGTTCATCATCAACTTTTTCATCAGAGGCTAAATCAGCAATTTCATCAGCTAACGACTTACTACCCATATCATAAGATTCTACTTGTGCTTCAATATCATCAATTTTTCGTTCATAGCGATCAAAGCGACTTAACGCATCATTAACACGATCACTGTCGATGTTCTTCTTCACTTTCAATCGAGAGCTAGCGGTTTTCTCACGCATAATAATCGCTTTCTGACGTGATTTAGCATCTGCTAACTTGTCTTGTAATTGCGATATTTCGTCTTGAAGTTTTGCTATATGGCCATCTACGTGCTCTAATTCATCACGCAGTGACTCTGCACTTTCATGACACTTTTTCTTTTCCATTAAAGCTGCACGCGCTAAATCTTCACGGCCTTTGCTTAATGCTAGTTCAGCTTTATCTTGCCATTGTGTTGCATCCGATTCAAATCGGCTAGCTTGGCGTGCTAATTCTTTTTTATCTGCTAATGTTTTTGCTGATGAAGAACGAACTTCAACTAGCGTGTCTTCCATTTCTTGTATGATCAAGCGCACCATTTTTGCAGGATCTTCTGCTTTGTCTAATAAGTTGTTAATATTAGAATTAATGATATCTGTGAACCTTGAAAAAACACCCATAATTACTTCCTCGTTCAAAAAATTACGTTAATTGTCTTAGCTTTTACTATTCATGTTTTGCGCCAAGTTTTTAAAACATGGTAACAGCATGAATAATAAGCTTTTATTTATATTAAAAAAAAGACTTCTATCTCAGCTATTAATGAAATACACTATTTGTTAGTGAAAAAAACCAATTATTAGGTCAGTAAATGGCACGTTTCAAACAACAGGATAACCTCATTGGTCAATCTAATAACTTTTTAGAAGTTTTAGAGCAAATTTCTCAAATTGCCCCCTTAAGCAAACCTGTACTCATTATTGGTGAGCGCGGAACAGGTAAAGAGCTTGTTGCTGCACGGTTACATTATTTATCAAAGCGTTGGGATCAAAATTATTTAAAGCTTAATTGTGCCGCATTAAACGAAAATTTATTAGAAAGTGAGTTATTTGGTTACGACAGTGGCGCATTTACTGGTGCAAGTAAACGACATGAAGGTCGCTTTGAGCGTGCAGATAATGGCACATTATTTTTAGACGAAATTGCTAATACTTCAGGTTTAATCCAAGAAAAGTTATTACGTGTTGTTGAGTACGGTGAATTTGAACGAGTTGGTGGTTCAAGAACCATTAAAACCAACGCACGCCTCGTTGCAGCAACTAATGAGGATTTACCTTCAATGGCAGCCGCAGGAGAGTTTAGAGCAGATTTACTTGATAGATTAGCCTTTGATGTAATAACACTACCACCATTACGAGAGCGCCTAGACGACATTTTAGTGTTAGCCGAACATTTTGCCATTAACATGGCACGTGAGCTCGAGTTTGAACTTTTTAGCGGCTTTACCGAAAAAGCCAAGCGTGCCCTGCTTGAGTATCATTGGCCTGGCAACATTCGTGAATTAAAAAATGTTGTAGAACGTAGTGTTTATCGCTGTAATAACCCTCATTTGCCAGTTCATGAACTGGTTATTGATCCATTTGAATCTCCATACCGTCCATCTAAACGCATTAAAACTCAAGACAGGATCATCACTACACCAGCAGTTGAAACTGTTGAGAAAAGCCTTGAACCAACGCAAAAGGTAGCGCAGCAAAGTAAACCTCAGGTCAACACTTTACAATTTCCATTGTCATTGAAGACTTTATCGCAAGACTACGAGGTCGATTTGATCAAGTCGGCACTCGCTAATTGCCAATATAATCAAAAGAAAACAGCCGATGCCTTAGAATTAACCTATCATCAATTAAGAGGTTACTTAAAAAAATATAATTTACTGGATTCAAGTAGTGCAGATGAAGAATAAATGTTTACTATGACTTATTGTAAATTTACCTATTACAACTGTTTAGCACTGTTTATCATAGTGCTAACAGGTTGTGACTCAAGCGAAACACTTTCGTTAAGCAAAAAAAGTATTATTTACTGCAGTGAAGGCGCTCCTGAAAGCTTTAATCCTCAAACCGTTACTTCTGGCACCACCATAGATGCAACAGCCAATCAGTTGTATAACCGTTTAATAGAGTTTAATCCTACTGATAATTCAGTTGTTCCTGCTATCGCAAAATCCTGGCATGTTACTCGCGATGGTAAAATGGTAACTTTCTATTTACGCAAAGACATTGAATTTCATCAAACAGCTTACTTTACGCCCACACGCAATCTTAACGCTGATGATGTTTTATTCAGTTTTAACCGTATGCTTGATGAAAATCACTTATATTACCCGGTTTCTGGTGGTAAATACCCTTTTTTCCAAAATGCTCAGCTCGTTGATTTAATTGATAATATCGAAAAAATTAATGAGTACACTATTCGTTTCCAGCTATCGCATTCAGATAGTTCATTTCTCGCTAATATTGGCGGTAATTCAGCGGTTATTTTATCCAAAGAATATGCCGATGAATTAGTGGAACTAAACACGATGCAAGAAATTGATATACTGCCAATTGGTACGGGGCCATTCAAATTTAAGCAATATAGCTCTGGAGCATTTATTCGTTATGAACCTCACGCTAACTATTGGCGTGGAAAGTCTGATCTTAAACAGTTGGTTTTTGATATCACACCTCGAGACACCGGCCGTTTAACAAAACTCCTAGCCGGCGAATGCGATATAATTGCCTATCCAATTGCTCATGAAAAAATTAAACAACACCCTAACCTTACTTTAGAGTCTGTGACATCTTTTAATGTTGGCTATTTTGGTTTTAATACCAGTAAACCTCCCTTTAATGATCCACTAGTAAGAAAAGCAATATCTTACGCAATAAATAAACAAGCAATTCTAGAAACCGTTTATACTGGGCAAGCAGAAATTGCCGATGGTTTGATCCCAAATTCTTCTTGGGCCTATGATTCAACAATCACAAGTCAGGAGTACTCGATAACAAAAGCTCAAGCATTATTAGCAGAAGCAGGTTATAGCAATGGATTTTCGATGAACTTATGGGCGATGCCTGTGCAACGAGCTTATAACCCGGATGCTGTCACTATGGCAAAGTTGATCCAAGCTGATTTACAAAAAATAGGGGTTGATGTTGAAATTGTTTTTGACTACGAGTGGTCGACCTTTTTACGAAAGATTTCCGAAGGTGAACACCAGAGTGTATTATTAGGTTGGTCTGCTGATCACCCTGATCCCGATAACTTTTTTTCAACATTGCTCAGCTGCGCATCAGCCGTTACGGGTAGTAATAGAACCTTTTGGTGTAATGAAGAATTTGATCAGCTTATCCAAAGTGCGTTACAGACCAACAACATTAATAGTAGGAAAGCCTATTATTCAAAGGCGTTAAAATTGATCAATGAAGAAGTACCTTTAATTCCTATTGCCCACTCTAAAAGGTACCAAGCAAGAGCTAACAATATAAACGGCACCCTATTACGCTCAATAGGCGGAATCGACTTTAATGGGGTTACTAAAAACTAATATGTTAATTTTTACACTACGACGCTTTAGTTTGTTCTTTTTTACTATGTGGTTATTGACCATATTATCCTTTAGTTTAAGTTTTCTGTTTCCTGGCGAACAACTCATTAACCTTACAGGACAAATAAACGCCTCACCTGAGCAACTGGCGGTTTTAGCGAATGAATATCAACAGCAAGCAAACTTACTAACACAATACTTCAGCTATGTGAGCCATTTGTTTCATGGCGATATGGGCTATTCAATGACTAGCCACCTGCCGATAATGACAGAAATAATCAACCGATTACCCGCAACAGTCGAGTTAACTTGTGTAGCACTACTTGTTGCTATGTTCTTCGGTATTCCTATTGGCTTCTGTGCCGCTATTTATCACAGAAAAGCACCAGACAACTTTATCTTAGCCATTGCTATGATTGGTTACTCAATCCCTGTTTTTTGGCTCGGTATTTTAGCCATCTTAGTATTTTCGGTTCAATTAGGTTGGTTGCCCTCTGCTGGACAAATAAGTCTATTGTTTGAAATTAAGCATGTGACCGGTTTACAGCTAGTCGATATTTTACTCAGCGATAGCGAGTATAAGTGGCAAGCTTTCCAAGATGCTACTCGCCACCTCATATTGCCCGTTATTGTTGTTGCCCTAGCTCCTGCAACCATCTTTATGCGCTTAGCTAGAACAGCTATGTTGGAGGTGCTAGACACCCATTACATTAAAGCAGCAAAAGCTAAGGGCTTAACCTTTAGCCAAATTATTTATCGACATGCCATGCGTAATGCGGTTATTAAAGTTATCCGCGATGTCGGCCTGCAGTTTGCTCACCTTATTACTATTGCGATGGTAACCGAAGTGATCTTTAGTTGGCCGGGGATTGGTCGTTGGCTAATCGAAAGTATTTATCAACGCGACTATACTGCTATTCAAGGTGGCCTTATCGTGCTCTCAACCTTTATATTTATTGTGCATATTATTATTGATTTTGTCTATGCTGCGCTTAACCCATTAGCTCGGGAGCCTAATCATGGCACGTGATAAAATTTATTTAGAAGAAGAGTTTCCTACCCCGTTAATGCAGTTGTGGCATAACTTTAAACAACCGCCAGTGGTTTTGATTGGCTTTGGCTGTTTTTTATTTTTAATTGCCTTGGCTTTATTAGCCAGTGTTATTACACCATATTCTTCAGTGGAAAATCACTTAGATCACTTATTATTGCCTCCAGCATGGAGCGATGAAGGCAATGTCAGTTTTTTACTTGGCACAGACAACCTAGGTAGAGATATGTTATCGCGTTTAATGCACGGTACGTCATTAACCTTTGGTTTGAGTATTATTGTTGTTATGGCGTCTCTCGTAATAGGCGTTATTATCGGCTCTCTTTCCGCGCTCACTAGCGGTATTAAATCAAGTATCCTCAATCACTTTCTCGATGTGATTTTATCTATACCATCGTTATTACTAGCTATTATCATTGTTGCCATATTAGGCCCGGGTTTAGAGAACACCTTATGGGCAATTATTATGGTGCTCATACCACAGTTTGTACACATTACTCGTAATGCCGTAAAAGAAGAGTTTGCTAAAGACTACGTATTAGCATCACGTCTAGATGGCGCGAGCTCGATACGAATATTATGGTATTCCATTTTTCCTAATATTATCGAAAAGTTAATTAGCCAAGCAACACTTGCCCAATCAGCAGCTATTCTCGAAATTGCAGCATTAGGTTTTTTAGGCTTAGGGGCTCCTATTCCTATGCCTGAATGGGGTGCTATGTTAGCTAATGGTATTGACTTATTTTATATTGCCCCTTGGACTGTTTATCTACCAGGTTTAGCCATTTTATTTTCAGTTATTGCTACAAACTTGGTCGGCGAAGGCATGCGTCATGCGCTGAAAGTGCGCAAGGAAAATTAATGAATTTAATTGATATTCGAAATCTTTCCATTGAGCTACAGACCTCAACACAGCCTATCCTTGCTGTTGATCGAGTCAACTTAACCATGAAAGAAGGTGAAGTGAGAGGTTTAGTTGGGGAATCAGGCTCAGGAAAGTCACTGTTAGCACAAGCCATTGTTGGCGTGCTTGATGAAAAGTGGAAAGTAGATGCCGACCGTTTTCATTGGCGCGGCAATGATTTAATGCGACTTTCACCTGAAGAAAGAAAGGCGATTATCTCTAAAGATGTGGCGATGATTTTTCAAGAGCCTATGGCCTGCTTAGATCCAACTACCACGATAGGAGAACAGTTAGAGGAAGCTGTAGATGTTGAGCAATTAACTGGCTTTTTCTGGCAAAAGCGTCAACAACGTAAACTTGCTGCGATTAATTTATTACATAAAGTGGGCATCAAGCAGCACGAAATGTGTGTCAAAAGCTTCCCTCACCAATTAACCGACGCCTTGTGTCAGCGAGTTATGATAGCCATGGCACTGGCCCGTCGCCCGATGTTACTGATTGCTGATGAGCCTACCGCAGCAATGGAAAGTACCAATCAAGGGCAAATATTTCGTCTTTTAGCGAGCTTAAATCAGCTGAAAAATATGTCGATATTATTGATCAGTCATGATTTAGAAAATGTAACTCATTGGACCAACGCGATCACTGTGATGTACAGTGGTCAATTTGTTGAGGCTGGCACCACCGAACAAATATTTAATCAACCTTATCACCCCTATACTAGAGCTTTAGTTGACAGTAGCCCGAAAGCCAATAGAATGATCCCTAACAAATCTAGGTTGATGACCTTACCTGGCAGTATTCCAATTTTACAGCATTTACCTATCGGTTGCCGCTTAGGCCCTCGGTGCCCACGTGCACAACAAAAATGTGTACATGCGCCGAAAATAAAAAACTTTCATGGTCATCAAGTGAGTTGCCATTTCCCGTTAAAGGATAGTTACTCGTGAGTAATGTGCTATTACAAGTTATTAATTTAAGTAAAAATTATAAAGATAAAAACTACTGGTTTAACCGTAAATGTGTTGCTGCTTTAGAGCCATTATCTTTTGATATTATGGCACATAAAACCTTGGCTATTGTTGGAGAAACTGGTTCAGGTAAATCGACTTTAGCTAAATTATTGGTTGGTGCTGAATTACCTACAACGGGCCATATTCGCTTAAATGGCCAAACTTTAGCACCCGGTAACTTCAAGCAACGTTGTCAGCATATTCGTATGATATTTCAAGACTCAGGTACAACCTTAAATCCAAGTTTGACCATTGAGCAATTATTAGATGAGCCACTCAGGCTCAACACCGACCTTGGTGAAACCGAGCGTCATCAATTGATCCGAGATACTCTAAAAAAAGTGGGTTTGTTGGCTGAACACATGAGTTTTTATCCCCATATGTTTTCTGGTGGGCAAAAGCAGCGTATCTCATTAGCACGAGCAATTATCTTAAAACCACAAGTGATTATTCTTGATGAAGCGTTAGCTTCACTTGACCCCTCACTACGCTCTCAAATCATCAATTTGCTATTAGATTTGCAGCAGCAGATGGGATTAGCATTTATATTGATTTCTCATAACTTAGGCATTGTCAGGCACTTTAGCGATGACATGATGGTTTTATGCAAAGGTAAAGTTTTAGAGTTTGGTAAAACCACTGATATATTACAAAAACCTCAGCACAAATATACTAAAAAGCTGATCATGAGCCAGCGTTTCCAACTTCTACACCGCTAACTGAACAATGAAATTTTGATAATAAAAAACCAGCCTTTTGGCTGGTTTTTTTGAATTGAGCTTTTAAAAGCTAGTATTGAGAAGTTGGTGCTGTTATCTCTCTTCGAACAATATCTGCATCTGCTTTTAACGATTCAATGTAACTTAAATAAGCTGCTTGGGCTAACTGCTGAGTTAATTGCTGTGACAAATTAGCTGACGCTGTTACTTCGCCATCGTTCACCGCTTGTACTTCTAATAATGCTAAGTTGCCATCGCTTAAGTTAACAGTTGTTGCTGAAACATTGCCTTCGCTAGGACGAGGCAATTTGAATGCTTCTCTAGCTAAACTTGCATCTAAACCGCTACCAACGCGAGCAACCGAAGCTTTAACTTCCATTGTTGCGCCAATTTCTGTTAATTGTTCAGTAATATCGGTTCCCGCTTTAAATGCAACTAATAGCTCATCTGCAACCGTTTGTGCTTTCTCAGATGCTTTTTGGGCAATTAAAATGTCTCTAATTTGCGGACTAACTTCAGCTAATGGTTTAACGCTAGCTTCTTGGTATTCATTCAAGCGCATTACAATCGCTAAGTTATCACTTACTTCAACAATGTCTGAGTTTAACTGCTCATTAACAACAAGGTCTGAAAAAGCTGCATCCAACACTGCACTAACATTAAATGGTGCGCTGTTATTACCACGAGTTAACCAGTCAGACGTTTTTACTGTAGTATTAATTACACCAGCAGCGTCATCTAAACTGTCAGGAAATTCAAAACTTAAGCGTGCGATTTCTTGTTGAAGCTCAAAAAACTTATCTTGTGCTTTTTCATTTTTCGCTTTAGCTATTAATGACTCACGCACATCAGCAAGGCTCTGTACCTTCTCAGCTTTATAATCAGTTAGCTTAATAATGTGAAAACCAAAGTCTGTTTTAACTACGTCACTAACACTGCCAATATCGGCTAAGGCAAATGCTGCTTCGTCGAAAGCAGTATCCATTACACCGGCATCAATCCAATCAAGATCGCCGCCATTTTCACCGCTAAAAGTATCATCCGAATTTTCTTTTGCTAAAGTAGCAAAGTCTTCACCTGCATTAATTTTTGCAAGCAACGCTTCTGCACGTGTTTTAGCGCTTGCTTCATCATCACCAAATTCAATTAAGATATGAGCAACACGACGTTGTTCTTCATCACGGTACTGACTGATATTACTTTGATAGTAAGCTTCAATATCCGCATCAGTTAACACTATTGTTTTAGCAATATCATTGACATCAAGCGTAATATAATTAACCTTCACTTGTTCTTGATTTTCAAAACGCGTTTGGTTAGCAAGATAATAATCATTCACTTCCTCATCAGTTAACTCAACTGTCGCTTTAAATTGCTCAGCATCAATGGTCGCGAATCGAATATCACGTTGCTGGTTTTGCAACGCTGTGTAAATATCTTCTTGGTAAGGTAGGCTAAATTCACTAGCAACTAGCGCTTGTGTTAATTGTCGACGTGTCATTTCAGTGCGTAAATAATCACGAAAATCAGACGATTGAAAAAAGCCAGCTTGATTAATCATCGCTAAATAACGATTGTTATCAAAAGCACCATCAATTTGAAACTCTGGCATATTACGAATAGTACTTTTAATACGCTGATCTGCTACACGAATAGCAAGCGAGTCTGAGTTTTGGTCAACAAGTTTTTGATTAATTAAACTATCAACGACACCATCACGAAAGTTCTTCATGTAACCAGGATCAGCCGATAATGTTTCAAACATATCACCAAATTGCTGCGCCATGCGATTACGTTGCGCTTGATAAGCCTTGTTAAACTCATCTTGTGATATTTTTTCTCCATTAACATCTGCAACAGAAGTGTCAACAGAGTTGTTGTAACTTCCAATGCCTGCAACAGCGAAGGTTAAAATAATAAAACCAAGAATAATCTTAGCGGTTAATCCTTGAGAGCTTTCTCGAATATTTTCTAACATCTTTATCTCTTTACACGAGGGTATTGTACTTTCGGTGTGATTTCTTGAGGTTTAACTTACCTCTATTATACGCTTTAGTTAATTTATGACCTGTTAATAAAAAAGTAAACTTCACTTCGACAATATATTAACTAGGCTATTTTATTAACTTAAACGCTTTAAAATCACAATTTGAACGGGCATGTTAGCCCAATAATAATGAAAATGAAACTCTTTTACTCTGGTGATGAAATAACGGTTAAATAACCACCAACTTGCTTTGAAAAATAGCCGTTATCAATGCCAACCTACAGATCAAAAAAGAGTAAGTGTGATAGCAACACTTACTCTTTTGTATTAACCCTGCGGTACTAAGTTTTATTTTTTATTGAGAATATCATCTAAGTTTGCTTGCTCTGCCGATGACAAATTAAGCTCACTTGCTTTTAGTTTGCTTCGTTTACGTAGCACAAACACTAAACTAATAATAAAGCCCAAGAAAATAACCAGCGGCCCAAACCACAAAATATAGGTTTGCTTTTTTAGCTGAGGTCGATATAACACAAAGTCTCCGTAGCGATATACCATAAAATCGATAATTTCCTGATCGCTTTTGCCTTCCTGCAATAAGTTATACAAGTTTTTTCTTAAGTCGACAGCTATCTTAGAGTTTGAATCCGCTAGGTTTTGATTTTGACACTTAGGACAACGTAACTCTTTTGATAATACTTGAAACCGTATTTTAGTCGCTTCATCTTTAAATTGAAAAGTATCAACGGGGCTTGCGCTAACGTTGCTTATCAACAAAAAGCTGAGCAACAAACTACTCATAGCTAAACCAAGCACTTTTGCTATCTGTAAAATATAATGGCCGTTGGGCTGTGTATGCATTAAGACGCTCCTTGTGCCATTTCAGTTTCTATTTGCTCAATTAACGGTAGAAACTCTTTTTTCCAAACCATATCGTTAATGGGGCCAGCAAAGCGCTTACGTATAATACCGGTATGATCTATCACAAAAGTCTCAGGTGCACCGAACACACCAATGTCTAAACCTAATGCACCTTGCTCATCAAAAATAGACAGCACATAAGGATCTTTGTATTGCTTGAGCCACTGTAAAGCGGCATTACGATCATCGGTAAAGTTAAGGCCATAGAGCTTAATACGAGGGTCTTGAGCAATATTGAGTAAATATGGATGTTCATATTTACACTGTATACACCAAGTAGCCCAAACGTTAAGCAAGACAATATCACCTTGCAAGTCATCTCGCCCTAACATTTGCTCTGATGCTGTTAAGCTCGGTAACGCGAACTCAGGCAGAGGTTTACCTATCATAGCCGACGGCATCGATTGAGGATTAAGAAACAAGCCTCTATAAAGTAAAACACCTAATAAAATAAATAAAATTAATGGTATAAAACGAATAATACTTTTCATTAATTTATGCCTCTTGTAAAACGACAGAGTTAGATTGTATAGACTTTTGCTCTTTTGCCAATACACGCTTACGATAGCGCTTACTCAGAATAGCTAAAAATCCACCTATTGCCATCAAGAAACCGCCTAGCCAGATCCAAACAATAAACGGCTTATAGTACAAGCGCATAGACCAAGCATTTTGACCTAATGGATCTCCTAACGCCACATAAATATCACGTAATAAATTAGTGTGAATACCGGCTTCTGTCATGCCCATACTTTCAACAGTGTACGTACGTTGTTCAGGCTTTAATAACGTTATAAATTCACCATCAAGTGACACATTAATTTGACCTTGAATAGCGCTATAGTTAGGACCTTCAACATTCTTTGTTCCTGCAAATTCAATCGTGTAGCCTGATAAATTTACATTTTCACCTGGCGACATTTTAACGTTAATTTCTTTTTCATAAGAAGACACCATAGTAATACCAATAACCGTCACAGCTATACCAGCATGCGCAACAGCCATACCTATATGGTTGAGCGGAACCGCTGAAAACTTCCAACGTCCATCGGCTTGTTTTGCATGGTTAAGCACATCTTTCAATACTGCCAATACAATCCAACACCCTAATGTCATACCAACAAAGACCATAAAATTAAACTCACCTGCAAACATGAATGGCCAAGCAGCACCGAATATCACGCTAAAAATGGAAATTAAGTTTAGATGCTTAGAAAGTTCACCCTTGCGGGCTTTTTTCCAGCGAATAAGAGGTCCTATGCCCATAAAAATAAATAACGCAATCATCATAGGAATAAATACGGCATTGAAGTATGGAGCGCCCACTGATATTTTCCCCATTCCCATAGCGTCAATAATCAATGGATACAAAGTGCCTAATAAAATTGTCACTGTTGCCGTAATCAAAATCGACATAGCGATTAAAATAGTATTTTCACGTGAATATGCGGTAAAGCGGTTAGGGCTAGTAACATTAGCCGCTTTAACAGCATATAGTGTCAGTGAACCACCAACCGCTATAGCTAACAAGACTAACAAGTACATGCCTCGTCCTGGGTCGACAGCAAAGGAGTGTACAGAGGTAATAACGCCTGAACGTACTAAGAACGCGCCAAGTAAATTTAATGAAAAAGTAAATATAGCGAGCAATAACGTCCAATGCTTAAAAGTATTACGTTGTTCCGTTACCGCAAGCGCATGAATTAATGCTGTACCTGCAAGCCAAGGCATAAATGAAACGTTCTCTACTGGATCCCAAAACCACCAGCCACCCCAGCCAAGCTCATAGTAAGCCCACCAACTACCCAGTGCGATGCCAACTGATAGAAATGACCAAGCGGCCACAGTCCAAGGACGCGACCAACGAGCCCAAGCTGCATCCATTTTTCCCGCCATAAGGGCTGCAATAGCAAAAGCAAAAGCAACAGAAAAGCCCACATACCCCATATACAACATTGGTGGATGAATAATTAAACCAATATCTTGTAATAACGGGTTTAAATCTCGCCCTTCCATTGGAAAATTAGGCAGCAAACGTTCAAAAGGATTTGACGTTAACAGCGTAAATAAAATAAAACCGACAGCGATCATTCCCATCACAGCTAAAACGCGTGCGACAAACTCTCGCTCTAATTGCTTACTAAAGATACCAACAGCAAATGTCCAGCCAGTCAAGGCAAAAACCCAAAACAACATTGAACCTTCATGGCCGCCCCACACCGCACTAATTTTAAAATAGTAGGGTAAAAGGCTGTTTGAATGATTGGCAATATACTTAACTGAAAAATCATCCACGGTGAAACTATAGGCTAATAAACAAATACTAATACCGACAAAAAGAAATAAACCAAAACTTAAAGGTTTGGCACTATTGATTAATTGTTGATTGTTCTGCGCAACACCTATTAGCGGCACTATGCTTAAACATAAAGCAAAAGCTAATCCGATAATGAGGGCGAAATGGCCGAGCTCTGGGATCATGATAATTCCTGTAAATCAATGTTAAAACATTATTAAAACTAAACTCAATATAACTTACATAATTAAAGTTAATGGTCGTTAATTTCAAATCTTCTTAAGTCAATACCACGGTAACCATCGTGAGTAGCAATAATTACTGCGGCATAAAATCAATTAACTTTTATGGTACGAGTACCGATATTTGCATGTTAATCGGCTCTTTTTCCATCACATCTATATCAAGCGCTTCAACCTTGAAGTCACCGGGTTTAATACCTACATTGCCCTGCATTGAGACCACTGCATAGATATGAACTTTATCAACACTACTCAAGCGCATTTGTGGAGTCATTGCTTGAGAGTCATCTAAAACAATACTAAGTGGTAAGTCACTAGCTTTAATTTTTACTGCAGCTAAAGGCATACGAGGCCCTTCTGCAGCAATAGCGTAAATAAATACCGTTTTGTCCTCGCTGTCCATTAATGCTTCTTGGACATTCGGTGCGAGTGAAACATCAACAGTAAGTCGAGGCAATGTTGGATCAACCTCTTCAGCAGTTACTGATGATGTACCGCCCTCATTACTGATACGTAATTGATTTTTAGCTTCTTCTACTGCGCCCATTAAGGCTTGTTTGCTGATACCTGGACGCTCACTGTTTAAAACCGTTTCCCAGTATTGCACTGCTTTTTCAAAGTTTCGATTACTAAAGCTGTCCATACCTAATAGAATATTAGTAGCAGCATCAAGTGAATCTAAGGCTAAAGCCTTATCAATAACCAACTGTATATCTTCATTTATCACTTGGTTGTTTTTATAATACATTGCCTGAGCTTTTGGCCCTAATAACTCAGCATGTTCACCGACTTGTGCAATCACACCGTCAAACGCTTCAACTGCATTATCAAACTCACCTACTGAAATATAAGCCTGACCTAAACTAAACAGTGCTTGTGAGTTTGATGGGTCATTTGCCACTTCTCGTTGGAGTTGCTGCAAACGATAAGCAAGCATTTGTTCTGGAGATAGTTCGTTATGGGCTGCACTTTCATTCATCGCTGCAGGAGAATTTAATTGCGGGTAAGCACCTAGGATCATATAGCTATATAAACTCAAGCTAACGATGGAAAAACCAATAGCAACGGGCCATAGCCATGACTTTTGCTGCGGCTCTAAAACATTTGCTTCGCTTACGTTAGCATCTTGTAAAAGTGTTTTGTCTAATTCAGCTTTCAATTGCAAAAAGCTATCTTGTTCAATACTACCCTCTGCTAGGTCATGCTCTAACTGTGATAAATGCTCGTGATAAAGTGTCACATTAGTTTCTTGTCGAATATTGCCATTTTCTGCACCAATAGCATTATTTTCTGCAGTAAAAATTCGCCATACAATAAATAATGCTATTACGATCAGTAATAAAATTGCCAGCCAAAATGTAGTCATATTATTTAATTTATACCTATAATTGTCGGATCAGACGCGTTAATTAAATTTATTAAAACGAATAACTAATGTTCTACTATGTTGTTTTAAAGCGCGGTAAGATTAACAATTATGCGCTGCTTTTCCTAGCTATATCACTCTCAAAAGTGTCTCTTTTATTAGAGTCACCGTACCAATGCCACCTACCTAAAAGTAAAAATGACACCGCCTATCTATAGCTCGCTATATTGCCGGTTAATATATCACAAAAGATACCGTCTCCACGATGTATTCAATAGTACTAACGGAAAACTTGATTAAGGTCAACAAGACGATAAATTGATTAATGTCACAAATTGCAAACACGCAACTTTGTTATTACGGGGTTATTTAGATAAGTACGTAGGTAGAAATTTAGCAGAAAAGTTTATGGTAATACTTGAGTAATTAAATTCAAGCAAGAACAAATTATCATTTACGCCATGGTGTATAAAATGCCAGAGCTTTAACGACTATTTTATTTACTTATGGCTTTAAAGTCTGGAAAAATCAGCTTTTGATGTCGAATTAGCTAACGCTATCATGAGCATTTAGCTTGATGAGGTGGGCCCGCTTAATAGCCACCGAATACCCATGCGCTAGAAACAATTAAGCCGCTTATAAAAGCGGCTTAATTAGCAATCATGAGCAAAAGCTAATGATTAGCCATTACATGCATCTTTAAGCGCTTTACCAGCTTTAAAAGATGGGATTTTAGCTGCAGCGATTTCAATAGTCGCGCCAGTTTGTGGGTTGCGGCCAGTGCGTGCTGCACGGTCACGTACTGAGAAAGTACCAAAACCAACTAATGCGACTTGTTCGCCACCTTTTAACTCTTCTGTAACTGCTTCGATAAATGAATCTAACGCACGACCAGCCGCAGCTTTAGAAATGTCAGCACCAGCAGCAATTTTCTCGATTAATTGAGATTTATTCACAGTGTATTCCCCTTCAATTGTTATTATTCAGCGCTATCATTTGTTTTTAGCGTCCTGCAGAAACTTTTATATCAAGCTTCTTTTTGAACATCAAGCGCTGAGTTAAAGAAAACTAAAAATATTGATAATTATTTTTATCTCTACTAGACCCCTTATGTATAGGGGTTCTAGCGTTATCAGCGTCATTAACTTACCATAGTTTCAGCGTTTGAAAAGCGTTAATTACGTTTTTTGTTAACTTTTTGCTGTTTTTCTATCTTTTTCAGCAAAAACCGCTGTTTTTCTACTCATTTAACTGTCTGACTGCCACTTTTCTACCGGGTGTTCTAAGGCTATTTTCAGAACTTCATCTATCCACTTCACCGGATATATGGCTAAATCAGCTTTAACATTATCAGGAATTTCTTCCAAATCACGCTCATTATCTTTGGGGATAACGACTGTTTTAATACCACCACGATGCGCAGCAAGCAGTTTTTCTTTCAGACCACCAATAGCAAGCACTTCACCACGTAAAGTGATTTCTCCGGTCATCGCTACGTCAGCTTTTACCGGATTACCGGTCAAACTTGATACTAACGCGGTACACATACCAATACCTGCACTTGGACCATCTTTAGGTGTTGCACCTTCAGGTACATGCACATGAATATCACGCTTTTCGTGAAAGTCTTCATTAATACGTAGTTTTTCAGTACGACTTCTTACTACTGTCATAGCCGCTTGAATAGACTCCTGCATCACATCACCAAGTGAGCCGGTATAACTTAATTTACCTTTACCAGGTACTGATGCGGTTTCTATCGTTAATAACTCGCCACCCACTTGCGTCCACGCTAGACCTGTGACTAAACCAACACGGTTTTCATCGTCAGCTTTACCGTAATCAAAGCGCTGTACACCAAGAAATTCTGATAAATTATCTTGATTTATCGTCACTTTCTTCAATTTTTTATCTAAAAGAATTGATTTAACGGCTTTACGGCATAGCTTAGAAATATCACGCTCTAGCCCACGTACACCGGCTTCTCGCGTGTAATAGCGAATAATACCGATAATAGCGCTATCTTCTATTTCAATTTCACTGCTCTTTAAGCCATTACGTTCGATTTGTTTATCCACTAAATGGTTCTTGGCAATATTGAGCTTTTCATCCTCGGTATAACCCGACAGGCGAATAACTTCCATACGGTCAAGTAATGGTCCCGGAATATCCATGCTGTTAGATGTTGCGACGAACATAACATCAGATAAATCGTAGTCAACTTCCAAGTAATGGTCGTTAAAGCTACTATTTTGCTCTGGATCTAGTACTTCTAATAAAGCAGATGCGGGGTCACCGCGCATATCAGAGGCCATTTTATCAATTTCATCTAATAGAAATAGCGGATTTTTCACCCCAACTTTAGCTATTTTTTGAATCAATTTACCGGGCAGTGAGCCAATATAAGTTCTTCTATGACCTCGAATTTCAGCTTCATCGCGCACACCACCTAACGCCATGCGCACATACTTACGACCGGTTGACTTAGCAATAGACTGCCCTAATGAGGTTTTACCAACCCCAGGAGGCCCAACTAAGCACAAAATAGGTCCTTTTAACTGACTAACCCGCTGTTGCACGGCCAAGTACTCTAAAATGCGCTCTTTAACTTTATCGAGACCGTAATGATCTTTGTCTAAAACATCTTGTGCTAATTTAAGGTTACGTTTTAATTTGCTACGTTTTTTCCAAGGAACACTGATCATCCAATCAATATAACTGCGTACCACCGTAGCTTCAGCAGACATTGGTGACATCATTTTTAATTTTTTTAATTCTGTTAAGGTTTTTTCTTTTGCCTCTTTAGGCATCTGAGCAGCTTCAATTTGCTTTTCTATTTGCTCAACTTCATTTGTGCCTTCTTCATCATCACCGAGTTCTTTTTGAATCGCTTTCATTTGCTCATTCAAATAATACTCGCGCTGACTTTTTTCCATTTGCTTTTTAACACGGGTGCGAATTTTTTTCTCAACCTGAAGTAAGTCAATTTCGCCTTCCATTAGTGCCATTAAAAATTCAAGGCGCTCTGAAACATGAGTAATTTCTAAAACTTTTTGCTTATCAACCAATTTAAGCGGCATATGCGCTGCCATGGTATCTGCTAACTGCTCAGCATCATCAATACCTGAAACTGACGTTAATACTTCCGGTGGTATTTTTTTGTTTAACTTAACATAACCTTCAAACTGAGAGATTGCAGAACGAATAAGCACTTCTGTACTATCATCAGGCGCGCCCTCAACATTCAAAAAGTCAGCATTAGCTGTAAAGTATTCATCTGTTTCAACAAATTCACTAATATGTGCACGACGCACGCCTTCAACGAGCACTTTAACAGTACCATCAGGTAGTTTTAACATTTGCAGAATAGTGGCTATGGTACCGGTTTGGTAAAGATCGTTTTGTGTAGGATCATCAACCGCGGCATCTTTTTGTGCAACAAGAAAAATTTGTTTATCATTTTCATTGGCAATATCTAGACAGCGAATAGACTTTTCGCGACCAACAAATAATGGGATAACCATTTGTGGATAAACTACAACATCACGTAAGGCTAATACGGGAATTTCAACTACGCCAGATAACTCTTTAGTCATTGGTTACTCTCTCGGTGATAGTATGATGTGATTTTATAATACCAACAGACACTTATTTCAGCCATTTGGTAAAGGATATGTAATTGTATATGGGGCGTTTGCAAATACTTTCAACAGATGAATAAAAAAAAGTGACGTTAATCACGCAGATTAACGTCACTTATTATTTTTTTAGCTGAGAAGCTTTATTCTGAAGACGCTTTTTCTTGCTGCGTTTCATAAATAATAATTGGTTGAGACTCACCTTTAATAACAGTTTCATCCACCACAACTTTTACTGCATTTTCCATTGAAGGCAATTCATACATAGTTTCAAGTAGTACCCCTTCAACAATAGAGCGTAAACCACGAGCGCCAGTTTTACGTACCATCGCTTTATGTGCAATAGCTGTCAAAGCATCTTCTCTAAACTCAAGCTCAACATTTTCCATATCGAAAAGTGCACTAAATTGTTTAGTTAAGGCGTTTTTCGGCTCTTGTAGAATTTGAATTAAAGCAGCTTCATCAAGCTCAGTTAACGTAGCAACTACAGGTAATCGACCAATAAACTCAGGGATCAAACCATATTTAACTAAATCTTCAGGCTCAACATCTTGAAAGCGCTGAGTTAAGGTTTTTTCATCTTCTTTGCCACGTACTGTGGCACCAAAACCAATACCTGTGCCAGTATGACAACGTTGCTCAACAACTTTATCTAGACCAGCAAAAGCACCACCACAAATAAATAAAATTTTAGAGGTGTCAACTTGCAAAAACTCTTGCTGCGGATGCTTACGACCACCTTGTGGAGGCACTGAGGCAATAGTTCCCTCAATTAGCTTTAATAACGCTTGTTGAACACCTTCACCTGAAACATCACGAGTAATAGACGGATTATCAGATTTACGTGAAATTTTATCTATTTCATCGATATAAACAATACCACGTTGTGCTTTTTCAACATCATAGTCACATTTTTGCAATAGCTTCTGAATAATGTTTTCAACATCTTCACCAACATAACCAGCTTCAGTTAATGTTGTGGCATCGGCCATTGTAAATGGTACATCTAACAAGCGCGCTAACGTCTGTGCTAAAAGTGTTTTACCACTACCTGTTGGGCCTATAAGTAAAATATTACTTTTGCTTAGCTCAACACCGTTATGCGAATCACCATTACGTAAACGTTTATAGTGATTGTACACCGCTACAGCGAGTACTTTCTTAGCGTGCTCTTGCCCAATAACATAGTCATCTAGGCTTTCACGAATTTCAATTGGCGTTGGTAAGCTTTCTTTATCTTGCTTTGGTGCGATTTCTTTAATTTCTTCACGAATAATGTCGTTACAAAGCTCAACACATTCATCGCAAACAAAGACAGAAGGTCCGGCAATTAACTTACGCACTTCATGCTGACTTTTACCACAAAATGAGCAATACAGTAACTTACCGTCATCACCGTCACCTGTTTTCATATCGGTCATACGGTACCTCTAATATTTAAAATTTTACAAACTAATACTGACAAGTATTTCATAAATTACGCAAATAACAATGCGCTTAACAAAGTAGACCGTTATTTATCGATTCTTTGTTCTAATATGGCATCAACTAAACCATATTCAACCGCACTTTCAGCACTTAAGAAGTTATCACGGTCAGTATCACCCGATACTTTCTTTAATGATTGTCCCGTGTGCTCTGCCATTAAACGGTTAAGTTTTTCTTTGATATACAAAATTTCTTTTGCATGTATTTCAAAGTCTGATGCTTGACCTTGAAAACCGCCTAAAGGTTGATGAATCATCACGCGAGCATTAGGTAAACAATAACGTTTGCCTTTTTCGCCGCCAGACAGTAAAAATGCCCCCATGCTTGCCGCTTGACCGATACAAACAGTACTCACATTAGGTTTAATAAACTTCATTGTATCGTAAATAGCCATACCCGCAGTCACAGAACCACCAGGTGAATTGATATATAAATAAATATCTTTGTCTGGGCTTTCTGACTCTAAAAATAGCATTTGGGCAACGATTAAATTGGCCATATGGTCTTCAACTTGACCACATAGGAAAATAACGCGTTCTTTTAGCAGTCGAGAATAAATATCGTAAGAGCGTTCACCTTTGGCGGTTTGCTCAACAACCATTGGCACTAAAGCACTGTCGATATTATTTGTTAAATCGTGAGAATTATTGTGAGAAGTAAACAACTAACTTTCCTTTTGATAAAAAAATGGCTCATATGTCCCCATATAAGCCATTTAAGCGATTGCTCAAGAGAATGTCAATCTAAAAGGTCTATTTACCTTCAGGATTCATAATATCTTTAAAGCTTGCTTTTTTGTCTGTTACTTTTGCGCTCTCAAGTAACAACTCTACAGCTTGCTCTTCTAATGCAACATTTTGCATTTGTTGAGCAAGTTCTTTGTTTGTTTTGTAGTACTCAATCACTTCAGCTGGATCTTCATACGCAGAAGCCGCTGATTCGATCAACTCAGTTACTTTTGCTTCGTCAACTTTTAATTCGTTAACTTTAATCACTTCGCCTAAAAGTAAACCTGTTTTTACACGACGCTTAGCTTGCTCTTCAAACATTTCAGCCGGTAACTCAGGTAAGTTATTCGGATCCATTTGACCAGCAAAACGTTGCATAGCTTGCTTACGTAGTACATCGATTTCTTGCGCTACTAGTGCAGTAGGGATCTCTAATTCGCTAACTTCAAGTAAGCCTTCAATAACTTGCTCTTTTACTTTAGCTTTAACAGCTTGCTTAAGTTCGCGCGTCATGTTTTTGCCAACTTCTTCACGAAGTGCTTCAACACCACCTTCTTCTACACCGAATAATTTCGCAAAATCTTCATCGATTTCAGGTAAAACTGGACCTTCAGTTTTATGAACAACGATATCAAACTCAGCGTCTTTACCTTTAAGCTTTTCAGCGTGGTAATCTTCTGGGAAAGTCACAGTGATAGTTTTCTCATCACCGGCTTTCATACCAATAATATCTTTTTCAAAGCCAGGGATCATGCGCTCAGAACCTAATTCAAGTTCGAAAGCTTCTGCTTTGCCACCTTCAAATTCTTCACCGTCAACGCGACCATTAAAGTCGATAGTTAACTTGTCACCTTTCTTGCTTTTACGCTTGTTTTCTTTCCACGTTTTATGTTGATTTTGTAATGTTTCGAACATTTCATCTAAATCAGCATCAGTCACGTCAACAGCTGGACGCTCAACGGCTATTTTATCTAAATCTTTTAAAGCGACTTCAGGGTAAACCTCAAATGTTGCTTCAAATTCTAGCGCTTTACCATCTTCATTGCTTTTAGCAACAAATGCTGGACGGCCTGCTGGGTTTAGTTTTTCAGCAACAATCGCATCAACAAAGTTACGTTGCATTAATTCGCCAGCAACTTCTTGACGTACAGATTGACCATAGCGTTTTTGAATAACTGATGGTGGCACTTTACCTGGACGGAAACCATTTATACGCTGTGTCTTGCCAATGTGGCGAAGACGGTTTTTAACTTCAACATCTACTGTTTCGGCAGGAACAGAAATCGTTAAACGACGTTCCAAACCTTGTGTAGTCTCAACTGAAACTTGCATTTAATTACCTCAAAAAACTTAGCGTATGTACGCTTTCTATAACGCATCTAAATATAGTCAACACTACTTTAAGTAAAATAGTGTATTCAGCTTATTAGCATAAACTAACAGAGCCCGGAAAAACCCGAATAAAGATGTTCAGATTAAAATAATGACGCGAAATTATAGCGGTGCTTTAAACAAGAGTCGAGCGCAGAACGCAAATAAATTGAAATTTATATAGATAGAGTTAACTTATATTAATAGTTCTTTGTTTTTAAAGGAAACTTTAAGAAAATAGAGAGATAAG
>TARA_R110002012_G_scaffold162980_1_pt1 | contig 23770 bp, 32 predicted proteins | sample TARA_R110002012 | Tara Oceans TARA_R110002012 (sample SAMEA4396515) | marine metagenome | biome: Westerlies Biome; feature: [DCM] deep chlorophyll maximum layer (ENVO:01000326); material: water (ENVO:00002006), including particulate matter (ENVO:01000060) such as... | depth 40 m | reverse complement strand
AAGGTCCCGTTCTCAAAAATTTCTAACTTAGCCATAAATTATCTCCACCCCTTCTTTGCGATACCCCAACCGCGTGGTGCGCTTCCTTTACGCCCAACAGTGCCACCTGAATCGTAGCGTCCTGGCGTAGGTGATGGCGTTGGCGTTGGCGTTGGCGTTGGCGTTGGCGGTGGCCTTGGCGGTGGCATCGTTGGCGTTGGCGTTGGCGTTGGCCTTGGCAGCGCTCTACCGTGCGGAGTCAGAGTACTGCGCCTACCTGCCGTATCAGCAGCAGTTCTTAAGGTACCCCCACGCCGTTTCTTAACTACACCTTTGTCCATTGTGCCTACTGCACTGTACTTGCGCTTGCCAGAAGCTTTCTCCATCCCTTCACTTTCTTTGCGCCTGGACTTAAGCGATTGTTTTCCTTTGGTTTTATTTCGGGCACCCAACGATTCGTCTAAACGATCATTATAACCTTGGCCTTTAACCTTACCGCCTTTTGCCATATGGCGTTTTTCGTAGTCTTTTTCTCTGTTGATACGCCGTCTTTCATCTCTAGCGTCTCTACCTTCCGCGCCACCCATGCGTTCTTTAGGGGCAATACGGTAAACCTCATCGTCAAGATTACGTAAAACTTTCTTATCATGAGCCATTCCACCACGAGCATAACCTTTTTTTACAGCTTTGCCGGGTTTCTTTTTAGAACTGTCAAAATAACTAGGCATGTCTTTATTCCTCTTATCTGCGTTAGCAAACTCTTGCCCTACACCTTGCGGTACTCCCGCTTTTTTAGCAAACTTAGGGTTGTTAGCTACCGCTGCCATAAATTTTGCTTGTTTTTTACTTTTGCTAGGCATTACCCATAGCTCTTAGTAAGTGTCAACACTATTAAATAAGTGTCAGCAGCTGTAGCTCCTACCGTAGTAACCAGAATATCTCCTGTCTTTCCTCCACCTGCATTATTGGGAATACCAAAAGCTGAAAAGTCGATGGTGTCTTCCCAATCCTGCGGTAGGTTCAATAAAGGAACATTAGCAGTAGCATCCCATAACAGCTCTACTCCCATCCCAATATTGGAAAAAGTAATTGTCTGCAGGGTAACCCCGCTGCAAGCTGCTCCAGTTTGGGGATTAGCAGATAAAGAATCAACATCCACTAAAACAGCCGCAGATTGCCCTGTCCCATCACTAATATTAGTAAACTTAAGAATCGCGGTACGCGCACCGTCTTGTATCACTTGGCTTGTAAGCGCATCTGCCATATTAATCTCCTCAAAAGCGGGGCGAACCCCGCTAATTATTATCTACTAAGGTACAGCAGTAAAAGGAGTAGCCAGAGTGCTTGTTCCTAGCATCGTTCCCTGTACCAAATATTTATTGGCGTACACAGCCGTAATGGAAACGTAAGACCCTGCTACACCACCTGTGGTAGTTCCGTTAACAACTATTGCATTGTCAGTAGAACCATTAGGTTCCCACACATGAACAGCACCTAAACCTGCTTTACCAGCTGTTACCGAACCAATCAACAGATTAGTAGCAGTAGTCATTTTAATCGTAGTGCTAACGCCAGAAGTTCCTAGAAAAAGGAAGTTATACGTAGCCCCTACGTTATTAAGAGTGTTGGGGTCCGAACCAGGACCAGAACCAGCCCCATCTGCAGCGGCGCTAATTGTAGGCAAGATAAAAGTTAAAGTTGAGTTATTAATTAATATTAACCGACCTGCATGGTCAGCAGGGGTAAGGACAGTGCCACCTACTGCGCCATCTGCGGTAATATCAAGAACGGAATTTGGGCCTTGGGAATAAAACCCACCCAACGAACGAACTGGGCCTTGGAAAGTAGTTAAAGCCATTAGAGGTTCCTCTCATGCGAGTAAATGTGCCTGTCTGCATGACGTCAGCCGAGTCTGTCAGACACTTTGGTTGTTCTCGGTAATCTTGTGGATATATAGCACGGTGTATTAAAAAACTCAATAAAAAAAGCCCACCTGAGTGGGCTTTGAAAAGCTAAGAGCTTTTACAGGGGATGGCTATGTAGCACCTGGCGAACCATATACCCCTAACGGATCGGAGACACCAAAAGAGTATCTCTCACGAGCTTTGTACCGACTATTGCCAGTATCAAAATCCGCATCCATAGAAGTAGACATAGGGGTTCGTACAAAATGCTTCAACCCATTTGGTACATCAGTCATCATGAACCACGCATTAGGATCAATCAAATAATGATTGACTGAGTAACCGCCGGGTACAGACCCGTTGTTACGCAAAGCGTTGATGTCATTATCGGCAGTACCTACCCGTAGCTCAGAATCCAGAATCCGAGTCGCTACAAATTGCAGCGCAGGGGGGATAATAAGTTTAGCAGGTTTAGCTGCGATCAAAAGACTACGTTCATCCGTCCACCCAGCAATTTGAATAATAGCCGCTTCCAAAGAAGTTTCATTCAAATCAGCACCAGTGGTAGGTCGATTACTATTAGTACCACCCGAAACTAACGGGTGTGCAGTAGAGCATAGAACTTCTCCATCGCCATAGGTAACACCAGCAGTAAAAGCATCATTTAAGATTTTTGCGCCCTTAACTTGCTTAGTGTATGCCATAGCTCTAGCCAAAGCCTTCGTATAACGTGCAGAAAGAGAGTCGTATAAGTTATCTTCAATCGCCTCTTCGGTGAGTGAAAATCCCATAGCAACCGTTTCATGCACATACCTGGCTGTCCATGCTTCTTGTGCGTTGTCATAAGCAATAGCCGCTCCTTCATCTTTCACAGGGGCTGCACTAAAACCTGACAATTTCGTTTCCTCTTCAAAGGAACGATCAGATGATTCAGATTCAAAAATATCTGCCGTTTCATCTGTGTATTTCGCGTATTCCAGACCAAATAAAGCGTTGAGGCCCGGTAATAGCTCTTTGAGTAACTGCGCTCGTGATATAGCCATTAGTTAGACCTCCTACACGCCTAGTGCGCGTTCATACTGGTGCATACCAAAATTCCACTTTACGATTACTTCAACATAAGTGTCAGCAGCCGTGGCTGTATCTGGCACAATGTCAATAATCCGTATAGGAAGAGTGTTGGTAGTCGCAGTAGTTGCGCTGATGGAAACCGCTGAATCACCTGTAATAGTTGATCCAGTACCCTGAATAAGAGCAGAGTTATTACCTATTGCAGTACGTGCAACCGAACTAATGGTGCTCGAACCTGCGGCAGTAACTGCTACTCTAAAGAGTTGATCGGGGTCATCACACACAAACGCCATTGCATCACTAGCAACCGTACCTGTAGGCCAATATTGCTTCCAGATAGGTTGGTTTTGCCCTGGGTCTGTATAGGATACTCCCAAAAAAACTCCAACAGGAGTTGCTGTAGCTGTGCCAGTATCTTTTTCAATAGTTCCGTCGTTAATTATCTTAACAACATCCCCATACAAAAGATTTGCCGCATATCCTGAGGCAATTTTAAACTTGCGTGTAGCTCCGGCAAATACCTGTCCGCCAATCAAATTGACTGGCTTCAGCCCGTAGGGGGCTGATACAGTGGGATAAGCCATAATAAGCTCCTAAAAATTATCCTTTACCAAAAGAAGTCACTTTGGTTGTCCTCTCATTAAAAAGAGGCATACGCGGGTCATTCTCTCGCATTAAATTATTGTCTACGGATTGTACCTGTGCAGAAGCCTGCTGTTCATAGTACTCACTGCGTTCCGCGACAAGTTCTACTGGTGCCTTACAAAGCAACAAACCACCCATCACAATATTATCCTTGAAACGCTCATTTTCGAGCGACACAAGTTGTATTTCAGGATGATCAATAGCTTTTACAGGTTCCCAGCCTTCACGTAATTTAGAAGAAACATTGGTTGGATCAGGTTGCCCTTGGGTACTTATTCGCACCCAATGAAAAGTGTATCCTTCTTCCGGAGTCGGGCTTGGCAAAACTTCAGGCCGTACCCACGCACGTTTTCTGGAACTCTTTTCCCGAGTATCTAATGCACGATCTAGTCTTTTATCAACCATTAGTTTCTTTTCCTTTTTTCAGCAGCATCATATTGAGCGTAGAGTTTTAATGGAACACCCATTCTTTTTGCAAGCGCCACTTGTGTTTTAGTAAGTTTCACCTTGTTGGGTGAAGTGCTCCGAGTTGCCGGAGCAACTACGTTGGTGGCTCGTTTTCTATCTGCAGGTTCGTTAGAACCGGAATCTTCAAATTGATCAGGGAAAGTTTCCCGCATACGCGCATCAACGCGTTGGTAATATTCATCTGGGTTTCCTTTTGCTGTAATTCCTTCCTTCTCTAACCTTTGGTGCATACCCAAAGCAAACCCAGTCATTTCTAATCCAATTCCTTGTGTATCACCAAACCATGTATTTTTTGCAGCCCATTCTTGATCTCGTGGGTCTACCCTAGGCGGTGACGCTGGAACGGCTTCTTCTTTTACTTGTACCTCATCTTTGGCCTCTTGTAAAGGAGGAAGCTTTACGCTATTTATTTTTTCCATGCGGATTTTAGCAGCGGTTAACGCTTCAGTAGCTTCCAATACCGCATCAGGTTCACCTGATTCATACGCTTCTTTATACTTTCTTTTGGCTGCATCTACTTCATTAGTTACAGTAGCCTTGGCTTGTTCCACCATAGTGGCTCTGTTTTTTAATGCAGTTCCTTGAAGTTCTTTGTTTTCTGCCGTTACTTTTTGAGCGTAACTAATGGCTTCTTCTTTTTCACGTATGGCTTTTTCCTTTACCCTACGTTCATCGTGATAGCCCTTGCTAAAATGTCTCAGCCGTTTCTTAACTTTGTCAGAATAGTTTTCCAACTCATCTTCAGTTAATTGCTCCGGAGGAGGAGAAAATTTACGGTTTTGGTCGGCTTTTGGAGTGTCATCAATTATTTCGACTTCTTCTTCTTCTACTTCCGTTTCCACTTCCGCTACAACTTTTTCCTTTTTGTCTTTCTCTAGAACATTTTCACGTCCTTCCACTTCTTCCACTTCAATTTCAAATTTATCTTCCCCTCCTTCGTCATGAGGGAATTCAAATTCCACTTTTTCTATAGCCATTACTTTTTTCTCCTAAGCACGCGAAATAGCTCGCGGGTCGCTGACGACTGCCTCAATGGAATCGTCGTTCATCAAACGGTACTCTTGTTGGCCTACTTTAAATCGAGTCCCAGTATTTGCCCGAAACATTACATAGTCCCCTTGTTTACACCAAGGTTCCCCATTAAATCTTTCTTTATCCGCATAAGCGTCCGCACCCATATCTACTACAATCCCAATAATAGAAAGAACATATTCTTCGTGTTTAGTAGATTCAGCTTTGGCAATACCACTTTCAAAAGTTTCTTCCACATTCGGAAGGGCAACTAACACTCTATACCCTACGGGTACAGGTATTTGAGCTTCCAATGTTTCTTCTTTAGCGGCTGTTTCTGCATGATCGGCTTGTATTTTTTCTTGGCGCTTTACTTCCAAGGCTGTCATTTCAGTCATCATTATCGTCCATATAATTACGCGAAAGGTCATTTACTTCTCGTAATGCAACTCTTAGACCCCGAACCAAGCCGCATACTCCTCGGTATTCCGAATAGTCTTTAACATCCCCACTGCATAAATGCTCTTCAGCAGCTTGTACTTCTACTGTTATTTTATCTCGTAACACCTCAAAAACGGTTTTAGCCATTATTTTTCCTCAGTAACTTTTTCAGCTTTAGCCAACTCTAATAAAGTTTTAGCTGCATCAATATCGGCCTTTTGGTCTGCTTGCGCTACCTGTGCGTCTATTCGTGCTCCTTCTTTAGCTGCGTCTATAAGCACTTTCTTCTTATCAAGATCAACTCGTTCCTGCGCAAGGGCAATATCTGCAGCGTCTTTTTCCTTAAGTCGTTGCTCCCCTTGGGTTTTAAGAGCCATTTCAGCTTGCTTAAGCTGCACAATTGGGTCTTGTGCCTGTTCTTGTGCTTGCTGCTGTGCTATTTCCCCTTCATGACGTTGGGTTAACTGCGTACCTGCATCTGCCATAAGCTTAGACAGTTGGACTTCCATATCCTGAGGTAGTGGTTCATTAGGCGGTGGTAAAGTAACCCCCAATTTTTCTTGCATTTGCTGACGGTATAAAAAGCCTAAATGTTCTGCCATATGTGCTTGCATAGCAGACCCCATCTGGCTTGCCATTGGGCTTTCCCCAATTTGTTGCGCAATCATAGGATCAGCCATAAAAGCCTGGTGGGTAGTAAGGTGGGCTTGGTGGTCTTGGTTAATAAAAGCTTGTATAGGGGTCCCTATCAACACATTCATGTTTTCACTAACAGGATCAAGAGGCTCCATGTCTTCAAGCCCCCCTGGGACCAACTTATCCGCGTTCTTCACTCCCAAAATTTCAATCATCTGTCGGTGTAACTGCGGAAGGTCATATATTTCAGGTGCCCCTTGCGCCATTTGTAAAACAGCTTGATATTGCACCACTCTCTGCGCCATCGTGGTGCTGTTAGGATCACTAACCGGAATTACTTCGACAGTCGCATAATCAGCCTGACGTGCACGAGGGGCAGCTCGATCAGGTGTATACTCATACTCTTGCGGTGCATACTCAGCAATAATCCCACGAAGTAACTTAAATTCTTGACGCATTGCATAGTGCACTCGCGCCTGTACTGCAGCCATCGGCTTTAAGGTACGTTCAAGTAGCGCTAAGGTTGTTCCAACAGGTGCATTAGCACTCATGTCAGAAATATTCATATCGCTGATAGCACCTAATCTACGGCCTTCTTCTGTAATCTGGTTTAACAACGCCAGTAAGGTTTGGCTCGGTTCCTTATAAGGAAGCGGCATAATATTGTCGCGGATTGCTCCACTAGGAATATCCACATCCCGAAACTCGCCAGGACCAATAGGAGTGTCGTCCCCTTGGACCCTAAATCCTCGTGCTTTAAGTCCCCCAGGAAGATTACTTAAAGTCCCTGCGTCAACTAATTGACGAATAAGAGAAGTACCTGCACGAGCATAGCCGCCAATAATATGAATTAAACCAAGCCCATAGAAACCAAAACCTGGGACATACGCATAATGAACAAAATGTTGACGCTTTAAACACAAAGGATCATCTGGGTTCCAATTACGCCGCAACCCCAATACTTTGCCTGTACCTCGTTCAATAGTAATTACATAAGGTTTAGCTACTTCAAAAAAACCTATGCCACTATTGGTACTCTTTTGCTCTATTACAAAACGATTTTCGCCGCTGGCGGTGGTTTCGATAACTAAATCAGCATGTATTTCATAAAGGCTGTAGCGGTCATCATCCGTGAGAGAATACCCTCCTTCTTGAGCTTTCTTCTCTTCTACGTCTGTATGAAAAACTTGAGGGTCCCCTAAATCTACAGCACAATAAAACCCTGCGGCTTGGAGTTTAAGTAACTCATTTTTAGTTTTTCGCATTTCGTGGGTTACACGCTCTGCTGTCTCTAATGTCGAAGCCCCATAAGGTACAATCATGTCCTCTGCAGGAATAAAAATAGCTACTTGCCTACCTAAATTAGGATCAAAATACACCTTTTTAAATGCAGACCCTGCCAAACCAAGACTGTAAAGCAAACGCTCGTGTTCAGGGCGGTACTCCACCATGACATCAGTAAGCTCATAATTCATGTCTGTCTTAACACGATCAGCGGCGTCTTCTTTATCTTGTGTAATTTCCCCCAATATTTGTGTTTTAACAGGGCCAGCCGCCGGGAATGTTTCAGACATACCCTCCGCCTGAAAGCGAATCGCTGCTTCTGCCAAAACCGTAGAGTAAACCCCACACGCATTTTCCCAAGGTTCAGTACGTTCCTCATACTTAAAACCCAACACCTCTAACCCCTTAACAAAGGTGTCCGCCCATTCTTTTCGGCTACCTACGTCCGCTGCTACCAACCCTAACAACTCGCTAGACATGGCTTGCAGTTGTGTATCATCTAAATATTCAGCAAGATTTGCATCAAAAGGGGCTTGCGCTAAGTCCCCAGGCATCCCTGAATCAGGAACAATAGTTATTTCCATGCTCCCGTCATCCAACGTAACCATCTCTGGATTAAGGATGCCAATTTCTAATTCTTGTCCTTCTTCTTCCGCAGGCTCTAATATGCCATCGGGAGCAGAGTACAGCCCCTTTTCGATTGCCATTGTTATATTCCTTATTTTTTCCTAAAGCCCCGCAACGTCTTAGCTAAGTTAGCTTGTCGTTTAGTGGTGGGGCTTTTAGACTTAGCCAATTTGTTTAATTCCTTCCCGCTGATTTTCTGTCCTTTTTTAACCCCTGCTTTACTACGCAAACTACCAGGGTTCTTAATTGCTTTCTTAATCCAATTTTTGTTTTTTGATCGAGCCATTAGTAATACCCTCCGTGCCTGTTTTGTTTAAAGTAACGGATTTCGTCCTCTTCATCGGACGGAAGCCGAATAAATCCACCTTTTCGGAATCGCATTAGGGCCAATGAAACTGAATCTACATAGTCATCATGCTCCCCCGCTGGAAAGCTTGCAACCTCGTCAATAACTTCATCCGCCCAATGACGATTGGGAGTCCACACCATTCCAGAAGCAAAAAGATCAGACACAGCATTTAACCGTGTGATTTTATCGTTACCTTTTACTGGCGTAAACTCTTGTACAGGTATTCCCATAGCTCGCATTTCATAAATAAGGGGTGCCCCAGACGCTTTTTTCTCAATAATGCACGAATCCGGGTCCCATTCTTGGTACTGTTCAATAGCCACTTGTTTTAAACGCGGAAATTCCATTCTTTCGCGGAATGCGTTCAACAACATAATGTTAGCTTGCTCTACCCCTGCTGCATCAGGCTTATAAAACACCCCCCAGGTAGTTAATGCCGAATAATCGGCCCGACTTGTCTTTTCAAACGCGGTATCCCATGCCATAAGTACAAAATCGCACGCTGGTGGGTCTTCTTCTTCCCAAATTTGCCACCACTCCCGTTTTACGATGGCTGAAGCCTCAGATGTGGGGTTTTGCTGGTACTGCGCCATCCATTTAGTGTTGGGTAGTTCTTCTTTTAGAGCCGCCAGCTCCTCTGGAGGCCAAAATTCAGGCCATAACGGGTTACCGGAAGGCATAATTGCAGGAAATTCAATAACTTCCCACTCTTCACCCCCTCTTTGGGCTGCTGCTTTGAGTACTTGAGCTGTTAAATCTCGCATACTCCACCGTGTCATGACGATAACAATAGCCCCACCTGGCTGAAGTCTCTGCCTTGGCCCTGATGTGTACCATTCGTAGGTTTTATCGTAAATATCAGGGTTTACTTCGGCCAGTGCTGCTTCCTGTTCCGAGTGTGGGTCATCAATAATGAGCAAATCCGCACCTTTACCAGTAACCGCCCCGCCTACACCAATGGCAAAGTAGTCTCCCCCCTTGTTTGTAGCCCATCTGCCTGCCGCTTTAGAGTCAGTTTGGAGTGCAACCCCTGGAAAAATGTCCGTGTACAACTCTTTATCTACTAAGTTTCTAACTTTACGACCAAACCCTACGGCAAGTTCTGCGGTATGAGAGGTTTGGATCACTTTTTTATGCGGGTATTTGCCTAGAAACCAAGCCGGAAGCAGGTAACTAGCGAACTCGCTTTTAGTATGGCGAGGGGGCATATTAATAATCAACCTTTTACACTCCCCGTTGGCAACGCGCTCAAACGCTGCACCCATACGGGCATGGTGTCTCCCACCAATAAAGCTAGGCCATGTTTCAGTAACGAACTTTAAAAAACGGGTTTGGGATGTTTGACGGGTTTTAAGCTTGTCCAAATGTTCAAGCTCGGCCAACAGTTTTTCTCTTTCTGCTACCGACAGCAAAGGAAGAACAGTAGGGATGTCCTTTAAGGTAATGTTTTCTAAAGGATTAGTCATACTGGTTTAAAATGACAAAATATATTGGCAAATTTATTTCCTTTCAACGGAATGGGCCGTCCATGAAAAAGCCTTGCACTTTCATAAAAAACCACCTCCCCAGGATGCAATAAAACGTGGTGGTCCCTGTAGTAATGGTCTTCTACCATGAGAGGCCACCCTTCCTCTACTTCCTGATCAATATTTATAATGGCACTTATAATATGAGTATCTATCCGGTCCCTGTGACCGACTAAAATAGCCCCCCTTTTATATGTCCTTATCCCATAAACAAAAGTTGGCACAAGTTGTGTTTTGCTCCAGTCTTCCAATATAGGCCTTAAAGAAATGTGTATTTCCATCCGGAGTGCTTCGGGCAACTGAAGAATATCACTTCCGTCTGCACCCGTATCGGCTATGGTTACATATCCCCCCTCCACATGTTCCGACTCTGTACTTGCGGAATTCAAGGTATAAAATTCTTTAATTTTTTCAAATAAATGCCTGTCCAGTTTTTCTTTTTTAAATCCTACTTGGGTATAACTGGGAACATACTCATTTGGTTTTTTAATAAACATGGGGCCATCCCCATTTTCTCTAAACCATTTGGTAATAATATATTTTTTCCCTGAACGTACCGGATGCGCTTGGTGGAGGGTATAAGGGTTTTCGTTTCCATCTGGAGTTAAATTATTCCAAATTACGGCCATCCCCTGTTTAGGAGTTACAATCTGGTTGAGGTGCACAAATTCCGTTTCGCCCCCTGATTCCACTTCATTAAGATAAATCATAAAAGTGAAAGTGCGTTGTCCCCTGGCATGCGTATGTTCGTCCCTGGTTTCCCCTTCAAAATAATCCGTATGGGCCTTAAATTCTTCACCTAATTCGTATGCCTGCCCTTGCATTGTTTCCCCGTAAGAAGGGTGTACCCCCAATAAAGAACATATACGACGATCCATATCCTCGACCAAAGGCTGTTCTGGGGGCAGATCACAGGTTTGGCTGGTTCTGTAACCTTCTAATTCGTCAGTAATAGTCGATGGGCGTAAGTCTTTCTTAATTATTTCAATAAGATGCCCACATTCCCCTGGGTTTAAAAAATTATCCAACACGTAAAAATCTGCCAACTCGGTACTTAATTTTTCAGCATGGGGGATATAAAGTTTTTCTTCATTGGGGAGCATCTGCGAATTCATCCGACTCCTCTTCTGCTACCCCTAGCTCTTCATCCAGATTTAGATTAATAGGAGTAATATCAATGACTTCCGCATTAAGCAAACGTTTAACCCGCTCCTTGATTGCTTTCTCCAGGTCATCAGGATTCTGATAATTTATAGTCACTTCGCTGCGAGAAGTGAATAGCCCTATATCGCTGTGCTTTCCTAACAATTCCAAGGCCCTAAGCTCATACTTCACATCCCCACAATCCGCTATCTCCATGAGTTTATGGGTAATTGCAGACCGGGCTTCGGCGGTATCTAGTGCAAGTTGGGTGCCATAGGAACGCAGAAAGGAAGCTGCAGCAAATGCAGTGCTTTGTTTTTCAAGGTTTTTTGGTTTTTTTGCCTGAGCTACGGCTTCAATAAGTTCTTTTTCCCGCGCCGCATTTTCGGGAGTTACTTCTAAAGGTGCCCCTAACTCGGCTTTAAGTTCTGCCGTATTCCCGGCAACAGCTATTTCTTCAAGTAAGGTGGGGACAACATCATCAGAAGTGTCATAAGGAACGGAATGCTCCTTAGTAGGTTCAACTTTCACTACAGCCATTGCAGGTATATCCGTGGATTACCGATTGGCGCGAGTGTAGCAGATATTGGGGGTGGTGCAAACGAAACGGGGACTCCAAAGGGGGGTGGTTCTATATATGGGGGGTGGGGGGTAGTAGAAAGTTACACATATTTCGATAGGGGTACCCCCTTAACAATCCCAGTTGGTATTTGCTAAATGGAAAAATTCCTAATCTAACGTGCAAATTAGTAAGTAGTAAGGCGGCCTATCCTTTCCTCAAGTCTGGTCGGGTCCCCCCTATCGGGGTCTGCTAACAATGTTAGTTTATTAATGTAACACGTTTTATCTAGCGAAATTAGTTTACTTCGTGTCACGTTTTGTTAAGATTATCACATCTAGCCGATCAGACCATTTCCGGTCCAGACTCTAGGTGCAACATGAGGATAACAGACAATGGATACTTCAATCCCATTCGATGTTAAATCTGTTAGCAAGATCACGGAAGTAATGAGTGACGATGAGATAGCTAAGTCTAGTATCGCATCACTTACTTCCCTACTTGCTACCGTTGATAACGTAGTCGGTCAGCTGACTCACGTTGTCAATACTAATCTGGTCATCAAGTTTGATCAGATTATGCCAAGTGAATTCGGTAACGAACGCGCATGGTACAGCCTTAATACTAAGGCTCTCACTGGCGATGATTCTGAATTCGCTAAAACGTGGCGCTCTTGCAAATCCCAGTTTATGGATCAACGCAAGGCCGATGGCTCTGCTAATCCATCCGTTGACTTTAAGCGTTTATGCGCTAAGGGTCAAAAACTTGCAGCTGATACTGATCTAGCCGTACGCATGGCGAATGGCGAAGTAATAGTTGCGGATGATGGCGAACAATCGTCTGATAATGTAGGCGGCCAAACCGAGCGCTCTTTTCGCGTTCGGCTACGTCAGGATCTCGATGCACTGATCAAGGCCTACAATCGCGGCATTGAAAAGGAATCAGAAGATGATTCTTTTGAATATGTCACTGAGGCTGATCGCGTAGTCATGGCCGAGGTAATCATCCAGTTTGACACACTGGACAAACTCTAACCGATAACCGAGTCTGCCAAGGATGGCGGACACTAGGATTCAATATGTCACACTGGAGAATAAGAGAACGACAATCGAGACGCGAGGCTGAATATTGGCTCCGCGCTCTTTTCTTTTTAGTTGGGGTGTTTGCAGTTGCTGCAGTACTGGCAATCAGTCACCTAGTCGCTACTTGGGACATAATCGAGGCTGAACAAGCCAAGAATCTATGCACTGAGATGGTAGAAACTTTTGAGCAATCGGACGGCGAATTTGGTTGGCCGAATTGCGATCACTTAGGACGATAACCATGACAATATTACCCGCATACGGCCGCGACTATAAAAGTCAAAAGGCTGCACTAGCAGACTGGAACAATGGCTTAGACTTTAAATGTGCTATTACAGGTAGTTATCTATCCAAGCGTGACAACATTACGGATGTCTGGATTAGATACTGCAAACAAACAAAGAAAGTCAAAGCTAGTTAACAATTGGTAGTTTAAAAGGCCTCGATTATTCGGGGCTTTTTTTTTTGTCTGGAGAAAACGTGTTGCTATAGCTATCTAACATTGTTAGTTACCTTAGCCTATGATAGTTACACAGAAGCGCTGTGCCTCTCGCTTTGTTCCCCTGCCCATGCTGTATTTACCTCATGATAGTTTCACCCAGGCGCTGTGTCTCTAGCGGAACACATCTGCTCCATGATAGTTACACCCCAGCGGTGTGTAACTCAGCAAGACCAAACTAACAATGTTAGAAACTTAACGCATTGTTATGACCAATGTTAGGAAATATTTAGAGCTAAGTATATGAAATACTTAAAGTAAGTCCTAATGTTATAATGTTAGGTTTATTTTGAAGTACAAAGCTTAAAAAGCGCTGCTCGCGCAATGTAACTCCGCAACGTAAGAAAAGTTAAAAAAGGTCATATATATATATTATTCTTTAACATTATAACATTACCTAACTTTCCCACGTTTAGCCCTCGCCATCACTGGGTTTGTATTGTTAGAAACCTATCTTAACATTACCCCTACTTTGTTAACCTTATAACATTACCCTACCAGGTTCCGCCCACTCATTTGACACCATCGGGTATAATGTGTTACAATATGTTTTATATATAATGAAAAAAGGAGATGATAAATCAAGCAAGACACGCAGCACCGTTCACTAACTAACATTGTTATTAACTTAGGAGTAACACAGATGTACGCAATAATTGTTAAGTACTTACCAATAACCAACTCACGTCCATACTCGCAGTTAAAAGCTGTAATGGGTGATGGAGAGCACCGCGTTAGCATTACCATCCCTTACGATTCTAGCAGTACGCATCCTGACAGAGACGCAGCACAAGCCCTGTTAGACAAGTATCACCCTGACCTAGAAATAAACTCTTTTGGTCACCTTCCTGATAACCAAGTAGTAGCAACACTAATCAACAAGAAACCTACATATGGCAACGCCAAATGTAATCAATGTGAGGCTCGCATTTGTATGGGTAAGGACACATGGGGCCTGTGTGAAACGTGTGCCTCTAAAATAGATTGGACAACACCAGAGCAAGACTAACCACTAACTAACATTGTTATTAACCATAAGGACAAAGAAATGGAAAAGAAATTAGATTTTGGAAAAACCGTAACATTGGCCCAAGCAGCTAAGATAATACTAGCCACGCCAATGAACCGATACAACTTAGGTGGAGAGCCAGGAGTAGGTAAATCCTCTCTGATGGCGCTAATAGCCCTAAGGACAGGGTATCAGTCTTCAATGATCGACGTACCCAATCTAGATTTGGGTGACGCGGCTATGCCCGTTACTGATCATGACAGCCGCACTACTCACTACTACCCTAATGCACGTTTCAAAATTCATTTAGATAAGCCTGTAGTCATTTGTTTAGATGAGTTTTCAAAAGGTGCGGACCCTGTGAAGAATATGCTTCACCCCATGTTAGAGGTGAATAACCCACGACTAGGTGATGTGCCTATTCATCCCGAGTCTATCGTATTCCTAACAGGGAACTTAGCGAGTGACAGAGTAGGGGATAACCTCAAAGCACATACTCAGAATCGCATCATCCCACTGCACGTAAGTAAACCCACAGCCGAAGAATGGCTGATATGGGCTGCAGAGAATGATATTGCGCCTGTTGTCATGGCATGGGTAGCCCGTACACCACAGGTACTCGCCTCTTACTTGGACGGTGACCAAGATCAGAACCCCTACATCTACCTTCCCAAGAAAGTACAAGGTGCGTTCTGTTCTCCCCGTTCTCTTGAACGCGTCTCTTACCTAGTCAAAGCTCGCAACGTTATCAATGATGATGATGCCCTTATTGCAGCAATGGCAGGAGCAGTAGGCGAAGCAGGTGCTCGGGATTTGCAAGCCTTCATAGAATACCAAGATCAGCTACCACTCTGGGACAGCATACTCAAATCTCCTACCACAGCCGTAGTACCCACAGACGCAGGCGCGTGTGCTGTGTTGTTGTACGGGGCGGTGATGAGAATGGAACGCTCAGCAATGACACCCTTCTTCACTTACCTAAAGCGATTCCCTGAAGAGTGGCAGCACGTATTCTGCACAACGATGGCGAAAAGCCCCACTAAAAAGAACATTGCGTTTACTCACAAAGAGTTTGCTACGTGGTGTTTAGATAACGAGGACTTACTGTAATGGATAACGAACTACGCAAACTTAAGAAGGTAAAAATACGATTGATGCGCACGCCACAGTTTGTTATGTGGCAGGGCATCATGATGTTAGGTGAGACTAGCATTTCAGATGAGGTACCCACAGCGTGCACTAATGGCCGTGATGAAATCTACGGGCGCGAGTTTATTAAGGAACTTAGCGAGAAAGAATTAGGCTTTATTATCTTGCACGAAACTTTGCACAAAGCGTTTCGTCATCTCACTGTCTATAAGCGGTTGCATGAAGAGAACGCGCAGTTAGCCAACGCTGCTTGTGACTACGTTATTAACCTGATGCTCGTAGACGCGGACCCGCAGGAGAAGTATATAGCCATGCCTCAGGAAAACGGTAAGCCTATGGGGTTACTTGATCGTAAGTATGCAGGCATGAACAGCAAGCAAGTGTTCTACCTATTACAGCAGGAGCAAGAGGATAGGCCAACCAGTCCGACGGGACAAAGTGACGGCAGTGGCGACGAAGACGATGAGTCGAATAGTGACGGTGGCAGCGCGGGACTAGACGACCATGACTGGGAGGGTGCTAACAATGTTAGTCCCTCGGAGGAGAAGAAGTTGGAACGCGAAGTAGATAGAGCGTTGCGACAGGGACAGATTGCTGCTTCCAAACTAGCAGGTGAGGACGGCGGTGATATGAACAGGGCAATAGGAGAACTACTAGAACCCTATGTCGATTGGCGCGAACTGCTACGGGAGTTTATTACTTCCATGTGTAGCAACAAGGATACCTCTTCATGGCGTAAGGTTAACCGTCGTTACTTAGCTAACAATATCTATCTGCCTTCTTTAGTAGGGGAATCTCTAGGGTCTATTGTAGTAGGCATAGACACTTCTGGTTCTATTACTGAAGACGAAATCAATCGTTTCATAAGCGAAGTGGTAGGCATCACAACGGATGTTACTCCCGACAAAGTGCACTTACTCTATTGGGACTGTGAGGTGCAAGCGCACGAAGAGTATACCCCCGCTGAGTTTGGTGACTTGGTCCACACTCAACCCAAAGGTGGAGGCGGGACTTCTCCGGTGTGTGTTCAAGAATACCTAGCCGCAAGGGATATTACGCCCGAGTGTATTGTCATGCTAACAGACGGGTACGTATGGAGTTGGGGGGACGCTTGGGACGCCCCAATAATATGGGCAATTACCAAGAACGGGATGGACGGGGATGCACCCTGTGGCAAGACTATAAAGATGCAAGACTAACCACTAACTAACATTGTTATTAACCGAGGACAACAAAGATGATTGACACAACACGTTTAGATGACAACAACACCGAGGAGTTTGATGTTAAGGACCTTACGAGTGCCGGAGTAACCACAGCACTAAAGATTAGTGTGTGGACTGCTAATAAGATAGACCGAAGCGCTACAAGTGAAGTGCTTTCTAGCAGCCAAGCCCGATCAAGAGATGCAGGGCAATTCCGTAAGAACCTAATGTCAGGCAGTAGACCACGCAAAGACATTCAAGACTACGCGGCTCTTTGCAGGAACAGACACACTTATTTGACCGCACCGTGGAATGATGAGGGCACGCGGTTTCTATCTACTTCATTGTTCTTTGATCACCAAGAGCAGATGGGTGGACGTGAGACTGTCTTTTGGCAGATGGTAGATAGATTCATTGCGCAATATCCTAACTTAGTTGAGTTAGCGAAACAGAACTTAGGGAAGCTATTCGATCCCGCAGACTACCCTACCGCTGCTGAAGTACGTACTAAGTTTAACTGGGTTTGCACTTACGATCCTGTAGCACGCAACCATTGGGCAGTGGAATTTGTAGAAGAAGTAAAGGCTGACCTTAGCCAACAATACGAAGCACGCTGCGTTAATAAGGTAGCTACCATTGCACGCGAACCTTGGAATAGATTGCATAAGCTACTCACAGAAACGTCTGAGAAACTGAATGACGACATTGGGCCAGAGAAAAAGCGCTACCACGAAACACTTATAACCAATGCGCAAGAACTTTGCCCAATGCTTACTGCTCTTAACCTTACCAAAGACCCTAAATTAGAAGAAGCGCGACGGTCTCTTGAACAATCCATAGGGGCGGCAGACATAGAGCAAATCAAAGAGAGTCCGACCTACCGTGAAGACGTGAAAGGGAAAGTGGACACTATTCTTCAATCATTTGAGTGGTAAAGGGAGTTGAGATGGACAGTTTAGAATATTCTTTTATACACCTAAGTGCTACAGATAGCATGAAGGTGAACAAAATAGTAGGCAGCCACGAGCACTTCTATAAGCTTAGAGATACTCACGCCACCGTAACAGGCAAAGACCTTGTATGCACAACTCCTGAATTGCTCAGGCTTGTAGAGAAAGTAGTTCAAGCATACCCGTTATGGACTTTTGTATCTAAAGAAATGTGTCCAATGGGGCGGCGAGTTTTACCCGACAATTGGGCACCCCCCATGTCTGACTACGATATGCGCAATGTGTTTACAACTGTAGCGCTGGCCCCAGGGGAACCAAATCAACTACGGGTATTCAAACAGGGGGAAGCACTTCCCGAAGGGTACACTACCCAACAGCCTCACCAATACCTGAAGCAATGGGAAGTGTTTGCGTTCCATGTGTTTGATGAACATCAGCAGCCTATAGGAGAAGTAGCCTACTACCCCGAGGATGGGACGGCGAGAAAGTTTGAGCATGGAGTGGATTGTGACGATGAACGGTACAGGACATGTCCTCATGGTGGGCCAAACACGTTTTATTTAGATTGTTATGATATGCGAGAAGACCGACTCCGAGGTTCGATTACCTACACTAAGAACTTTAGTAAAGCGGTTAGGCTTTGCAAACAAGAGTTTGCCCCAGTACCCATAAGACAGCAGGTGAATGACGCTTTTTCGAGTCTTGTAACTCACCTTGACACAAGCTTGGGGGATAAACGTCATACCTTTCAGATGGCGTGGCGAGCAGTAACCGAAAGTATGCAATCCCATGTGTGTGATAACTGGCACGACTTTGCAGAAGTGTGTTTAAAAGCGGGTTTGTCTGAAGACATAGCGGATCATTTTACTGAAGGGAAGCGGCAGTATGATGAGTTAGATAAGCTAAAGCACAACCGCGATTGTGCTTTTGTCAGGCTACGCCCCGAAGGTGTTTATCATGTTAAGCGCCGACCAACGGGATGGCTGAACCCTTCATCTAAACACGAAGAAGTTGAGGTTTATACCACTGCTACCTTACCCACTAACTGGAAAAAACGAATAGCGCTGCTCAAGATGTGTGAAAACGAACAAGCTATAGGGGGTGTGGGTTACAGACATACCTCAACTTCATTTTATATTACTACGGAGGACACACAAGATGCCGAGGGGTAAAGGGAAAACTCCCGCAAGAGTACACTTAACGATACGTTTGGGGGCTGACACATTGGATTACTTCAAGCGACAGCCCAAACACACACGCCTAATTAGGCAGGTGTTAGAAAACTACGTAAGCAACCAGGAACAGTCGGAGGATGTGGATACTGTAGTAAGTGCAATAGATACGCCCACTAACTAACATTGTTATTAACCGAGGAGAACAAAGATGAATGATAAAGAGTTTATCGACGAGATGTATCACGTAGCTTTTGGTGCGAGTGAGACGCGACACGAACACACGCATGAAGAGGTACACGCTAGACTTTTGGAAATCTCAAATCAACATTACGAGATGAGTAAAGACAAAAAAGAAGATAGAGATATGGAGACACCTGTAGTGGCACAACCCCGTTCATTTTTAGAAGTGTTGGGATACCACAGAAATCCAGATGGCACTATGCTCAGTGTGGGTATGTTCTCACAGGTGACGGCCCTCCCACACAAAGAGGAGAGCGAAGATGAGTAAAGAACTACCACTTGATTTGCTCTTTTATTACACGGGGGAGGACGGGGAACAATGGGCATATCAGTTAGTGCCCGACCCCCCTGCCGCTTTGCATTGGAAAGCCAGCAGTTATCCACTAAAGCTTAGGGATATTAGAGTAGTCACAAAGTGTACAGGCGAGCAGCGCAAGGAACTCAAGCGCTTAATACTTAGTGACATACGAGAAACCGAAGTTGCCACCGACTAACAATGTTAGTTACTCCCAAGCCACTCTTTTTAGGGTGGCTTTTTTTTGTCTTGGACATTGTAAAATACTATGCTATTGTGAGTCATGGCTCTCACCCCAGAAAAAAAAGTTAAGAACCAAGTTGTTAAACTTCTTAAGCAATACAACATCTACTATTTTTTTCCTGCCACTGGCGGCTATGGCCGAAGCGGTGTGCCCGACATTGTGTGTTGTGTCTCAGGCCAATTCTTAGGCATAGAATGTAAAGCCGGAACTAACCCCCCTACTGCGTTACAGGTAAGAGAATTAGAAAACATTGCGCTGGCTAATGGGTTAGCGTTGGTTGTTAACGAAAATACTATAGACGCGTTGGACACCGTGCTTGAGAACATTACTGGGCTGCCTGTAATGAAGGGGGTGTCGCAAGATTTACGAGACGTTGCCGATGTGGTTTTTCTGCGTATCCACTAACCAGCTATGATAGTTCCAGCTATCAGCTGGACTTGGGGTATGACTGTGGCTCTCGCCTAGAACTTCTAGGTTTTTGGGGGAAGGCTAATCTCTTCCCTATGTCTCAGTAGCAGGTGGACAATAAACAAACAGCTACAACATGCAATGGCTATACTCCTTCCAATCTTTAACGATTGGTTTCTATCTTTGGGCCAGGTGTATGTCGGAGAAACCACGCTACGGTTAGTCCCCCTTTTGAGAACCAAGGGGGCACTCTATTAACTGAGGAGAAACAAAGAATGAATTACGATCAAGACCTTAACCCCGCAGGCGACTTACAACTTCCTGTTAATGATGAAAGTGTATTTACTATGTGCCCGTGTTGTAGAGGAAACAATCTGCACCATGACAAGGTTGCTGTGTTTTTTGGCGGAGAGATGTCACAAACAGATATTCAAGTAGTGGTAGATAGCGAAAGTATTTCCGAGGGAACATCTCAAGAAGGCAATCCCAGTTCGCGGCGCGATGGGGTACTCATAAGATTCTGGTGTGAAACGTGCGACAACATACCCACACTAAGCATAACGCAACATAAAGGAAGTACCTTTTTATACTGGGGGGTAGACGCATGAAGAATTATGATACTGATACTCAACCTAACGGAATTCATTACGGGTTTAACAACGAAGGAGTGGCTTTAGTATATTTAAGGATGGACAGTCACCCTGCCGATTTTACTATGATGTTTCCCCGCAAGCCTACCACTGTTACACCTACTGAAAATAAGTGGTACAAATTTGCCAAGCTGATAATGGATCATAGAAGTGATGGCTTTGTTACTGAGAAGGAACGCCGTAAATTTTTAATAAAATGGGGTGAAATACAAGGAGATGATTTTACCGCTCACGTTCTTGAAACTTTAATGTCTGAAGGAGAGATTGCAAATGATTAAAGATAACCCTATGCGAGTAGGTGATGAAGATTACGTACCATACACACCGCGCCCCACAGAAAATGAAGACGAAGCCTATGAACGTGCCCGAGATGAGCAAATGATTAAGGACCGCCAAAAAATATGTGAGTGTTTAAAAGGAATTGATAATTTAGAAAAACTGGTAGCTGATCTCACTGCATTGTTGGGTAAGGTAAGACGTGGCCTTGAATGAAAGTTATTACTTTAGACTTTGAAACCTACTACTCTAAGGAGTGTGGGTTTAGCAAACTGACTACTGAAGAATACATAAGACACGAAGAGTTTCAAATTATCGGAGTAAGCGTAAAAGTTGATGACGGAGAAACCGCGTGGTGTTCCGGAGATGCCGAACAGATAGAGCGATTTCTTCATGGCTTTGATTGGAATAATTCTGCTGCTGTTGCTCACAATGCAATGTTTGATATGGCAATTTTAAATTGGTGCTTTGGTATTAAGCCCTACAAAATTGCAGATACTCTCTCAATGGCAAAGGCCATTCATGGTACTGAAGTTAGTGGTTCTTTAGCAGCCTTAGCAAAGCACTATGGGTTTGGGGAAAAGGGAACAGAAGTAGTAGACGCTATAGGAAAACGGCGTCTGGATTTTACCAAGGAAGAACTTTTTAAATATGGGCAATACTGTATTAACGATACGGAACTTACCTATAAACTTTTTGGACAACTTGTTCAAGACTTTCCAATCAGTGAATTAAATCTTATTGATCTTACTATACGGATGTTTACTGAACCTGCTATTGAATTAGACGCAACCATCCTAGCTACCCACCTTACTAAAGTATGCGCTGCCAAAGACAGGCTAATGGAAGCTGTTAAAGAAGATAGAAAACAATTAATGAGCAACGATAAATTAGCCGAAACCCTGGGGCTGTATAATGTGGTTGCTCCTACTAAGATTAGCCCAACTACAGGCAAAAAAACTTATGCGTTTGCCAAGACAGACGAAGAGTTTAAAGACTTGTTATCTCACCCCGACCCCTATGTTCAAACTATTGTGGCTGCTCGACTAGGGGTAAAGTCTACTATTGAAGAAACTCGCACTGAGCGTTTTTTAAACATTGCCTCTCGTGGCCCACTTCCCATACCCCTACGCTATTATGCAGCTCATACAGGGCGCTGGGGTGGGGCTGATAAAATCAATATGCAAAACTTACCGCGTGGTTCACAGCTTAAAAAAGCAATGTGCGCTCCAGACGGGTACAGGTTTATTGACTGTGATTTGTCACAGATTGAGGCTCGTACCCTCGCATGGTTGGCAGGGCAACAAGACTTGGTAAAAGCGTTTGAACGAGGAGATGATGTTTACAAATTAATGGCAGCTACTATCTATGGAGTGGCAGACAACGAAGTGACAAAAGAGCAACGTTTCATTGGCAAACAGACAATCCTCGGGTGTGGGTATCAAATGGGGTTTTCCAAGTTTAAGGATCAGCTAAAAACATTTAATGTGGATTTACCTGCTGCAGAATGTAAACACATTATTAACACTTATCGAACTACCAACCCTCACATTGCTCAACTTTGGGCCGAAGGAAGCGCCGCTCTTACCGCCATGATACGTAACAGGGGTACTACATTGGGCGTTCCGAAAGCGGCGCTTGCTGTACATGGGAAAACAGGTATAGAGTTACCTAATGGTTTATATTTGAAATACCCCAACGTGCGTATTAAAAAGCGTGAACTTGCTATGGAGCGTCCCGAAACTGTGTACGACAGTAAACGAGGACGTACTCTTATAGAGAAGCGTATCTATGGGGGCAAGCTTATTGAAAATGTTTGTCAGGCACTTGCCCGTATTGTAATAGGGGAACACCTTTTAAAAATTAGCGAGCGGTACAAAGTGGTAATGACTGTGCACGATGCCATAGGTTGCATTGTTCCTAGCAACGAAGAGGAACAAGCTTTAATTTACGTTGAAAAAGTTATGAGGACACGACCCGCATGGGCTATGGACTTGCCTTTGGATTGTGAATCAGGCTCAGGGCCTTCTTACGGGGAGTGTGCTTAGTGGATGCGGGGGAAGACTTAAAATTTACCCCTTGTGCCTGTGGTAGTAAAAAAGAACAAATTATAGATGCGGAACGCAAAGTTAGAATTGGTTGGTGGTGCCCTATCTGTAATGCTTTTGAAAAAGCGATACTAAGAGAACGAGTGTGGAGGAGTACTAGCAATTGAAAGTAAATATAGAACTTACTGACCAAGACACAGAGGAAGTAATAGAACTGGCACAGCGCCTTGTTATTGCAGTAGAAAAGATTGTAACTAGGCTAGAAGATATTGCGGAACCTTTGGAGGAAGAATGTTAACGTGGTCGTACAGCAGCATAAAAACTTTTGATCAGTGTCCTAAAAAATATCACCACCTTAAGATACTTAAAGATGTGCGTGATGAAGGAAGTGCTGCAATGGTATATGGGCAACAACTGCACACGGCGGCTGAACACTACATTAAAGACAGTACCCCCCTCCCTGCAGAATTTAATTTTATTCAGAACACACTGGATGCTTTTAATCGAATCCCTGGGGAAAAACATTGTGAAATTAGATTGGGGCTTACCATAGACTACGAACCCTGCGCATTTTTTGCAGATGATGTGTGGTGGCGTGGGGTAGCGGATTTGTTGATTGTCGATGGCACTAAAGGGTATCTTATAGATTATAAGACAGGAAAAAATTCTAGGTACGCCGACCCCAAACAACTGGATATGTTAGCAGGTGCAATCTTTGTTCATTTCCCCAAGGTCCGCAAACTAAAATCAGCACTGGCTTATGTAGTAAGCAATGACTTTATTAAATTGGAACACGTAAAGAAGAAACAAGAGAATTACCTTAAAACTTTTGATTCAGAGCTTGAACGCCTTGCAGGTGCGGAAGGCTCAGGGGTGTGGAACCCCGTCTCGGGACCG
>TARA_R110002012_G_scaffold302549_3_pt1 | contig 23783 bp, 28 predicted proteins | sample TARA_R110002012 | Tara Oceans TARA_R110002012 (sample SAMEA4396515) | marine metagenome | biome: Westerlies Biome; feature: [DCM] deep chlorophyll maximum layer (ENVO:01000326); material: water (ENVO:00002006), including particulate matter (ENVO:01000060) such as... | depth 40 m | reverse complement strand
CCGGCCTGGACCGGATGGACAACCTATTGAGAGCTCACATCTAGAGCCGCTCAATGCCGGTCACCCGCCGCTCGCGGTCCAGCGACACCACCACATCGGCCACGACCCAGCCGTCGATCATGGACCGGGTGATCCGCTCGAAATAGCCGATGAAGCCGGCCAGCCGGGCGCGCTCGGTCGCCGGCAGGTCGGCCGGCGCCAGCCCCATCAGCCCGGCCTCCTGTTCGCAGCGCCAGTCCAGCACCCCGTCAAAGGTCGGGGCCCGCAGGAACAGCAGGGCGTCGAACCGGGCGAACAGGTGACGACAGGGTCCGGCCAGTTCGTCATTGACAGCCCGTCGCCAGCGACCATCCGGGTCCTGTTGGCGCTCGAGATCGTTGACCGGCGCGATCAGGGCCGCCGCCTCATGCGGCATCGCCCCCAGACACCAGCCGTCCAGCAGGATCGCCGCCGGTCGGCCCGTGAACACCGGCCAGTCTTCCGGGGCCAGACGATCATCGGCCCGCTTGTCGAAGACCGGCAGGGGTGTCCGGGCGTCGGAACCCGCACGCGACAGGGCGTCGATCACCCGGTGCAGCAGGCCCAGATCATGGGTCCCCGGTGGGCCCCGGGTGGCAAACAGGGGATGGACGGTGCGAGCCAGCGCATCGCGCTCGGCCCGGGTCAGATAGACGTCGTCCAGTGACAGATGCGCGGCCCCGGTGCGCGCGGCAGCGGCGCGGGCCAGCGTCGTCTTGCCCGACCCCTGGGCCCCCGAAATCGCGATCAACGGCACAGAACCGGAGCGACTGTGTGCCGCGATCAGCGTCTCCACGGCCTCGATGAGCCGTGGATCGATCATCTCAGTGCTGGTTCTCGGGCAGGCGCACGATCAGGCCGTCCAGCGCGTCCGACACCCGGATCTGGCACGACAGGCGCGAGTTGGGCTCGACCTCCTCGGCGAAGTCGAGCATCGACTCCTCCATGGCGCTGGGCTTGCCCGTCGCCTCGCGCCAGGCCTCGTCGACATAGACATGGCAGGTGGCGCAGGCGCAGGCCCCGCCACAGTCCGCGTCAATGCCGGGGACATTGTTGCGGATTGCCCCCTCCATCACGGTCAGACCGGTCTTGACCTCGACCGCATGCTCGCGGCCGCCGTTTTCGATATAGGTGATCTTCGCCATGGCACGCTCTTGGCAAAGCCGGGCGGGGGAGGCAAGACCATAGATTGATGCCATATAAATACTATGGTATCTTGATGCGCATGAATGACGCCCGGAAAATCACAGCGGTCCTGCCCGCCCGGCTGCTGGCGACAGCCCAGATCAACAGCGGTGCCAGTCTGACGCAGACGCTGAAAACCGCTCTCGAGCAGTACAATCACTCGGAATGGTGTCGGAAACTGCTGGCCGCCCAGGGGCAGTTCAAGCTCGATATCGATCTGGATGACCTGCGTCAGGATCGGGAATTCGATGCCCACGGCAACGTACTTTGATCGCCGCGGACTCAAGCTCCCTGATCGCCTTCTTCGCCGGTGACAAGGCCGCAGACACCGCCGCGATCGCTTCCGCCGCGATTGAGGAACAGCTGAGCCTGCCGCCCATCGTCCAGTTCGAGATTTTCTCCGGAGCGGTCCCCGCCACCCACCGGGACCTGATCGCAAATGCGACGCTGCTGGAGTTGCAGCCCGGCTACTGGCAGCGCGCGGGGCTCATGCGGCTGGCGCTGCAAAAGCGGGGGCTGAAGGCCCGGGCGGCGGACTGTCTGATCGCCCAGTGCTGCATCGATGCGGATGTGTCCCTGATCACCCGCGACCGGGACTTCCGCCATTTCGCCACCCACTGCGGGCTGAAGCTGGCGGTCTGACGGCTAGTGGTCGCCGGCCTGCTGACGCGCCTGACCGCTGATCTTCGCCGTCACGCCGTCGCCTTCTTCCGGTCCGGGGCCACCATCAGCTTCTTGGTCTCGGCGATGGCCTTGGCCGGATTCAGCCCCTTGGGACAGACCTGGGCGCAGTTCATGATCGTGTGGCAGCGATACAGTTTGAACGGATCCTCGAGGTCGTCGAGGCGGCTCTGGGTCGCGTCGTCACGACTGTCGGCGATCCAGCGATAGGACTGCAGCAGGGCCGCCGGGCCGAGGTATTCGGTCTGGTTCCACCAGTAGCTGGGGCAGGAGGTCGAGCAGCAGGCGCACAGGATGCACTCGTACAGGCCGTCCAGCTTCTCGCGCTCGGCCGGGGTCTGCAGCCGCTCGGTCGTCGGGTCCGGTTCGTCCGACTGCAGCCAGGGCTGGATCGAGTCGTACTGGGCGTAGAACAGGGTCAGGTCCGTCACCAGATCCTTGACCACCGGCTGGTGCGGCAGGGGCGAGATGGCGATGGTGTCGCCCGAGCATTCGTCCCAGCCCCTGGTGCAGGCCAGGGTGTTGCGCCCGTCGATATTCATCGAGCACGACCCGCAGATGCCCTCGCGGCACGAGCGCCGGAACGACAGGGTCGGGTCGATCTCGTTCTTGATGTGGATCAGGGCGTCCAGCAGCATCGGGCCGTGGTCGGCCGTCGGCACCTCATAGACGTCCCAGCGCGGGTCGGCGTCGACCTCGGGGTCGTAGCGATAGACCTTGTAGGTCTTGACGTTCTTCGAACCGGGCGCGGCCTTGTGGACCTTGCCGGTGGTGGGCTTGGAGCCGCGGGGGAGGGTAAGCTGGACCATCTTCAGTACACCCGTGCCTTGGGCTCGATGTAATCGATGTCCCTGGACATCGTGTATTTGTGGACCGGGCGGTAGTCGATCTTCACGCCCTCGTCCGGCGTCTTCCAGGCCAAGGTGTGTTTCATCCACTCGGCGTCATTGCGGTCGGGGAAGTCCTCGCGGGCATGGGCCCCGCGGCTCTCGGTGCGATTCAGCGCCCCCTCGATCGTCACCAGCGCCTGATCGACCAGATTGTCGTATTCCAGCGTCTCGACCAGATCCGTGTTCCAGATCAGGCCGCGGTCGGTGGTCTTGATGTCCGCGCCGCGGGCATGGATGGCGCGCAGCTTGGCGACGCCTTCCTCCAGCGTCTTGCCGGTGCGGAACACGGCCGCGTCCGACTGCATGGCCCGCTGCATCTCGATGCGCAGCTTGGCCGTCGGGGTCGACCCCGAGGCGTTGCGGAAGCGGTCCAGCCGGGCCAGGTGGGCGTCGGTGGTCGCGGCCGGGGCGTCCGGCACCTTCGAAGCCTTGTCGACCACCTCACCGGCGCGCAGGCCGGCGGCACGGCCGAACACCACCAGGTCTGTCAGGCTGTTGGAGCCGAGCCGGTTGGCCCCGTGCACCGAGACGCAGGCCGCCTCGCCCACGGCCATCAGCCCGGGCACCACGGTATCGGCATTGTCGCCGACCTTGGTCAGGACCTCGCCGTGATAGTTGGTCGGGATGCCGCCCATATTGTAGTGGACCGTCGGCAGGACCGGGATCGGCTCCTTGGTCACATCGACACCGGCGAAGATCTTGGCACTCTCGGAAATGCCCGGCAGGCGCTGGTGCAGGATCTTCGGATCGAGGTGATCGAGGTGCAGGTGGATGTGGTCCTTGTTCGGACCGACGCCGCGACCTTCACGAATCTCGATGGTCATCGAGCGGCTGACCATGTCGCGCGGGGCCAGGTCCTTCACCGACGGGGCATAGCGCTCCATGAAGCGCTCGCCCTCGGAATTGGTCAGATAGCCGCCCTCGCCACGCGCACCCTCGGTGATCAGACAGCCGGCCCCGTAGATGCCGGTCGGGTGGAACTGGACGAACTCCATATCCTGCAGCGGCAGGCCGGCGCGCAGCACCATGGCATTGCCGTCGCCGGTGCAGGTGTGGGCGCTGGTGGCGCTGAAATAGGCGCGGCCGTAACCGCCGGTGGCCAGGATCACCAGCTTGGCCCGGAAGCGGTGCATGGTGCCGTCGTCCAGCTTCCACGCCGTGACCCCGGTGCAGGCTCCGTCCTGCATGATCAGGTCGAGGCCGAAATATTCGACGAAGAACTCGACCTCGCGGCGCACCGACTGGCCGTACAATGTGTGCAGGATGGCGTGGCCGGTGCGGTCGGCGGCGGCGCAGGTGCGCTGCACCGGCCCGTCACCGAAATTGCGCGTCATGCCGCCGAAGGCGCGCTGATAGATCTTGCCCTCTTCGGTGCGGCTGAACGGCACGCCCCAGTGTTCCAGCTCATAGACCGCCTTGGGGGCCTCGCGGACCAGATATTCAATGGCGTCCTGGTCACCCAGCCAGTCCGACCCCTTGACGGTGTCGTACATATGCCAGCGCCAGTCATCCTCACCCATATTGCCGAGCGAGGCCGAGATGCCGCCCTGGGCCGCGACCGTGTGCGACCGGGTCGGGAAGACCTTGGTGACGCAGGCGACCTTCAGTCCCTGCTGGGCCGCCCCGAGCGCGGCGCGCAGGCCCGAGCCGCCTGCGCCGACGACGACGACATCGTATTCATGATCGACGAATTCATAGGTCGCCATACGCGATCAGGCTCCGAAACCGGCCGGCAGCGGCGCTGAACCCAGCGCCAGCCGCATGATAAGAAAGACACTGGCCGCGGCCAGCACGAGACAGACAACGGCGATCAGCGCCAGCAGCACGCCGCGCGACGTCGGGCGATGGATATAGTCGTCGACGATGACCTTGAGGCCCAGATTCATGTGCCACAGGCTGACCAGCAGGGTCAGGGCCAGCAGACCGGCGTTCACGGGACTTTCGAACCACGCCATGGCCCCGGCATAGCCGCTCCCGGCCAGCTGCATGGCGCTCCACAGGCCCCACAGCGTCAGTGGCACCAGAATCAGCGAGGACAGGCGCTCGGCCATCCATTCGCCGGCCCCGTGGTGCTCGGACACCTTGACACCCTTGACGAAGCTCTTGGTCTGACCGCTCACAGCGCGACACTCCCGGAAATGAACAGGCCGGCCCAGAAGGCGAGGGCCAGGACCAGTCCGGCGGCGATCGACAGGCCGCTCAGCAGGCTGGCCGTCTTCGGTTCCAGACCCGCGCCGGAGTCCCAGACCAGGTGCCGGATGCCCGAGGCCAGATGATAGGTCAGGGCCAGGGTCAGGCCGAACCAGACCAGCAGGCCCAACGGCGAGGCCGACAGGCCGGTGAAGGCGGCGTAGGCTTCCGGTCCGAACGCCAGGGCCAGCAGCCATATCCCGACCAGGACCGCGCCGGCCGACAGGGCGCTGCCGCTGACCCGATGCAGGATCGACGCCAGCATGGTCACATGCCAACGCCACACCTGCAGGTGCGGCGACAGGGGCGGGGTACGACCGTTGGGCTGGCGGACAGCAGGGCCGTTCTGGCCGGTGCCCGAAGTCTTCGAGGCGTCGCCCGAGACCGGAAGGGGACTCGTCATGCGAATGGTTCTCAAAACCGAGGAAAATCAAACGCCCGAAGGCGCACACAGGCTTTAGTGACCCGCGCGGCGGGGTGTCAACGAAACGGGGCCTCATGGGTTCTCCGAAACGGCGAATTCACGCGATCGACGACACCGGGTGGCGTTCGCGCAGCGACTGCGGCAGTCTGGCTCCATGTCGGCCACACTTCTCGTCCTCCTGTCCGTTCTTGCGACCCAGGATCCATCGCCCCGCCCCTATTCCTCGAGCCAGGACCTCACCCAGCGCCCGTACGAGCCGCCGACCATCCGGCCGTTCGAGACTGCGCCCGGGCCCGAGGTCCGCGATCCCATGGCCTTCTTCGATCAGGGTGTCAGCGCCGCCGAACGGGCCGCCGATGCCCGGGCCGGACCCCTGGACGGCCGCTGGTGGGTGGTCGATGCCGACGGGCAGGCCGTCGGCAGCCTGGTCCTCAATGATCCGGGCGACGGACTGGTCGACGGGGCCTGGCGGCGCGGCCACATCGGTCAGGCCGTGCCGCTGGCGACGGCTTCGAGCGATGGTGCCAGCCTCGCCCTGGCGCTGGACGGCGGTGATTCCCTGCGCCTGCAGCGATCCGGCGGCGGCTGGCGCGGCAGTCTGGTTCACGACGGCCGGGCCCGGCCCGTGACCCTGCGCCGCCCCTAGGGTCCTTCACGCCGAACGCCTGCGTTCAGGTTCCGGATTGAGCGCGAAGCAAGGCCAGAATCCCGGCAAGCTGGTCCGCCGGCCAGAGCCGTGCCGTCCCCCGGCCCCAGACCGGATCGGGCCACAGGCCATCATCGCGCCGTCGCCCGACCATATGGACATGCAGCTGGGCCGTAACATTGCCGAGGGCAGCGACATTCAGCTTGTCGACCGGCCGCCCTGTCGCTTCGCCCACGGCCCGCACCAGATCCCCGGCCCGGACGATCTCCTCCATCAGCCGCGCCCGGTCAGTCCCGGACAGGTCATCCAGCTCAACCGCCCCGGCGACGCGCGGGATCAGGATCAGCCACGGAAACCGCGCGTCGTCCTGCAGCCGCAGCTGGCACAGCGGCCAGTCGGCGACGAAGACGGAGCCGCCCTCGAAGGCGGGATCGGCGGCAAAACCGGCCATCGCCTCAGTTCAGGCTATAGACGACACAGGCACTATCGGTCAGCACGCGCAACGGTGGCTGCAGCGCCAGACGCGCGGCCTCGATCGCGTCCTCGGACGGGCTCATCAGAGGCTCAGCAGCCCCAACCGGCCGAGACCGCGTGATACGCGAGCCCGTGACGACCACATCATCGACCGTGGTCTGCGGCTGGGCGGCCACCTGGTAGGACGGCCAGCCGGCCAGCACGTCGGTCTGGCAGGCCCGGCCGGTCGGATCGATGACCCGCACCGGACCCAGCGTCGCCCCGGCGTCCCGGGCGGCGGCCACGGCCCGGGTCCGCGCATCCTTGACCGCCTCGGCCGCCAGATTGGTCACCCACGCATTCTCGGGCTCGAGGTTGAAATTGACCCGATCGATCGACGTCGGCTGCGACGCCACCACCGTGGCATAGACCCGCTCCAGCACCGCCATGTCGCGCAGGGTCAGGCTGACACGGGCTTCGGTCTCATAACGCTGGATCTTGTCGGCCCGTTCATTGTCGACCAGATCGCCATCGGCGTCGCGATACTGTTCGTACAGCGGCCGGGTGGTCAGGGTAGTCTCGACCCGCACGGCATCGACCCCATAGGCGGCCAGGGCCCGGCTCAGCGCCCGCACCTGATCGGCGGCCTTGCGCGCGGAATCGGCGGCGCTGCGGTCGACCGCCTGGAAACTGGCGCTGAACGACGCCCGGTTGGCCGCGATCTCGACGCGGACCCGGCCGGTCGAGGCAATCACCGGATCGCGCATCCACCACGGGGCCGGGATATAGCGGTCGCCGATGGTGGCCGGCGGTGTCTGGGCCAGGGCGGGGGCCGCCGTCACGGCCAGCAAGGCCGCCAGTCCGATCCGTCTCATCATGGTCGCTCTCCGGTTGTGCAGCGACCTTGCCCGTCGGGCGGGGACCGGTAAAGGCCCCCGCCTGTCGTCAGGCCGCCGCGCCCGTTTCCATCAGGAAGGCATTCAGCTTGTTGCCGTCCAGATCGCGGAAATAGGCCGCGTAGAAAGGTCCACCGCGCGGTCCGGGCGGGCCCTCACAGGTGCCGCCGTTGGCCAGGGCGATATCGTACAGGCGCTGGACCTGTTCGCGCGACGACGCCTCCAGCGCCACCATCACCCCGTTGCCGACCGTGGCAGGCTTGCCATCGTGCGGTTGGGTCAGGCCGATGCCGGCCCCGCCGCCCGGTGTGCCCCAGGCGATGAAGGTCGATTCCTCCATCATCCGCGACGTGCCCAGTTCGGCGGCGAGGGCGTCATAGAATTTCGCCCCCCGTTCGAGGTCATTGGTGCCCAGTGTGACATAGCCGATCATGGTGTGATCCTCCCTGTCATCGACCTTGCACGAACAAAGCGGGAACGCAAGGTTCCGGGCGACATCCGGCCACCTTGCGAACCCCGGTCCAGCGGTCTAGACCGCCGCCTCGTTTCCCACACTGACCCGGCCTCAAACAGCGCGTAAGCGCGACGGGCCCCAACAACCGGCCTCAAGCAGCGCGTGAGCGCGATAGGCCAATGGAGATGCATATGGCTCGCGCGAAAATCGCCCTCATCGGCGCCGGCATGATCGGTGGCACCCTGGCCCATGTGGCCGCGCGCGAAGCGCTGGGCGACGTGATCCTGTTCGACATCGCCGAGGGCACCCCCCAGGGCAAGGCGCTCGACCTCGCCGAGGCCACCGCCGTGATCGGCACCGACGTCGCCCTCAAGGGGGCCACTGACTATGCCGACATCGCCGGGGCCGACGTCTGCATCGTCACCGCCGGCGTGCCGCGCAAGCCGGGCATGAGCCGCGACGACCTGATCGGCATCAACCTCAAGGTCATGAAGGCCGTCGGTGAGGGCATCAAGGCCCACGCCCCCAACGCCTTCGTCGTCTGCATCACCAACCCGCTCGACGCCATGGTCTGGGCCCTGCAGCAGTTCTCGGGCCTTCCCAAGAACAAGGTCGTCGGCATGGCCGGCGTGCTCGACTCGGCCCGCTTCGCCTATTTCCTGTCCGAAAAGACCGGCGTCTCGGTCCAGGACATCAACGCCTGGACCCTGGGCGGTCACGGTGACGACATGGTGCCGATGGTGCGCCACTCGACTGTCGGCGGCCTGCCCCTGCCCGACGCGGTCAAGGCCGGCTTCATGACCCAGGCCGAGCTGGACGCCATCGTCGAGCGCACCCGCAAAGGCGGCGGTGAGATCGTGGCCCTGCTCAAGACCGGTTCGGCCTTCTACGCCCCGGCCGAGAGCGCCATCGCCATGGCCCGATCCTACCTGCTGGACCAGAAGCGCGTCCTGCCCTGCGCCGTCTGGCTGTCGGGTGAATACGGCCTCAAGGACCTCTATGTCGGCGTGCCCGCCCTGATCGGTGCCGGCGGCGTCGAGAAGGTCATCGAATTCACGACCAATGCCGAGGAAAAGGCCATGTTCGAGAAGTCGGTCGCCTCGGTCCAGGGCCTGCTCCAGGCCTGCAAGGACATTGATTCCTCGCTGGCCTAGCGGCCAGAGAAGGGCGCTACGCTCATGACGCGGTCATTCGCTGCTTGAGCGCATTCTGTGGGCGCTAGCGTTCGCGACGTGGTCGCTCACTGCTTGAGCGCGCGGCGAAGCCGCCAGGCCGCGTCGGGTCGACAGGGCGGAGCCTTGTGACCGCGGCCCAACAAAAAGAGGGCCGCGGATCGCTCCGCGGCCCTTTTTCGTGGGTTCGATGACCGGCCTACTGGGCCGCAGCCTCGCCCGGAACGAAGAAGCCGACATGGGTGGCGAAGACCGGCAGAACCTCGACCCAGACCGAGGTCGGATCCATCAGCTGCTGAATGCCGGCCCCGTTCACCAGCAGGACGTCATACTGGACGATGGCCGTGCCGGCCGCCGTACCGGGCGTATAATAGGCCTTCAGGAAACGGTGCTCGAGGTTCCACTGATTGACCAGGTCCGGGGTGATCGTCGCATTGCTGAACGCCGCCATATACTGGATGTCGCCGCAGACGTCAGCCTGGCAGCTGTTGAAAAAGACCAGCCAGGTCATCGGCCCGTCGGTCACCGTCACCGAGGTCCGGCCGTCCGCGCGCGTCACCTCGCTGACCGTGGCTCCGACGCTCACCAGCCAGTTGCGCACATCGGTGATCGACAGTCCGCCCTGGGCCGGAGCCGCGGGCGCGGCCTGATAGGCGGTCTGGGCTACAGCCCCCGCCGTGGCGGCGAGGGCGGCCCCGGGGAGCACCAGTGCGGCGGCGGTGGCGAGGGCGGCGAGACGACGATGGATCATACGGGCAACTCCGGTTTGCCCCATCCTAACCCTCAGTCGCGGGTCTGCGCCAGCCAGTCGGCGCTGGTCATCTCATGCAGGCGCGAGGCCGTGCGCTCGAATTCGAAGGCCCCGTCGCCGGCTGGATACAGGGCGTCGGGTTGGGCATCGGCCAGCACCACCAGCCGCACCCGCGCCTCGTACAGGGCGTCGATCAGGGTGACGAACCGCTTGGCCTCATTGCGGCGCGCCGGATCCAGCACCGGCACGGCATCGAGGAACAGGGTGTGGAAATGCCCGGCCAGGGCCAGATAATCCTGCGGTCCCAGCGCCCGGCCACACAGGTCGGCGAAGGTGGCGCGCGCCAGTCCCCCGGCCGTGCGATCAACCACCACCTCGCGGCCCAGCACCACCAGATGGGCCGGCTCTTCGGGCTCATCCCCCTTCAGGTCGGTCCAGAGCGTCTCGAACCCGGCGCTGCGCCCGGCCTCGATCGGGTGGAACCACAGCTGCCCCGCCGCCATCCGGTCCAGTCGCCAGTCGCGCGCACCGGCCACCTCGACCACCTGACAGCGCGCCTTCAGCGTGTCGATGAAGGGCACGAAGAGCTGACGATTGAGGCCATTCAGATACAGCTGGTCCGGGGCCCGGTTCGAGGTCACCGCCAGCACCACCTTGCGCTCGAACAGGGCCTCGAACAGCCGGCCCAGGATCATGGCGTCGGCGATGTCGGTGACCTGCAGCTCGTCGAAACACAACAGCCGCGCCTCGGCGGCGATCAGGGCGGCGACCGGGCCGATCGGATCGTCGCCCTTCGACCGGCCGAACACCCGCCTGCGCGTCTTCGCGTCCCCCTCGCGCCACTGACGGATCAGATCGTGCACCCGGGCCATAAAGGCGTGAAAATGGGCCCGGGTCTTGCGCGGCTCGGGGGCCTCGGCGAAGAACAGGTCCATCAGCATGGACTTGCCGCGCCCGGGCGGTCCCCACAGATAGACCCCCCGCGCCGGCTTCAGGCCGCCCAGCACGCCGCGTCGGGCCAGGCTGTGCTCCAGCCGTGACAGGGCCGCCAACGCCGTGGCCTGGGACAGGTCGGCGGTCAGCCGCCCGTCTGCGAGGCGGGCATCATAGGCGCGGCGGGTCAGGGAAGGCATCAGGCCAGATAGCGTCCCCGACCGGCGGCTGGAAGCGCCTTCCGCAAAAACCCGGCGCAAATCCCCCCGTCCCGTGGACGGCTGCGGACGTCATCTCACGGGAAAGCCGTTGCTTCGCGCTCGCGAAAGGCCATATGCGAAACCACAACCCCCCTCCCCCAAGGAATTCCACTATGGGCTATCGCGTCGCCATCGTTGGTGCCACCGGCAACGTCGGCCGGGAAATGCTGAACCTGCTCGAGGAACTGGTCTTCCCCGTCGACAAGATGCACGCTCTCGCCTCGCGCAAATCCCGCGGCATCGAGGTCGCCTGGGGCGACCGCACGATCAAATGCGAGGACATCGACAGCTTCGATTTCAAGAGCGTCGACCTGGTGCTGATGAGCGCCGGCAGCGACGTCTCGCGCACATGGTCGGAAAAGATCGGCAAACTGGGTCCGATGGTGATCGACAACTCCTCGGCCTTCCGCAAGGACCCCGACGTGCCGCTGATCGTGCCCGAGGTGAACCCCGACGCCATCAAGCTGGCGACGAAGAAGAACATCATCGCCAACCCCAATTGCTCGACGGCCCAGCTGGTCGTGGCGCTCAAGCCCCTGCACGATGTGGCGAAGATCACTCGCGCCGTGGTCTCGACCTATCAGTCGGTGTCGGGCGCGGGGAAGGAGGGCATGGACGAGCTGTGGAACCAGACCAAGGCCATCTACGGCCTCGGTGACGCCACACCGAAACTGTTCCCCAAACAGATCGCCTTCAACGTCATCCCCTATATCGGCAGCTTCCGCGACGACGGCTACACCGACGAGGAAGCCAAGATGTGGGACGAGACCCACAAGATGCTCGACCCCGACATCAAGCTGACCGTCACCTGCGTGCGGGTGCCGGTCTTCGTCGGCCATTCCGAGTCCGTGACGCTGGAATTCGATCGCCCGATCAGCCCCGAGGAGGCCCGCGCCATCCTGCGCGAGGCCCCGGGCATCCAGGTTATCGATAAGCAGGAGCACGACGGCTACATCACCCCGGTCGACGCCGCCGGTGAACACGCCGTCTATGTCTCGCGCATCCGCAAGGATCATACGGTCGAGAACGGGCTGAACCTGTGGGTCGTGTCCGACAACCTGCGCAAGGGGGCCGCGCTCAACGCCATCCAGATCGCCCAGCTGCTGGACGAGACCGGCATGATCAAGTCCGCCTCCGGCTTCCGCACCCTCACGGTCTAGAGACCGTCTCCACGATGATCCCGTCATCCCCGGCTCGCGTCGGGGGTGACCGAGCCTGAAAGCCGCCGCGCGTGACCCAGTCCACCCCCGACAGCGCCCGCGCCGCCCTGATCGCCGGGGTCGGCTGCTATGTGCTGTGGGGCCTGTCGCCGCTGATCTATCAGCCGATGGGCGCGGCCGGGGCCGATGCCTGGGAGATCATGGCCCATCGCGCCGTCTGGGGTGTGATCTGGGCCGCCGGTCTGGTCCTGCTGGCCGGTCAGTCGGCCCAGGTGCGACGGGTTCTGGCCGACTGGAAGACCCTGCGCTGGCTGATCGCCTCGACCTTTCTGATCGCGCTGAACTGGCTGCTGTTCGTCTGGTCGGTGAACCATGGCCACACCCTCGAGACCAGTCTCGGCTACTACCTCAATCCCCTGCTCAACATGGCGCTGGGGGCCTGGCTGTTCCGCGAACGCATCAGCCGCGCCGGGCTGATCGCCATCGCCCTGGCCGCCGTCGGGGTGATCCTGCAGGGCGTGGCGCTCGGGCGGCTGCCGGTCATCTCCCTGACCCTGGCCGTGTCCTTCGCCGCCTATGGCGTGATCCGCAAACAGGTGAAGGCCGAGGCCCAGACCGGCCTGCTGGTCGAATGTCTGCTGATGGCCCCGCTGGGTCTGGCCTGGCTGGTGTGGCTGAGCCTGCACGGCACCGGCCATTTCGGGGCGACCCCCGCGGCGACCTTCTGGCTGGCCATGGCCGGGCCGATCACGGTCGGACCACTGGTGCTGTTCGCCTGGGCCGCGCGACGCCTGCCGCTGTCGACGATCGGCTTCCTGCAATTCATCGCCCCGACGCTGAGCTTCTTCATCGGCGTGGCCCAGGGCGAGCATTTCACCTGGCTGCGCGGCGTCTCGTTCGGCTTTATCTGGATCGGGGCCGCCGTCTTCCTCTGGGCCGCGTGGAGTCGCGCCCAGGCCGCCCGTTCGGCCCTCAAATCCCAGGCCGAGCCGGTCTAGAGGCCCGCGTACAACGCCTTGATCAGCCGCAGCGCCCGCGGGTCGCCCAGCAGGTGCGGCGACTGGCGCGTCATCACATAGGCGGCCGAAATCCCCGTCACCGGGTCGGCGAAGGCGCAGCTGCCGCCCCAGCCGCTGTGGCCGACCGTCTCCGGATTGGGCCCGAACTTCCGCAGCTCACCATTGCGCATCAGGCCCGCCGCCCAGCTCATCTCGAACGGCACCACCTTGTCGGGGCCGTGGATCCGTTCGCGCGTCGCCTGGTCCAGCACCGCCGCCGACAGCACCTTTCGCCCGTCCAGCCGCCCGCCGTTGGCCAGCGGTGTCAGCATCCGCGCCAGACCCGCCGCCGTGCCGTGCAGATTGGCCGACGGAATCTCCATCTGCCGCCATTCGCTGGACCCGCGCCCGCCGGGGGCCGAGCCGCGGTCCAGAAACGCCGCCGTCTTGATCGCATCGATCGGGCCCAGATCGGGCGCGGCGGTCGGCTTGCGCATCTGCGCCACCCGGTCGTGCTCGCTTTCGGGCAGGCCGATCCACAGATCGAGGTCGAACGGACCGGCAAAATCCTCGCGCAGGGCCGTGCCCATGCTGCGCCCGTCGACGATCCGGAACAGCTCGCCCGCCAGATAGCCGATGGTGATCGGGTGATAACCCGAGGCCGTGCCCGGGGCCCACATCGGCGGCTGGGCACACAGCCGGTCCAGCACCGCCTGACGGTCGAACCAGATCGTCGGCTCGGCCGGTGCCGAAAACCCCGACAATCCGGCCTGATGACTCATCAGCTGGCCGACGGTGATCCCGGCCTTGCCCGCCTGACCGAAGGTCGGCCAATAGCTGGCCACGGTCGCCTCATAGTCCAGCAGGCCACGCTCGACACAGGTCGCGATCATCAGCGCCATCACCGCCTTGCCGGTCGAGAACACCGGGGCCAGGGTCGCGTCGGTGAACGGCTGCGTCCGCGCCGTATCGGCATGCCCGCCCCACAGATCGATGACCGGCGCGCCGCCGATACAGACACTGAACCGCGCCCCCAGCTCATCCAGCCCTTCGGGGGCGTTCGTGAAGTTCGCGGCAAAGGCGTCGCGCACGGCGGCAAAGCGCGGGGGGGAGGCACCGTGAATGTCGGGAAGGTCGGTCATGGGGCTGTCGTACCGACACCAGGCCGGTCCGTCACCTTCTGCGAGCGGAAAGATTTGACCTTGGGTTGCTTTTTTGTTCTCATTCGGCATGACCGATGTCGAGACTTCGGATTCCGGTCGACAGACCTTTGAGTCCATTCGCCACGAGGGTGAGGGGGCCGAATTCTGGCTTGCCCGTCAACTCGCGCCGCTGCTGGACTACCAGAACTATCGAAACTTTCTGGCGGTGGTTGAGAAGGCCAGGGTCGCCTGTGCCAGCGCCGGCCTCACACCGGCCGACCATTTCGTCGACATCAACACAATGGTCGACATCGGGTCCGGTGCCCGTCGCGAGATCACCGACATCCGGCTGTCCCGCTACGCCTGCTACCTGATTGTCCAGAACGGCGATCCGGCCAAGCCGGTGATCGCCCAGGGCCAGACCTATTTCGCGGTTCAGACCCGACGCCAGGAAATCCAGAACGACCCCGCGTTCGGTGCCCTCTCCGAGGACGAACGGCGACTGATGCTCCGGCGCGAGATGGCGCACCACAATACGGCCCTCGCCTCGGCCGCCGGCCAGGCGGGCGTGACGAGCGGGCTCGACTATGCGGTGTTCCAGGATCACGGCTATCGCGGCCTGTACGGCGGTCGGACGATGCGGGATATCCACGCCCGCAAGGGGTTGAAGAAGAGCCAGAAGATCCTCGACCACATGGGCAGCACCGAACTGGCAGCCAACCTGTTCCGCGCCACCCAGACCGAAGACAAGCTGAAGCGCGACGGTGCCCGCACCCGGGCCCAGGCCAATGACATCCACCTGGCCGTGGGCAGAAAGGTCCGGGCCACCATCGGCGAACTGGGCGGGATCATGCCCGAACAGTTGCCGACCCCGGACACCAGCATCCAGCAACTGGAGCGCCGTCAGGCCAGGGCGATCAAGAGCGATGACAAAAAGGGGTGAAGGGGGCCGAAACCCCCTACTCCCCCCGCCGCCCCGCCGACACGGCCCGCGCCGCCTCGAACTCGGCCCCCGGCGTCCACTCCGGCCAGGCGCGGCTGTCGGCCAGGTCGCGGCCGACCGCATACAGCAGGTCGATGTCCACGGCCGCCGCGTCCATCACCCAGTCGGGCGACCAGTCGTCCGAAGGCTGGTGATAGCGGTGGGCGACATAGTCGCGGCTGGCGGCATTGTGGCCGGTAAAGCCCGCCGCCCCGAACAGGGCCGGGACGCCCTTCTTGGCCAGCGGGAAATGGTCCGAGCGATAGAAGCCCCCGGCCTGGGGCGCCGGATCGGGGATCAGGGTGCGCCCCTGTTCGCTGGCGCGGCGTTCCAGCCAGCCGTCGGTATCGCTCTTGCCCGCGCCGATCACGACGATGGTCGGCGAGATGTCGGTCCCCGGCAGGAAGCTGTCCATGTTGATGTTGACCACCGTCGTCTCCAGCGGCCAGACCGGATGGGCGGCATAGTATTCCGACCCCAGCAGCCCGGCCTCCTCGGCGGTCCAGCTGGCGAACACCACCGACCGGTCCGGCGGCGAGCCCGCCTTGAACAGCCGCGCCAGCTCCAGCAGACCGGCCACCCCGGTCGCATTGTCGACCGCGCCGTTATAGATGGCGTCACCGTCCTTGGGCGTGGCGATGCCGAAGGCGTCCCAGTGGGCCCCGTACATCACCGTCTCGTCCGGATGCCCTGCCCCGGGAATCCGGGCCAGCACATTGCGGCTCTCGATGCGGTCGGCGATCTGGCCGAAATCGATCGACATCGTCACCCCGTCCAGGGTCACCGGCCGGAATTCGGGCGTGCGCGCCCGCGCCTTCAGAGCCGCGAAATCCAGCCCCGCCGCCGCGAACAGGTCCGCGGCGGCATCGCCCTGGATCCAGCCCTGGGCCGCGACCCGTTCGGCCTCGGGATCGTCGCGCACGATGTCGAACTTGGGCGCGGTCGAGGAATTCTCCAGCACGCTCCAGCCGTAACCGGCCCCGGCGGTGTCATGGATCACCAGCACCGCCGCCGCCCCCTGCCGCGCCGCCTCCTGGAATTTATAGGTCCAGCGCCCGTAGAAGGTCATGGCGTTGTCGTCGAACCGGCCCGCGACCGGATGGCCCTCGGGCGCGCCGAAGTCCGGGTCATTGACCAGCACCAGCAGGATCTTGCCCCTCAGGTCGACGCCCTTGAAATCGTCCCAGCCGCGCTCGGGCGCGTCGATGCCGTAACCGGCGAACACGATCGGGGCGTCGCTCAGGGTGATGTGGCTGACCGGCCGGTCGCTGGACACCAGCACCTGCGGCCCGCGTTCCAGCGCCCGCGTCGCGCCGCCGCTGCTGACGGTGATCGTCGCCGGGCCGTCGGGCCGGGTCCGGCCCAGTTGCGCCACCTGCACCCATTGACCGTCCGGACCGCCCGGCTCCAGTCCCAGCGCCTGGAACTGCGCCACCAGATAGTCGACCGTCTTCTGCTCGCCCGGCGTCGCCACCCCGCGCCCCTCGAATTCATCCGAGGCCAGCACCCGCACATATTCATTCAGCCGCGCGCCGTCGGCTGATTGCGCCATAACCGGCCCCGCCGTCATCAGGGCCAGGGCGGCGGTCGACAGCCACAGTCGGGTCAGGCGGGAACGGCGCATGGTCACATCCGGGTCGGTTCAGGGAAGGGGCCCACCCTGACCCTCCGCCTCCGCCCCGTCCAGCGCCACCGTGTCGCAAGGGGGTCGCTGCAATCTTCCCCCTCCCGGGGGAGAGGGTGGCCGCGCACGACGGCGCAAGCCGTCGTTCTGGCGCGGGCGGGTGAGGGACAGCCGGCAAGAGGGAGCCCATCACCCCTTCGCCAGCCACGCCTCCACACCCCTGGCCGCCACCACGCCCGACGCCATGGACGCCTGCAGCAGATAGCCGCCGGTCGGGGCTTCCCAGTCCAGCATCTCGCCGGCCACGAACACGCCCGGCCGGGCGGTCAGCATCAGGCCCGCATCGACCGCGTCCAGGGCCACGCCGCCGGCGGTCGAGATGGCGCGGTCCAGTCCCTGCACCCCGGTCAGTTTCAGCCGCAGCGCCTTGATGCGCCGCGCCAGTTTGTCGGCCCCCTGCGGCAGGTCGCCCGGCACCTCGCGCAGCAGGGCCGCGGCCACAGGCGACAGCCCCCCGGCCTTGCGCAGCCAGTTGGCCGTGCTGTCCTTGCCGCGCCCGGCCTCCAGCCGCGCCGCCAGCGCCTCGATCGACAGATCGGGCCGCAGGTCGACGGTCAGGATCACCGCCCCGTCCACGGCAATGGCCTCGCGCAGGACGGCCGACAGGGCATAGACGGCCCCGCCCTCCAGTCCGTAGCCGGCGACCATGGCCTCACCACGCACACTGCGCCCACCGAACGTCAGCACCACCCCCTTCAGCGGCTGGCCGGTGAAACGGCTGCGCACCACCTCGGACCAGTCGACATTGACCCCCATGTTCGACGGCCGCAGCGGCACCACCGCCACGCCGGTCGCCGCCAGCGGGCCGACCCAGCCGCCGTCCGAGCCCAGTTTCGGCCAGCTGGCCCCGCCCAGCGCCAGCACCACCGCATCCGGCCGTTCCAGCCGCTCGCCGTCCGGGGTGTCGAAGCGCAGGGCCCCGTCGTCGCTCCAGCCGGTCCAGCGTGAACGGGTGCGCAGCTCGACCCCCAGACCGTTCAGCCGCGCCAGCCAGGCCCGCAGCAGGGGCGAGGCCTTCATCGCCCGCGGAAACACCCGGCCGCTGGAGCCGGTGAAGGTGGCCTGACCCAGCCCCTCGGCCCAGGCGGTCAGCTCGCCCGGCGGGAAGGCGTCCAGCCACGGCGATACCGCCGCGGCAGCGGTGCCATAGCGGCCCTCGAACGCCGCCTGGTCTTCCGAATGGGTCAGGTTCAGCCCGCCGCGCCCGGCCATCAGCAGCTTGCGCCCCGGCGACGGCATCCGCTCATGCACGGTCACACTTGCCCCCATCTGGGCCAGCCGTTCGGCCGCCATCAGCCCGGCCGGCCCGGCCCCGACGACGTGGATGGTGCGTGTTTGGATGCTCATGCTGCGGGTCCTAGCGTGTTCCGCGCACCTCGGCGACAGCGACAGCAGGAAGAGGTCGCGGAACCGGCGCGCACCCGATACGCTCCCGCCCCATGAGTGTTGCTTTTACCCGCGAGGAGGATCTGGAGGCCACGGCCGCCGATCTGCCCGACCGTCCGATCTCGCCGCATGCCAATCTGGTCACGCCGGAAGGCCTGGCCGCGATCGATGCCGCCCTGGCCGCGGCGCGTGCCGCCTATGGCGCGGCCCAGGCCCATGGCGAGATCGAGACCGACCGCACGGCCATGGCCCGGGCCACCCGTGACCTGCGCTACTGGTCGGCGCGGCGCGCCTCGGCCCAGCCGGTCGAGATCGCGGCCGCCGACGGCCGCGTCCGCTTCGGCGGCTCGGTCACCATCGAACGCGAGGACGGCCGGGCCCAGACCTGGCGTATCGTCGGCGAGGACGAGGCCGACCCGGCCGCCGGCAGCGTCAGCCATATCTCGCCCCTGGCCGTGGCCCTGAGCGGCAAACGCGTCGGCGACGAGGCCGTCATCGCTGGACAGACGGTCGAAATCACCGCCGTCGACTGAGCCATCTTCACCCGGGTGGTTGTCCCGGGCCGCCGCATGCCCCAAACAGGGCGCATCCGGTGCCGAATGCACCACGCGGCCGCCGCAAGGCAGCCCGCCCCCGGCGCTCAAGCAGCGCGACGCGCGACAGCGCTACTGAGGAATGCCCATGGCCCGTAAGCCCAACTACAGTTTCGAACGTCAGGAGCGCGACCGCGCCGACGCCAAGAAAGCCGCTGAAAAAGCCGCCGCCAAGGCCGAAAAGCGCGCCGCCGCCAAGGCCGAAAAAGAAGAAGACGGCCCGCCCGAAGACGGCGGCCCCCAGGGCTAGCTCCGTCTTTTGGCGCTAGCGCGCGCGACGCGGTCGCCAGGCCGCGTCGGGTCGAGAAGGCGGAGCCTTCTGGCCGCGGCCCAAGAAAAATGCGGCTAGAACGCCCGGGACCGAAAGGCCGGACCAGCCACACACCGGTTCAGCGGGCGGTGGACACGACCACCGACCCTGCGGTGGGCGGCGCGAGGGTCCGCTGCAGCACCAGCAGGGTCACCAGCACCGCGGCATAGACGGCCAGCTGAATCCCCATCGGGCGATCCGAATAGCCGACCAGCACGTGCAGCGATCGCCCGATCAGGCCGTTGTCGGGCAACCAGGCGGAGGTGTCCCACAACTGGTCGCCGAACGGCGACACCAGTCCGGCCCGGACCAGATAGACCGCCGCCTGACCCGCCATGCCGGCCGCCAGCAGGCTCAGCAGCAGGTTGGTGACCCCGAACAGCCGGCGCGTCGGAATGATCAGCAGGCCGCGATAGATCAGCCACGACAACAGGCCGCCGACAACGATACCGCCCACGCCACCCAGCAGCACCGCCGCCGGGGCCTCGCCGCCGGAGACGACGATCCCGAACAGGAACAGCACCACCTCGGCCCCTTCGCGCAGGATCGCCACCCCGATCACCACCGCCAGAGCCGTCATCGCCCGTTCGCCCACGGCCACCGACCGGCCCAGCGCGCCCATCTCCTGCGACAGGGCCCGGGCGTGCCGCGCCATCCACACCGTATGCCAGGCCAGCATCAGCACCGCGGTGCCCAGCACCACGGCGTTGAACACGTCCTGACCCGCGCCGGCGAAGGCCCCGGCCAGCTGTCTGGCGAACAGCGCCAGCAGCCCGGCCCCGGCCAGACCCCCGGCGGCCCCGTAGCCGATAAAGCGCAGCCGTCCCGGCGTGCCGGCGGTCGCCGCCAGCACGATGCCGATGATCAGCCCCGCCTCAAGGACCTCGCGAAAGACAATCAGAAGCGCGGCCAGCATGACTATTGCGCCGCGACGGCGACGATCCGGCCCTGGGCCGTGCGCGGGTGGAATTCGCCGACAAAATCATAGGTGCCCGGCCGCAGCGGGCCGATGAAGAAGCGCACGGTCGCGCCCGGCGTGACCATCTTCTCGATGCGCAGGTCGTGGCTGTCGAACTCCTCAGTGGCCCGGTCGTGATTGATCAGCACCACCTGCACCCGCTGCCCGGCGGGCACGGTCACCGTCGCCGGCGTGAAACGATGGTCCCGCAGCGTCAGTGTCACCGTCGGCTCTCCGGCCGCGAGACTGCCGGTCGCGGCCAGTCCGGATATCAGGGCTGCGGCCAGCAGCCGCACAGTCAGACGCTTCATGATCAGTCACTCCAAAAACAGGCCCGAGGGATTACCGCGATTGACAATCGTTCGCAAGACAGAATATGCGATTGTTTCTCAACTAAGGGACCTGAACAGATGACCATCATGCGATCCGCGGCCGGAGGCGTTCTCGCCGTGGCGCTGTGCTGGGCCGGTGCGGCCGTGGCCGAGCCCGGACTGGGCCAGACCGTCTACACGCCCTACGTCAGCAACGGCCTGACCGAGCTGGAGGTGCGCAGCGGCCGTCTGTCCGGCGGCAGCGCCGACGGCGACCAGACCACGGTGTTCGAGCTGGAGCACGGCTTCAGTGACCGCTTCAGCCTCGCCGTCCTGGCCGAGGTCGAGGATGAGCCGGGGGCCGCGCGCAAGCTCGACGCCATCGCCGTTGAGGGCGTCGTCTATGTCGGCCAGATCCCGGGCCTCGGCATCGACGTCGGCCTGTACGGCGAATACGAACAGCGCATCCACAATGAATCCGGCGTCGTCGAGGGCAAGCTGCTGCTGGCCAAAACGCAGGACAATTTCCAGGCCCTGCTCAATCTGGTGGTGAAGAAGCCCCTGACCGACCGGCCCGGCGAGAACACCACCGCATACGGCTATGCCGCCTCGACCACCTGGGAGGTCGCGCCCCATCTGCGTCTCGGCCTCGAGGCCTTCGGTGACCTCGGCGTGGCCGGCGCCCTCGGCGGCCGTCAGGCCCACTACATCGGCCCGATGGCCAAATGGGAAACCCACCCGTCGTGGCTGCCCGCCGAGCTCGAGATCGAGGCCGGCTACCTGTTCGCCGCCGGCACCGCCCGCGCCTATACCGACGGCCAGATCCGCCTGCTGGTCGCGCTGGAAAAGCGGTTCTAGGTCGCGTCGGGTCGGGAGGTCCCGGAGGGCCGACGACCGCGGCCCAAGCATAGAGCCGCGTCGGGTCGGGAGGTCCCCCCGGCTTGATCGGGGGGCCGACGACCGCGGCCCAACAAGAATGCCGCGTCGGGTCGAGAAGGCGAAGCCTTCTGACCGCGGCCCAACAGGAATGCGCCTACCGCAAACACCCGCCTGAGCCCGGCCCCCAGTCCAGCGCCCGCACCGACGGCCCCGCCCGCCGCTCCAGCAGCAGGTCGGTCACCGCCCAGACCAGGGCGTCGGCCCGGTCGGGGCTGGCGCGGCCGCTGTCCTCGGCCCCCAGACCGCACAGCTCCTCTTCCAGCGCCTCCAGCCCGGCGGCATGGGCGACCCGGCCCTGTTCATAGAGGGCCGCCACCGGCTCGGCCCGCGCCGCCTTGCCCAGCACCGCATGCACGCGCCGGATCGGCACCGTCAGCCCCGCCGCCCGCAGCACCGCCCCGGCCATGGCCCCGCCCTGATTGGTCTCGACCACCACCCGCTGCGCCCCATACGCCTCGACCGCCGCCCGCACCCGCCCGGCCCAGCCCTCGGGCGACAGCCCCCGCACCGTCCGGTCGGCCAGCACCAGAACCCGCTCCCCGGCCCGCCCGGCCACCACGATCCCGCACGCATCCCGCGCCCGCCCCGACAAGGGTCCGGCGGGGGATCGACAGCCACCACCACACATTCCAGGGGGCTATCGCGCTTCGCGCTACTTGAGCCCATGTCCTGGGGGCTATCGCCCTTCGGGCTACTTGAGCCCGGCCCCCCCACCCCGCTCATCCCCGCGAAAGCAGGGACCCATTCCCGTCCCAGCGTTCTTGCCTTCTCGATCTCCGCATAGGTGAACAGCGCGCCTTCGACCTCCAGCACCCGCCCGTCCAGCTCCTGCGCCGCCCGTCGGGTACCGCCGTACAGATCCAGCATCGCCGCCAGAAATCCGGGGGCGAGGTGGGCGGCATTGGCCCGCGTCGGCGCATCGCTCCGCACCAGCCCCGGCTCATCCAGCACGCCCCTCAGCAACCGCCCCGGCCTGGGCGTCGAGGTCAGCATCAACCGTGGAGGGCTACCCCTCGCGACGCGGTCGCTCGGTGCCTGAGCCCGGTCACCCCCCTCGTCCCCGTGAGCGTGCGGCGAAGCCGCCAGGCCGCGTCGGGTCGGGAGGTCCCGAAGGGCCGACGACCGCGGCCCAACAAGAATTCGCTCGCCATCCCCCGCCGATAACCTCAACCCCAGTCTCAGCATGGCGAGCGTCTCCACCCCATACGCCCACGCACAGAACTCATCCCCCCAGGCCGCGTGAAACTGCGGCCCGCGCAGCCGCTCAGGCTCCCGCGCCGAGAAGATCAGCCCCAGCACCCCGCCCGGGAACACCACCCGCCGCAGCGACGGCTCGAATCGCGCGCCCGAGCGGAACGGCAGGTTCAGCACCCCCGACGGCCCCTCGACCATCACCGCCCGCGCGTCGTTCAGCGTCGGCGCCACCAGGGCGATGCGCCCGGCCGCCCCCACCGTCCGCGCCAGCCGCGCCGCCTCGCCCCAGACCCATTCCGCCCCCGCCCGCGTCTTGCCCGCCCCGCGCCCGCCCAGAAACAACCAGGTGGTCCAGTCCCCGCCCGGCGCCCTCTGCCCGCCATGCGCCGCCCGGTCCCAGGCCTCCGCCCCGGCCCGTTCAGCATTGAGCGCCCTCCCCCTTGATGGGGGAGGGTTGGGTGGGGGTGACACTCTGACCGACTGAGTCTCCGGCGTTCCCTCCGGCACCCTCGTGCCTTCACCCCCATCCCCGACCCTTCCCCCCTCGAGGGGAAGGGAGCATCATCGCTCAACCCGCGCCCTCCCCCCGCAGAAAGTCCAGCGCCGCCCGCCGCCCGCGCTCGGTCCCGTCGGCGTCGTCGCCGTCGCCGTCGCCTCCGGCCCCGCCGCGCGCCAGCCGTTCCAGCGTCCCGGCCAGCCGCGCATAGGTGTAGGCCCGCGCCGGTTCCAGATCGCGCAGCATGCGGATCGCGCTCTGCGCCGCCGCCCGCGCCGCCTCCCCCAGCGAGGCATCCACCGCCAGAGCCCGGCACGGCGCATCGGCCGCCGCCACACCATCCTCAGCCCCCAGCACCCGCACCGCCGCATCCGCCTCACCCGGCGACAGCCCCGTCAGCGGCGGCCGGTCATCCATCCGCCGCCAGCCGTCGCGGCGCGCGCGGGCATACAGGGTCCGCTCGGTCCCGCCATATTTTTCAACCAGGGCCCTGGCCGTGGCCCCGGCCTGATACAGCCGCCGCATCTCGTCCCATTCGGCCTCGTTGCGGCGGCGATAGGGTTTGCGGTGAAGGGGTGTCGATCGGGTCATGCCCGCATTATCCGCCAGGCCGGACCCGGGGCGGGAAATTGGCGCTCAGAACCCGTCAAACCGTTGAGCGGGCGCGGGTTTTTCGC
>TARA_R110002012_G_scaffold37500_2_pt1 | contig 23794 bp, 13 predicted proteins | sample TARA_R110002012 | Tara Oceans TARA_R110002012 (sample SAMEA4396515) | marine metagenome | biome: Westerlies Biome; feature: [DCM] deep chlorophyll maximum layer (ENVO:01000326); material: water (ENVO:00002006), including particulate matter (ENVO:01000060) such as... | depth 40 m | reverse complement strand
ATCCTGCTTGATGCTGAACAGATCGGAGAGTTGCGTTCGTCACCTGACCCGTCTACGAACATTGCAATCGACCGATTGGAACGTAATGCACGGATCTCTACCGGAACAGTACCTCAAATTGGTGGTGAAACATACGGGGCTTTGCGTACCGGACGCGGCATCGATTCGCTCATGGGTGCCGCTCTGGACCCGCGTATTCAGGAAATGCAAGAGATTATGGAGGCTTACCTTCCATATCTGAACGAATCGATCTTCGCCACCTACGACGGCTACTTCGGTAGCAAGAAGTTCTCTATGTTTACTGGCTATGCAGGTGATTCGTCGCAGGTGGAGTTCACTCCGAGCGAACACTTTGAAACCTACGACAACGTGGTTTCGCATTCGATTCCCGGCGCGGACATTCAAGCAACCACTATCCAGTTGGGACAGTTACTTGGAATGAAAGGTATTAGTCTACGTACCTTCCGTACCAAGCACCCGTTCATTGATGATCCTGAGATGGAAGGGCGCAGGGTGGACGAGGAGCAGTTGGAGGAAGCGGTCTTGGCTTCAATCCAGCAGCAGGCTTTGTCTGGTCAGTTGCCAGTGGTGTATGTCGCTAAGATTGAGAAGCACCGCAAGAAGGGCTTGGATATCTTTGGCGCGATTGAGAAGGCTGACGAGGAGATCCGCAAGGAGCAGGCTGCTATGGCCCCGACTCCTGAAGAGGGTCAGATGATGGCCCCTGAGCAGGCTCTTGGTTTGGCTGGTGGTCCTGAGGCTGCGATTCAGCAAGGAGCGCCACCGACTAACGAGTTCTCGCCTGCTGCGGCAGAGCAACTTGTTGCCGCATTGAGGACTGGCTGATGCCGCGCGCCAAGAAAACTTTGTCGCCTGAAACTGCGAGCATGGAAGCGGGCGCTTCCTACGGTGAGGTCAGCGACAATATTCAGGCGCAGCAGGCTGTTCCATTGCCCGATAATCGGACATCCGACTATTCGGCACCTAACGATCAGGGTATGGGACAGCAGGCTCCGTTGCCGTTGGAAGCGGCCCAAAACTTTACGCCACAGATAACGCCTTTGACTGCTCCCGGTGAGAACAGAAACTCTATGCGTGCAGCGCCAGAGATCACACCTGTTCAGAAGTCGGCAGACCTGTTGAGAAATTGGGCAGCGGCTACTGGAGATCCGGTTATGGAAATGGCTGCGAGACAACTTGGAGATATCTAATGGCTGGTACTAGCCCAGTCCGAAATGAATATCTTCGAATTGGTTCTACGCCAGACACGGCGTTAAATGATGAATATTATGGTCGCCGTATGCAGATGTTGATAAATGCTGGTGCGGGACGTTTCTTGGAGATGGCACCAGATTCGATAGTTGGTTTGGCTTCTGGTTCTGATTCTGACGAAGACATGATGAATGTTTTCTATGGGGCGTTTGACCAGAGCAATTTCAATACAGTTAAACAGAGATTTCAATCTATGCCAACTCAGATGCAGCGTGGCGAATTCAACAGGTTGCCCAAGAAGATGCAGGAATTGTTGCGTGGTGCCGGGTATCAGTTTCCTGAAGAAAAAGATCCTGATGGTTTGCTGAAACGGATCTTTACTTGGGATATTCCTCTATTGCCTGAAGAACATTTCGGAACTGCTGTCAAAGTTGGGATGGCTCCGATACGTGCTTTGGGTTTTGGCATGGGAACGGTTGCACGGAATGTGTGGGAATTCGGTGTGATGAAGCCGTCAAGGTATGCGACACGCCTTGGACGGTCGTTTGCTTTTCTTGACGAGAAGAACAGTGGTGCTTTTCTGAATCCTGCTAGATGGCGTGAAGCATGGAATAACACTCGGCTTGAAGATGGTTCCTATTATCAAGAGGCTTCTAATGCTGCTATTGAAATGGTTGGGGCTGATCAGACTGATCTTTTGAAGATCTTTATTCGTGATGGTGGACAGGGTGTCTATGATCATTTTAATGATGCTGGTAAGGCGTTCGGGTATTCTGATAATGAAATCAATGAGCGGTATCAGAGATGGTATGAAGGTTTAGCGGAACAAGAAAATGTGGAAGCGTTGGAGGTTCTTGACTCTGGCCGGTTGACTTTGGCAACGGCGTCGGTTCGTTCGTGGAACAAGTATGGGGTGTGGGATGTGACACCGGGAACGAAGCCTGCTGCTGCTATAGGGCTGGTTGGTTCTCTTGCTGCGGAGATTCTTTTAGACCCGACTACGTGGGCGGGTGGTTTCTATACGAAGATTTTGCGGGTTGCAAAGTTTGGTCGTCGTACTGGTCAGAGCGCAGATTTCTTGGATGTGATGCGTAGGGGTGCTTTGGTTGAGCGTGAAGCCGCTCAAACTTCTATGTTGTCTGCTTTCAAACCTGCTCGGGTTCCTGATGTTGTTGATGGTGGTTACATCGATGCCCATGCGGGTATCAAGGAATGGATGAAAAATGCGGGCGTCAAAATGTTGGGCCGCACCGACATTGTTATTAGAAATCAGTTTCGTGCAATCAACAGGATGACTGATCGTGTCAACGATGCGTTCCGTCAATGGGATGAAATTGATGCGTTCAAACAGAATTTGAGAGAAACAACGAAACTTGATGGTGATGGAATACGCGCTGCGGTAACAGAAGAATTTGGTGAAATGACAAAAATCGACATGCTGTTGCGTGATCTACCAGCATTGAATGTGGTGATTGATTCGATGCGTCAGTGGCATATGACGCAGCGGCGAACGGTTCTACTTGTTGACGAAAACACTGGTGAACTGATCTACAGGAATGTTAAGGATGTTGGTGCAGAAGAACTTGTAATGGTTACTGATGGTTCAGTACCTACGTTGGCAGATGAGGAAGGGTTTTGGTCGTTCCTTGCCGATAACGCGGGTTGGCGTGCCTTGGCGAAACCTCTGGGTGGGACGAGTCCAGAGGCATTGTTCATTCCCCGAATTGGGAGATTCGGTGCGAAGTGGATGGAACGCAAACAGTACATGCGTGAAATCCTTGACCTTGGAGAAAACTTTCCGCTGCACATCAAGGCAGATATCGCCCGAATGACGGCTCAATATATTGCAAAGCAAACTGATTACGTTCACGCAAAGGTCTTTCAGGATATAACAGATGGCACATTGGACCTGTCTGTGCCTATCGATGAAGATATGTTGTCTCGCGTCATGCTTGATCCACAGATGGATCAGGCGACACGTTTGGGTCTATCTCCTGAAGACCATACGAACATTCTTGAACACATGAAGATTCACGAATCAAATGCATCTCAGATCATTTTGGAAGATAGCGAACTTGATGACCTGCTCAACTACTACCTGAATGATGGTTTTGAGGTTCGTCTTGATGAGAAGGGTGTGCGTCGGCTTATGCCGGTTGCCGATATTGGACGAGTGCCTTTTGCTGGTGCAGGACGAGCAGCCCGTAGGTACTACCAGAAACAGATTCATCCTCCCGGTAGCCAGAATGCTGAATTAACTTGGCTGGATCAAACCAAAGCATTTGCAAAAGCTGGGGTTGCTGGAGTGGCTTACTATCCGGCGCGCTTTGCAGAAAAGTTGACGACTTACACGCCTACTGTGCCGTGGTTGGACGTAACTGATTCAGATACCGCTGTCAAAGAATTCACGGCACTTGTTGATATGGGTGTCATGGCGCATATGCCACGCACGCAGATCGATCAATACATCCGAACCTTCGTGATGGGTAACGAATCGGAACGCTGGCTCGTCCAACACGACTTTTTCTTGGATTTCATTGGTCGTACCGGTGCGCTAGTGCATGGCGGTAGGGATGTTCAGGACTTTATCCAACGGTTCATACGACACGGAAACCAGCGGTACGCCCAGTTGTCGGATGATGTGATCGGTATCCGTGGGTTGAGTTCTCGCCGTGCGATCATGCCGGGTGCAGAATTTGGGGCACAGTTGGCAAAGTCTAATATCATTCCGAATTATCGGGAACTTGCTGCGATGGCACGCTATACAGCGTTCTACCGTATGGCGGGATGGGGTCTGCATCTACCGGAGATCGACAAGTTCATAAGTAGGACTTGGCGTCCTGCGGTTCTGTTGCGGTTGGGTTATGTTCCCCGTAACGGTGGCGAAGAATTGTTCTCATGGTGGTTGAGAGAAGGACCGAAGCATTGGGTCAACCACAAGATTGCCCGTGCAGCGATTGGCAAGCATGTCATCTTTGACGAATATGGACGAAAGATACTGAAAGACATTTCTGATGAGGAACGGCTTCCGTTGATTTGGAAACCATTCTCTCGGATATGGCGGTCTTTCAATGAGATCGGTGGTGTCGGAGATTTCGCTGTCACGAAGCAGGCAGTTAAGAAGTCGATAAAAGAGAACCCGCGTTGGAAGTATCTAAGTGCTGATGAACAGGCGGCTTTCTTTGATGCCGCTCGTGTTGAAATCAAAAACGAGGTTGAAGATACGCTGATTGGTGGTACTTCCCGCCGGTTGTTTGAAATCGCCAATGCGAAAGCAAACGAGTTGACTCTTGCTTTTGGATCAGGTATATCGCGGGACATAGCACAGACAATTGGTAGACGAATCGATTCAAGACATGATGAACGGGTTCGTGCGATCACACACATGATGACTGATCCGACGATTCTGGATCAGCAGATGAAAGACATCTTGGGTACGTTCGATCCGTATATCGGTGGAAGCGATCTGGATATGACTATGCGCGATATGGAGTTCGGGCATGTACCAGATGCTCGTCTGCAACTACCGATGAAGTATGGTCAGGGAGAATTGACTTGGGTTTCAGTTGAGGCAGGCCAGTTCGATGCTCTGCCAAGAAGTGTCGCTGTAGCGCAACGCACCGATTACATGCGTGACGATCCGGCTCATAAGGCATTTCTTGGTGAACTCATTCATTATGTTTCGCCTCCGCAGGAAGAAACCATGCTGCTTCTTGCTCAGGATTTAGGACTATCTGTTGATACATCTGCGTCTGCTGCGGTCCTTACCTATTTCCGAAGTGAACATCCAGATGCTTTGAGGAACTTGGCTGAGTCCTTTGACCTTGTGCCAAGTAGCAAAGATGTGGATTCCATTGTCCAAAAGGTGACGATGCACGATGCTTTTGTTGATGCGTTGCCGCCTGAGATTCAAAGTGCTGTTGCACGGTTTCTTAAGCCTGCATCCGGTGTCGATCAGAATCCAAATGTGATCGCGTTTCTGATCAGTCATGCTGATCCTACGATGCTTTCACCAAATTTGGATGATGTCGTGGTTCGTGCAAAGCGCGCTTTCGTGAATGAAATGTTGACTCCGCAGGGCGAACAGTTGGGTCGTGCTGCACATATGGCAAACATTGGTTTTGACGAACATGGTGGTTTGATCAGCGATGCTTTGCCGCCCGGTGCTGCCCGTTTGTTTGTTCCTATGATTCCTGTCGAATATGCGGAAGAATTCGCTAGGATTCTTTCAGATACAAGTGATGCCGGGTTTGCCTTCTATGACGAATTCGTGGATCGTTTGGCTGCCCGCTTGGAACTCATTGGAATCAAACGAGAAGAGGCTTACGAAGTTGCTCAAATATTGCAGCCCAGTCTGAGTGCTTCAACTGTTCATCGTACCCCCAGCATGTATATGGCTTTGGCGGGTGCCGCAGTAGAGTTGGGGCAGCGGCACCTACCGTTGACGGCGACCAGCGCAAATCCCGCTATTGCCGATGCGGTAGCAAAGACTCTGACGGAAATGTTGGGTTCTCGTGTCGGTTTGGAACCAAACCTGTTTGCTCAACTACGTGCAGGCGTGAGCAGTCTTGATGTCAATGCTGAAGAAATATTTGGGGTATCTCCGACGGTTGGTCGTCAGAGTTTGAATGGTCCCACAATTCCTGTTGCCCGTGGGAACGTGCGATCCTCTGTGATTCATCCTGATGTTGCGGTACGCAACCAGTCTGAAGAATCGATCACATTCTTTGGTATCAAGAATGGTGTACCTACTGCTTCAAGCGGATTTGGTCCGAACGGATTGGGTAGAAAGAATGTGATCGGAGTTGCTGGCGAACACCTGTTCCCGAAACTTGATGGTGAACTGCAACGTCTTCAGATGCTAGATGATATGCCTGTTACATACACGGTGCATCATTGGCGACACAAGGAAACGGGGCGTACAGTGTATCGCCGCCAAGGTGATGAAAGAAATACTTCGTGGTATGGCGATGGCAAAGAATGGGAACTATTGGATAGCCAGATTGTTGCGAGCAATGACTTCCATGCGGCTATGGAAGACTTGGCAGAACGTAACACCCCTGAGATATTGGACCTGTTGTCTTCTGGGGATCGTGCTGCTGATACCGAAATCTTTCTGCCTTGGATTCGTGAGATAACGACAACGGATGAGATCAGTCCGGTTCGCATCAATGGTCATGCGGAACAGGCCAATTGGTGGGAAAAGGGTCCACAACGGATTCTTGGCTTGTTGCCGCCCACCGATCAGGCTGGCGGTTTGGGGGAGAGGATAGCGGCAGGCTGGAATACGATATTGAGAAACTGGTTTGATGGAGTCGTCAACCCCATGATTGGGGCGATGGTTCGTGAACCGATGTTCCAGCATTACTATGTGATTGCTGCGGAACAGGTTGCGGGTGTCAAACGGAACTATAACCATACCCCCTATGCGTATGCGAAGTTAGGTAATGCTTTGGGACGTAAAGGTGTGGGTACCTATGACGATGCTGGACAGTTGGTAATCGAAGAGTTGACATCGTTTATCGAATTGAATTGGCAGGTTGCTCGTTTAGATCCTGATGCTTTGATTTCAAAGGTTGCGTTTGCTGTAGAGAATGGAAACCAACGAGGATTTTTGGAGTCTGTTACAGAGTTGCTGAAGGCTGCCGACGATCCTAAAGATGCAGCAGTTGAGTTATCTCAAGGTGTTTATGCAGCGTTTGATGCGTTGCGGTTAACTGCAAAGAATCCAAAGTCTTCTGCAATCAATGAATTTTTTGAATGGGCGTCGAATCGTAAACTCCAGTTTGAAACGCATCGATCTGTTGCTTTGCAACGTGCAATGACGTTGACGGGTGCATTCATTGATGATCATCGTATTCGATCACAGTTTCAGGAAATGGTTGGATCGATGATTCCGTTTTGGTTTGCAGAGGACCAGTTCTTGCGACGGTTGGGGCGCGGCTTGAAGCACAATCCGTTGATGCTTCGTAATTTGCATTTGACTATGAACGCAGGCGTGCGCGGAGGTTTGGTTCAGGAAGATCAGTTCGGAGAAAAGAAACTGGTTGTCCCCGGTAGCGAAGTGTTGACGACTGCTGTTCTAGAAATTGCAGACAGGTTCCCTATAGTGAATGCGGTCTTTGGTGGACCGTTGGGGGCTGTTGCTCGTCCTAAGTTGGCAATGAATATTAATATTGTTCCCGGTTATGACCTTGATCAGATGGGTCAGATGGGTTTTGGTCCTTTGTTGGCAGCACCTATCAATTATGCGTCAGGTCGTGATCCGAGCCTGCGTGCCAAGTTTGAACATAATCTTGTTGGTGGGCGCTTTGCTGGGTCTAGCAAATTGACTGAGTTCCGTGGTGACAGAGTTAGGTTGTTGGGTGAAACTATTTGGTCGTCGGTTCTTCCAGCGGTCATAGCCCGTCCGCTTCAATTGATGGGCATTGAAGGACCAAATGGAAACGCAAGATCAAAAGCCACAATTGACGTAATCAAGTTCATGGCGTTGAACGACATGCTTCCTTCAGAGGAAGAGATCGCTGGTCAGGCGAACCCGGCTTTGTTTAAAGAAGAGTTCTTAGATCGTGTTGACCAGATGGCAAAGCAGTACCAGTTGTTGCAGGCTCTTACTTGGTTTGCGTTGCCGGGTACTGGCACTATGTCGGATTTGACGATAAACGAGCAATGGGAATGGGATACCGAATTTCGTGCTTTGTTGGATAGCGGTATGCCTTACGAACAGGCGTACCCTGTGTGGGTCAAGAACGTAGAAGCGCGTAGCGGCGAGCCGTTTAACCCAATCAAGTTCTCTCCGTTTCGTTCGTCACCGCAAAGTAAGATTCCGTTTGCTGTTCTAGAAACTACGCAGGCTGCCAACGAGTGGCTTGTCGATAATGACGAATTTACTCGTACCTTTGCTTTGGCTGCTCCGTTCTTTATGCCACGCAAATTTGATGTTGAAGATGACGAATATGTTGCTGAAGCAAAACAACGTCAGGTAAACATGGGGTTGCGTTCTTTCGATACGCCTATTGAGTATTTAGAAGAGTTGTATCACAATGTTGCTACCCCTGCGTACCATGAAGAGCGGACGAGTTATTTGCAAAAGAGGTATGTGTTACAAAAGAATAAAATGGATACCACGGATTTGGATCGGTCGTGGGGAATTTGGTTTGATAGTTTCCAGTTGCAGCATCCCGTGTTTGCTCAACGGATTGTGCAGGGAACTGCGCGTCTTAAGCGTGATGCGACTGTTGAGCAGGCCCGTTTGTTGATTGAGGCTCCTGACTTGGTTCCGCAGGGTGAGCATCGGGAAGACATTTTAGATGCTATGGCAACGATTGTCGGGTTCAGGGACAAGTTGGATGCTTTGACTGGGTTGCGTACTGCTGCTGCTCACAAGAAGCGTGATGCTTTGCGGTACAGGTATTGGAAGTCAATGGAGTCATTTGTATTAGGCAAGCCTTGGTTAAACGAGTTATATTATAGTGTATTCTTACCTTTGGTTAGTGATACTTGGATTGCTAAGTATCGTGCTGGTTTGGTTGAGATTGATCCGATGGCGGTGGCAGCGTAATGGCAGAAGAAGAAGTAGAGGAAGATACCCGATCAGGTATTGGTGCTGCTTTAGATGCTATGGGTATGGGCACTTTGACAGGCATGTTGCAGAAAATGATAAATCCTGTGGGCCAAGCAGTACAACACGGGATAAAGGATGGTATACCAGCCTTGGGGGGTGCTTTAACTGTTGGTGAACGTCCCACACTGGTATCTCCTCCTACCGAAAATACATCTGCGGGAATCACCCAGAGGCAAGTAAACGATCAACCGTTGGATATTGCTGATGATGCATCAATAATGAAACAAATCTTTTGGGATAGCCAGAGCGAAGAAACACAGTTCGTTAAGTTGGTTAATTGGCTTGCCGGTAACAGCATCGTCATGTTGAATTCCGGTGTTGGTGGCTTGGGTTCATCTATTGCGGAATCATTTGAGGCTGTTGGCTTGGACAGACCTGAGATTAGAGATCTAAATACTCCCAAAGGCAAAGAATATGTTCGGGAATATCTGCGTGCCAATTGGCGCAAGATTCCTGATCTCGTGCAATCTACTCAGACATACATTTCTGAAGGTTACGGGGCGTACCGTGGCGCTATTACGGAAGGCGGGAGGGGAGAAATTCCTCCCGGTTATCGTAATCTTGAAACGGAAACAATTAATGTAGGTGAAATTAAAGAAATTCTTGGACAATTTGGAAATACCAACTTTGACGTTACTGGACCTTTTTTAGAAGGAACAGAGAAAGTTCCATCTTTGCGTGATGCCGGTGAAGCATATGGAACAGGTATGGAAGATTACCGTCCTGTCGGTGACATCGTGTACGGTGCTTTAGATAAAGCAATTGATGACTATATGGCTCAGGTTATTGAACCAAACCAGACGTTGTTAACAGGTGAAGGTGGTCTTCCTAGTACTGAAGGCATGGATCAAATTGGTTTTGTTACATCTTTCGATGGGACACCTTGGGGAGATGTCGTAAGTTTCGGTGACCTATTTTCTGGTGGCCGTATCGGTCCATTGAATTTGGTACGACAGTTCAAACAGGCTGATCCTGAAGTTATTGAAAAGTTTCAACGCGAGTTCGTTGCGTTGGGATTGATGGCTCCACCGAAGGTATGGGGTCGAATCATTGAAGATCCTCGTACCGGAGTTGATTCTACGATAGAAGCAGCGGTTGGTTGGCAAATGGGAATTACTGAAGCAGCCTTGAGCATGATTGATGAAAGAACCAACGAGTTGAATGTTGACGGCACTCCTTACATCGATGAGACAATGGATCGTTTCATTGCTGAACGAATGGCTGGAGAGAATGTTCTTACAAATCATTCACGAGTTTTGAAGCAGAACACGATCAATACGGCAAGAGGTCGTATCCAACAGTACCTTCAGGACACTGGACGTTATATGTCTGAAGGTTTGCAAACTAAGATTACAGCCGATTTGGAAGACATTCTTGATGAGATGTCTCCTGAGCGGAGTGAACAGGCGTTCGGGCAGGGCGGTACTGTCTATGAGCGGTCGCTTGCCGAAAATCTTTTGCAACAGTTCTATGGTACTGATGATTGGGGTCAGATGTTGACCTTTGGTGGATCAGACAGGGATCAGGATTACTTCAATTATGCGGCACGGAGTGGTGCTGTGTCTCAGCGGGAACTTGATCTTCTTCGTGTCGGCGCTGTTGATCGTGGCCGGTATAGACAATATTGGAATGATTATGACGATGAACGCAAGGAAGCAGAAAAGGATGTTGCTGTCGCTAGTTTGTTGAGATTCATTGGTGATTCTATGGATTCTGATACGGCGGGTGGGTTGGCTAATGCCACGCCCGATCATCTTGTAACTGGTTTGAATACGTATATGCATACGGTTGGTGCTAGACAGCATAGAGATAAGAACTATTCTCAAAGAGATTTGTCTGGTTTTGCTCAGAATGCTATGACAGGGGCTACGGGTGGCGCTAATCCGTTGACTGCAGAACTTGCCCAGCAGGGGGCAGCAGAACTTGGTGAAGGTATTGGAGGTTTCCGGTACAGGAATCTTGTTACAGCGTTGAACAAGGTGCAGCGTGGAGTAGATCCTTTGAGGATGCGTAATGTCTGAGAGACTAGATCCTTATCAGATTCTTGATTTGACTCGTCAGCATATGGACGAGGAGAACGCCAAGATGTTTGCCAAGATTGCTTTGGCTGAGTCGGGCGGTGAAATAGAAGCAGTAGGCGATGAAGACTTTGGTTACAGTTATGGTTTGTGGCAGGTCAACCATGTTCATTTAGAAGACCTGATTACAGAGGGGATCATTCAGGTCGATAAGGCAGACCAAGACATTGTAGAAGAAATACGTGAGGGAAGAGCAGAGGATTGGCGTTATGACCATCCATACCATACCGACTTATGGGCCAAGTATGGTCCTCAACTATTTGATCCTGAAGTTGCTTTTGAAGCAGCGATGATGGTTGGTTGGAAAGTCAGTTTTGGTGGCAATGTTTCAACTCCGTTGCGTACAGAGAATACGCCAGCGTTTGATGAATGGTCCACTAGCGACAACTTAGATGCGCCGGGTAAATTAATGGATAATACTGAATGGCATGGAATGTCGCCCAATGATGTTATTGACGCCATTACCCAAGAACAGTACCTAGATGATCCACAGGAATTTCAACTTGGACAAAATTTCTGGGAGCGCCTTAATCGGGCACGAGATGATGCAGATATAAAGTTCACACCGTTTCATTTGCTGTCAAATAAGAATGCGTTTAATCAGTTGCGTGATCAGATCAAAGTTTTTGATCCTGATCTATTTAGCCACATGGTAAATCCTGATTCTGGATTTGCTTCAGGTGAGGCTACGTTTATTGATTATAACTCTGAAGATGACATGGCTAACGCACCAGAATTATTTCGCAGGTACGGATTGCAGACTCATCCTGAGATGCCGTGGATTGTGTCTACGCTTGGGCATGGACGTATCAATAGGGATGGGGATATTGCCAACGAGTTATGGAACCGGGCGATTGCTTCGTTGGGTAGTCAGGACACGGTTATCTGATGTTAGAGTTAATGGAAGATCGGAATCCTGAATCACCGCGAAATACTAGTTATCGTGGACCGAAAGTTCCTACTGAACATATTAAACTTTTATCAGATTTATTAAACGAATCTATAAACATTGGGCTGGGTACTACTGGTGCAGATGCCGAACAAGACGCAATTATAGCATTTGCAGATGATTGGTTGATGGCTAATGCGGGCATGGGATATGAACCTTTAACTGAATTGTTGGAATTGGCTGACGCTGGGGATGCTGTTGATTGGGCGTGGTCGCAATCGTATTACGACATGGGTTTGGAAGAGGGAACTTACCAACCAGATGTAAAACATGGCGTTAGTTATCTCAGTCCCGGTGGTGTACTTACGGATATAGCAATGGCTGGATGGTCGATCTTTGGTGATCCGGTTAAGCGGGCGATAACTGGTAAACCTCAATTGGGGCTTAAGCATCATTTAGAGCGTGGCTGGGATTTTTTAGGTAGTGCTGATGAACGCTTAAAAGGACATGAACCAAATCCGTATGGTAATCAATTAGCAAATGTTACGGGTGTTCATAATTGGGGAGATGCTGCATGGCTGGCGCTTGATGTAGTTGATATTATAAGCCTTAAGTATGGTGGTGCGATTATCGAGCCGACAAAACAATACTTTCGGAATGCTGCTGCAAGGAATCGGGCGGCTCGGTTAGCGGAGCAAAAAATTGTTCAACCGCAACCTGTGGCACCTAGAGATGTTGCACCTGAAGATCTTTCTGAAGAATACATAAGCCAGATTGTTCGTAACGGTGGTTTCACTGATGGAGAAATGTCAGCCTCTTTTGAGGCACGTAATCGTGCGCCGTATGGCCCTGTTTCGGGTGGTTCAGATGGTCCGTTTGTTCCTATAACTGATCCGCTTGAGATCTGGTCTTATCCGTTGCCGGTTAGGAGAATTATATCTGGTGGTCAGACTGGTGGCGATCAGGCTGGTTTGTATGCGGGGCGGGATCTTGGCATTGAGACTGGTGGGACGGCTCCTGCTGGTTACAAAGTTTGGGATGAATCCAAACCGGGAAACAGGGGATCTGATCCAGATCTGCAAACCTTCGGGTTGACGACACATCATGAAGCGTCTTATCCACCACGTACTAGGCAGAATGTGAAGGATTCTACTGGAACGATTTACTTCGATTTTCATGGAGAGTCTGCGGGATTGGCTGTAACTAGAAAAGAAGCAAAGCGACTTGGCAGACCTTTCAAATTGATAACCGATATGAATGAACTCAATACTCTGGAAGGGATAACAAAGATTCGCGCTTGGTTGGTCAATGAGAATATCGAAACATTGAATGTTGCTGGCAATAGGCAATCTTCCCCACCTCACGATTTCGACATGTTCACCAATGTAAGAAATTGGTTGAATGACATACTTGGGGAGCCTCCAGAAGAGTTGGGGTTCACTGGTGCACGGTTAAATCCGTATCAAACTCCTCAAAAGTTAGAGGTTCCAGAGGGTGTTGTCACGCAGCAGCAGCACCAAAGGGATCTTGTGAGTCGTATCGATGAGAAGCGGGCGGCTAGAGCCAGAGAGAATCGCATTCACGATAAGCCGATTCAAATGAATTTTGTATTTGGAGAAGGGGGAACTCTGCCTGCTGCGGAACATATCAAGTCCAGCAATACCTTTGATGCCATTGTCGCTGGTGAAAGAACGGCAACGACGAGGCGGGGTTCGCAGTTAAATCATGTCAATGTTGGGGATACGGTTACGTTTGCGCGTGGTGGAGATCGGATCACTGTTCGGGTTACCGGCAAGCGCACGTTGGAGAATGAGACTCCTGAAGATTGGGCTAGGCGAGAGGGTTATGATCCGCAGGCTGCGGCTGATAATTGGACTGAGGGCAAGAAGTTCAGTGAGCAAACGCAGATTAAATTTGAGGTACTTGATGATGCGGTAGGTAAGGTAGAGGCTCCGGTAAATGTAGCATTTCTTCAGCACGCCAAAGCCGAACATCGTCGTGGTGTTGTCGATGAGTTTGATGTGCACGAGATCGATGCCGACATCAGGGCGCAGCCTCCTTCTGGAACAGATCCAGAGATAACGCCGCCGCTTGAACCCAAGCCTGTCGATGGGTGGCAGGACTCGCATATGAAAAGGGGTACCCGTCAGCATGAAGGGCGTCTAGTCAAGCCTCAGACTCGTGTGATGGGTGTGGAACGTGGTGTAAGAGATGATGGAACAATTGACTATGGCACGTATTTCTACACGGACAAGATGTTCCAAGCCGAACCTCTGACTCCATTGATCAAAGAGATCAAGGAGCGTGTTGAGGAAATCACTGGCTACGACTTCGATATTGTTCTTGCCCAGCGTTATCAGGATGGTTCCACGGATCTGGGTTGGCATAGTGATTTGGCTCAGAAGTGGGATGCGGAAAACAACAGGGCTATTCGTGAAAGAGGTACTGAACCGGAATCGGTTGTTGTTTCTGTGAACTTTGGTGCTACACGAGATTTCGCATTTACCAATACGAAATCCGGTACGCCGATGCCTGCTGATCAGCGGGTGTTACGTCTAGGAAATGGCGATGTGTTGATCATGATGGAGGGTACGAATGCGAACTATCGGCATTCTATTCTTAGGGCAGATCCGAATGATGTCGGGTTGCGAATCAATCTGACTTTCCGTCGGCTTGATCCTAAGTTGCAGGCTGTTCCTCGCCGTACAGCGGCGGGTGCTATTGATGAGTCGTTGCAAGATCCTTCAGAAATTGCTGCCAAACTCGGCAGACTGGAGAGGGAGAAGGCAGAAATCGTCAGGAGGGGATCGAATGCTTCGCCTGCTGAAAGGCGACGGTTGAGGGAGATACAGGAAGAAGTTAGGGGTTTGAGGGAGGCCCGTGAAGGTGTCGCTGCGGATGCTGGTCCGCGTGAGGGAACATCGGTCAATTACGTAAAGGGTCAGAATCAGATTCTTTCAAACTTTGCTGAACTTCCGTTCCGGTTCAGGGGTCAAGAGTTCAAGACTGCGGAGGGTGCGTATCAGGCTTACAAGAGCGGTGGGTACAGGCCGGGTTATGAGAATCTAACTGGGTTGGGGGCTAAGAATAAGGGTCGGGGAAAGCATACGAAGACAGTGAAGGTGGATGGCGAGTATTGGAATGTAGATTTGATGCGCGAGATTCTTCGTCAAAAGTACATGCAGGTACCTGAGTTTCGTGATGCTTTGAATGCTACGACTGGTTCGATTACTCATCCTGTTGGCGACGCATTTTGGAAGAGGCAGTTTCCTGAGTTGTTGGAGGAGTTGCGTGGTTCAGAGGTTGGGATGGGTGATGCTGGGCGCACGATTAGGTCTGCAGCCGATGAGCCGGTGGAATATACAGAAGAGATGGCCCAGCAGGCGGCTTATGAGGAAGAAGTACTGGCTAAGATACCTGAAGAGCAGATAGACGAGTTTGGCGAAGAGATGGACCTGATGGAAAAGGATGCTCTTTTCCGAATGGAAGCAGAGGTGCCTGAAATCGTAGGTACAGGTCGTCCTGATGCGCCATCTCCTGTGGCTGGACAAACCTTTAAACACTTTACAACCCCTGAATCTGCCGCTGCTATCAGGGCGGGGTCGTTTGATCCCAGTCATCCAGCAGTACATAAGACGGGGAGTAAAGCACGGCTAATGCCTGAGGAACCCGGCACTCCGAAAAACCCGCCGGTATTCGGAGATTTCTTGTACTTGTCTGTGAACGATAATCGTTGGAGTACGGTAGATGTTCCGACTGGAACGGGTCGCGTTATACCCAGTAAAGAGTATCCCGGTCTGCCGCATCCAGATAAAGATCCTCCTTCGGTGCAGGAGTTTTATGGTGCCGATCCCAGCGATAGGGGTCATAATGATTTAGTACCGGGTCCGAAAACTTGGGACTATAAAAAGATCGAAGCGGAGTATGCGCGTCTTGAAAAAGAAGGTGCACATATCAGTTCTTTCTACGATTATGATATTCAAAAGTGGCGAACTGATATTGGCGGGGCCGTAACAACTCCTTTAGAAGCACTTGATTATGTTGTTAGTCGCAATGCTCGCATTCTTACGATTGATGAAACTACTATCAAATCTTTGGATGACGTGATAAAAGATGCGCGTTCTGTTGGTGGGCAATTAACAAATTCGCAGGGTCAAAAGGTACATGGGTTGAGGCGCACGCCGGGTAATGATTCGTTAATGAACTATTACGCGGACCAAGGTTACGACGTTGTGGTTATTAGAATACCTGAAGGAGATGCACTTCGTGGCGAATATTCTAAGTTCTGGAGCGAAGTAGGTGACGATCAGATCATCGTATTGAATCCCGATGCCGTCACATTGACTGCCCCTCCTGCTGCTTCCGTCAACCGAAATCCACGCACTCAAAAGATCCAAGAGTTTGAACAAACCGGTGGTGGTGGTGGACACGAATTCCTAGACGACGATGAAATCAAAACAGTCATTGAGGAGTATGGCGATAGTTGGTCGCCTGATGTGAAGGCAGGGTGGGTGGACGAGATCGAAAGCGAAGAGTTGGCGTTGAAGACTGATCGTGTCGAAAAGGTCACACGATTTTCAGTTGAATCTGTTCGGACTGAACCGGATAAGGTCTATGTCTTTGGCGACAACATGAAACATCAGGGCAAGGGCGGTCAGGCGATCATTCGTGACGAAGACAACGCCTTTGGTATCCCCACGAAGAATGCTCCTCATATGCGTGAGGATGCTTTCTGGTCTGATGATCTGTACGACACCTATGTAGAGATTATTGATGCTGCTTTCGATGATCTTGCTGCGTTCGCTGGACCGAAGACTGTTGTGTTCCCAAAGGATGGTATAGGAACCGGGCGCGCCCAGTTGAGTCAGAGGGCACCGAGGCTTCTCGCATATATTGATAAGAAGATAGAGGACTTTGCGAAGGCAACTGAGGTTGCTGATAATTTCTGGACGGTTGGTCCGTCTGATCCTACTGACGCTACGGCTATTGCACGGTTTGATGCTGCACACAAGCGTAACCACAGGGCGAATACGCCTCCGACTGCTGGTGAGGCTGGGCATTCGGCTCTTGGAAGTGATTGGGGTAAGGATCTTACTGGAGAGGCTGCTGCTACTCCGAAGGGTCGGTGGACTGAGAAAGGATGGGTGCAGAATCCTGAATATAGACGTTTGCAAATGGAACTTGATACAAGGCGTACTGTGACATGGGGAGATATTGCTCAAGAACGTAAGCCTGATGGAAGTCCATTTCATTTTGCTGATCAGATTGCTAAAGAAAATCCTATAGAAGAGCGTTATCCAAATTGGATGCCTGATCGTCTAAGTAGGTCTGGGCCTCGTTGGCCTGTAACTTATCAAGAAGCCTTGGGAATGACTGAACTTGAACAGTTCAAACGAACAGGTTGGCCTACGCCAGAGATTAATCTAGACCCTAGAATACTTAAAGAGGGAACTCAGTATCATAGAGTTCCGTCATCTGAAGGAAAGTTTTTAAGAGATCCAGAAAAACCGGGGATAGATCCTGATACTGGACGCCAGTACCAATGGGACAAGATCTATGAAGGTGCCCCTTTGGGAAGTCCCGGTTCGGTGCGGACTTTATCGGATAAAGAAATTCTTGCTATTGTTGATGAGCATGGTTGGAAGTGGGGGGATGAAACAGTAGCAAGAGTACGAAATATAATTGTGAAGAGAGCCGAATTGCGGGCGCAAAGAGAGGGTGGGCAATCAGTTATTCAAAGTTCGGTTAGCGATAGAAAAGAATATAAACCACTTCAAGCCACAGCAGCGGCAGCAGGGAGTCCACGAAACTGGCCGACAACTATTGTCGGCGATCAGCGGTTTAGGATAAATCCTGAGACTGGTGAACTTATTCCTATTAAGCGGAGAAAGAAGTAGGATTTCGTTATGGCGATAGGAGAACGACGAGATTTTACCAAGGCAGATACCGGGGCGGATATTGAATCTACAGAACGACGAGATTTTACCGAGGTAGATACCGGAGCGGATATCACTAGCGGTGTTTCAGCAAGTAATATTTTTGGGTGGTCGTGGCTAGGCCAATGGGCTGACAATGACACGACGGCTCCTGCCCGTGCACAAGAATTTATTCGTGAATGGGTTGAAAAGTTTAATACTCAAGTAATTCAAGGTGGTTCGGGGGGGGCTGCTTATGTTGAAGAAGCCTTCATAAATGAATTCTTAGTTGCTCTTAACAAAGAGACATGGTGGGCCGAACAGACTGCTGTTTGGCAGGCTGTTCAGAAACTACGTTACGACCCGCTGACGCCCGGTGGGGAATACGAGCGGTTGGTGAAGGAAACCGCAAGGTATGTCACTGATTATTTGCGGATGCAGGGGCTTGATGATCTTGATCCTGAAAATAAAAGGATAAGAGACTTTGCGGAAAATCTGATTCTTACTGCATCAGATGTTGGTTCTAATGGATTGCCAGTATTGAATGCGGATGAAGCAAATAGGCAGATTGAAGAGAAATTATTTGGGGATGATGGGTTCACTACGAAACCATCTCCAAAGGCTGGGAGCGAGTTTGATTCTTCTAAAATTGGACCCGGTGCGCTACAAGATTTGTTTGACAGTTTCAAAGGTATTGCTACTCAAAACTATATAGCGATAGACGATGAGGATATTTGGGATCTCGTTCAGAGTGTCAAGACTGAACAAATCAACTGGCAGACGGCTTATAACGAGATCATTCGCAGGGTTGGGGATCAATACGGTTTTCTGAGTGGCTCATCGATACTGGATCGGATCGATAACTTTTCGTATAGTGCAGATACCAGTACCTTTGGAGGGTCGTCGTTGAACAGTCATTTGTCTCCTATAAGGACTACTCTGGCAGATGTCTGGGAGTTGGATGCGAGCGAAGTCAAGTTGCAGGACGTATTCGGTAAGCAATTAAACAATCTGATTCTCAACGAAGATGGCGATGAGAGGTTTATGAATTCTCGTGAGGTTAGTAGGTGGGCGCGTGCCCAGCCTCAGTTTGAGAAGACCGATGCTTATAAGTCTGGTATGAGTGGTTTGACTGGTACTCTTCTTAAGATGTTTGGTGCACGGTAATGGCTATTGAGTACCGTCCCGGCACTTCTAGAGTAGTTCGTGTACCGGGGTATGGACCGGACATTCTTCAGAATGAGCAGGTAACACCCGGTGCTTGGGTGGAGACTGACGACGAAGGCAATGTTCTTCGTTCTGGCTATGAGGTCTACAAAGAAGCGCGGGCCGCAGGAGATGTTGGTAGCGGTCGTTTGCTATCAAGCGATCCCAAGTATGCGGGCTTGTCGTTGGAAGAGATCGCTGAGGCGTATGGCGAATACTATGACGTTACTGGATTTGGAGATGACCCGGGATATATCGGTCCACCGGTATCAGGGATTACGCCGGTTGGTACACCGGTAGATGAGCATGGGAATGTAACGAATCCTGCCGGTTTTGTACCGGCTTCTGGTGATGATCTGCCTGAATCCTTTGAGTCTGATGACAACTTCAAGACTTTGAAACAGGGCTTTCTTCAAACAATGTTAGATATTGGTCTTGATACTGCGACTACCAACGAGTTGTGGAGTTGGGTAAAGGGCAGATTCATTGCTGATTCCACGTTTACTTCGGCTCAGGCAATGATAGAGGTCTACGATCAGAAAGCATTCAAGGATAGGTTCCCCGGTATTGCTTTGATGCGAGAAGATAAGCGTTACCTGTCTGCTCCGCGTGATATCCCTACCCCAGCAGAGTATCTGTTACGTGAGCGAACTCTTGCTCGCCAGTTAGAGCAGTACGGTATGGCTGCTCTTGGTGCGAATCTTGATAATCTTGTTAGAGATACATTTGTTAATAGTGTCGGTGATGATGAAATCACGGAGCGTTTGACTGCTGCATCGAACATGATCTATAAGGCACCGGAAGAAATCAAGCAGACGTTTATGGATTGGTATGGGCCTGCTAGTGATGCGGCTTTGATGACTGCTTTCCTTGATCCCGATGATGAGTGGGGTGGGGATTGGGTCGATGTCAGAAAGACTGTTGAGTCTGCAACATATGGTGGTACTGCTGCCATTACTTTGGATGAAACTATTACAAAGCAGCGTGCTGAAGCCATCACGGCTTTGGGTAGGACGCAAGAAAGTGTATGGAAAGGTTTTGCTAATCTGAAACTAGAAGAAGATTTGTATAAAGAACGTATAGGAGAGGCTAATCTTGAGTTGGGTACGCACGGTATTTCTGCCGAGTTCGGCATGAAAGGTGATTTAGTGGAAGGAAAGTTACGTACTGGTCAGGAACTGGCTGATATGATTGCAGCACGTAAGGCACGCAGAGCGTCAGACTTTGCAGGTGGTGGTGGTGCGCTAATGTCTGGTTCTGCTACAGGGTTTGGAGCGGCTAATGCCTAAGGTTGGTAAGAAGAAGTTTCCTTACACAAAGAAGGGTAAGGCTGCTGCTAAAAAAGCAGCCAAGAAAACAGGGAAGAAGGTTAAAAGTGGTTACTAAAGACGTTATCGAACGGGTAGTTGCTACCTTTGTTCAGGCATTTCTAGGTATCTTTGTTGTCGGTGGAGACATCGGTAACGCTAAGGCTGCTGCATTGGCTGGTGCTACGGCTGCATTGAGTCTTGTTAAGGGCATAGTTGCTTCTCGCTTTGGCGACAAGTCGGCTTCAGTTGTGTCGTAATGTCTGATGTAGTCGCTGATCTTAAACAGGTAAAGATTTCAAGGATTACCCTTGGTCTTATCTTGTCGGTGGCTGTCACCAGTGGTGTCGTCGTGTGGAATGCTGCTCAGGTAGCGGGACGTATCGATGACTTAGAGAGGACCGTGACTGTTATTGAACAGAACACGGGTACCGATAGTGCTGTCCTTGCGCGCCTTGCCTCCATTGAAGAAGGGGTCAGCACTAATGCTGATGCTTTGGAGAACATGCGTCTTGCCCGTGTAGAAGACACTAGGACTTTTGCTTCCAGCACGATGGTAGAGATTATTGTCGGTGATATGGAGAGTATGAAACTCCAGATGGAATCGGTTCTGGATATTGTAGAGAGTGGCATTGATGAGTTTGATCAGATTTACGAGCGTATTAATTCTCTAGAATATCGTATCGATCTGAATGAGGAAGCGTGTCGTACCAAGGCTTGGTGCGAAAAGTTCTACGATGACTAGGGTTGGTTGGCCCGGTCTTGTTCTAGTAGATGGCGAATGGGTTCCCTATTACGACAGGGAAGAAATGTTGGGGGAACGTCCTCCTTTAGATCCATTGGTTGACTTGGAAAATCCTGATGTCTGCGAGTCTTGCCAATAGCATTACAGTCGTGCTACAATTTGCATGTAGGCCGCTGTGCGCTCTTTCGGGCCGGTGAGTGCTTATTCCATCTTGGACGCCCACGCCCTTGATGAGTAGTTAGTGGAGACAGAACCGGGATGTGACGACCGGGGACGTTCTTATTCAGTCATCTACCGCACGGTTCCTCCGACTGTGTGCGATTAGGCAGGAGAGACATCATGGCAGAAGATCAGGAATACGGTGGAATCAAGGAGTTGCGTGAAGCCGCTGACCGTGGCAAGAAGGCATCTCAGGAACTTGATCAGATGAAACGCGAGATGGCGTTTCTGAAGGCCGGGGTTGATACCGATAGCAAGGCAGGACAACTGCTGTTTAAGGCTTACGACGGGGATCTGGAAACAGATCTCATTCGGATAGAGGCAGAGGAACTAGGCATCCTTAAAGATGCTGCTCCACCGCCTGAGTCAGAGAATTCTGAGGCTGATGTGCGTGTTGCACAGGAGCGTCGGGATCTTGCTGCGGATCATATTGCACCTGAGAATCAAACGGAAAGTCCATACGACGCTGGTCATCGACAGTTTCAGGAAATGGTGGGGGCGGGTCGTTCGACAGAAGACTCGGCTGCACGATTTGTTCATACTGTGTTGGAAGCGGCGGGTGGTGCTGATCCTGATCCTCGGGTACATGCTGATCGATAATGCCTACATACGTTTATCGTTGTTCTAAATGTACGGCTCTTTATGAGCGTGTACAGAGTATGCGTGAAGACGCAGACACGGTTTGTTTGGAGTGCGGAGAAGAAGCAATCAAGCGGATTCTTCAATCACCATCAACTACGGCTGCTGCTACACCATCAAGAATGAACAAGGTGCCACCGCGTCAAGCAAACCCTGCTTGGGAACGAGGCATTAAAGGAGAACACAGGAAGGACGGCTCGTTCGTTCCTTATCTGGACTCTGAAGGTAAGCGTATTGGTGTCAAGAAATGGGCCGACAATCGCACTAAGTATGAGGGGTTGCTGCGAGACAGAGCAAACTCTAAACCCACTACTACTTAGGAGTACTTAATCATGGCTATCGTTGGCTATGGTGGCAAGGTCACCAGTTATGATCTTGACGTTGGTGTCAAGATCAACATGGACGAACTCATTTACATGATTTCGCCTGTAGATTCCCCAATGATTAACGGTGTTGGAACAGATGGACGACAGTTGTTGTCTTCTTCCCCTGTTGATCAGACCACTTTCAAGTGGATGGACGAAGAACTGTTGCTGCCCACAGCAGCAGCAGACGCTACTAACTCCAACACAGGGACAAGCGTTGTCGTTGTGTCAGTGTCAGCAGCAGATTCCTACAAGTTTCAGGTCGGTGACCTCGTTACCGTCATGGACGAAGGAGCAGTCCAGCACGCAGCAGTCCTTCGGGTTACTGCTGTCAACAACAGCACGGGCGACCTGACGGTTGCCGGTTGGGCCAACCATTCAGCACAGACCGCTATCGCTGTAGGTGACGTAGTTACCTGCCTCGGTACGGCGCTTGCTGAGGGTTCCGATCCCGGTACCGCACGGTCGGCTGACCGGACGATCCGCTCAAACTACACTCAGATTTTCGGCCCCACGCCGATTCACATGAGCCGTACTGAGCAGCAGGTTGTCCGTTACGGTGTGAGCGACGAGTTCGCCAAGCAGGTCTATGGCCGCTCGGTTGAAAACGTCATCACCCGTGAGCAGGCTTTCCTTTACGGTCAGCCTGTTGACGACACCACGAACAAGATGCGGTCAACTGGCGGGTTGAACTACTGGATCAGTAGCAATATTGATACCACTACAACCCTCACGTTGGCTGCACTTGAGTCAGTGATGCAGAGTTGCTACAACGCAGGCGGCGTTCCCGACCTGCTGCTGGCAAACCCTGCTTCGATGGCAACGCTGAATGACATCTCGGATAACGACCGTGTGCGTACCGTCATTGACGATCCGCGTCGTGGCCGCGTGCCGGTTACCTCTGTGTTCCACGAGTTTGGTGAGACACAGTTGGTGCGTAACCGGTGGGTCCATAAAGAGACTGCATTCGTCATCAAAAAGGAGAATGTCTCGCGTCGGGTTATTCAGCCCCTCGTTGTTGAGGCACTCGCCAAGACTGGTGATGCAGACAAGGTGCAGATTGTGTGTGAGGAAGGCCTTCAGGTGAAGGGCGAATCACACATGGCTAAGTTCACCACCCTGACGGGCTACTAAGCCCTAAGCCGGATTAGCGGGGGGTGGGGCCTAGCCCTGCCCCCTTCTAGCCATTAGGATCGAACTATGACTATTGAACGTGCTGGCGAAAAGTTTTCTGGTTACAACAAACCTAAGAGAACGCCTAACCACGGAACAAAATCTCATGCGGTTCTAGCAAAAAGTGGAACTCAAATAAAGTTAATTCGTTTTGGTCAAAAAGGTGTATCGGGAGACAAAGGAAACACAGCACGGTCCCGATCATTTAAAGCCCGTCACGCTGCGAATATCAAACGAGGTAAAATGTCTGCTGCTTACTGGTCTAATAAGGTGAAGTGGTAATGCCTACTGTCGGTGATGCTGTAACTCGTACAAAGCGGTTGCTTAATAGCAATACACGTACCGAATTGGATGCTGTCGGTACAGTGATTAGTGCCGCCGATACTTTTACGCTTCATTTGAAGTATCAGACTGATGGCATT
>TARA_R110002012_G_scaffold40635_3_pt1 | contig 23804 bp, 33 predicted proteins | sample TARA_R110002012 | Tara Oceans TARA_R110002012 (sample SAMEA4396515) | marine metagenome | biome: Westerlies Biome; feature: [DCM] deep chlorophyll maximum layer (ENVO:01000326); material: water (ENVO:00002006), including particulate matter (ENVO:01000060) such as... | depth 40 m | reverse complement strand
TCAATCTGGTACAACAAGGCGTGGAAGCAGATTCAGATGAATATTATTCAGAGCTTGATAAGCGGATAAAAAAAGTTTACCCTAATCTTGTTTCTTCAGATTCTGGAGAAACTGCCGTTGAAACAGAAACGCAACCCAGCGTGCAAAGAGTTGCATCTGCTCCCAGTGGGGGACGGCGAGAAACACGAAAAAGCGGAGTGACGTTTACTAAGTCAGAAATTCAGCGTCTTAGCGGTTTGAAGCCACATGGAATGACAGATGAAACATGGTTTCAAGTTTTGGCTAAAGAGAAACAGAAAACCCTAGAAAGAGAGGCTCGATAATGACAAAGACAACATCAAACCGCACACCTCGTGAGAGCTTAACGCACGATAATCAGAGTAAGCGTAAACCGTGGCAACCTGTTCGCAAACTTGACACGCCGCCAGCGCCAGAAGGATACAAATATCGTTGGATACGCGAATCCATTTTGGGCAGTGAAGATAGGGCAAATGTTTCACGAAGAGTTCGGGAAGGTTTTGAACTTGTTCGTGGCGATGATTTGCCTGATGGTTGGTTTCTTCCGACAATGGATGGCGATGGCAGGCACGCAGGGGTTGTCTATCAGGATGGATTGATGTTGGCAAAAATACCTGTCGAAACGGCTGAAGAGCGAAACGCTTATTTTGCAGATAAAACGCAAGAAGCCAAGGAGGCGTTGGACAACACGATGTTCAGCGAAACCAGAGGCGACAGTCGGTACGTCAAGTATGAGCCAAAACGATCCTCTCAAGTAACTTTCGGAAGGAGATAGTCCAATGGCAAATAAAGATGCCGCTTTTGGGATGAAACCTGTTCGGATGGTTGGTGGTTCACCATATTCTGGTGGACAGTCGCGCTATCGCATCGCAGCAAATTATGGCACTGCCATTTTCCAAGGCGATATGGTTATGCAAGTCACTGGAGGAACTGTTGAAGTTCATGCAGATGGCGGAACTGTGCCGATAGTCGGTGTGTTCAACGGATGTCAGTATACTGATCCCACTACCAAAGAACAGATTTTTTCTAATTTTTACCCTGCAAGCACCAACGCTTCAGACATCATAGCTTTTATTATTGATGATCCGATGGTTGTGTTTGAAATTCAGTGCAACGCCGCGTTTCCAGTTGCAGACCTGTTTGGTAACTTTGACATTGTTTATACCACATCAGGATCTACAATCACTGGGATTAGTGGAGCAGAACTCAACGTAGCTGACGGAGGAACTGGAACTACACTTAGCGTCAAGGTTATAGACATAAGTGAAGATCCGAATAACTCCGATGTTGGAAGTGATGCAACTAACGTGCTTTGCGTAATTCAAAACCACATATTCGGCGTTAAAGGCGCTGGACTAGCATAAGGAGGCTTTAGACAATGGCTATTTCAAGAGCACAACTAGCTAAAGAGCTTGAGCCGGGCCTCAACGCGCTGTTCGGAATGAGCTACGATAGCTATACTAATGAGTACGAAGAGATTTTCGCAATCGAAGATTCTCAAAGAGCGTTTGAAGAAGAAGTTTTGATCACTGGTTTCGGTGGAGCACCCACCAAAACTGAAGGTCAAAGCGTTGCTTTTGACAACGCAAATGAAGGTTACACTGCCCGCTATACGCACGATACTATTGCGTTAGCATTCGCACTTGATAATTTCCGTGGGTGCGCTGCGTAGGAATACGCAGGACATAAGATGGTGAATTCAGTGAACATCTCAAAAGAGACAATACTGAGCCAAGCCTCGAAAGAGGAAGGTGCAACGACTATCCTGAAAAGGAGTACACTCAAGCGAGTGGAAGCGCCATCCAACCAGAACGGTTGAAGATATAGTCTGATCTGCATGGTGACATGCAGCGGCGACCTGAAAAGGGAGCGGGATCGAAAGTAGCGAATCGATCTGAACAAAAAAGTCATTATAACTGATGACTGATGAACGGAAGAGGCGCAGGAAGATAACCTTTATGACAGCCTTGGCAAGCGTTATGTAAAAGCGTTAGCTAAGTCTATGCAAAACACCAAGGAAGTTAAGGGCGCAGATGTTCTTAACAATGCGTTTAATACCAGCTTCTTAGGTGGTGACGGAAAAGTGTTGATTGCTACAGATCATCCGCTTACAGGCGGTGGCACGTTGGCAAACAGGGCAAGCACGATGGCGGATCTCAATGAGACTTCGCTTGAAGATGCCTTGATTGACATCTCGACCTTCACAGATGATAGAGGTCTGACCATTTCTGTTAGAGCAACCAAACTTGTGGTTCCGCCACAGTTGGTGTTTGTTGCTGACAGAATACTCAATTCACCACAGCGAGTCGGAACAGCAGATAACGACATCAACGCCATCGCAAACACAGGAGTGTTGCCCGGCGGATACACTGTCAACCATTATCTGACAGACACTGACGCTTTCTTCTTGTTAACTTCGATTACAGAAGCAGGCGAAGGTCTGAAAATGTTCCAGAGAACTCCAATGGAAACTTCGATGGAGCCTGACTTTTCGACAGGTAACATTCGATACAAGGCCAGAGAGCGTTACAGCTTTGGCTTCAGTGACTTCCGTGGAGTGTACGGTTCGCAAGGAGCATAGTCTCTCTCCAATCTGGCCTACGCCAGAAATTAGAAGGGGGTGCTTGTCACCCCCTTTCTTTTTTACTACACTGTAAATCCGTGAAAAAATTTCTAGGCGAAAAGACTGACACGGCAGACGCTACTAAGACTTTTCGCTGACTCTAGTAGGAGGCATCATGGCTAACACAACTTTTTTAGGTCCAGTTAGGTCGCAAAGCACTAACGGTTTTCAATCCGTAACGATTGCGTCTGGAACAGGCACCGAAACCACATTCGGTAAATTAATGGGCGTTCATCTTCAGATTGACGCTTCAAGTGCAGAACAAAAAGCATCTGATCTTATTGTCGGAAAGAATGGCTCACCAGAAAACACGGTGAATCCTTTCGCTGAAAGCGCAACTCAGCTTTTTCCAATTGGCTCAAAACTGATTTATGGCGACAGAACTTTCCGTTACGCGCAGATGGATGGCGCAGTGACCGCTGGTAAGTGTGTGCAGTCAGCGGCGGCAGTTGCAAACCATAGAGATATTGCAGTTCAAGCTGCTGCGGCGGCTGGTGATACCAGTGTCACTGTTACGCTTGGCTCTACAGCGGCTACCTTAAATCAGTATGCCAATGGTTATTTGCATATCAATGACGTTGCTGGTCAAGGTCAATTGTTAGGAATCGCCAGTAATCCAGCAGCAGACGCAAGCGCAAATGTTGTTATCACCTTATTTGATGCAGTTGCAACAGCTTTGACAACAAGCTCTAAAGCAGACTTGATTGTGAACTCATACAAAGACGTTGTTGTTGCACCAGCGACAGAAACAGGTCCAGTGATTGGTGTCACTACCATTGACATGACTGATGATTATTATGGTTGGATTCAAACAAACGGTCCTGCTTCTGTTTTGACAAGCGGCACTTTGGTTCTTGGCGAAACTGCTGTCAGATCGGATACCACGGCTGGAGCGGCTGAACCTCTTGACGCTGATGTTGAAACCGAATCAACGATGATTGGTCAGGTGATGGTCGTAAATGGAGACACTGACAACAGCGTTATTTGGCTCAATGTTGGATAAGAGGATTCTATTATGGCTGATGTCGTAACGTCCCAAACTATTCAGGACGGCGAAAGAAAAGCCGTCCTTAAATTTACAAATGCTTCCGATGGCACTGGTGAAAGCGCAGTGAAAAAAGTTGATGTGTCTGCCCTGACAAAAAATTCAAAGGGCGAAACTTGCACTACGGTTCAGATCAACAAAATTTGGTGGCAGTGTACAGGCATGAGTGTCAAGATCGATTTTGATGCGACAACCAATGTATTAGCTATTGGGCTTTCTCCAGACAGCAACGGTTTCCACGATTATTCTAACTTTAGCGGCATCCCGAATAATGCTGGATCTGGTGTTACTGGTGATCTTGACTTCACAACGGTGGGTCATACTGATGGCGACACTTACATGATCATTTTAGAGCTTGTCAAAGGTTATGGCTGATACGTCTGATGTCAAAAGAACCAGTTCTGGGCGTTTGACTTATAGGGGTGAAAGTTTCCCTGCGTATAACAAACAGGTCAGAACTACTGGTGGCAAGAAAAAATTTAAAGTTCTTGCCAAGAAAGGCGATCAGGTAAAAATTGTGCGTTATGGAGATCCCAATATGAGCATTAAAAAAGATCAACCAAAACGGCGCAAATCATTTAGAGCGAGACACAGTTGCGATGCGGTAGAAAAGAAGAAAGACGTTTTTGCTGCATCGTATTGGTCTTGCAAGAACTGGTGATTTTATGATTCAAAGACCAAGGGGCATTGGTTCCCTAACACCAAGCTACGACTATCAAAGTTTATCTCAAATGGGCGATCCACTGGTCATGGCAAGGGCAAGACGCGAATATGCGCCACAGCGTTACTCGCAGTTTGATTATTTGTTAGATCCAGTTGCCTCTAGGGATGTTGCACCAGCACCAGCGCCGATGCCAACTCAGCCAATGCCAACTCAGCCGATGCCGCCGATAGAATCAAAACCGATGCCGATGCCAACTGACCCTGTTGCGACTCAGCCTCCGCCTGTTGCGACTCAGCCTCCGCCTGCTACGCCACCCATGCAAACAGATCCAATGCCGCAACCTGATCCAACGCCAGTAACACCAGAGGCGTTTGATCCAACCGTTCCAGTTTCTGATCCAATGCAACCTGAACGGCCTGACCCAATTATTGACACCAAAAAAACGCCCACTACGTTGGCTGAGTTGGAGGCGATGCTTGGTATCAAGTTTGTCAGGCGTACAAGTACAAGCCCAATAGGCTTGACTGATCAACGGACTTCAGATCAACGCTATTTAAGAGAAATGGCGAAACAGTACGGTATTGCACTTCCACCTGATGCTCCAATTGACATGACTGGTTTTGAAGATCCACCTTTAGATTCAACGCCACCAGTTGGAACGACGCCTCCGACAAATATGCCAGCGCCCGGCACTGTCATTAACTTACCGTTTGGCGGCTCTTTCACAATTCCTGATGACATTCAAGAAAGAATTGACGCTGCAAAAGCGGCACAAGCAGGCACAACGCCACCACCAGTGACAACGCCTACTACGCCAAGTTTGCCGCCAGTTGGAACAACCATACCTTTGCCCTTTGGCGGTGGGTTGACAGTAACGCAAGAAATGCAAGACAGAATCAACGCTGCAAAAGCTGCGGTTGAAGCTGCTACTACAACCACACCACGAGCAAACATTGCAACGACAACATCACCAATGGTTGGGGGCAGACGCGGTTTGATGTCGAGAGAAGCCATTGAAAATTTGCGGAAAAGGGTGGACGAAATGAGAACGCCTCCGCCAACGCCCATGAACATTGGTAAGATAGGCCAAGGCCAATTTAACGCGCTTACTGGTTTGGGAACAATGATGGACCCCGAAACTATTGCGTCAAGATCACCGCAAGGCATTGTCGCTGGTGGACCTAGACCAGATAGTCGGGGCGGTCTTTTGAGCCAAATTTTGGATGATTCTGTGCCTGTCGTGTCGCTGCCAAGTGAAGATTCATTGCAACGGAGCATCGACAATTTGCGTGATATTCTTGGAGGAGCAAGCGAAGGCGGAGATGGGTCAAGCGGTTCTGGAGATATGTTTTCAAAGTTGAGGGACAGACTCAGACCAACTGACACAAAAATGCCAACAAGATTACCACCGAATCTTCCAATTAATTTGGGTCAGCAACGAGCGCCGCAGTTGCCCTTGCCAAGAAGATTGCCAATGCCGCCAGCGCCTAATTTACCTGACTTTTTGCAGCGAAGTCAGCCGATAGACGAAAGGCTTGAGGAAGCAAAAAGAGTCATAGCAGAGATGCAAAGAGGTCCAACGCCAAAACTTCCTAGAAGGCGCATCCCAATTAACACTGATAAATTAAGGAGGGGTAGAAGGTGAGCAAAACGCCAGACAACGTAGCCAACCCATCTTTATACGCAAAAGCTAAATCAAAAGCAAAAGCCAAATTTGATGTGTATCCGTCAGCTTATGCAAATGCCTACATGGTTAAAGAGTACAAAAAGATGGGCGGCAAATACAAGGGTGCCAAAAAAGCTGAAGGTGGAGAGATTAAAGGCTTTGATGCCAAAAAGTCTGATCTCGATAAAGATGGAAAAATATCACGATACGAGAGAAAACGTGGTGAAGCAATTGCACGTAATATGTCGCAGGGCGGTTCTGTCGAAATGCAAGCAAGAGGTTGTGGTGCAATTATGAATGCCAAGCGCAAAACCACAAGAGTTCCTCGTGGCTAAGAAAGGACTCAAAGATTGGTTTGAAAAAGAGAACTGGGTTGACATAGGCGCTCCCAAAAAAGGTGGCGGATTTGAAAAATGTGGTAGGAAATCAACCAAAGATTCAAAACGCAGTTATCCTAAATGTGTGCCAGCGGCGAAAGCTGCAAGTATGTCAGAAAAACAAATCGCTTCAGCGGTTCGCAGAAAAAGAGCCAAGAAGCAAGGGGTGGGCGGCAAGCCTACAAATGTCAAGACTTTTGCAAGTGAAGGAGGCAGCATAGTGAAAAACGCCAAAATGATGAAGAAAGGCGGTAAAATGGCTATGAAAAAAGGTGGCAAAATGGCTATGAAAGGTGGCGGCACAGTCGGCACCAAGATGATGAAAAAAGGCGGCAAGATGTACGCCAAAGGTGGTGGCGGAGTCAACGCAAAGATGATGAAGAAAGGTGGAAAAATGGCAGTCAGAAATGGTGCCAGAAAAGACACTGGTGGAGTGAAGAAAAACTTCAGACCGCCAAGCTCCCGAAACAGAGGCTTATACGGATAATTGCTTAATTTGTGGTTCTGTGTAAAAATATGCGTTATTTTGCACGGAGCCACACATGAGCTTTTTACATACCAACATACCTCACTTCCCCTGCTGGGTCAGGCGTGAATATACGCATAACCATGAAAAGTTTCATGGCGAATTTTTGCACGCTTTAGCTATATCGGTGACCGCTATTCCTGATCGATCATTGAGCTTCCAAGTCGTTTTTACTGGCGCGGAAAGCTATGACGATGATGCTGAACAAAATATACTTGGTGGCGCAATGTGGGCAAGAATGCCAATCAATGCATTGGTTGCGGATACGCCGCTTGAAGAATGGCCTGCACCAATGCTTGCTCACTTGGTGCAACCGTGGGACTGTTCCAGCAGAGAGCATGAAGTGATTGTTATCGACAGAGTTTCTTCAAGTCCTTGGATTGTTAAAATTGATGGTGAGTTTCACACTGCAAAATATTATTTTACAGTAGATTACACTGGCAATAGCATCGCGGATGATCCTGCACAACACAAACAAAGTCATGTGTTAGAACTGACAGATGCTGGTGAATATACTGGCAATATGGTGGCTTTGCCAAACAACCGTGTCAGAGCGACTAACCCTGCACTTTGGCGACACGGTGAGGGCGCTCCTGATTTTAAGCCAAGTCAGTGGGTAATCAATGCTGAAAGTGATGACTCTTATATGGATTCAAGTTACACTTTCAACAATCTTTATTCAGATGGTGAAAAAGATGGCGACTAGCGGATCAAAGAATTTTGAATTAGACGTTGCTGACTACGTGGAAGAGGCTTTTGAGCGTTGCGGTTTAGAGTTGCGTACTGGTTACGATTTGAAAAGCGCAAACCGTAGTCTTAATCTGATGTTGGCAGAGTGGGCGAACAGAGGTTTAAATCAATGGACGATAAAGCAGAAAGTCATCAGCCTTGCAGTCGGAACCGTCACTTATACAATTGACAGCACAAATCCAACAGCGACAATCGATGTGTTGGATGCTTTCAATCGTGAAACAATCAGCGGTAGTGAAAATGATTTGACGATGACGCGGATGAGTAGAGCAGAATACTCTCATCTGGCAACAAAAAGCTCGACAGGAAAACCAACACAATTCTTCGTTGATAAACAGATTTCACCCACGATAACCGTATGGCCTTCCCCTGACAAAGCAACATACGATCTTTATCTCAACGTACTGTCCAGAATGGATGATGCTGACGAAGGTGCAAACACGCTCGACATTCCATTTCGGTTTTATCCGTGTTTGGCGGCTGGGTTGGCATACTACATGGCGTTGAAGCGCGTGCCAGAAAAAGTCGTGTTGCTTAAACAACTTTACGAAGAAGAATTTGCAAGAGCCTTGAGCCAAGATCAGGAGAGAGCTTCTTTCCGCATAGCGCCCGGCTATTCCACGGATACAGCCTAATGCCTTACGCATCCGACAAACGCGCCTATGGTATCTGCGACATCACTGGGTTTCGATATCGAAGAAAAGATATGAAAGAAACGTGGGATGGTTTTATTGTTGGCGCAGATCAATGGTCACCAAAACATCCGCAATTGATGCCAAGAAAAGCGCCAGTTGATCCGCAAGCTATTTACAAGGCAAGACCAGATACAGCAGATGACAATAATTTTTTCACCGTTTACACCAATGTAGGAGCAGGAAAGCTGGGAACACAGCTTGACACCTTTGGTTTAGCAATGAGCGTTGGCTCACTGGAGGTCACAACATGAGTTTTACTCTGGCAACACTCAAGACAGCCATTCAGGATTATATGCAAGTAAGTGAAACGACTTTTGATAATAATCTCGATGAGTTCATTCGCACCTCAGAAAATAGAATCTTTAACTTGGTGCAACTGCCGCAACAAAGAAAAAACGTGCAGGGAAATGCTTCTAGTGGTTCTAGATTCGTTGCTTTGCCTGATGATTTTTATGCGCCTTTTAGTTTTGCCCTGATTGATTCAAGTAGCAAATATCACTATCTGTTGCTCAAACACGTTTCCTTCATGAAAGAATTTTCACCAACCAGCACAACCACTGGGCAACCTAGATATTATTCCATATTTGATAATACAGCGTTTGAATTATCGCCTGTGCCGAATGCTAACTTTGACATCGAGATTCATTATCTGAATTTGCCTGACAGTCTGACAGCAGGAGCAAGTTCTGGTACAACATTGTTATCCACACGATATCCAGATGCTTTATTTTTCGGTGCTTTGGTCGAAGCGGCAGTATTTTTAAAAGAACCGCCAGACGTTGTTGGTATGTTTGAAACTCGATTTAAAGAAATGGTCAACCGTATCAAGAACACTTCTGAAGGTCGGCAGACGAAAGATGAATATCGTTATGATATGTTGCGCGTTGGAGTGAGTTGATTGGAAAAACCAAAAGAATTAAAAGGTAAGAAAATAGCAGTTATTGGTTTGGGCGCATCACAGGTTGATTATTGTATCGGTGTACAAAATAGCAGAACGTGGGATGAAGTCTGGACAATAAACAGTGCTGTATCGGTATATAAATCTGACCGAGTTTTCATGATGGACCCAGCATCAAGGTATCTTGACACTGATGATGCTGGGGCGCAGACAGACGTTATGCGTTGCACTTTGCCAAATATTTCTCCAAGCACCCCTATTTACACTTGCGGTCTTGATTCAAGAGTACCAGCTTTGGTTGAGTATCCACTGGCAGAAATAGCTGGTGAGTTCAAAACTGCTTACTTCAACAACACCGTGGCTTATACCCTTGGATTTGCACTATGGGCAGAGGTTGCTCAGATCGATTTGTTTGGTATTGATTTTAGCTACAAAGGCAATATGCACTTTGCTGAAGCAGGGCGTGCCTGCGTGGAGTTCTGGGTTAGCAAATGCATGAGCGCAGGAATTGTGATTGGAGCCTCGCCGAAGTCAACTCTGTTGGATAGTAATGTGCCTCCGCAAGAGAGGTTGTATGGTTATCACCGACTTGAAGATCCATTAGTGGCATTGCCAGACAACGAAGGTCAATGGATTATTTGCCCATCATCAAAACTTGAAGAGCTTGTCAAAGAGTACGAACTCAAGTTTGACTCAATGCCTGAAGCGCCTGAGCCATACAAAGGTTAAAAATGGATCAATTTGAGTTAGGTCATATTATGGTTTCTACCACCACTAACGGTGGTCACACACCTGAGTTTTGGGCGGAGCAAGCAACCAACAAGATTTGCAGTGTTAGCGACTCTGCACCAGAGCATATCAAACAACAAGCAAATGCTTTCCGCAACGCAATTTATGATGTAGTATTGTCTGCTATGAAAAGTGCGGTTGCCTCTGATCGAGTGACGATTAGCGCGACTTTGAGTTTGCAGGGGCATGAAGATATGGCAAAAATAGTGAAGGAGCTTTAAAAATGGCAATCTCAAGTGCTATCGCAACATCATTTAAAACACAAGTGCTAACTGGCACTCACAATTTTACGGCTTCAAGTGGCAACACATTCAAACTTGCTTTATACACAAGTTCGGCAACACTGGGCGCTAGTACAACAGTTTATGTGACTACTGGAGAATCAAGCGGCACGAACTATACAGCCGCAGGAGCAAGTCTGACAAACATTACACCTGTGGCGAGTTCGACAACTGCTGTGGTTGATTTTTCTGATCTTACATTTAGCACAGCCACTGTGACCGCCCGAGGATGTTTAATTTACAACTCAAGCCAAAGTAATAAAGCCGTTTGTGCAATCGACTTTGGTTCTGACAAATCAAGCACGGCTGGCGATTTCACTGTGGTTTTTCCTGCCGCAACCGCTACTGGCGCGATCATCAGATTGGCATGAACCATGCCGATTACGAAGGTCGAGTTCAGGCCCGGCATCAACAAAGAAGGCACCGATTACTCTGAAAAAGGTGGTTGGACTGATGGCAATCTGGTTAGATTCCGAAATCAAGCTGTTGAAAAAATTGGTGGTTGGAAAAAACTAGGAACAAGTGCTTTTTTAGGAATAGGTCGCGCACTTCACGCTTGGATATCGTTGGGCGGCACAAAATATTTGGGTATCGGAACCACCTTCAAATATTATATTGAAGAGGGTGAAAGTTATTCGGACGTTACCCCGATAAGATCAACAACTTCAGCAGGCGATGTCACCTTTTCTGCCAGTAATGGCTCTTCAACTGTTACAGTGACCGACAGCGCACACGGTGCTGTCAATAATGATTTTGTTACTTTCTCAGATTCAGCAAGTTTAGGCGGATTGATTACAGCCGCAGTCTTGAACCAAGAATATCAAATAGTGTTAGTCACAGATGCAAATACTTACACAATTACAGCAAAGGATACAAGTGGTAGCACAGTCACGGCAAATAGCTCTGACAGTGGTAACGGTGGCAGTTCCACCGTGGGTGTTTACCAAATTAATGTTGGTTTGGACACTTTTCTGCAAAGCACAGGCTGGGGAGTGAACACTTGGGGTGAAGGCACATTTGGATCATCATCTCCAATAGGTGTTTTGAATCAACTGCGTATCTGGACACACGACAACTTTGGTGAAAATTTAATTATCAACCCACGCGGAGGCGGTATTTATCGTTGGTTAGAAAACAATGGAGTATCAACACGAGCGGTCGAATTATCTGGAATTAGTGGCGCAAGTAAAGTTCCAACCAAAGCATTGCAAGTTATTACAGGCGAAACGGCAAGGCATTTGGTTGTTTTAGGCACTGATCCATTATCCAGCGGATCACGAACAGGCGTTATTGATCCGATGCTTGTCGCTTTTAGTGACAGTGAAAACGAACTTGATTTTGAACCTTTATCAACCAACAGCGCAGGCAGTGTGCGGCTATCTAGCGGATCATTTATCGTAGGCGGTTTGAAATCACGCCAAGAAATATTGATATGGACAGATACGGCTCTGTTCTCAATGAGTTTCATTGGCTCACCATTGACGTTTGGACTCAACTTGGTCAACGAAGGCGCAGGATTAATTTCCCCAAAAGCGGCTATCAATGCGCCGAATGGTGTTTATTTCGCAAGTAAAACGGCTTTTTATGTTTACACAGGTCAGGTGCAAAAACTCCCATGTGCTGTTCAGGAGTATGTTTTCAATGATCTTGATTTAGGACAAGGTTTCAAATGTCACATGGGTTTAAACGCTGAGTTTGGTGAAATTTGGTTTTTCTATCCCAGCTTGGCAGATGGCACTGGAGAGATAAGCCGTTATGTTATTTACAATTATGAAAACAAAACTTGGTCGATTGGTAAGCTCAAGCGTTACGCTTGGTTAGATGCTGGTATCACTAATCAACCACGCGCCACCGCAGAAATAAGCTCTGAATACTTTATTGTAGAGCATGAGCTTGGTTTCGATAACGCTGGCGCAACGATGACTGATGTTTTTGTTGAAAGTGCAGACATTGATATCGGCGATGGCGATAGCTTTGCTTTTGTAAAGAAAATATTACCTGACGTTGAGTTTGTTATTGAAAGTGGCGTATCTGCTACTCCTGCGATGAACATTGTTGTAAAGCGTAGAAACTTTGCAAACCAGAGTTTAACAACTGACAGCACCACGCAAGTCACTGCAAGCAGCACATTTACAAATGTCAGAACACGATCTAGGCAGTTAGTGTTTAGATTTGAATCGGATGAAGATGCCAGCACACCGTTGGGGTATAAGTGGCGACTTGGTGATACAAGATTGGATATTCAGCCATCAGGTAGGCGATGAGCAAGTTACTTGAAACACAGCTTCCTCTATCGAATGATGAGAAGGTTGATGCGGCTACTTTTAACCGATTGGTTCGTATACTTGAACTGAATCTTGGAAAAATTGATTTTGGGGTGAGCCAACACTTCAATTCTACAGAAATAAGTGAATTGCAATTTGCGACAGGTGCTATTATATTTAACACTTCTACGCAAACGCATATGGGGTTTGATGGCACGAATCTAAGAAACCTTTATAATCATCAGACTCATCCGACAGGATTGGGTATAACCAGCGCGGTAGGCGCAGTGACGGTGACAACATGAATGCTCTTTTGCAACAACGAATTCAAAATCTTATGGGCGGTGAAATGCCAATGCAGGGCGCTGTATCTGATCAGGAAGCGCAGATGATGCAAACGATGCAGCCGATGGGAGCTACATCTGATCAAGATTTAGATATGCTCAGAGAGCAAATGCAGATGCTGGAAAGCGCCATGATGGATGCTGAAGATCCTATGGAAAGACAACAATTACAGCATTTGCAGGATGGGCTTGAAAATGCTATGAACGCCCCTTATGCAGAAGATGCTGCTATGTTAGCAAATTTGGGGCGTGGAGAAGATTCTGCTCTTGCTCATTTGAGGGCTGGCGAAGTTGTTTTGCCACCAGAAGCATTTGATGATCCAAGATTTGAAAAAGCAGTCGAGGGCAGATTTCAAGATTTAGGTATTGAGCCAGAACAAGCCGTTGTTGGTGTTGGTATTGCCAGCTTGAATCCGAATACTGGGTTAGAAGAATTTGGTTTTTTCAAAAAAATAACAAAAAGTGTTAAAAAAGTTGTTAAAAAAGTTGGGAAACCTTTAGCGCAAGTGGGTCAGTTTATTCCCGGCCCTCATCAACCTTTTGCTGCTGCTGCGGCTAAAGCGTTTACAGTTTATGATGTTGCAAAAGGCAGAGCAAGTCCTCTTGCATTAGCATCAGTTTTTGGTCCCACCGCTACTGGCGGCTCGTTAGGCAAAAATCTACAGGGCATACGAAATTTTGGTTCAAGTGGAACACTGCTTGGCGGCTTGAAGAGTGGTATTGGAGCATTGCCCGGCGGTTTGTATGATGCGGCTACTGGTGTTTTGAATGATCCGATGGGTAGTTTATTTGGCAACGTAGCAACTGGTAAGAAAGGATTGGCTGGACTTCTTGGTTCAGCTACGTTCACTGGTCAGCCTGCTCCACAAAGCCCTGCTGAAATGACTCCTGATCAACAACAGGTTTATAGTCAGGCGTATGATCAGGCAATAGCGCAAGGTGCTACGCCAGAACAAGCAAGTGCTTTTGGTATGCAGGCAATTGGTGGCGGTGTGTTTGGATCTGTGTTAGGAGGAACAACCAACTTAGGTCAATTGCTCACTGGTGGCAATCAACAAGGCGGTTTCAATTTGTTTGGTGGAAACCAACAAGGTTTTGGTGGCGGTTCGGGTTCTGGCGGTGGTCTAGGTTTGGGCAATCTAGGAATTCTTGGTCTTGCTGGTTTGTTAGGCAAGAAAGCATATGATGCAACAAAAGATGAGAAAGGCGTACCTTTGACACCGCTTACGCAGATGGGTCCAACTGGTCGCTACAACATCGAAGCAGAAATCGCTAGACGAATGGGTGAACAGGCACCTGATCCTGTGGAGTTCGGATTATTGCCAGCAGGCACTTTTCCAGAATTATCTGGGGGTGCGCCAGCTAAAAGAGCGTATGGCGGTCCTGTCATGGCATTTGCTGAAGGCGGCAATGTTGACATGGAAGAGTTTCAGAGGATGGATGGACAGATCAATGGAGAAGGAACAGAAACCAGTGATGACATTCCAGCCATGCTGAGTGATGGTGAGTTTGTTATGACAGGTCAAGCTGTCAGAGGCGCTGGTTCTTACGAGATGAGTAATGATGGTGGCATTATTCAGTTGCGCGAAGGAAAAGGCGAAAGTCGTGATGACGGAACCAAGCTGATGTATGACTTGATGGGCATATTTGAAAATAGCGCGAGGTCACCAGCATGACAGAAGTACAAGAAATGCAGACAGGTGGCGTAGCGATGCCATACACATCCGCAGTCGTGCGTGATGATTCGATGATGGACCCTTACCTTCAGCAGCTATTGTATGGTTTGAGCGGCGTAGGCGGATTCATCCCCGGCGCTATGCGTGCCGCAGAACGTACTTTCTTCGATGCAGAAGGCAGACCAATCGTCATTGGTCAACAGATCGCAGGATTATCACCAGATCAATTGATTGCACAGAACCTTGCCAGATCACAGGTTGGTTCACTCAATCCTTATTTGCAGACAGCGGAAGGCGCTTTCCGCAGAGGTCTTGGTTCTCTTCGCAGGGGGCAGGCGCAACAATCAGCTTTGACAGGATTAGGCGTTAGCGAGTTGCAAAGAGCCGCAGATGAAGAAGAGCGTCAAAGAACATTAGGTCTTGAGCGATCACTTGGCGGCGTAGATGAAGCAACTGAATTGTTACGCGGAACTACTGGTGCATTTGATCCGTCCGATGTCAGTCGTTTTTACGATCCTTATGAGGATCAAGTTGTACAACAAGTTATTCAAGATGCAACTGAAAGATTAACCAAACAGGATATTGCAGCACGCGACAGGGACATTGCAACTGGCGGCCTTTCAGCTTTTGGCGACAGAGCCAGACTGACTTCAGCGGAAAGAGCCAAAGCAATGGGTGAAGGTTTAGGAAAAGCACTTGGATCTCTTCGATCTGGGGGTTTCCAAAGAGCGCAGTCAGCAGCGATGGGTGAATTTGCCAGACAGCAGGCAGCGCAGAGAGCGGCTTCAAGTGGTTTAGCTGGTTTGGGTCAGCAAGCGCAACGGTCAAGAGAGCTTGCAGGAGCAGGCGCACTCAGCACGGCATCACAACTCGCGCAAGGCTATGGTAATCTGGGCGCGGTGCAAGGCAACATTGGGCAAACACAGTTAGCTGCACAGGGAGGATTTGGAAGCCAGATTCAAGGATTGGGTCAACAGGCAAGAGGCGCAGCACAACAAGATATCTCAGCATTGCAGGCGAGTGGGTTGCAAAGCCAACAGCAGTTGCAGACGCAACTTGATGCAGAAAGAGCCAGATTGCTGCAAGCTCAACAAGCGCCATTAGCGCAATATCAAGCATTGCAGCCGTTTGTTACGCAAGGCATACAGTCTGGCGGAAGAGGATCTCAAGTGAGAACGCAGTTTACACCGCCACCCAACCCATTGACCGCTGGTATTGGAACCGCTTTGTCAACCTTTGGAGCGTTAGGTCAGTTCGCAAACCAAGGCATGAATCGCCCTGCTGGGCAGAATCAATATAATCAGCCACAAACACAAGCAGCGCCAGTTCAAACTTCACAACCGATTAATTACAATTTTCCAAGCACTCAGCTTCAACCATTTGGGAGCTACATAGATACAAGTCAATACACGATTGGCGGAGCTAATCCACAGCAATTTGATTTTGATTCAAGTCAATACACGATTGGCGGAAGAAATAATCCATTCAATGAACAAAATCCTTTTGATACAAGTCAATACACGATTGGTGGCGGAGGGTTTCTCCAATGACAGATCCATTGAACCCAATGCCGATGGTAGATCCTTTGCTTGACCTCCAAGGCATAAATAAAGGCATCGATGATTCAAATCAGTTGATCGAATATCTTAAAGGTCAGGGGTATTTTGACGCGCCTGATTATGAAGGCAGTGTGCAAAAATATCAGGAAAGATTGCAAGATGTTGTTGAGCCTCCGCGTGATCTTGATTTTTATGACATGGCAAGTACGCTTGGAGCTTCTTTGTTGGCAGGGCCAAGAACGCAAGACCCTTTTTCTGGTTTGGGCAAAGGTTTTGCCAGCTTCAGCGGTCAGTTAAGAGCCAACCGCGAAGAAACCAGAAAACAACGTCAACAAATGGCAATGCAAGCAGCAAATTTGGCTATGCAGGATGAGCAACGCGCAGAAGCGCGAATGGATAGCATTGTTTCAGAGTTGGTGAAAAACCAACTGTCAGGAGAAGTTGATACCCTCAGTTTAGAATACAATCGAGTCACTGAAGACAATCAAGTAATAGAAAGGGTTGTTGGAACTTTTGATAAAAAAACTCAAAGCAAACTGATTAAAGAAATTCTGTCAAATCCTGCTAGGCAAGCAAGAGAATACGATCCAGCTACTGCGCCTCAGTTGGGAAGTAGTGATCTTGATAAAAAAGCCGCAGGAGAGCTTTCCAAAAGAGCGACAGAAGTAAACACCAGAAGTGACACAGCCTACGCATCTCTTGACAACATAAATCGTGCAAATCGAATCGCTGATGAGTTAGGAGAAGACGGTTTTGGTGCTTTTGAACAAGCGACCGTAGGAGCAAGAAATTTATTACGCGGTATTGATTGGTTGGGTATTGATGTTGAAAAAGTCAGCTTGCAAGAAGCGATTGGCTCAACAACCTTGGCTTTTGCGCTTCAAAACGTAAGCAAAACAAAAGGTGCTGTATCAAATGCTGAGATGGATTTATTTATCAAAGCCGCTCCATATCTTGGTCAAACTTACCAAGGGTTTAAATTGATTACAGCAATACAGGAAAGAATTGTTCGCAAAGAATTAAAGTTTGCATCTGATTATGCATCAGAGGAACAAAGATTAATTACTGAGTATGAGAAGAGAGGTGTGCCTCCAGTTGCGTCATCGATCAGGTCGAGAATGCTATCTTGGGAAAATAATTATAAAGACAAGAACGAAGACTCTTTTCTTTCTCCTGAAGAAATGGCAATTTTAAAGCAGTCCTCAAAAAACAAAACCGAATATCTTGGTCAAGGAAAATTTGGTGGCAGAATACAAGAAACTGATAAAAAAACTGGTGCTGTTACCGATTGGGAGTTTGACGAAAAATCAAATCAAATCAATAACAGTTTTGATCAGTATCTTGAAGAAAGGAACAGAAAAAGTGTAAGCACTATTGATTCACTGCTAAACGCTTTTCGCAGCGGAGGAACTGGTAACGCTGGTGACGCTGGTAACACTGTATACGATAACATTATTAATTCTAATTTAAGCCCAGATGAACAAAACCAAGCAATACGAAGTTTGAATGATAGATTGGGAACTTCCTTCCCAGAGGTTTGATCAATGTCTGAAGAGTTAGACAAAATCATGCAAGACATAAACGCCATTGATTTAGGTGAGCAGTCAGAAGATCCTGACTTCCTGAAAAGGCGAACCATCTCAAACCTTTTTATTGATGATGGCAGTATGATGGAATATCTTGCGTCCGAAAGATTTCCAAACGATCCCAGTGCAGTCGCACGATATGAAATGCGTGATGGTGATATTTATTACCGCGACAATTTAGGCGATCTGCAAAAAGAGTTTGAAAGACCAGAAGATGTTAATGTTCTTGAGGACACTTTTTATCCTAATTTAGCTCCAGCTACAACTTTTGCTTTTGATTTGTATGGTGGCATAAAAGGTGCCGAGAAAGGTTTTGAGGCAGGAATAAGAGCGGCTCGTACATTGCCCATAAAACATCCTTTAGCAGTAAGTGGTGTGGTTTTAGGTTCCACTGCTTTAGGTGGGGCAGGAGGCGCTTTGGTGGTTGGCGGTGTGCCAAGAACCGCAAGAGCTTTGGCAATAGATCAATTTTACAACGTGCCGCCAGAAGAGATAGCTGCATCTCTTAAAGATTTGGGCGTGAGTTCTTTATTCTCTGCAATTCCTTTTGGGGCAGGGCCAACAAGAAATGTTTTGGATAAATTCAGAGGTGCAGAATCTAGCCTGAAAGAAATTATGGCTTTGAGAAAAGATGTGCAAGGTACGATTGATGAGGCGGCTAAATTAGGCATCGATTTAACACCAGCAGAAGCCGCAGATGTAGTTACTCGATCTGCTGAATTGCAATATTTTTTGAGCCGACAACCGCAACTAATGAAAGTACAGCAGTTTTATGCTGATCGATCAAAAAGAGTTGCAGAGGCGGTCAGTGCTTTTGCTGATAGCATGGGTTCTCAAGTATTGTCGGGGCGTTTGTCAGCACAAGAAAAATTGGTCAGAGCTTCAAATCAAGCAATGAAGGTCATGTCGCAAAAGAGAAAAGACAGATCGAAACAACTGTATGACACGGTTAGGGAATTAGAAATACAAGTTGACTTGTCTCCATTAGTCACAAAAATAGATGATGTTTTGGAGGACGCAACAATTCCTCAAACAAAACGTGAAGCATTTGAGGCGTTTCGGGATACTCTTTTTTATGAGCAAAACGGAGAAAAAATTCTTCGTACAGATTTGATGAATATCCATGACTTGCGTACATCAGACATGGAAAAAATAGTGAAAGCAAATTTAGATACTACGATTGCGAAAGATGTAATTGGTTTGCGAGAGGAAGTGACGCAAGCACTCAATGATGGCTCACCACTTTATGACCTTGCAAGACGAGTTTACGATCCAAGTAAACCACATCTTATGTTGGAAGAAAGAAACTCAGTCAACAGAATAGCAAAAATTTTTAAAGGTGGTGATGATAAAAAAATATCAAAGGCTTTGAAAGATATTTTTGACCCTGAGTTAAGCGTTGGCTCTCTTCGCAATGCAAAGCGTATTTTGCAAGCGGCAGATCCAGAGGTCTGGAAAGATGTAAAATCAGAATTTTTAAGGGGTCAATTAAATAATTTCACTAAGTATTCAAAATTGGAACAGGGCGTTCCGCAGTTCACCAATTATTTTAATAACCCAAAAAAATTGGATATGATGCGAGTATTACTTGAGCCAGAAGAATTTGAATCTTTTGGAAAAATGATTGGTTTTATGGATCGAGCATTCAACAGGATTCCAAGAGGCGGATCTCCTACTCAACCTTTACAAGCTCAAGAAAAACTTTTAGCAGCAGAAACCAAAAACTTGCCAGCTAAAGCAGGAAATTTAGCTTTGACTTTGATCAATACGCCGGGCCGTATTTTTGCAGGAAAAATTGGTGATGATATGTTAAGAACCATATCAGATCGTCAGACTGAAGAATATTATAAACAAATGACAGATGCGCTATTCGATCCAGATGCTGTTGACAACATCAGAGTGTTAGAAGGGTTTTTTGATCGGGCTTACCAGACAACTGGTCAGGGTGCTGTGAGAGCGATTGATGAAGCAACAGATCAGGAAGATTTAAACTACGATCAGGAAATGCTTGAGCAAAGACAGCGAGAAAACCTTGAATCTTCAATGAATCAAATACAAATCCCACCAGTTGGAGAATCTGTGTTGCCGTTGCCACCCACAAATAACTTTGACATCAATCCAGCCTTATCGCCCACCATATTACCCAATCCGCAAGATCGAGAGTTGGCGATGAGATTACAGCCGCAGGGCATTGCAAGTTTGGGTTAGTCTTCCATAGCTGGCGTGACAGCAATCATCGCACCATCCACGTTATAGTCGAACTCATAGCCCATATGGTTCGCATCTTCCAGCTTGTATATGACATTACGACTGACAAGGCGCAACAAAGCCGCTTGCTGATGCAAAGTAAGCCTTGAAAAAAGATCAAGCACTTCAGTGGCTTCAAGAACAGGTCGATATGTTTGCGGCAGTTGTTTTTTGTCTGAAAATAGTTTATCAAACACTGACCCGAAGCCTTTCTTTTACACGCGCAAACAATCTGTCGTGTTCGCCTTCAATCAATATTCTCAACGTATTGATCTTGGTTCTGCGCTCCATACCGCAAATCTCACTTAATTTGTTGTACGTGTCCTCATCAACCGCCAGCGATTTTCGCTGCTGGGGCTTCCGTGGCTCCACGTTGATTTCGTCTTCCATTTCGTTTCCTCAGTTAAAATATGTTGCACATTGTTACACATTTTTGTAAGATTTGCAAATGTATAAACTTAGTAACTACTTGCTTTCAGTGCAGTCGAACTGGTATGTCAATCAGCCCTTGGTAAAGGCGATTGATGAGACTGTGCCTATGATTGCCAAGTACAAAGCAAGCAGTGGAACGCACACGCTGGAACCCACGCCAGTGTTCAAGATGTGCAAAAGAGTCTTTCCAGATATTTACAAAGTGCCACTCTTACGCAGACAATATTGTACGATGCTTTGTGAAGAGATCGAGTTGATGAAGAATTCGATTGCTTTTGTTCCGAATGATGATGAGGATGAACTCAGGCAGATACCTGAGATAGTTCTGAAAGATCACATACCTGATCTTTACCGCAATATGTGGTTCTTGGTAAAGACGGTCATCAACCCGATTGTGATGAGCTTGTATTGCCGCGATAATTTGGATATTGCCAGCGTGCAGATTGCAAACTACTCCCCAAAAGAAAAGAAAAAAGGCGCGTGGCACCATGATGACAGTTGCGACATTTCGGTTGTGATACCCCTTAACACTGGTAAGTATGAAGGGGGTGGCACAGAGTTTTACAATAAAGGCACGTTGAACCCATTGCCGAATGGTCATGCTTTGATCTTTCCATCTTTCAGCAATTTGCACAGAGGATTGGCTGTTGAAAGCGGAGATCGTTATCTTCTGGTATTCTGGTTGGTAGATAAAAACCGCACGCTAGAAATAGCGAAGGAGGTGTTGGCGTGAAAGCATTTGTGTACAAAGCCACAGTAACCAGAGTCGTTGATGGCGATACCATTGATTGCGATCTGGATCTTGGTTTCTCAACATTCCTGAAGAAGAAACGTATCAGGCTGTCAGGCATCAATGCGCCAGAAAGTCGCACGCGAAACCTGAAAGAGAAGGCGTTAGGTCTTGCTGCAAAGGAGAGATTGAAAGAACTTTGCGGTGATGAGGTGGTGTTGGACAGCGAAGGAACTGGTAAGTTTGGCAGAATATTGGGCGTTCTTTACACGCCTGATGGCGAAAACATTAATCAAAAACTGGTTGATGAGGGTCACGCACGGTTATATGATGGCGGCAAGAGAAAGAGTTGGTGAGCGTTAGCGCGGATGCGTCTTGAAGTTTGTCGGCATTTCCCCTTTTGCCGTAAGAAAAATCCGCGTAGACCACGGGGTTTTTATTCCTTTTCCCCCATGAAGCTGACTTGGCTCCATCAGCGGTCGAAGCGGAGCTTAATAAAAAAAGAGGCATCGTTTAGATGCCTCTCCGTAAACCCATAACCGTTTATTCGGTTTTGGACTTTATGTCGGAAAACACCTCCGACAAAAATTGCAATTGTTCATCCGTTACAGACTTTTCAAAGTCTGCAAGGTGTTCACAACCGCATAGTTTTAAATCTTCTCGGATTTTTTCAACATCAAGCATACGCTGCCCTCCTTTTAGTGAATTCAAGCGATTTACAATCGCCGCCTAGTAACTTGTAAAAGTATATTTATCGAGATAACGCATCGTACATTTCTTGCGTTTCAAATCGATCATGCACACGCATCCGCATAATATCAAAGGATGTCGTTGTATGCAAGTGTGTAAACAGTTAGTTTACGTTTTATTTAGAATAATTAGTTATTAAAAAGGTATTTATAGTCCAAAGTATTCTTATACAAATGTATACAACGACACCCATATTTAGTATTATATCAATGTAGGGAGTTAATTGAGGAGAGAGAAAAAAATGGTTGCGAATGTTGAGACAGTTGTTGGGAGGGGGCTTGGCGCTCCAGTTGGTGCGGAAGATTGGATAGTGTGGACAGTGGTTGCGGTTGGGTTGGTAACCGCTTTGATGGTTTTGATTTAAAGGAGAAGAGTGATGAAAAATTGGGACAGTGACAATTATTGGGAAGGAAACGGCACTTATCAGAAGCTGGATGAAGAGCTTGAAAAAATGGTTCTGTTTGAAGGTGTCAAAAATCCTAAAAAGAATAAGTGTTTGGAAAATTACCGAAAAGCTAACAACGCCTATTACGATATTTACTTCAATGGCGGCAGCAATGAAAAATACTATATAAAAAAATACTTTGGTAAAAACCCATCTTTCGCAGAGACCGAGCCAGTAATGGACAAACTCATACTTGATGCGGCTTATGAACAAGGTTTACTGACAAAGGAGTTAGCGTGATGAAATGCATGACTGAAGAAATGAAGAAAATGGAATCGTTCTACAAATATTGTTTGGATTTCTACGGAGTGGGCGGCATCTACGATATGGGAGCAACCAAAGATGAAATCGTGAATGCCACCACTTTGAGGTTGCTGGGTTTGACAGAAAGTACAAAAGTTCCTTTTGACGGCGACACGGTAGATAGGGAGCTAGTGAGGGACATCATGCTAGAGTTGAGGGAGGGAGCGATTGATGTTGAGTGGATCACCGAAACTTTGGGTGAAGAGAACTTGTTAAAAGTGAGTGAAATTTTCATTGAAGACGACACGATTATTTTAGAGCTTGTCGGCGGTTATGAGATAGAAGACTGCGTGAATGTTTACGTTGAAATGTGGAAACTGAAAAAAGAAATTGCAGATAAGATGCTGGCTGAGATGGCTAAAGTAACTTTGAAAACATGGGATGGAGAGGAGGTGAAGTGATGCAGTATTCAATCGAGAAAGCAGATTATTATTTATCTCAGCCTGATAGTTGGGGCGAGTCTTGGTACTCACTTTGTGATAATACCATTATTAAAAAGTTAGCCGCTTATGCTCTTGCATACTACGATGAGGGCTTCGATACGTTTTACGAATGTTATGATCTTGCCAAGTGGGAAGATTTCGTGGACAACGATGGAGCGCCTTATGCCACATATGAGGAGGCGCTTGAAGAGTTGAAAAAGTTGGCAGGCGTTCACGAAACGAAGAATAACGAAATGTTGGATTGGGGGTCTTGATGAAAAAGTACGGAGTAAAACTTGGGGAGGTTGCCAGCCTTAGTCGCAAAGAAACCAAGGCGAATAAAAAGTTGAGCAACAAGAAAGTCAGGAACGCTGGCAAGAAACTTTACAAAGGAGGCTGGTGATGGAAAAATCAATTTCGTCAAAAATCGCGTACTACGCAATTCACACCGAATGTGACGTTAGCTTGGGTTGGGTCGAAGACTCTAACTGGTACACCGATGCTTTTTACGTGATGATTGAGTTGCAAAACGGTGAACGATTCGCCTCTTGGAAGCAAGAGAATCTGAGCTATTTGGTTTGGGATGAAGACGGACCTTACGTGAAAGATCGAGAAGAGGAAGCCACAGCGGCTATGGAAGAATATCTAGCTTCACTTGATCTTAGCGAAGACGGCCTTGAGAAAACACTGTCAGGTGGGGCATTCGCAACAATG
>TARA_R110002012_G_scaffold5110_2_pt1 | contig 23818 bp, 19 predicted proteins | sample TARA_R110002012 | Tara Oceans TARA_R110002012 (sample SAMEA4396515) | marine metagenome | biome: Westerlies Biome; feature: [DCM] deep chlorophyll maximum layer (ENVO:01000326); material: water (ENVO:00002006), including particulate matter (ENVO:01000060) such as... | depth 40 m | reverse complement strand
CCTCCTTCGAAGGAGGGCTAGGGAGGATGTTTCACAAGAGTAAGCACGTAGGAGTAAGAACAGTTGGATTTGAGAACTTTAACTTGAAGTCGAACCTGAACCTGAAATCGAACCTACCGTCATTTCGACCTTGTGGAGAAATCGCATAACGGTGAGCACACTCAAGTAATAACTACTAGTAAGCAACTTCCCTAAGCCAAATAATGAGATCTCTCCTTCCGTCGAGATGACAATAGTTGAACTTGAACTCAAGTCCCCTCCTTCGAAGGAGGGCTAGGGAGGATGTTTCACAAGAGTAAGCACACTCGAGTGAGAACAGTTAGATTTGAGAACTTGAACTTGAAGTCGAACCTGAACCTGAAATCGAAACCCTCGTCATTTCGACCCTGTGGAGAAATCACATACGAGTAAACACGCAAGAGTAAGAACCCCAACATAGCAACTTCCCAAAGCTAGATAATGAGATCTCTCCTAACGTCAAGATGACAAAAGCCGAAATTGAATCTGAATTTAAGTTCCCTCCTTTGAAGGAGGGCTAGGGAGGATGTTTCGCATATGAGTAAGCACACCCGAGTAAGAACACCAACAAAGCAACTTCTCTGAGCTAGATAATGAGATCTCTCCACAAGGTCGAGATGACGAAAGTTAAAATTTATTCTTTACTCAAGTCCCCTCCTTCGAAGGAGGGCTAGGGAGGATGTCTCGCAGGAGTAAGCACAGCCCTATTAGAAATCAAAGCTAGGGAGGATATTTCACAAGAGTAAGCAAGCTAATCCCACAAAAAAAATCCAACATACCTAAGTACATTGGATTTATAATAATTGATATATTCAAATTTTCGCAAAAGCAAAAAAAAGTATTTAATATCAGCGCATGAGTTCCCTCCTTTGGAGGGCTAGGGAGGATTAAAACTCTGCGTGACCAGGAAAACGTGGGTAAGGTATTACGTCACGTATGTTTGTCATTCCCGTTACAAATAGAACAAGGCGCTCAAAACCAAGACCAAAACCACTGTGCGTACACGTTCCAAACTTGCGAGTGTCTAGATACCAAGAAAGTTCCTCCTCAGAGATGTCTAGTGCAGCCATTTTTTCTTTAAGAACATCTAGACGCTCCTCACGCTGTGATCCTCCTACCATCTCACCTATTCCAGGGAAAAGTACATCCATCGCACGTACGGTCTTACCATCTTCGTTAAGACGCATGTAAAATGCCTTGATGTTTGCTGGGTAATCAAATAAGATTACTGGGCAGTTAAAGTGCTTTTCTACAAGGTAGCGCTCATGCTCAGACTGTAAATCTGCTCCCCATTCATTGATCGGGTATTTGAACTTTTTCTTCTTGTTAGGCTTACTATTACGCAAGATGTCAATTGCCTCCGTGTAGCTTACACGCTTAAAGTTGTTGTCTACTATAAAGCTCAGCTTCTCACGCAGTGGCATAGGGGCACGGTCTGCTTCTGGCTTGCTCTTATCTTCTTGAATTAATCTGTTTTCTAGAAACTCAAGATCATCTTGACAGTTTTCTAGTGCGTAGTTAATTACATACTTGATAAAATCCTCGGCAAGATCCATGTTACCATCTAGATCACAAAAAGCCATCTCTGGTTCTACCATCCAGAACTCTGCAAGGTGACGAGAAGTGTTACTATTTTCTGCTCTAAAGGTTGGTCCAAAGGTATAAATCTTCCCAAGTCCTAATGCATATGTCTCTCCTTCTAGCTGTCCAGAAACCGTAAGGTTAGTCTCTTTTCCAAAGAAGTCTTTGCTATAATCAATCTTTCCATCTTCTGTGCGTGGCGGATTTTCTGGATCCAGTGCGCTTACGCGAAACATCTCACCAGCTCCCTCTGCATCACTACCGGTAATGATAGGCGTATGTGCATGGAAGTATCCATTTTTATTAAAATACTCATGTATGGCAAACGATAACTTTGAGCGTAAACGCATTACAGCGCCAAAGGTGTTAGTGCGTACTCTTAAATGAGCTTGCTCACGTAGTTTTTCTAGTGTGTGACGCTTAGGAGAGAGTATCGTGTTTTTTAATTCTTGAGGATCTGCATCGCCCTCAATCTGGATATCTTTTACTTTTATTTCTATACGTTGCCCTCCACCTTGACTTTCTTCTAAGGTTCCTTTTATGGCAACGGCAGCACCTGTCGTGATACGCTTTAAAAGTGCTTCGTCTGTATTTTCAAAATCGACTACACACTGAAGGTTATTAATAGTAGAACCATCATTAAGTGCGATAAACTGGTTTCCGCGGAAGGATCTTACCCATCCTTTTACCGTAAATTCTTGATGAATTTTGTCACTTTCGAGTAGCGCTATAATAGGCGTATGTGTCATTGTATCTTATTTAAATGAATTCTCTAGATAGAGGGCAAATATAAAAGATTTTTGTGGTAGGGTAAGGGGTAAATGGACTGAAATATACGCTACGGCGCATTACTCTTTATTGAGATTTGCAGCAGTGCTCAAGATGAGGTGTAAAAAAGGTTTTCACGCTTTCGCGAAAGCGTACCTTTAAGGGTTTAAAAACTGCCCTTTCCATGTTCCATCTTCAAGTGTAAAACTCGCTCTAATGTGGTTAGGTCTCTTAAGCTGAAGAAACTCTAAATGTGTAAGTGCAATCTCAATAATAGTAAAGTAGTGGGTGTTCTCAAGGTAGTCTACTGCATCTGGGTTTGAAATCTCTGCGCCAGGAGCATCAGTAGTAGTGTAATCTTTTTTTGATGAAGGCTGCACGCCGCTGTAATAGCGTTGCAGCTCTACGGGATCTGTAATGATAGACGCGTTTCCTGTAACTTTAATCTGCAGCAATTTTTTAGGATGGTAGAAGAGTAAGCTAGTAACATCATTCTGTAGTAACTCAGCTACTTTATTGGATCTACTGTCAGTATAAATTCTCAGTTTAAAATCGTCTGTAACTTGTCTTAGTACAACTGTTCTAAGCGCAGGAACTCCAGAAGCATCTACCGTTCCCATAGTGGTGTACCTAAACGGGTGTCCCTTTTTGTTGACGCCAAGTTGTAACTCTTCTTGTGCTTCCTTAAAATACTGATCTGTCATACCTTTTTGTATAAAGATACAAAGGGAATATCTAGTTACTCAAGCTCTTTGTCAGCAGTTTCTTCATCACCCTCACGTTCTACAATTTGTAGTGCAGGTTCTTTGAAGGTGTCCTTGTTTGCAATCTCTTTTTCTAGGGATAACAACAGTGACGGTAATAGTAAAAGGTTAGCTAGCATTGCAAATAATAGAGTTGCGCTTACAAGACCACCTAGTGCTACAGTTCCTCCAAAACTACTAATCATGAACACAGAGAAGCCAAAGAATAATACAATTGAGGTGTAAAACATACTTACGCCTGTCTCACGTAGCGAACCGTAAACAGATTTTTTAATCTTCCATTTATTAGCTTTTAGCTCTTGACGGTATTTGGCTAGAAAGTGAATCGTATCATCTACAGAAATACCAAAGGCAATACTAAAAACAAGTATTGTAGATGGCTTGATAGGGATGCCTATAAAGCCCATCATGCCCGCCGTAACTAGCAGTGGTAATAAGTTAGGGATGAGAGACACTATAATCATACGTAGCGACTTGAACATCCACGCCATAAATAATGCGATGAGTAAAATGGCAAGTGATAGACTTATCACAAGGTTCATTACTAGGTAATCCGTTCCTTTTTGAAAAACGAGTGCAGTACCTGTCATGGTAACTTCATAGCGATCTTCAGGAAAGAGCTTATCTATCTTTAATTGAATGTTTTCCTCGGCACGTTCCATTTTATCAGTACCTACATCTTTCATGAAGGTAGTAATTCTGGCATATTGACCTGTACTATCTACGTAGGCTCCCATGAGGTTTTGATCATTGTCAAAACTCTTTGCATATGGCAGTATAAAATTACGCTCGTTGCTAGTAGGTAGTTGGTAGTATTTAGGATTTCCATTAAAGTAGGCTTGCTTTGCATACTTTACAAGATTTACAATAGATATAGGAGCAGAGAGTTCTGGTTGCTCCTCTATGGTAGCGCTTAGCTCTTCCATGCGTTTAAGCGTGGCAAGCTTCATGACTCCTTGTTTTTTCTTGGTGTCAATCAGAATCTCAAGTGGCATTATACCATCAAATTCTTCCTCAAAAAACTTTATGTCTTTATAGAAGTCGGCTTTTTTAGGCATGTCTTCTATGAGTGAACCAGAAATACGTATTTGATATATACCTACAATACTCAGTGCAAGTAGTAATACACTTGATCCATAAATTGCAGTACGTCTAGTACGTACCATGCGCTCCATCCAGTTTACAAACCCTTCTATCCAAGTTTTACCTAGGTGTTTAAGGTGCTTTTCCTTAGGAGGAGACATATAACTGTAAATGATAGGAATGATTAGTAAGCTAAGTAAAAATATAGCAATGATATTGATACTTGCGACAACACCAAACTCGCTTAGTAGGGAACTCTCAGTAAGAATAAAAGTTGCAAACCCAGAAGCTGTGGTAATGTTAGTCATCAAGGTCGCATTACCTACTTTGGTAATAACACGCTGTAATGCTTTTACTTGGTTACCGTGATTTTTATATTCTTGCTGGTATTTATTAATTAAGAAAATACAGTTGGGAATCCCAATCACAATAATAAGCGGAGGAATAATAGCCGTAAGTACTGTGATTTCATATCCTAGTAATCCTAGAAATCCAAAAGCCCACATCACACCTATGATTACCGTAATCATGGAGATAAAGGTGGCTCTGTATGATCTAAAGAAAAAGAAGAATATAAAAGAAGTAACTAGTAATGCAGCGCCTACAAAAATACCTATCTCATCAATAATATTTTGAGCATTGAGCGTTCGTATGTATGGCATCCCACTGGTGCGTACATCGATATCGTAGTCTTTTTCAAAAGTCGCGATAGCCGGCATAAGATCATTTACTACAAAATCTAAACGCGCTGGAGTGTTGATTAAATCTTTCTTAAGATATACCGCAGAACGCACGGTACCTGTCTCTTTATTGTAAATCAGATTTTCATAAAATGGTAAATCGTCAAAGAGTAATTTTCTATAACTAGCAGCACTTTCGGCAGTGAGCGTGCTATCTGTCATGAAGGGAACAAGATCAAATCGCTGCGGATTTTCTTGTTTATCTAGTATCTTGAGATCTTTAAGAGAAAGGGATAATGCAACAGCGTCTGCCTTTGCAATCTTGGCAGATAAGTCATTCCAAGCGGTGAGCACTTCAGGTGTAAAGAGACGTTCATCTTGTATTCCTAACACGATGAGGTTCCCCTCTTCACCAAACTTATCTTTAAAATTCTGGTATTCTAGATTTACTTCATGGTCGTCAGGAAGTAAGTTTGCCTCTGTATAGGTAAAGCGCATATTGCGCCATTGAAAACCTAAGAAAATGGTGAAACCCACAATAAGAATGAGAATCAAAGGACGATTGCGTAGTATTAAACTCGCTACAGACTCCCAAAAACCTTTACTCAGAAATTTTGCCATTGACTTGTTTTAGCACCGCAAAGATATTCTTTTGGATGCAGATATGCGGGCAAATTGAAAAAGGCTTGTAGCTGTTAGGAGTTACGCTTTCGCGAAAGCGTAAAAAATTAACCTAGGTTCAGTAAACTGAATGAGGTTACGATGGGTTTACTACAGTTTGAGATTGAATGTAAACTTAAACGCAATGTTGTCTCCCCAGTTAGGTAAATGGTAAGCTCCGTAACGGTAGGTGAGACTCGTTCCAAAACCAAAAAGTAGCTTGTTAAGTTCAAAACCAGTTTCTGTATATCCTTTACTAAGCGAGCCAAATTCTCCAATGTCGAGATGATCTTCTGGGTTACTTATATCTCCTATGGCAAATCGGCTTATAAAAACCAATTCTGGTTTAAAGCTCTTAGAGATATTAAATGGCGCCAGTCTATGTTTTACCTGAGCAGTAAGCAGCTTGTCTGAAAAGAATTCACCAAAAAACATAGTCTCAAAACTATTAACTCCAGCCACCGAAAAACGCTGAAGTATAGTCTCCTTAGTAGGCGCATTAGGAAATGCGTGGAATAGGTGGGTGATAGGTAAATCTCCAAAACCAACATTTCCTTCTACCAGAAACTCCGTAGCAGATTTGTTGAGTCTGTCTACTCTGTAAAAAACTTTGGCGGCAAGTTTTGTAAATGCAAGGTCTCCTCCTAGACCATCAATAGCTTGAGATACCTGACCAGAAATTATAGGGTAGCCCTCATAAACAGGGACAATATCATTTTCTGTTTTTAAATATTTATTAGATGGACTCCAGCGGAAAGAGGCTGTGGCTTCAGAAATATCATAATTGCGAATGATATTCCCATCGTTATTATAGCGGTAAGGCGTTGTTTGATCGAGACGTCTATGAGCAATTTGCAACTCAGAAAGTAATTGTGGTGTTAGTCTATATTCAAGATTTAATCGAGTAGTGCGGTGTTTGTAAAACTGGGTGATGTTTACTAGGCGTGGTTCAAAGAGGGAATACACACGGCGATCTGTTAAGTATGCATAATTACCTACTTCTTCTAGGTCACTGTTGTACGTTCCAGAAATCCATGCTCCCTTGTCTGGATCGAGAAGATAACCAGCACCTATACCATACTTGATATCTTGGTCTTTAAATCCATAAGCAGCATAGCCTTCTATTCGGAAACGCTTAGAGAAAGATTCATTAGTCACGCCACCAAGTCCAAGTCTCAAGCCCTCATAATTATTAAATTTTACAGGGTATGTAAGGTCAAAATCAAAGGCGTCAAAGCTAAAATAGCCAATACTAAAATTATTAGTAGTCCCTAGTCTACGTTCTATGTTTTCGGCATTTACGATGCGCTCTAGTTCTGAGAAACTGCGTTCATCTTTGCTAGATAGCGGTGTTGTACGATAGTTTTGCCAGAACGATTCTGGTTGCTCGCTTGCACCTTCCTTAAAAGTAATCGCATACTTAGAATCTGGAATGGTAACCTCCTTGTTCACATTGTAATTACTCATTCTTGTAGTAGCTACAAGAAACTTACGAGTAACCATATCTTCCAGCACTTCGTTTTCTATAGTACCTATAGAGATACGCCCTTTAAAGAAAGAAAGCTTGCGATCTTCACTTCCTTTATCTAGAAATAATTCTCGCTGCTGCGGTAAATAAATGTTTGCGTCTTCTATGTAGGTGTACTCTTGATTAAGAATAATGTTAAGCTTATCTGTAATACGCACTTGCACGTCTTTTATAGCGAGTGTGTTTTTATCTAAGGTCATTGTCCCAGTAAGCCCAGGAATTTTCTTAGGTTTTTTAGGGCTAAAACTTACTTGGTAATCACCATTTACAGCGCTAGAAGTAACACTGTAATTATAATTGCGCATTCCTCTTTTAGACAGAATTCCCGCATAGCGATTATTAAAAATCACAAAATCATCATCATAAAATGAGCGTGATTGCACATTTACAGCAAAAACCTCATATCGCGGATTTTTAAAACCAGCAAGCTGATATCCAATAATATTCTCCGAAAACTGGTGATGCTCTGTAAATTGTAGTTGGCTTACTTTCTCAGAAAAGAAGTTGTGCGTACTTCCATTAAGGCTGTCTGTAATAACCGTTTTCTCGTAAACGTCATATGTGTATGAAGCGAGTACCTCTCGCGGGTCGTTCTTTACCTTATTGTCAATTGCTTGATTAATAATGCCCTGCACGTCTGGCTCATTCTGAGCTACCGCAGTAAAACTTATGAATAAGAGATAGACAATTATGAACTGACGCATAGAGTAGGTTGAAGGGTAAATGTATCAAAAAAGCGACCATGAGGTCGCTTTTTTATAATTGTTTAACGTCTGTAGTATTATACAGTCATGATCTCAGCTTCTTTCTTGCTAAGAACCTCTTCTATTTTCTTGATGTGAATATCAGTAAGCTTTTGGATATCTACCTCTGCATTTGCCTTTTCATCTTCAGAAGCATCCTCTGCTTTCTTGATGTCATTATTAGCATTCTTACGATCATTGCGCACCCCTATTTTTGCATCTTCAGCTTCTCCACGAGCTTGCTTTACAAGGTCTTTACGACGTTCCTCAGTAAGTGGCGGCACGTTGATGATGATGTTTTCCCCATTATTCATTGGGTTAAAACCTAGGTTTGCATTTATAATAGCTTTTTCAATCTCTTGCATAAGACTTTTCTCCCATGGTTGTACAGTAATCGTACGACCATCTGGAGTATTCACATTTGCCACTTGGCTCAAAGGAGTAGGGTTGCCATAGTAGTTTACCATTAACCCTTGTAGCATTGCTGGGCTCGCTTTTCCAGCGCGTATAGTAACTAATCTCTTTGCTAAGTGATTAATAGCATCATCCATTGATTCCTTAGCAGAATCTATTATAAATTTTAAATCTTCGTTCATGGTAATATAATTATGATAGCAAGTTTACAAAAATTGAGCCAATTCTCTTTTCCTAATTTACGGTAGTACCTATAGCGTCACCTGAGACCACTTTCATCAAGTTGCCACGAGTATTCATATCAAAAACAATAATAGGTAACTCATTTTCTTGACTTAATGTAAAAGCCGTAGTATCCATTACTTTTAATCCTTTGCGTAGCACATCGTCAAAAGAGATATGATCATACTTAATAGCATCTGTATTTTTCTCAGGGTCAGAGTTGTAAATACCATCTACTCTCGTTCCTTTTAAAATTACATCTGCTTCTATCTCGATTGCTCTCAATACCGCAGCAGAGTCTGTAGTGAAGTAAGGGTTACCCGTTCCTCCACCAAAGATAACAACACGTCCTTTATTAAGGTGTGCCATTGCTTTACGGCGTATAAAAGGCTCAGCTACTTCATTAATTTTAATAGCTGTTTGTAATCTCGTTTTTACGTTTGCTTGTTCAAGTGCGTCTTGTAGAGCTAGGCCATTTATTACAGTTGCCAGCATTCCCATGTGATCACTTTGTACGCGATCCATTCCTTTACTAGCTCCCGCTACACCTCTAAAGATATTTCCGCCACCTATAACAATAGCAACTTCAATACCTTTTTCTGTTACTGCTTTAATGTCCTCTGCATATTCTGCAAGACGGTTAGGATCTATTCCGTACTGGCGATCTCCCATTAAGGCCTCGCCAGAAAGTTTAAGTAATATTCTTTTATATTTCATAGTCTGTGTAGTTATGCAAATATACTATTTAAACAGAATGATTTAAAAATGTGTGGCAATGGTTTTTCACGCTTTCGCGAAAGCGGGCTTTTATGAGAAAAATACATCTATCTTAAGGTTTCCCTTTTTTATAGACTATAAACTTGTATTAGGTTTGTGATGTGATTAGTTTTTTTAAAAACTCAGATGAAATTCTTTACTTAGATAGTCTGAAGCATTGTGATTAAGCAGTTTATTTAAATTTTATGATACTTATTCATTAGTTGTAAAAGTTGTCAAATGATAAATCAAATCAAGATAGAAAATCTATTAAATTCAAGTATTAGCGAATCAAGTCAGCTTTTAAACTGTAATTTGGATTTAGATATAACCAAAAGCTTTTATATCAACACTAAGGTTATTTGTGGAGATCTTTTAGGCAAAAAATATAGCTCTATTGCCCTTTTTACGGATGAGAATAATTTAGTCAAATCTATTTCTATTAGATTTAATTATGTTTTTGAAGAAATATATTACGGTAAATTAATCGAAGAATATGGTATCCCTGATAGTATTTTGATCAAATCAAATCAAGATATTATCAATAAGACGAAAACTGTGTTTAATGCAAATTTAAGTCATGATTTCTCTCAAAAACTTACGAAGAGTACTTTTGATCTTGTACATGGTACTCTTGATCAGAATCCATTGCTTGTAATTTGGAACATAGATGATTTTCAAATTAAAATTATTCGTAGGTATAATTCAAATATCAATAATATAATATATAGCAGGAATTAAGATTATTTTAGTCTAAAAATCAATAGGATAAATTCATTTAGATAATTGATTTAAAGTAAAATTTTTGTTGCAAAATGTAATAACGAATTTGCGGTGAAATTCATGTGCCTCCATCTGCATGTTCAAAGCTGTAATTAGCTTTTAAGCACAACAAAAAAAACGCCTCCATCTGGAGGCGTTTTTAATATCAATAAAGTTTGTAAAGCGATTATGCTAGAGAAACTCTTTAGGTTTGATGTTGTATGTATACGCTTTCGCGAAAGTGGACTTTTTTTCTAAGGAAAATACGCTCATTTTACGGTTTTCCTTTTTAGGCTATAAACTTGTATTAGGTTTGTGATGTGAGTGATTTAAATTATTAAAAGTAAAATTCTTTACTCAAAAATCCGATAGATTATAATTAAATAGCTTCTTTTAATTTTGTGCGCCTCATTCATTAGCCTTAGAAATAGTCAAATGCAAATCAAATTTAAAATAGAAGGATTTTTAAATATTTATTTTTTTAAGTAAATTTCGCTAGCACATTTAATCATTCAATTAGCATTTTAATTATGAATTATTTATTAGGTAAAAGACGTTTAATTTATTTGACACTTTTGTTTGTAGGATTATTTCTTATTGGTCAAGAGTTATTTTTAATCCTTTCTCAAAAGGATAATAGTCAAGGTAATTTTTTAATTAGATATTCTGGATTATTATGTTATATCTTCTTTTCAGCGGGAAGCTTTTGGGAGGTGTTTTTGAGTAAGGACAAAAAAACACTTTAAATACCAAGACTAAGAAAGCTCTTGTGGTCAGAATGGTAATCTGAATTTTGCCGTCTTGCATGATACTAATAATTCAATGGGTCTTTATTACAGCGTAGAGGATGAACTAGGATGTAAAAATTGCCCTGCGGGTTGCGGGTGAAGCGGAACAATTAATGCCGCTTAATGAGCTTATTTTCTTTACGAGACAATAACAGCTATCATATATATCATACACAAAAAAACGCCTCCATCTGGAGGCGTTTTAACTATCAATAAAGTTTGTAAAGCGATTATGCTAGAGAAACTCTTTTAAAAGCTACTACAGATGCATCACCTTTTGAAGCAACAAATTCTGCTACGTTCTGGCTTTCATCCATAATAAAACGTTGGTCAAGTAACGCTTGCTCGTGATCAAGAGTCGTGTTGTCTGCAACAAAACGAGCTACTTTACCAGGTACAATGTTATCCCAGATTTTCTCTGGCTTACCTTCTGCTTTTAATTGTTCTTTAATATCTGCCTCTGCTTGTGCCATTACTTCTTCAGTAAGTTGTGACATAGAGATGTAAGAAGGAACGTTCTTAAGAGTTTTCCCAAGACGACCTAACTCGATATTGTCCTTTTCGATAGCAGCAATACGAGCCTCAGTTTCTGATGCTACAAATGCAGCGTCAAAATCTTTGTAAGAAAGCGTATTTGCTCCCATAGATGCTACTTGCATAGATACACTCTTTGCAACCTCCTCAGCATTACCTGTAGCAGTGCTAAGACCTACTAGGGCACCTATTTTGTTACCATGTACATAAGAACCTACAAAAGGAGCTTCTAGTGTCTCATAACCTCCTATTTCGATTTTCTCACCTATGACACCAGTTTGCTCAATAAGCTTTTCTGTAACCGTCATTCCGTCAAAATCTGCAGCAAGCATTTCTTCTTTAGAGTTTACGCTTAATGCGATATCTCCCATTTTGTTTGCTAGCTCAATAAAAGAATCATTCTTTGTTACAAAGTCAGTCTCACAGTTAAGTGATACAACAACTCCGCGTGTGTTATCTGCATTAATTTTTGCAATAACTACACCTTCAGAAGAATCTCTATCTGCTCTCTTTTCTGCAACTTTCTGTCCTTTTTTGCGTAGTACAGTGATTGCATCGTCAAAGTTACCTTCTGCTTCAACAAGGGCCTTTTTACAGTCCATCATTCCAGCTCCAGTAGCTTCTCTTAATTTCTTTACGTCTGCGGCGGTAATGTTTGCCATGATATATAAGGTTTTAAAATTGAAAAAAGTCGTCTATTCGTTTTCAACAAAGAAAAGAAGTAGACGACTTTTAAGTATTATCAAATAGTTATTATTCTTCTTCTTCGCTAGCCGCTACAGGTGCTTTTGCAGCCTCAGCTTTAGGAGCTTTTGCTTCTGCCTTTGGAGCGTCTGCTTTTTTAGCTTTCTTTTCAGCTTTTGGAGAATCATCACCTTCTTTTTCTGCGTCTTTACCAGCTTTGCGATCTGCAAGTCCAGCACTAACAGCTTCAGAAACAAAACCTACGATTTTATCGATAGATTTAGAAGCATCATCATTTGCAGGGATAAGATAATCAACTTGACGTGGGTCAGAGTTAGTATCCACCATTGCAAAAATTGGAATGTTTAATTTTTGAGCTTCTTTAATCGCGATATGCTCACGCTTGATATCTACCACAAACAGTGCTCCTGGAAGACGTGTCATATCTGCAATAGAACCTAAGTTCTTATCAAGTTTTGCACGTAAACGGTCTGTTTGTAATTTTTCTTTCTTAGAAAGTGTATCAAAACGACCATCTTTTTTCATCTGGTCGATTGTTTGCATTTTCTTAATCGCTTTACGGATTGTAACAAAGTTCGTAAGCATTCCACCAGGCCATCTTTCTGTGATGTAAGGCATGTTTGCGTTACGAGCTTTTTCAGCTACGATATCTTTAGCTTGTTTTTTGGTAGCTACAAAAAGTATTTTTCTACCAGAAGCAGCAATCTTTTGAAGAGCCTCGCAAGTCTCTTCTATCTTTGCTGCAGTTTTATAAAGATTGATGATGTGTATCCCATTGCGCTCCATATAGATATACGGTGCCATGTTAGGATCCCATCTTCTTGTGAGGTGTCCAAAGTGTACACCTGCATCAAGCAATTCTTTTATTTCGATGTTGTTTGCCATTTTTGTAATAGTTTACGTTCCGTTGGACATTAAAATTAGCAACTTCGAGTTCACGAAGTTTAGATGCTAAACTAACCTTACTAAGATTTTGCTTGCGCAAAAACATAATAAGCAACGACAACATTTCAATTAATTTTTAAATTTTGATAGTAATCAGTTTCAATTCATACTCGTAAAAAGCCAAAAGGCATTGCGAGTATAGCGATATATTAACGCTTAGAGAATTGGAATTTCTTACGTGCTTTCTTCTGACCAAATTTCTTACGTTCCACCATTCTTGGGTCACGAGTAAGAAGTCCTTCTGGCTTAAGGATAAGACGATTTTCTGCGTCTAGTTCACACATTGCTCTAGAAAGAGCAAGTCTGATAGCCTCAGCTTGACCAGTAATACCACCACCGTAAACGTTTACTTTAATATCAAAGTTACCTTCATTGTTAGTCATAACAAGTGGTTGGTTTACTTTGTACTGAAGTGTTCCTGTAGGGAAGTAGTTGTTCAGTTCTTTTTTGTTAATAGTGATGTTTCCTGTTCCATCAGAAAGGTAAACACGAGCTACTGCGGTCTTACGACGACCGATTTTGTGTAAAGTCTCCATTTACTTAATTTCGTTTAGGTTAATGGCACGAGGCTTCTGCGCTTCCTGATCGTGTTCTGCACCTGCATACACTTTAAGGTTGCGGAAGATAGCACTCCCCAATTTGTTTTTTGGTAACATCCCTTTCACGGCAGCTTCTACTACACGTGTAGGATCTTTATCGTAAAGCTCTCTCGCTGTAAGACTACGTTGCCCACCTGGATAACCTGTGTGACGGATATATGATTTTTCCGTCCACTTGTTTCCTGATAATTGCACCTTTGCAGCGTTTATGATAACAACGTTATCTCCACAATCTACGTGAGGTGTAAAACTTGGCTTGTACTTACCGCGTAAAAACTTAGCTACGATAGAAGACATACGACCTAGCGTTTGTCCGTCTGCATCTATCAAAACCCACTCCTTGTTTACGGTAGCTTTGTTTGCAGATACTGTTTTGTAACTTAATGCGTCCACACTAATTAATTTTAATTAAACATTCCATTTCCCGCCTAAAAACGGGTTTGCAAAAGTACATAAATTTATTTATCACACAAACGTCTGTCTGACTATATTTTATATTGATCTTTTTATGAGCCTTATATGTCCTATTATAAAGGTGTAGATGAGTACTATTAATTGTGATTTTCACGCTTTCGCGAAAGCGTAACCCGATATATTGTGTTAATAAAACCTTAAAAGAAGGAAGTTGTTGTCACATATTGAGATGATTGAAGTCTTTCTAGTAAATCAATCAAAACCATACCAATGTTACCTAAAATCAATCAACTCAGAGCAGTAATCGCGCTCCTTTTTCTAAGTTCCCTTAATGTAGTTGCCCAAACAGAAGCAACTGAAACTGCCATACCTAGGAAGGTGTATAACACAATTGCCATTCATGGTGAAGCTCCAGATATAGATGGAGATCTCTCTGATGCTGCATGGAATAATGTGGAGTGGTCTACAGATTACTTACAGTTTGAGCCAGATGTGGGTACACCTCCTACTAAGCAGACTAAAATGAAAATCACGTATGATGATAAAAATCTTTATGTGGCTTTTCATTGTCTTGAAAGTGATAAGTCTAGAATAGAGAGAAGGCTAGGGCGTCGAGACGATTTTCCAGGTGATTGGGTAGAGATTAATATAGATAGTTATAATGACGACCGTACGGCATTTTCTTTTACGGCCTCTGCTTCTGGAGTAAAAGGCGACGAGTTTGTGTCAAACAATGGCAACTTTGATAGCAGCTGGAATCCTATTTGGTATTTAGCCACGGGAGAAGATGAACAGGGCTGGACGGCAGAAATGCGTATACCTCTGAGTCAGCTACGCTTTAGTGCAGAAGATGTGCAAACTTGGGGCATTCAATCTACAAGACGATACTTTGCAAATGAAGAGCGTTCTACCTGGCAACCGCTACCTGCAAATCCTCCCGGATGGGTAAGTGAGTTCGGAGAACTGCGAGGAATTAAAGGAATCAAGCCGCAGAAACAATTAGAAATACAGCCATTTGTATTAGGTCAGTACGATACATTTGAGGAAGAGGCGGGTAATCCCTTTAGAGATGGAGACGATTTTGGCGGAAATGTAGGGCTTGATGCAAAAATTGGGATAACAAATGATCTTACGTTAGACCTTACGGTAAATCCAGATTTTGGACAAGTAGATGCAGACCCAGGCGCAATCGCACTAGATGGTTTTGAAATATTTTTTGAAGAGCGTCGTCCTTTCTTTGTAGAAAATAAGAGTGTCTTTGATTTTAGAGTAGGCGGTGGAGCAGATAATGTATTTTTCCCAAGACGTATAGGGCGCACTCCACAAGGAGGAACCACGTTTGATGCTTCAAAAGGAGAGTACGAAGATTTTCCTACCAACACTACCATATTAGGAGCAGCAAAGTTTAGTGGTAAAACAAAGGATGGCTGGACTATAGGCGTGCTAGAAAGTGTGACAGGAAAAGAATTTGCCGAGATTGAACTAGATGATCGCGAAGAGATTACATCGCCTCTCGATCTAGATGGACTTCTAGGGGAGAAGCGTAAAGAGCTGGTAGAGCCACTCACTAATTATTTTGTAGGTCGCGTTCAAAAAGATTTTAATGACCGTAACTCCTTTGTAGGTGGGATATTTACCACAACTCACAGAGATATGGAACGCAGTCTAGATTTTCTCCATACACAAGCTTATACTGGAGGAATTGATTTTAGACACAACTGGAAAGATCGAAAGTATTATGTAGAAGGTCGTGGTATCATAAGTCGTGTAAATGGAGATTCTCAAGCTATTTTAAATACGCAGACGTCGCTTACACATTTATACCAGCGAGTAGATGCAAAGCATCTGGAAGTAGATCCCGATGCGACAAGTCTTTCGGGAACTGGTGGTAATCTTGCTATAGGTAGAGGAAGCGGTAAGTGGAGATACGAACTAGGAGGAAACTGGAGATCTCCAGGGTTAGAGCTCAACGACATAGGTTTCTTGCGTCGTGCAGATAGAATTGTACAGTTTGCAAGTGTAAGACGCTTCTGGAATAACTCAACTTCTTGGTATAGACAGGCAAATGTGGGTGTAGAGCAAACTACGCAATACGACTTTGATGGAAACTTTAACCGTATTCAATACGAAGGTAGAGCAGAGATTAACTGGAAAAATAACTGGTTTACAGAAGTAGGAGGTGCTCACAAGCCTCGCATATTTATTAACTCCTTCTTACGTGGTGGGCCACGCTGGAGATTTAATGAAGAGAACTTTTACTTTGCTGCGGTAGGTACAGATCAACGTAAGAAATTAAGTGCTATCGCGATATATGTAAATTCTCAGGCAAAACAAGATAACTTCTCCTTAAATAGATATGAGTTGCGTCTCAACTACCAGCCACTTGATGCGTTGAGTTTATCACTTTCTACAGAATATGAGATGAACCCCAATAAAACACAATATGTGTCACAACAAGCTTATGCGCCTGCTACTTTTGGGACGAGATACATAACTGGAGAGATTGAGCAAGAAACGCTAAGTGCGACATTACGTATTAATTACAATATCAATCCTAACTTTACGATACAGTATTATGCGCAGCCATTTATTGCTAAAGGAACTTATACTAATTTCAATTTTGTAGCAGATAGTGATAATGAAAATCTAAACGAGCGAGTTACACTATTTAATCAGAATCAAATAAGTGAGATAGACGGAGGCTATGCCATAGATGAAGATGTAGATGGTACTGCAGACTATAGTTTTGGTAATCCAGATTTCAATTATGTGCAGTTTCGTTCTAACCTTGTGGCAAGGTGGGAATACATCCCCGGCTCAGAAGTATTTTTAGTTTGGTCACAAGGAATAGAAGGAGGAGCGTCTTCTAGAGAAAATCTAACGGAAGCTTTTGATAGTCAGGTGCTAGGACAGCAACTTAGAAATACGTTTTTAGTAAAATGGACCTATAGATTTGTGTTATAAATGCGTAATTCTTATAAATTTATATAGTGTGTGTTTTTCCTATTGTTTTTGCTTTAATTATTTGTAATTATGTATAAACTATACGATTAACATTTTAAATTTTTTTATAAATGGTAGGAGTGAGACAGGGACTAATTTTAATTCTAGTATTCGTTTTATTTAAAACAGTTAGCTATGCTCAAGTAGGTGTAGGGACAGTATCACCTTATGCAGCGCTTGATATAACAAGTAGTAATAGTGGTCTTCTAATCCCACGTGTAGATTTAAATTCCATATCCGATGTAACGACGGTAATAAATCCTAACGGACCAAATCTTGTAGAGGGCACTATGGTGTACAATACAGGTGGTGGTGCTTTAACTTCAAAAGGGTTTTATTTTTGGCAAGATAGTCAGTGGAATCAAGTAGCACGAGCAAATCAAAGTTCGGTGTTTTTTGGTAAGATTCTCATAGATGGCTCTGGAGTAATTAATGTTACAGGAGTAGGTTTTGAGCCTAGTTCTATCGAGTTTACAGCTATAAATAGGGTGCAAGGTTTTGATGAAGGTACAGCTAGATCTGGCACCAATAATTCAAACGATATAAGAATGGCTGGAGGAATGACTACTGGTTATGCAATCAATGGAGCCTCTGGTATGATAGATCAACAAGTAATTTCTAATGCCTTTAATGGATCGAGTATAAATAATATAGGAACTTATGCTTCAGATGATTACTGTGTAGCTGCTTACTTTATAAATAATAATGGGGCACCACTTTCTGATAATGGTACAAGTGGTGGGTCAAGCGGTACTAGCCAAGAAGGCTTTATAAGGGCTTCTCTCGATAGTTTTAATACAGATGGATTTACACTTAATGTAGATCGTTTTCTCAATGGAGCAGCAGGAGCAACAGTTGATAGAACTAATCAGATTGTTGTACTTTATAAAGCATATCGATAAGTTGGATATTTGAATATTTATTTTAAACAAAAACCCCAAATTCTTACTGATAAGAATTTGGGGTTTTTCTATTTATGCTTTCGCGAAAGCGTAATAATTATTACTGTGGTCACATCAAAACACTTATAAATGAAGTATATAGCATTAGTATTATTTATTCTGACTTTGAGTTGTTCTAGTGACGACAATCAAAATGAGTTATCTGTAAAGGGAGAAACGTATCTCGCGGTATCCTATAAAGTTGAAAACGCCATAGATATTAATGGTGATGGAATTGCTTCTCTTGAATTATTTGATGAGTTAGATCGTAGCATTTTAGCGCAAGGCGTGTCTTTTAGAGAGGATAACAAAGTATATCCACCTAATCCATTAAGAGTATGTGTTGATGCAACTGAAGATGGTGACGTATTAAATTACTGCGGAATAATTATAGATTACGATCCTCTTCCTGCTTACACGCAAAATAAAAATGCTGTTATTATCGAAAATAGCATGGAAGGTGAAGTTTCTGCAGATTTTGAAACGATAGTATTTAAAGAAGTATTTTATAAATTTAGAAATAACAATGATGGAACGACCACTTCAGAACAAGAGGTAGCGTCGGTAACCTATCAGAAGCAATAGTATTAAGCTATTGTTTATAATTTAAAGCCAGGTATTCAAGTAATGGATACCTGGCTTTTCTTTGTGACGGCCATAAGGTATACTAACAGATTTGAGTAAAATGTTAAAATTATTAATGTTTACTTAATAACTCATGATAGAACGCTCTATATTTGATAGCGTAAATTTAACTATGAAACGGATTATTATTTTTTGCCTTGTATCTTTTAGCTTCTCTAGCTGTGGTAATGATGATGTGAATAAGAAAGACAGCATTAAGGGAGGCGTGTACAAACAAATATCTTATGACCTTACCGTGCCATTAGATTTAAATAATGATGGTATTTTTTCTACCAACTTATTGGATGAAAACGGAGCAGTTCTGAGTCCGCAACAGATTGTATTCAACACGGACAATACTGTAATACCACCTTATCCCATTACTACATGTGTAGATGATGATGGTAATGGTCATTTAAACGAATTTATATGTCTAGTAGTAGTAAACTACGTAAACCCTCCGTCATATGTTCAGGCTGAAAATACGGTAACAATAGATAATGGAATGATAGGTACATTATCTGAGGATAGGGATACATTAAGGTTTGAAGAAACACTTACTAGAGATTTATTAAACAATGCTCCTTCGGGAGATTTTGATAATGAAATTGCAATCTCTACCTATGTGAGAGAGTAACGTGTAGAACGTAATATAGTAAACGTAAGAAAGCCCAAACATTATATGATGTTTGGGCTTTTACTTTTAATTAGCTTTTTAAAAGCTAATTAAAGACATTATAGTAATTAATACTAATTAGTCCATTTGTTCTAGTAAACCTTCTAATGTGTTTGACATTACAACTCCTGGTAATTTTACTGGAGAACCTACTTGAGCTAAGAATGTTCCATTTACCTCACCTGTTTTGTAAGTCGTAAATCCTATTCTGTATAGTCCTTTAGTTAATGCTTTTAAAGGGTTGCTTGCTTGGCTTTCGTAACGTAAAAGAGAGTTGTAGCTGCTTCCGCTTGGTTGCTTTGGCATTTCTCCACTATCATCGTTTCTCTCAAGAGTAGTCCAAGTTGCATTTACAGAACCTGCAATTCCATCTTTTGTAAAAACGCTTGATCTCTCTAAAGTGATGTAAGTGTCAAAATAATCTTTTGAGTCTTTGTTCTCTTCATAACCTGCACCTACAATTGGGTTTTTGGTTTTTACCTTTCCAGCAGGAGACATCATTCTCAATCCTAGTTCTGGAGCTACAGCAGGAACCCATAAGTAGATGTAATAGAATTTCTTTCCATCTTTGATTTCATTTTCTGTACCAGGAGCAGCGTGACCTAAATAGCTTACTACGTCTAAGTAAGGAACTCTTTTTGTTACGGGTCCTATTTTCTTTTCAATAGAACTTCCAAATGCTTTTAGCTTCTGAGCATTCACGTTACTTGCTCCTACAGCAAATAAAAAGAGGGCTAATAAACTGATGTTTTTGAGTGTTTTCATTGGTATTGATTCGTTAGATTTTAATAAGCGCCAAATCTATACTTTAACTCAATAATTCACTTGTATTTTATTGTTAATAAATGTTTAATTACTGATTTTCAGATGTTAATTTATCTTGGCTATTCTTAATGCGCCTCTAGCCAATTTTGTCCTAATCCAACCTCAACATCGAGCGGTACCGCCATTGTAAAGGCACTTTCCATTTCTGTCTTGATTAGCTCTTTAATGGCATCTAGTTCGTCATTAGGAACATCAAAAACAAGTTCATCATGTACTTGAAGAAGCATCTTTGTTTTGTAGTCGCTGTTTTCTAGTTTTTCAAAAATATTAATCATCGCGATTTTAATAATATCTGCTGCGCTTCCTTGTATAGGTGCATTCACTGCATTTCGCTCGGCTGCGCCTCGCACAACTCCGTTGCTGGAGTTAATACCGTTAAGGTAACGACGACGGTCTAATACTGTTTTTACATAACCATTTTCTCTCGCAAACTCAACAAGCTCGCTCATGTAATTGCGTAGTTTTGGATATGATTTGTAATAGTTATCTATAAGTTCTTTTGCCTCACCACGAGATAAATCGGTCTGGTTAGAAAGTCCAAAGGCAGACACTCCGTATATAATCCCAAAGTTTACCGTCTTCGCATTACTACGTTGCTCGCGAGTAACTTCTTCTAGTGGCACATTAAAAACTTTGGCAGCCGTACTAGCGTGAATGTCTTCTCCGTCTGTAAATGCTTGGATCATGTTCTCCTCCTCACTTAATGCGGCAATAATGCGCAGTTCTATTTGAGAATAATCGGCAGCGAGTAGTGTGTGATTTTCATCTCTAGGCACAAAAGCCTTACGTACTTGGCGACCGCGTTCTGTACGAATTGGAATATTCTGTAAGTTAGGATTGTTTGAGCTCAAACGTCCCGTAGCTGCAACCGTTTGCATGTAATCTGTATGCACGCGTCCATCTTGAGCTACTTGCTCTGGTAGTGCGTCTACATAGGTGGATTTTAATTTTGATAAACCGCGATAGTCTAGTACCTTCTGGATGATGTCGTGATCTTTTGCGAGGTACGATAGCACATCTTCAGCCGTTGAGTACTGACCAGTTTTAGTCTTTTTAGGCTTGTCGACAAGTTTCATTTTGTCAAATAAAATTTCACCCAACTGCTTAGGAGATCCTATATTAAATTCTTCTCCCGCTTCCGCGAAAATTTCTGATGTAAGACGCTCTATATCTGCATTGAGATCACCAGAAAGGCTTTGCAAGAAAGATACATCAAGATTGATTCCTTCCACTTCCATAGCCGCTAGCACACGTAATAACGGAATTTCAATATCATCAAATAGCTTGCGAGTACCAGCCTCATCTAGCTCTTTTTCAAAATGATGTTTAAGTTGTAAAGTAATATCTGCATCCTCTACTGCATATTCTGTTTGATTATCTATAGAAACATCACGCATCGATTTCTGGTTCTTTCCTTTCTTTCCTATAAGTTCTGTGATAGAAACAGGTGTGTAGTTAAGATAGGTCTCCGCTAGCACGTCCATATTATGACGCATATCTGGATTGATGAGATAATGTGCCAGCATGGTGTCAAAGAGTTTTCCTTTTACCTTTACATTATACTTAGCAAGTACTTTGATATCGTATTTTAAATTCTGTCCTATCTTTTCAATTTCGGTATTTTCAAAGAAAGGTCTCAACTCTTCTATAAGTGACTGAGCTTCTTCCTTGCTTTCTGGAAAGGGTATGTAGTAACCTTTTCCTGCTTCCCATGAAAAAGCAATCCCTACTAGTTCTGCAACGAGCGGATCGAGACCTGTAGTTTCTGTGTCAAAGCATACAGAAGACTGATTGTTGAGGTTTTGTATAAATAATTTTCGCGCAAGCGGACTATCAATTTTCTGATAAAAATGGTTCGTGTCTTTTATAGTCTTTCGTGTTGACGCATCAGAAACTGCCGCAGCAGTCGCTCCGCTATCACCACCAAATAATGAAAACTGACCAGCTCCAGCACTAGAAGCAACCGCTTTCTTAGCCGAAGGTGTAGAAGAAACTTGCGTTCCTTGATCTGCTTCTCCAGAAAATATTTTGATAAACTGATCCTTCATTCGGCGGAATTCAAGCTCTTCAAACTTTTTTCCCACTGCCTCGGCATCTGGTTCAGAAAGCTCGTAGTCTTTTGCGTTAAATGTCACATCGCAATCCAGCATGATGGTCGCTAGTTTTTTAGAAAGTAAGCCTAATTCGGCATTTTCTATAACTTTCTCCTTCATCTTACCCTTGAGCTTATCTGTATTTGCGAGTAAGCCTTCCATAGATCCGTATGCAGCTATAAATTTCTTTGCCGTTTTATCACCTACACCTGGCAGTCCAGGTATATTGTCAGACGCGTCACCCATCATCCCTAGGTAATCAATTACCTGTAGCGGGTTTTCTACTTCAAAACGTTTTTGCACCTCTGGAATACCCCAGATTTCTATACCGTTACCCATTCGGGCAGGCTTGTACATAAATATATTTTCAGAAACTAGCTGTGCATAATCCTTATCTGGTGTGACCATGTACACCTTGAAACCTTCCTTTTCGGCTTGCTTAGATAGTGTTCCTATAAGGTCATCTGCTTCCACACCCTGACGCTCAATGATAGGTATATGCATAGCCTTAAGAATCTCTTGGATATGAGGAATCGCAATGCGTATTGCCTCTGGAGTTTCATCGCGGTTTGCTTTGTAATCTTCAAAAGCCTCAACACGTGCAGAGCTTCCACCTTTGTCAAAGGCCACTGCGAGGTGATCTGGACGTTCTCTTTTTATAACATCAAAGAGACTATTAGTAAATCCCATGATTGCACTTACATCCATTCCGGAGCTTGTGATACGTGGGTTTTTTATAAGCGCATAATATCCTCTAAAAATGAGAGCATATGCATCTAGTAGAAATAATCTCTTTTGGGTATTCTCGGTGGTATTGGTCACGTGAAGTTGTTTTGAATTACGCTTTCGCGAAAGCGTATTACGGCTAAAACTCAAATGTAAGAAGATGTGCTTAGATATAGCAGAAGTGTTGATAAATAGTAATGCCCCAAACTTAATAATCTAAGCGAATTTTACGTAAAAAAATGAAGTAAGTGGAGGGTAAAGCAAACTAGCGATAGCCTCACAATTATTATTTGCTAGTCATATTTCGAAGTCAGCAGAATAAGACAAAATCATCAATGGCTTTTAGTTTGCGCCGTAACGACGGAAATTTTAGTAAAGTTCGATTGAGTCTAGACTTTTTTGGTTCGTTTTTTTGTCAATGAAAAAAATGAACAACTTCTTTGAAAAGGACTCAATTAATGGAATGAAAACTATTGTTTTTAAAAACTACAATTGAATCCATAATTTTTTGAGAATTAACATTTTAGTTCACAATTATTTTAAATGATCTAAGCGAATTTTACGTAAAAAAAATGAAGTAAGTGGAGGGTAAAGCAAACTAGCGATAGCCTCACAATTATTATTTGCTAGTCATATTTCGAAGTCAGCAGAATAAGACAAAATCATCAATGGCTTTTAGTTTGCGCCGCAACGAAAGAAATTTTTAGTAAAGTTCGATTAAGTCTAGACTTTTTTGGTTCGTTTTTTTGTCAATGAAAAAAATGAACGTATCGGGTATTAGAACTTAACCTTGATCACAGTAAAAGCCAAGCAAGAATGAGAAATACATGAAATCGCTCGTTTAAAAATCGCACTAGCATTAAAGCTTGTCTACTCGCGACCCCGTTATGATTTGTTGTGAAAGCCAACCCTTGACTTAAGGGCATAAAGAAAGCCAAGCAATAATGAAAAATACATGAAACCGCT
>TARA_R110002012_G_scaffold321400_2_pt1 | contig 23821 bp, 20 predicted proteins | sample TARA_R110002012 | Tara Oceans TARA_R110002012 (sample SAMEA4396515) | marine metagenome | biome: Westerlies Biome; feature: [DCM] deep chlorophyll maximum layer (ENVO:01000326); material: water (ENVO:00002006), including particulate matter (ENVO:01000060) such as... | depth 40 m | reverse complement strand
TAGTTAATGTTTGTTAACGAATAATGCTAAAAGGATAAATTTTTAAAATTTATCCTTTTTTTGTTATTATTATTTCTTGATTATATAAAAGCACTTTTTTCTTAATAATGTTAAGTTTAAATAAATCATTTTAAAGTTTTTAAAACTTTATTCTCTTAAAAAAGGTTAAACATTTTAGTTTATCCTTTTTTTTATGCAATTTTGCAAAACTTTTTTAACGAATGAAATATAACAAAAGAGAAAAAGCCATCGTGCTTTTAGCAGACGGAACCATCTTTCACGGCAAATCAATTGGAAAAAAAGGAACCGCTTTTGGCGAAGTGTGTTTCAACACAGGAACAACCGGTTATCAAGAAATTTTTACAGATCCTTCATATTTTGGGCAATTAATGGTAACAACCAATGCTCACATTGGTAATTACGGTACACATCCTGATGAAATGGAGTCAGATTCAGTTAAAATATCTGGACTTATTTGCAAGAATTTTAGTTACAATTATTCAAGACCTTCAGCAGAAGGTAGTTTAGAACAGTTTTTCGACAAACACAATGTACTCGCTATTTCAGATGTGGATACACGTGCCCTTGTTAGTTACATCCGTGATAATGGTGCTATGAATGCGCTTATTACCACAGATGTCGATAATATTGAAAGCTTAAAAAAACAATTGGCGGAAGTTCCAGATATGGATGGTCTTGAGTTGGCTTCTAAAGTATCTACGAATGAACCCTATTTTTATGGTGATGAAAACGCTACCTACAAAGTAGCAGCTTTAGATATTGGTATTAAAAAGAATATCCTTAAAAATTTAGCACAACGCGATGTTTTTATTAAAGTATTCCCATATAATGCTAAATTTGAAGCGTTAGAAGCTTTTAAACCGGACGGTTACTTTTTATCAAATGGACCTGGAGATCCAAAGCCTTTAGTAGAAGCACAAACATTAGCAAAAGAAATTATTGCGCGTAACTTGCCATTATTTGGTATTTGTCTAGGACATCAGGTTATAGCTTTAGCAAATGGTATTTCTACCTATAAAATGCATAATGGGCATCGTGGTATAAACCATCCCGTTAAAAATTTAGTTACTACAAAAGGAGAAATTACCTCGCAAAACCACGGCTTTGCTATTAATAGAGAAGAAACAGAACAACATCCTGATATTGAAATTACACATGTTCATCTAAATGATAATACAGTAGCAGGTATTAAAATGAAGACTAAAAACTGTTTTTCAGTTCAGTATCATCCAGAGGCAAGCCCTGGGCCACATGATGCTTCATATCTTTTCGACCAATTTATTGAAAATATTAAAAACGCTTAATTATAAAACCTCAAAGAACGTCTAAATTCTTTGAGGTTTATTTATTACGAAAACATTATCGTATAAATTAAACATAAAAATAGCATGTACAATTTTCAATACTTCACAGATTTTGTAAATTTACAAGGCTTAATTTAAAATATATAAAATTAATCTTATGAGCATAATTATAGATATTCACGCCAGACAAATTTTAGATTCACGTGGTAATCCAACTATAGAAGTAGACGTTACAACAGAAAATGGTTTTTTAGGTCGAGCAGCAGTTCCATCTGGAGCTTCAACAGGAGAACATGAAGCTGTAGAGTTACGCGATGGTGGAAACGCTTATATGGGTAAAGGTGTTACTAAAGCTATTAAAAACGTGAATACTATTATAGCACAAGAGTTATTAGGAACTTCTGTTTTTGAACAAAACACCATAGATCAGATTATGATTGAGTTGGATGGTACACCAAATAAATCAAAATTAGGAGCCAATGCTATTTTAGGAGTTTCGCTTGCAGCAGCAAAAGCGGCTGCAAATGAGTTAGGTTTACCGCTCTATCGTTATGTTGGTGGTGTTTGTGCTAATACACTTCCAGTGCCAATGATGAATATCATTAATGGAGGTTCTCATAGTGATGCTCCCATTGCGTTTCAAGAATTTATGATCATGCCAGTAAAGGCGAAAAATTTTAGTCATGCCATGCAAATGGGAACAGAAATATTTCACCATTTAAAAAAGGTGCTTCATGATCGTGGTTTAAGTACAGCTGTTGGTGACGAAGGTGGTTTTGCTCCAAATTTGGAAGGAGGAACAGAAGACGCTTTAGATACAATTAAGAAAGCAGTTGATAATGCTGGTTATAAGTTGGGCGATAATATTATGATTGCTTTAGATTGTGCTGCAGCCGAATTTTACGTAAATGGAAAATACGATTACACAAAATTTGAAGGCGAAAAAGGGCAAATAAGAACCAGTAAAGACCAAGCCGACTATATTGCAGAATTATGTAGCAAATATCCTATTATTTCAGTTGAAGATGCAATGGATGAAAATGATTGGGATGGCTGGAAATACTTAACTGAATTAATTGGAGATAGTGTGCAATTAGTAGGCGATGATTTATTTGTAACTAATGTTGAACGTCTATTAAAAGGAATTAACAATAATACAGCCAATTCTATCCTAATTAAAGTAAACCAAATAGGAACGTTAACAGAAACTATTGCAGCTGTGAATATGGCTCATAATGCAGGATATACATCTGTTATGTCTCATCGTTCTGGTGAAACAGAAGATAATACGATTGCAGATTTAGCTGTGGCATTAAACTGCGGACAGATTAAAACAGGTTCTGCATCTCGTAGTGATCGTATGGCAAAATACAATCAGTTATTACGAATTGAAGAAGAATTGAGCGATGTAGCTTTTTTTCCTGGATTGAAAGCGTTTAAAGTAAGAAGATGATTTTTCAAAAAAATCAATAAATTTTTTAATAGATCAGAATATAACTTTAAAAGCGATTATCAGTCCTCTGATAATCGCTTTTTTATGTATCAATTTCCCCAATATCTTTATTGATAAAACCTTGTTAATTGACTTTAAAAATAGGGAGATATTTTGTATTTTCGTAGTCCTTAAAAGATTCAAATAAATATTATAATAATTATATAGATATATGGCAAACACAGCTACTTTAGAAGTTAATGGTGAAAAACACGAATTTCCGTTAATTAAAGGAACCGAAAATGAAGTTGGAATTGATATTAAAAATTTAAGAAGTGTTACTAATGGTGTTGTAACTATAGATCCTGGTTATAAAAACACTGGTTCTTGTGAAAGTGCTATTACATTTCTAGATGGTGAAAAAGGTATTTTAAGATATCGTGGGTATTCTATTGAAGAACTAGCTGAAAAAGCAGATTTTTTAGAAGTTGCTTACTTATTAATTTTTGGAGAATTACCAACACAAGAGCAATTAGATAAATTTCATAAAGACATTAAAGCGCAATCCGTTGTTGATGAAGATGTACGCAAGATTATTGATGCATTTCCAAAATCAGCGCATCCAATGGGTGTTTTAGCATCTTTAACAAGTGCATTAACTGCTTTTAATCCATCTTCTGTAAATGTAAATTCTGAAGAAGATATGTATAAAGCTATTGTTAAAATTATGGGTAAATTCCCTGTTTTAGTAGCTTGGACACTTCGTAAAAAACAAGGTTTACCATTAGATTATGGCGATAACTCATTAGGTTATGTTGAGAATGTTCTTAAAATGATGTTCAAACAACCTAATTGTGAATATGAACTAGATCCAGTTGTTGTAAACGCTTTAGATAAATTATTAATCTTACATGCAGATCATGAGCAGAATTGTTCAACATCTACAGTTAGAATTGTAGGTTCTTCACATGCTGGTTTATTTGCTTCATTATCTGCTGGAATTTCTGCACTTTGGGGACCACTTCATGGTGGTGCAAATCAAGCTGTTTTAGAAATGCTTGAAGGTATAAAAGCCGACGATGGTGATACTAAAAAATACATGGCAAAAGCTAAAGATAAAGAGGATCCATTCCGTTTAATGGGTTTTGGTCACCGTGTTTATAAGAATTTTGATCCTCGTGCTAAAATTATTAAAAAATCGGCTGATGACGTTCTAGGAAACCTAGGTGTTGAAGATCCTATTCTTGATATAGCTAAAGGACTTGAAAAAGAAGCACTTGAAGATTCATATTTCGTAGATAGAAAATTATATCCAAATGTAGATTTCTATTCTGGTATAATTTATAGAGCTATGAATATCCCTACTGATATGTTTACCGTTATGTTTGCATTGGGTCGTTTACCAGGTTGGATTGCTCAATGGCGTGAAATGCGTTTAAACCAAGAGCCAATTGGAAGACCAAGACAAATTTATACTGGAGAAACGTACAGACCGTTTAAACCTGTAAATCAACGCTAATAAAAAGATATCTTTCCTAAAAGCTTCATAATTATATGAAGCTTTTTTTATATTTACACTATGCTAAAATTAAACGTTAAAAACGAAACATCTAGATTAAGAGCCGTTGTATTAGGTACGGCAATTAGTAATGGCCCAACACCTACTGAAAGTGAAGCCTATGATCCAAAATCATTAGAACACATAAAAGCTGGTACATATCCTATTGAGGCAGACATGGTAACCGAAATGCAAGCTGTGGCTGATGTATTTAAAAAATACGATGTTCAAGTTTATAGGCCAGAATTAATTTCCGACTGTAATCAGATTTTTACTCGTGATATTGCTTTTGTAATTGATGATGTATTTATTAAAGCTAATATATTACCCAATCGGGAAGAGGAACTAGAAGCAGTACAATATATTATTGATCAAGTAGATCCTGAAAAAGTCGTCCGTCCACCTGAAGAAGTCCATATTGAAGGTGGTGATGTAATGCTTTGGAATAATCATATTTTTGTAGGAACCTACAAAGGAAGTGATTATAAAAACTACATAACAGCAAGAACTAATATGGAAGGCGTTCAGTATTTAAAGGACTTATTTCCAAATAAAATTGTAAAGGAATTCGATTTGGTAAAATCTAAAATAGAACCGCGAGATAACGCACTTCATTTAGATTGTTGTTTTCAACCTGTAGGAAAAAATAAAGGTATTATTTATAAAAGTGGGTTTCGTGAGGAAAGTGATTATATGTATTTAGTAGATTTATTTGGCAAAGAAAACCTATTTCATATCACCCGTGACGAAATGTATAATATGAACAGTAACGTTTTCTCTATTTCAGAAGATGTTGTTATTTCAGAGAAAAATTTCACACGATTAAATACTTGGTTACGTAGTCATGGTATAACGGTTGAAGAAGTGCCTTATGCTGAAATAGCCAAACAAGAAGGCTTATTGCGTTGTAGTACTATGCCTTTAATTCGTGATTAATTTACCTGACAAATAATAGTAACAGTAGCAGTTTCTCCAACACGAAAAGTTCCGTAATCTACACCAATTTTATAATCTAAACGGTTAATTTCTAGTTCGCCTTGAAACGTGTTGTTTTTAAATGTGAATGGAATGGTTACCGTTTTAGTCACACCATGAATAGTTAATGCTCCCGTAGTTGAATACCCAGTTTCAGTTTTAGAAACAGCATCCGATTTATAACAAATGGTAGGATATGTTTCTACAGCAAAAAAATCGTCAGAACGCAAATGGATGTCACGTTTTTCATTCTCAGTGTCAACAGATTTTGCATCCACACAAATATCAAAATTTGCAGCAATTAAATCAGATTCATTAAAGTTAAAATCGCCTTGCATTCCTGTAAAATTGCCTTTCACATTAAAAATACCACCTCCTGTAATTTTAAAGTTTACTTCAGATTTATTGGTATTAATTGTTTGGGCATTTATCTTTAAGGTAGCCATAGAAACAAATAAAATTAAAAATGCAATTTTAATATTTTTCATGATTATAATGTTTTGTTATGTAAGTCGAAGTCCATACGATTTCATGTCTTTAAAATAAATAAAATGAATTACAATTGTCTAATAATCAAGTTTTATTTTAATAAATTTCTCTTGAAGAGTAATCTAAATTAAAACTATTTATAATTTCAAATTAGATTTTCATCATTTTTAAAAGCGTGTTTTCACCTTCATTTCATTACTAATAATCTGTTCAACAGCTTGTTTGTATTTAACAGGATTTGATGCTTTTTTTATAGCTTTATATGTTTTCTGTGGGTTGGATGTTGCCTGCGAAAAAAATTCCCAAAAGCCTAACATTTTCATCTTTATAGGTGTTGGTCCAGATAAATATTCGTCATATTGCTGGTAAATAGTATCATGAAATTCAGAGAAAATAGACCAACGATTTTCTGGATATTCTGTTGTGTCATTTTTTATCATACTTGGCAGAAACGGATCGGCAATTAAACCACGTCCAATCATAAAATGATCAATACTAGGAAAACGTTGTTTAATACGATTAAAACTAGCAACGCTGGTAATATCGCCATTATAGTATAATTTGTGTTTGGTACTGCTAATACATTTTTCGAAAGCATCTAAATCTACAGGTCCTTTGTAGAGTTGTTTCCCAATTCTAGCGTGAATAGCAATGTTTTTAAGCGGATATTGATCTAAAATTGGGAAAGTATCTAAAATTTCTTCTGCATGTTCGTAACCCATTCGCATTTTCATAGAAACCACAATATCCGTTTCATTATGAGCCTTTTGTAAAACCTCATTAATTCTTGTAGGATTGCAAATTAAACCAGAACCCATTCCAGATTTTGTAACCATGGGATATGGACAACCTAAATTCCAATTTAATTCTTTGTAACCTAAACTTTGTACATATTTAATAACAAATAAAAACTCGTCAGCATCGTTGGTCATGACCTGCGGAATTACCTCTAAAGTTGCATTATTTTCAGGAAGTAAATCATTTTGATACGATTGCTTTATTTTTAGTTTTCCATTAAGCTTAATATATGGCGCATAAAACGTGTCTATACCACCAAAGTAATGATGGAATGCATTGCGAAATCTGAAATCTGTAAAACCCTGTAAAGGTGATGAAAGTAGCGTGTAAGACATCCTGTTATTTAGTTGGGCAAAGATATAATAATTGGTTGATGGATTTTATTTATAGTCATAATATGATACTATTTTAAGCAACTTATTTTAAAGAACTCTATCTTTGCTAAATGCAATCTAAAATCCTTTTTATTACACCACCTTTTACGCAGTTAAATACGGCTTATCCTGCAATGGCTTATTTAAAAGGGTTTTTAGAGCAACACCAAATACCTGTTGCACATTGCGATTTAAGTATTGAGCTTTTTACTGCCATTTTCTCAAGTCATTTTTTACCTGCTATGTTCCAAGAAGCTACCGACTTGGAGAATGATCACTATCCGGAAGTAAGCCGAATGAAAAAACGCTACATTTCCTGCATAGATGTCGTTATTTCATTTCTTCAAAAGCAAGATATTAAAACAGCGCATAAAATTTTGGAACCTCATTTTTTGCCAATTGGACACAGATTGGCTAAAGTGAATACAGACATAAAATGGGAAGCTGGAGATGCTGGAATAATAGATAAAGCCAAGCATTTTGGAACACTTTTTATTGAAGAAATAGGCGATTTTATTCAAGCCAATATAGACGAGTTTTTTGCATTTACTAAATATGCCGAGCAGATTGGCACGTCTGCCAGTAGTTTTAATCAAATAGATGAATTTTTGAGTTATCAACCCACGCTCATTGAAGAAAAGATGCTGGATATTTTAGTGGCTCAAATTGAAATGGAAACACCTAATTTAGTCTGCTTTACCATTCCATTTCCTGGTAATTTGTTTGCAGCTTTACGTTGTGCACAATTTATAAAGCAGCTTTTTCCAGAAATTCATGTCGCTTTTGGTGGTGGTTATTGTAATACCGAATTACGGTCCCTTAAAGATTCTAGGATTTTTGAATTTGTAGATTTTATCTCATTAGACGATGGCGAAGGTCCTTTACTTAAAATTGTTCATCTTTTAGAAGGTCAGATTTCTAAAGAAGAACTAGAACGAACCTTCGTTTTAGAAAATGATCAAGTGGTTTACAAGAATAAAATTCCGAATACCATTTATCATCATAAAAATTTACCAGCACCAGATTATACTGGATTGCCTTTTGATAAATACGTGTCTTTTTTAGATGTGGTAAACCCTATGCATCGTATGTGGACAGACGCCAGATGGAATAAACTAACCATTTCTCATGGTTGCTATTGGAAACAATGTTCGTTTTGTGATGTGACTTTAGATTATATAGGTAATTATCAAAACACCACAGCAGACGATTTAGTTAATAAAATTGAAAAGATAGTTAAATACACAGGTATTACAGGTTTTCATTTTGTTGATGAAGCAGCTCCACCCAAAATGCTTCGGGCTTTATCCAATGCGTTACTGGAAAGAGGTGTAAAAATCACTTGGTGGACAAACATCAGATTCGAAAAAACGTTCAATTTTGAATTATGTGAGCTTATGGCAAAATCCGGTTGTATTGCCGTCACAGGCGGATTGGAAGTCGCTTCAGACAGACTTTTATCTAAAATGAAAAAAGGTGTAGATATAGCTCAAGTAACACGCGTAACACATAATTTTTCTGAAAACAATATCCTGGTTCACGCCTATTTAATGTATGGATTTCCAACTCAAACCGAACAAGAAACTATAGATTCATTAGAGGTTGTTAGGCAATTGTTTGAAAGAAACTGCATACAGTCTGCTTATTGGCATCAATTTACAACCACCATTCACAGTCCTATTGGACAGAATCCAGAAGCATTTGGAATTGAAATAACAGGACCCGATTTTGAAGGTTTTGCTCAAAATGATTTATACCATCAAGATCCTCAGGGTGCAGACCATCCTAAATACACCAAAGGTTTAAATTTGGCATTACATAACTATTTAAATCAAGCTGGTTTTGATAAAGATATACCTAGTTGGTTTGATTTTCCTGTTCCTAATACAAGTCATCCAGAGGGTTTAATTGAAACTTTCTTGCATGAAATGTCAAGTTATTGATAATGGCCAATTTATTATTTTTTGATTTAAAGGGTTTTCGGAAGAGAAATCTGAACCTATTAAACTAATAACTAACATTGGTAAAGTTAAAAACAGTAATTGTTTTTATTGTATAAGAAGATGTTAAGGTTTTTTTTGTTGTTTAATTTTTATCCGTCAGTTTAATTTCTAACTTACTTTGGAATATATTTTTTATTATGCAAAAGGTCAAAAACATTGATGAAATCAGAAACGGTGTACTAATCCAAAATGCGATTTAGTAAAGAGAGTCATAATACCAATTTCCTGATGATAATAAATAGAAATCCATAAGAGTATGAGTCCAAATAGTCCAGTTAGGCTTTTTGTCCTAAGTATTTATAAGGAATAAGCTTGTTACTAAAATTAGTTTACCTGTTATTGAAAAGATTATAACAAATGATAACCGATCTTCAAATTCGCCATTTAAATTAAATTCAATACCGTTTTTAATTATTTCAGGAATTTGAATAATTCCGTTAACATCTCAGATTCCCATAATTGCAATTCCATGTCCAGCTCCAATTATAATGAATCCATGAATAAGACCAGTGTAAATCTTTGATTTTTATACTCATCGGATTCTTTTTAGCCTACTAGTAACAATTGAATATATGCCATGGTCTATATCTCGTTTATATAAATACAAATCTAACCCATTTTACTATAAATCAAATTAGTATTGTTATTGAACATTCATCTTTCCATTTTTCCAATTTTCACTAAATTGCAGCCATGAATGATAATTTTGAAAATGAATTTTTTGGCATTGGTATCCAAAACGGAAAAACACCAGAAAACTTGGGTGTGCTTTGGCGCTCGGCTCAAAATTTAGGTGCTAGTTTTATATTTACCATTGGAAATCGCTATGCCAAACAAGCCTGCGATACGCACAATGCCGTAAAAGCCATGCCGTATTTTCATTATGAAACCTTTGCCGATTTTTTAAAAAACCTTCCTAAAGGTGCCCGAATTGTTGGAGTAGAGCTTACAGACCAAGCCGAAAATTTAGAAACCTTTCACCACCCAAGACGTTGTGTGTATTTGTTAGGAGCGGAAGATCATGGTTTGTCCAACCAAGCCATGGAAGCGAGTCATTTTCTAATTAAATTTAAATCGGAATTAAGTCTTAATGTTTCCGTTGCTGGAAGTATTGTTATGTATGATAGAGGAATAAATAAACCAAGGTCGTAACTTTGCCAACATAAAACCTCTAGACTATGAATCATAAAGCTGGATTTGTAAATATTATAGGAAACCCAAATGTTGGGAAATCCACATTAATGAATGCCTTTATTGGTGAGAAATTATCCATTATTACGTCCAAGGCGCAAACTACGCGTCATCGTATTTTGGGTATTGTAAATGGTGATGATTTTCAGATGGTGTTATCAGATACACCAGGCATTATTAAACCTGCTTACGAAATGCAGGAGTCCATGATGGATTTTGTGAAGTCCGCTTTTGATGATGCAGATGTGCTTATTTATATGGTTGAAATAGGCGAAAAGGAATTGAAAGATGAGGCATTTTTCAATCGAATTACCCATTCTACAATCCCTGTTTTACTACTCTTAAACAAAATTGATAAATCAGATCAAGGACAACTGGAAGAGCAAGTTCAATTATGGGCAGCCAAAGTGCCAAATGCAGAAATTATGGCTGTTTCTGCCTTGGAAGGTTTTGGCGTACGTGAAGTATTTGATAGAATTATCGAGTTGCTTCCAGATTCACCACCATTTTATCCGAAGGATCAGTTAACTGATAAGCCTGAACGGTTTTTTGTAAATGAAATAATTCGTGAGAAAATCCTGATACATTACAAAAAAGAGATTCCGTATGCTGTTGAAATTGATACCGAAGAGTTTTTTGAAGAAGATGATATTATCCGTATGCGTGCCGTAATTATGGTAGAGCGTGAAACCCAAAAAGGAATCATTATTGGGCATAAAGGATCGGCTTTAAAGCGTGTTGGTGTGGAAGCTAGAAAGGATTTAGAGAAGTTTTTTGGAAAACAAGTCCACTTGGAACTATACGTAAAATTGAATAAAAACTGGCGAAGCAATCAGCGTCAATTAAAGCGTTTTGGGTATAATCAATAGTATTTTTTCCTTTGAGTAATTTATTGACAATTCGTCATTTCGAGTGAATTTTACGCTACAAAAGCGTGAAATTTGTATTGAGAAAAAGAATTTTAGTTAGTAAATCACAATCCTATAATTTTATTCATAAAATCATGCAACTCGTGCATTTGATCCTTACTAGAATCACGACCAATGCGTCCAGCAAAATACATACCTATCCAAAGGATAACCATTAAAACCATAACACCAACTTGAATAGCATATTCGTTATCTAAAGTCCAATTGGTATATGCCCAAATGCCAAAACCTATAAATAAGCCTGCTATAATAAAATGAAAAAACATAAACATGGTCCAAACCGTTGGGTTAGGTCCAAATAAGCCGTGTAGCATAGCCGTTTCGTGGTTCACTTCGTTAATTTCTAAATGCAGTTGAGGCGACCAGAAATGCTGTTTGCTCTTTGGGAGTTTTAAAAAAATATGGTCGTCAATAATGGAAATAATATAGTCGGTTTGCGTTTTTTTTGCATCGGCAAAAAGCTGAATAACGTCGGTATTGCTCTGTGGAAGTTCTTTTTTAAAGCGTGGACGTAATACAATATCCTCTGTGTGTAAACTCATTATTATCTGACTATTAAGTTTGTAAATAACTAAACCTTAATTCTTTTTTAAAAATACATATTTTAAACATGCACTAAATATAACGAAATCATTAGCTTATCGTTATATTTGCACCAAATTTTGTAATAACATGAGTAATATAGTTGCCATAGTTGGTCGTCCAAATGTTGGAAAGTCCACCTTCTTTAACCGTTTAATTCAACGTAGAGAAGCTATTGTGGATGCCACAAGTGGTGTAACCAGAGATCGCCATTATGGAAAAAGTGACTGGAATGGTCGTGAGTTTTCCTTAATAGATACAGGCGGTTACGTAAAAGGAAGTGATGATGTTTTTGAAGCTGAAATTGATAAGCAAGTTGAAATTGCTATTGATGAGGCCGATGCTATTATTTTTATGGTAGATGTAGAATCTGGCGTAACTGGAATGGATGAAGATGTAGCTAAATTATTGCGTAAAGTATCCAAACCCGTTTTTTTAGTAGTCAATAAAGTAGATAATGGTAAACGTGCTGAAAATGCTGTCGAATTTTATTCATTAGGTTTAGGCGATTATTTTACCATTGCAAGTATTAATGGCAGTGGAACAGGAGATTTGCTAGATGCACTTGTAAAAGCCTTGCCAGAAAAAGAAATTATTGAAGAAACTGAATTACCGCGTTTTGCTGTGGTTGGTCGTCCAAATGCTGGAAAATCATCATTTATAAATGCTTTAATTGGAGAAGATAGATACATTGTTACCGATGTTGCCGGAACTACTAGAGATTCTATTGATACAAAATATAATCGTTTTGGTTTCGAATTTAATCTGGTAGATACAGCTGGAATTCGTAAGAAATCGAAAGTAAAAGAAGATTTAGAATTTTATTCCGTTATGCGCAGTGTACGTGCCATAGAACATTCAGATGTATGTTTGGTGGTTCTAGATGCTACTCGTGGATTTGACGGTCAAGTGCAAAACATATTTTGGTTAGCGGAACGTAACCGTAAGGGTATTGTTATTTTGGTTAACAAATGGGATTTGGTTGAAAAAGACACCAAAACAACCAAAGAATTTGAAAAGCATATTAGAGAACAAATGGAGCCGTTTACAGATGTGCCTATTGTTTTTATTTCTGTTTTAAATAAACAACGTATTTACAAAGCTATTGAAACTGCTGTAGAAGTTTATAATAACCGAAACAAAAAGATTAAGACAAGTAAGCTTAACGAAATTATGTTGCCTATTATTGAAAATTATCCACCACCTGCTTACAAAGGTAAGTTTGTGAAGATTAAATATATCATGCAATTACCAACACCACAGCCGCAATTTGCATTTTTCTGTAATTTACCGCAATACGTTAGAGACGGTTACAAACGTTTTCTAGAAAATAAACTTCGTGAACATTTTGATTTTCATGGTGTTCCTGTTAGTGTTTATATGCGTAAAAAGTAAAAAATAGGACAGAAAATATATATTAATAAACAAGCCCATTTACAATTGTAAGTGGGTTTTTGTTTGTTTTAATGTTTCATTTGTAGTGTTTTATAACAAAAGTTTAAGTTTTTTTTAAGACGCTTCATACTTTAAACAATATATATTCGTTTCCTTAAAAACCAATCAAAAATCATCAATCAAATCATGAAGAATGTATTCTTTATCATCACCTTCTTTGCCATTTCATTAGCATTCTCTCAATCTAGACCCATTCAAATTTCAGGAAAAATCATCTCTCTAGATGAGCAATTACCCTTGGAATCTGCAACCGTTCACATTGAGCGTTTATCCGATAGCACTGTTGTTACCTATACCATTTCTGATAAAGAAGGCAGGTTTCTTTTGGAAGATAAAATAGCTGATAAATCAGTAAAATTATATATCTCTTTTGTTGGTTATAAAACCTATATGCAGACTATTTCTTTGGCAAACCCGATTGTAGATTTAAAAACTATAAATCTTGAAGTTAGCAATCAACTGGATGAGGTTCTAATAAAATCGGCAGCACCAATTACCATAAAAAAAGATACATTAGAATTTAATGTCAGTTCGTTTAAAACTAAAAAAGATGCGACAGTTGAAGACCTTTTAAGAGAATTGCCAGGCGTAGAGGTGGATGAAGATGGGAAGATAAAAATTAACGGTAAAGAGGTTAATAAAATTCTTGTAAATGGAAAGCCATTTTTTGGCGACGATCCGACCATTACAACCAAGAATCTTACAAAAGAACTTATAGAGAAAATACAAGTTGTGGATACAAAAACTAAGGCAGAAGCATTTTCTGGTGATGTTGTTGATGGCGAAAATAAAACGATCAATTTAACTATTAAAGAAGAAAACAATAAAGGTGTTTTTGGTCGTGTAGCAGCTGGTGCTGGAACTGACGACCGTTACGAAGGAGCAGGAATGCTTAATTATTTTAATAATGATAGACGCGTAAGTGTTTTAGTTGGTGGGAATAATATTAATTCGCCAGGATTTAGTTTTGGCGAAATCCGCAAAATGTTTGGTGGAGCCAATAGTATGTCCATGTCTAGTAATGGTTCATTTTCTATTGATGGTCGTTCATTTGGCGGAGGACAAGGTATTACCAAATCGCAGAACGCAGGTTTAAATTATGCGGATAAAATTGGAGAAAAAACAGATGTTTCAGCCGATTATTTTTTCTCTGGAAGTAGTTCAGAAAATAAAACCGCATCACAACGTGAAAATATTTTACCAGATTCCAGATATTTTACGAATTCGGAATCTAGCACCTATAATAATAGCGATAGTCATTCGGCTAATTTAGGATTTGATATTCAAGTAGATTCTACATTTTTAATTAATATAGACCCATCATTCCGATATTCTAAAAGTACTAATTCATATAATGCTGCCGAACAATCTTTTACAGATGAAGGTATTTTAACCAACGAGTCTACTACTAATTCATTGGTTGAAAATACGGGTAAAAATTTCCGAAATAATATTAATTTGAATAAGAAGTTTGGAAAAAGAGGTGCGTTTTTAAGTGTGAATTTCACCAATGAAATTAATACGCGACAATCTGAAGATAATTTAAACTCATTAACCAATGTTTATGGGGAAGATTTAAGTAATCCTGATAATCCAGATTTTATTATTATTGATCAGATTGAACGTGACCAAATAACCAATGGAGAAGGTGATGTCACCAACTTTCGTTCCAATATTAATTACCGATTACCATTAATTGCCAATGAGCTATTTTTAAACTTTGAATATGAATATGGTCGTGATAAGAGTACAGATGTGAAAAGTACATTTGATAAAGATAATACTGGTGAGTATAGCATTTTTAATGAAGACTTAAGTACTAATTTCGAGTATTTGGACGAGCGTTTGGTGCCAGGTATTAGCTTAAGCTACAGAAACGAAAAATGGTCTGGAAGAATAGGTTTTGACTATGTATACAGAACATTAGGTAATACCGATTTATTAAGACCAGAACTATCCATAAAAAGACGTTTTGAAGCTGCTTTATTAAACGGTTATGTAAATTATAGATTTAGTCCAAAAGCATCTTTTTGGTCTAGTTACCGCTTAAGTAATAATCCACCTCAATTATCCCAATTACAGGCGTTTCAAAATGTTTCAGATCCATTGAATACGGTTGTTGGAAATCCAGATTTAGCACCTTCTAATAGTCACAGAATTAATTTAGGATTTAATGCCTTCGATTGGCAAAAAAGAACAGGCTTCTATTCTTATGTTGGTGGTACGTTTACACAAGATCAAGTGGTTGCGAAAACCATTGTAGATGAAAATTTTGTTAGAACTACAACCTATGCCAATGTGGATGGAAATTTTCAATTTTATGCTAATTTGGATTACAGTAAGGATGTTAAAATTGATAGTTTAAGAACCCTTAAATTTGGTATAGGTGTTAATGGCGATTTAAGTCGGAATATTAACTTTAATAATGATGTTCAATATGCCAGTAAAGTACGTTCCTTGTCGCCAGAAGGAAGTGTGCGCTTTACATGGAAAGATGTACTAGAGTTTAGACCACGTTATTCTGTTTCATTTACCAATAACAAATATGATTTGGACGAGTTTGAAGATCTTAATTTTTTAGAGCATAATTTAAACGTATCTACAGCTCTCTTCTTACCTAAAAAGTTTGAATGGCGAAATGATATCAATTATAATTATAACCCTAATGTTGGACCAGGGTTTCAAAGTAGTGCTTGGTTTTGGAATTCTACTTTAGCATATTCGGTTTTAAAAGATGCTGGTACAGTTACCCTTAAGGTTTATGATTTATTAGATCAGAATACCAATGCCAGACGAACAGCAAATCAAAACTTTATTCAGGATTCGCAAAGTACGGTTTTAGAACAATATTTTATGTTGAGCTTTAGTTGGAAATTTAATAGTCTAGGAAGCAAAGGTGATACCGATGATGATAGCTTCTATTGGGATTAATCCTCAATTGCAGTTGCAATTCTCGAAATACAAAAGCCATTTTAGTTTTCCTAAAATGGCTTTTGTATTTTTCTCTAATCTCTAATCTCTAATCTCTAACAGCTACCAACCACCAGAGGCGCCTCCACCTCCAAAGCCACCACCACCAAAACCGCCACCAAAGCCGCCTCCTCCAAAGCTACCTCCAGAAGAACCTCCGAAACCACCTGATGAACCACCATAACCACCACGTCCTAGATTGCTTAAAATAATAGCATCTAATATGCTAAAGCCTCCAGATTTATTTCCTCCAGAACCATTATTTCCACCACCTCGTCTATTTTTTGAAATAGCGATTATGATAAAAATAAATACTATAAATAGGAAGAAAAAGAAGCCAAAAGGAACGCTATCATTAGAATTACCTTGTCGTGACCCTTGGTATTCACCTGTGAGAACTTTAAAAATTGCTTCAGCGCCTCGATTTAAACCTCCAGGATAATCGTTTTGTTTAAAATAGGGTATAATGTCATTTTCTATTATACGTTTACTCATAGCATCAGTCAGTAAATGCTCCACACCATAACCTGCGCTAATAGCTATTTTTCTGTCATCGCGTGCCAATAAAATAAGGACACCATTATCTTCTTTTGCTTGACCAATTCCCCATTTTTGTCCCCATTGTGCACCCAAATAATTAATGTTTTCACCATTGGTGGATGAAATAATAGCAACAACTATTTGTGTGGATGTTGAATCAGAATATTTGATTAATTTATTTTCTAAAGCACTTTTTTCTGTAACAGATAATAAACCAACATAATCATAAACACTTGTTTGTTCTTTGGGAATTTCAGGAATTGTAAATTGCCCTAAAACAGATTGCATACCCAAAAAGAGCATAGCACAAATAAGGCTAAACTGTTTCAAAGATAACTGTGTAAATATGTGTCTGTTTAAATTGGGCATGTTTGGTTTTTATCCTTTTGAAATAGTATCCGGTAATTCGTTCTTATCATTATGTTCCCAAGGAAAATGCTGTTCTAAAGCCTTTCCTGCTTTTAAAATACCATCTACTAGACCTTGTTTAAAGTTACCTTGTTTAAATTGGATTTGAATGGCATTACGAGTCGTATCCCAGAAATCATCTGAAACCACATCGTTAATGCCTTTATCGCCAAAAATTACAAAGTTTCTATCTTCTACAGCAACATAAATTAATACGCCATTTTGCTGTTTAGTATTATCCATTTTTAAAAAATGGAATACTTCCATAGCGCGATCAAAGACATCAATTTTGGATGTTTTTTCTAAATGCACGCGTATTTCACCAGAGGTGTTTTTTTCAGCTTCGCGAATAGCAGCAATGATTTCTTGCTCTTCGCCTGCGGTTAAAAAATCTTCAATTTTAGACATAGTTCTTAAAATTCAAAGTCAACATCAGGTGCATTTTCGCTACCTGGATCTGATTTATATCTTGGCATTTCTTCAAATCCGAAGATTCCAGCTAAAAAGCTTCCAGGGAATTTTTTAATATGCTTGTCATAAATGTTCACTGATTCGTTATATCTATCTCTAGCAACATTAATTCGGTTTTCAGTGCCTTCTAATTGCGACTGTAATTCCAAGAAATTCTGATTCGCTTTCAATTCTGGATAGCGTTCTACAGATACTAATAATTTAGATAATGCACCACTTAAACCAGATTGTGCTTGTTGAAATTGTGCCATATTTTCTGACGTTAAATTGCTAGCATCAATAGTAGTGGAAGTCGCTTTAGCTCGTGCTTCAATAACTTCAGTTAATGTGGTACGTTCAAAATCGGCAGCACCTTGTACCGTTTTTACTAAGTTTCCAATTAAGTCGTTTCGACGTTGATATGAACTTTCAACATCTGCCCAAGCTGTTTTAGCATCGGCTTCATATTCTACTGCTGTATTATTAAATCCAACAGCCCAAGAGTAAATTGCAAATGCAATAACTCCAATAATTATAACGGGAATTAACCATTTTTTCATAATAAGTTGTTTTAGTGTAATGTTTGTAATTGTTAGTTGCCATTTTTATTAAAATGTTACAACTGCTCTTTAATTTTAATGAGTTGCGATTTTATCTCTTCTAATTTAGTGATAATTTCAAAATTATTAAGCGTCTGCTGTTTTTCCTCCTTCAAATGAATTTTTGCACCATCCAATGTAAAACCACGTTCCTTGACCAAGTGAAAAATAAGTTTTAGGTTTTGAATATCTTCTGGTGTGAATTTCCGATTGCCTTTTGCATTTTTTTTTGGCTGTAACACATCAAACTCTTTTTCCCAAAAGCGAATTAAAGACGTGTTTACTCCAAAAGCCTTGGCTACTTCACCAATTCCATAATAACGTTTTTCGGGTAAGTTGATATGCATTAGTCTAAAGATTGGTTTTCTAGTGTTGCATGTTTTAAAAGCTCGTCAAATTCTTCGGCTGAAAGATTACCGTAATAGAAATTCAATGGATTAATACGGTCATCATCTTTAAAAATTTCATAATGTAAATGTGCAGCTTCAGAACGGCCTGTGTTTCCAACAAAACCAATTAAATCTCCACGTTTTACCTTCTGATTCTTTTTCACATTGTATTTGTATAAATGCGCATATAAACTAACATATCCAAATCCATGATCAATACGAATATGATTACCATATCCAGACGATTGGTTATCGGCACGAATTATAACACCATCGCCAGACGCGTAAACAGGTGTGCCTCTAGGTGCTGTGAAATCCATTCCGTAATGAAATTTTCTTACTTTGGTAAATGGGTCAATTCTATAACCATAACCAGATGCCATTCGTGTTAAATCTTCATTGCTAACAGGTTGTATAGCTGGAATAGCAGCTAAAAGTTTTTCTTTTTCTTCCGCTAATTTGGCAATTTCATCTAATGATTTGGATTGTACTACAATTTGTTTTTGCAGCATATCAATACGCTTATTGCTTTCTACAATAAGTTTAGAGTTATCAAAGCCTTCTAAATTTTTATAACGGTTTACACCACCAAAACCAGCACGTCGTTGTTCATCTGGAATTGGGTTGGTTTCAAAATATAATCGATAAATATTGTTGTCACGATTGGCAACATCCTCCAAAACTAATTGCGCTTCGTCCATCTTTTTATTTAACAACTGGTACTGCAATTGCATATTGGAAAGTTCGCGTTTTAAGGCTTTTTCTTTAGGTGATTCTATATATTGACTCGTAATAAACATGGTAAGAAAACCAAATAATCCAGCGGCTAAAATAAAAAGCGCAATGAATTTAAAGGTGCGTCTTTTCCTGCGCTCAATTTTCCGATAGGAGAGCGTTTCAGAATCGTAATAATATTTTACCTTACTCATTGGCTAAATTTACTATTTTTGCAGTTAATTAGAATAGAATTATTAATTATTCTGCTTATTGAACCAATAAACTACCTAGTATCATGTTTGAAATTGCATGATTTTAACATCGGTAGGTTTAGATTCTTCTTTAATTTTAAATTTTTGAAGAGTAAATATATAAATTGTTTAGCAGATACTGGAATTTTAACATAAGCATACAAGCATTTTCATTTATGAAGTCTCAAGATATACGCGCAAAATTTTTACAATTTTTTAAGGATAAGCAACATAGCATTGTTCCATCTGCTCCTATGGTTTTAAAGGATGATCCCACTTTAATGTTTGTCAATTCTGGAATGGCACCTTTTAAGGAGTATTTTTTAGGAAATGCCGAGCCTAAAAACAACAGGATTGCCGATTCTCAAAAATGTTTACGTGTTTCAGGAAAGCATAATGATTTGGAAGAAGTAGGTTATGATACCTATCACCATACGCTTTTTGAAATGCTTGGTAATTGGAGTTTTGGTGATTATTTTAAAGAAGAAGCAATAGCTTGGGCTTGGGAATTACTAACTGAAGTCTTTAAAGTAAACAAAGATATTTTATATGTAACTGTTTTTGAAGGTGATGAAGCAGACGGAATTCCTATGGATCAGGAAGCTTACGATTTTTGGAAAGCTTTGATTTCTGAAGATCGAATTCTGATGGGAAATAAAAAGGATAACTTCTGGGAAATGGGCGACCAAGGACCATGTGGACCTTGTAGTGAAATTCATGTGGATATTCGTTCTGCAGAAGAAAAAGCAAAAGTTTCTGGAAAAGAGTTAGTAAATATGGACCATCCACAAGTTGTGGAAATCTGGAATTTGGTTTTCATGCAATATAACCGTAAAGCCAATGGTTCTTTAGAGTCTTTGCCAAATAAACATATTGATACAGGTATGGGATTTGAGCGTTTATGTATGGTTTTACAAGATGTTCAAAGTAATTATGATACGGATGTTTTTACGCCAATAATTCGTGAAATAGAAACCATAACGGATAAGGATTATGGTAAAGATGAAAAGATTGATGTTGCTATTCGTGTTATTTCCGACCACGTGCGAGCCGTTGCTTTTTCCATTGCAGATGGTCAACTACCAAGCAATACAGGAGCAGGTTATGTAATACGTAGAATTTTACGTCGAGCTATTCGCTATAGTTTTACGTTTCTAGATCAGAAAGAACCATTTATCTATAGATTGGTAGATGTTTTGAGTCAGAAAATGGGCGAGGCTTTTCCCGAATTGAAATCGCAAAAGCAACTCATTGAAAATGTTATTAAAGAAGAAGAAGCCTCTTTTTTAAGAACACTAGACCAAGGATTGGTGCTTTTAGATGGTATAGTAAAAAATACATCTGGCGATACGGTTTCTGGTGAAAAAGCTTTTGAATTATATGATACGTTTGGATTTCCAATTGATTTAACCGCTTTAATCCTTTCAGAACAAGGCTTAAAATTAGATGAAGCAGGTTTTAAATCCCATTTAGAAAAGCAGAAAAAACGGTCGCGTTCAGCTAGTGAAATGTCTACAGATGATTGGACCATTTTAATTGATGATACTGTTCAAGAATTTATAGGATATGATGCCTTGGAAGCGAAAGTTAAAATTACGCGCTATCGTAAAGTGACTTCTAAAAAAGATGGCGATATGTATCAACTTGTTTTCAACTTAACCCCATTTTACGCAGAAGGAGGAGGGCAAGTTGGAGATAAAGGCTATTTAAAAGATGCCAATGGCAACGTTGTTTACATCCTAGATACCAAAAAGGAGAATAACGTAGTGATGCATTTTGCTAAAACTTTACCAGAAGATATTGAAGATACATTTACAGCAACTGTAGATGCTAAACAACGTTACAGAACTGAATGTAATCATACCGCAACCCATTTATTACATCAGGCTTTACGGGAAGTTTTAGGGAGACATGTGGAGCAAAAAGGAAGTGCAGTACATTCTAAATATTTACGTTTTGATTTTTCACATTTCTCAAAATTAAGTGTAGAAGAATTACGCGATGTAGAGAATTTTGTAAACGCTCGTATTGCAGGAAAATTACCACTTCAAGAGCAACGAAATATGCCTATGGATCAAGCTGTTGAGGCTGGAGCTATGGCTTTGTTTGGTGAGAAATATGGAGATACGGTTCGTATGGTTCGTTTTGGACAATCGGTTGAATTGTGTGGAGGCACACACGTGAAAAACACAGGCGATATTTGGTTCTTTAAAATTGTTTCAGAAGGTGCTGTTGCGGCTGGAATCCGTCGTATTGAAGCCATTACAAACGATGCTTTAAAAGATTATTTTGTAGATGTAAACAGAACATTTAATGACATGAAAGTATTGTTAAATAATAACGAACCAGTTAAAGCACTTCAAAATTTACAAGACGAAAACAGTAGTCTTAAAAAGCAGGTGGAAACCTTACTAAAAGAGAAAGCAAAAAGTTTAAAAGGCGATTTGAAATCTGAAATAACCGAAATTAATGGGATTCAGTTTTTAGCTAAAAAAATAGATTTGGATGCAGGAGGTATTAAAGATTTATGTTTTGAACTGGGTAGCCAATTTGATAATTTATTTTTATTGTTTGGTGCTGAAAATGATGGGAAAGCCTTATTGTCCTGTTATGTTTCTAAAGAATTAGTTGCTAATAAAGGTTTAAATGCAGGGCAAATAGTTCGTGAATTAGGGAAGCATATCCAAGGAGGTGGAGGTGGACAACCGTTTTTTGCAACTGCAGGTGGAAAAAATCCCGAAGGCATTGAGGAGGCTTTAGCTGAAGCTGTTAATTACTTGAAATAGTATGAGGTTCTCGCAAAGACGCAAAAGACGCAAAGTTGAGATTCGTTACGTATTTACATTTCAGAATGCTAAATTTAGTCTATGAACGAGAATGATATTTCCAGAGTAATAGTTGATGTTTGCTATCAAATTCATGTAGAATTAGGGCCTGGTTTATTGGAGTCTGTTTATGAAGAAATATTATATCAGGAATTATTAAACGAAGGTATGACAGTTGAAAGACAAAAATCACTTCCAGTAGTCTGGAGAGGTCAAAAATTAGACTTGAATTACAGAACAGATTTAATAGTTGAAAACAAAGTTATTATTGAAATTAAATCTGTTAGGGAAATTCACCCAGTCCATCCAAAACAGTTACTAACATATTTAAAACTATCTAAATTGAAACTTGGCTTACTGATAAATTTTAATAGCCCTTTAATTAAAACAGGTATAATTAGAATTGTCAATGGTTTATAATCATTAATTTATTTGAATAGCCTTAACTTTGCGTCTTTTGCGCCTTCGCGAGAAAAATGATTCAAAAAGATCAATTAACTATGTAAATCTTTGAGCTTTCCGCTTTAGAGCTAGATGAATTTAATTTTTAATCCATCCATGAACCTTCAAACAAAAATTCCATTAAAGCCTCAATTACTTAATCAAATAGATTATAATTCGGATGTGCTTTTGTTAGGATCTTGTTTTGTAGAAAATATAGGTGAAAAGTTAGATTATTTTAAATTCAGGAATCTTCAAAATCCTTTTGGAATTTTATTTCAACCACGTGCTATTGAAAACCTTATTACTAGTGCTGTTAACCAGAAAGTATATTCAGAAAACGATATCTTTTTTCACAATGAACAATGGCATTGTTTTGATGCACATTCTAAATTAAGTAATGCCAGTAAAGAGGTTCTTTTGGATACGTTGAATATGCAAGTTCAAATAACAAATTTACAGATAAAGAAAGCGTCACATATTATAATTACTCTAGGAACAGCTTGGGTGTATAGATATTTAGAAACTGAAAAGGTGGTTGCAAATTGTCATAAAGTTCCACAAAAAAAGTTTTCAAAAGAATTATTATCTGTTAATGATATTTTAAAATCTATACATTCTGTAGTAACCCAAATAAAAAACAGCAATCCAACTGCTAATATTATTTTTACCGTGTCTCCAATCAGACATTTAAAGGATGGTTTTATTGAGAATACCCAAAGTAAGGCTCATTTAGTTACTGCAATTCATGAATTCTTAAATCTACAATCATCAATAGTTAATCATCAATCATTTTACTTTCCTTCTTATGAACTCATGATGGACGAATTACGTGATTATCGCTTTTATACCGATGATATGATTCATCCAAATCAAACAGCTATCAACTATATTTGGAATGCTTTTAAAATGGTTTGGGTTTCTGATGATGCATCGAAAACTATGGATGAGGTAGATGCGATTCAAAAAGGGATTCAGCATAAACCCTTCAATCCAAAATCTGAAGCACACCAAGTATTTCTTCAAAAGCTATCAGATAAAAAGGAAAAGCTTAAATCAGATTTCCCACATATTAACTTCTAAATCTTTTTTTTTGGTCTTTTAGAATTCAATTATATTT
>TARA_R110002012_G_scaffold281087_2_pt1 | contig 23827 bp, 28 predicted proteins | sample TARA_R110002012 | Tara Oceans TARA_R110002012 (sample SAMEA4396515) | marine metagenome | biome: Westerlies Biome; feature: [DCM] deep chlorophyll maximum layer (ENVO:01000326); material: water (ENVO:00002006), including particulate matter (ENVO:01000060) such as... | depth 40 m | reverse complement strand
ACCTCGACCTGAGGAATGTTACCAGTAATCTCAAAAGCGGAAAGAATTTGCGCAACACCTTGATCTTGAGCCGCGAAGTTCCAGACGTCTGTATCTCCCACGAGGGCAGATGCTGACGATCCAGTAAAGCGGGTATCAAGAAGTTGGTATCCAAGCTCAGTGTTATTCGGGGCTGCAGCATCGACGCCAGCGGCGCCGTCATACAGCTGATTAGTCCCACTTAGCGAAGGATGCTGACCTGGCACAAAGCCAGGACCAGTAGTTTCACTACGATCAGGACGATAACCACCGCTACCGACGGTATCGACGGAACCTTTGCCATCAATACCGCTACCAAGGGTATCGGACTGATAGGCATAGCGGAGAGCGAATGCCAGTCCAACAGGACCAGACATAGGCTGAACACCAACGATTTCGTTGGTGATGAGCTCGGGGAACGTACGACGAATCATCGGTATAAGCACTTTAGGGAGACGAGCATCACCAGGAGCATATCCATCATCCGAGTTGGTTACACCCGGCGGGTTAAATATGTTCGTAGTGGATGAACCGCTTCCGAAAGCACCACCGTGACCGGCGGAATTTGCTTCCTCAATACACCACTTCTCTTGGTTTTCAAGAAGAATGGCGGTATTCAAGCGGGTATGATCGTCCTCAATAGGTGCTACACTATCAGAAGAATATTCCAAGACAGGAGCCCACTTCTCAAGAAGTGTATCTGCTCTATCTCTATCAATAAATGATTGTGGTTTATTCATATTAGACGTTTCCTTTCATTTTACCTCATGGACTTAGCAATTAAATCTAGTCCAAGATATTCAGGTGACAAGCACCTCATTGTTCAGGGTTGAAATCATTTGTGAGCTCTTTTAAGCTCCTCTAAATAGGGGTTATTGACCTCTTTCTTCTTCTCTGAAATTTTTGGGCGAGGAGCATCGGTTTTAACTTTTCGTTGTATAAACGCTTCCTCTTTAATTACACCGAGTCTTTGTTTTTCCTTTTTGTCAAAGAGCCTCTCAGTATACTCGTAATTTTCTTCAATAAACTTAGGTGACTTATCACTAAGAATTTTTAGCATATACTCTTTCTTCCTACCAGTAAGGTGTGAAGTTTTAGATTCTAACACAAGACCAGCTTTTGTTGTGGTATATGCTTTCTTAAGAAGGTTATTTTCTTTTTCAAGCTTATTAACCTTCTGAGCTAACTTATCGATTTGTGACTTACCATCAACAACTGCTTCTTTAACAGACTCACTCATTAATGTAGAATCAACAGCGAGCACTTTTCTTAAATTAGCAAGAACTTCACGAGAAGTTCTGTTTTTAGTTGCCTCTTCGATAGCTTCTGCTGGAACTGCTTCATCGATATACTCTTCTAAATAATCCGAAATACTTTCAACCAAAGTGGTTTTAAATGTATTAGCTCTGCCGTTAAGCTCGTTTTCATACCTCTTAACAACTGTAATTAGTTTATTGGCATTGTTATGATCAACCGCCTTAACCACTCTATTAAGCTTAGATGTATGATCTTTATCAATTGCGCCTACTAACTCTTCAAGTTTTTCAGCATAAAGCTCATCTTGATTTGTTAAAGCAGCCTCAACTGATAGTTGAATTTTTTCTTCAATAGCAGTTTCAATCTGTTTAACGGAATCTTCCGTTAACACCTCCGCTGCTTGTTCTGGTAATGCTTCTGATTTCTTCATGTTTAAAAGAGTGGTTTTTCTGCTGCGCGACTGATTTTTTTTGCAATCTTATCTTCAATAACGCTCTTTAAATATTTATGTGCTCGAGCATAATTTTTCTTAGAAATATGCTCTACAACCTTAATAATCTTTAATTTGTCTCTACCCATAATATTATTTATTAGATTGATTTAATAAAGCTAAGGATTCTATCACGTAAAAAGGTATCAACCTCCTTTTTTGGTAGCTTTTCTAGCGATTTTTCAAAATTTTCGTATACTTCGGTGTACCTATCATCACCAACAAGCACCCATTGCTTTGACTCTAGGATTCCATTAACAAAAGCTTTGGGGTAAGACGGATCTGCTACACAGTCAATAGCTACGAGTTTCATGTTTTTTACAGTACTATGTTCGCTGCTCTCTTCAAGCGTCCCTAACGCCCGTGAAGACATACCAACCTTTACGCCGTCGTTAATTAAAGATCTAACTATTTGACCGCAAGGAGTAGATAGAACTTTTGACTTACCATAAAACACATTGCCATCCTGCGTTAACTCAGTTACCATGTGACAGGCTCTTTCTAGATCGACATCTGCTGTAGTTGGGTGATTTAGCTCTCCCATTGCACGACCTGGCTTGATCATCTCTTCAATATATCGTGTTGCTTCTCTTTGTAATTCATCTAAAGGATACAGCCGGTTGTTTTTGTTTACACCCTCAGCCATCATATAAGGACCTTTTATATATAAATTGGAGGGGGAATTTCTATCTACTTCTTCTTCAATGTATTCGAACTCATCGTTCACATCGGGTTTTTCCACAACCAAATTAAGTTTTAACGCCATACTATTATTTAGTCACCCCTTTGGATAAAGCTCCTTTTCTGTAATAATAATGAACGTGAAGCCGCACTTTTTACAATATTCTCGTGCAGCTTTCCATTTTGCTTGATTAGTTATATACGCTTTTTGCTCGTAGATTAAATGCTGCTTTTTTCTATATTTTGTTTGAGGTGGTTTAGTTTGTTTTGATGGTTTAATCTCGACAAGATAGTTAATAGTCTCTTTACCTTCTTTTATAGATACAAAGTTATCAACATAATATTTATGTACTCTATTGTCCAATGGGCTTTTATACGGTACAACTACATTTTCACTTCCCCATTTAGTTACATTAGGATTATCATCACAAAATCTAAAAAATTTTAACTCTAATCCAGACCGAAAAATAGCTTTCGACCCGATAAATTTTTCAGAATTTTTAGGTACAAAAACGCCTTGACGCCATTTTTTCCTCATCCCACAAAGAACATTGGTGGTTCTGTGTCGCCAAGTCCTGGGGATGCCCCAGTTAATAACTTCTCTTCAAGCTCTGCTTTTCTTTCTAGACCTTCTGAAAGCATATCATAGTTTAAGGCGCCACCTCCTAATAAAGCAACGTTACCAAATTTACCTCTAACACGACCGATGGTTATTTGTGATAGAGCTAAAGCATATTCATATACCCATTGCTCCATAATTACATCTCTTATAGGGCGTTCGAGATAACACCCAAGAACACCATAAAACCTTTCATTCATAGGTTGCGGATACATTTTCATGTATTGAGTTCTCGGGTCAAATTGTATATCTTTTCGTAACGCTAGCATTTTTTCCCTGGTGTCAATCCACTCTTTAAGTGTATACCATGATACCAAATCAAATCCATAATTACCTAGAGCATAACTAAAGTAAGTTTGTTGCGCAAGTGTTTGCTCTAATGTAAATAATGTGTTAATCCCTGTCGTTGAGCCTTCTTCAAAATCTACTACATCAACAACTTTTCTGTAATCCATTACATCATAATCAAATACATTTTGATAATAATACGCGTCCGACTCTACACCTTCAAAGGTCATAGTTTGCTTAGGTGTCGCTTTAAAATAGGCACTTAATGCAGGTCTGTATGATGTTATGGTTGTATATAAAGAATAATCAAATATTTCAAATGCTTGAATTCCTGGCCCTCTCCCCGCCGTCACACATGCAAATATAGATGATAGGTGAACTGAATCAGTAAACGCACCAGCACTTAAAGTTGACATAGCAACAAATACAGATGGTGTTGTTCTTACATAATTGCCACCATCACCCGGGGCGACGCCATCGCTTTTACCAGCTCCACTTAATTGTGTTGGTACCTGAGAACCGTAAAATTCGGGGCCTGGGCCTAGGGGATTAGTCCCGGCGGTTGCTTTAAAGTTTGTATCAATATCTGTATTTGCTAGAGTATATAAAAGATCTAGGCGTATACCTTTATTAGTTTCATACATATTAGAATCAAATATTAGAAACTCTCTTGTATAACCGGCATATTTAGTATACCACTCAACTGCTATTTGAATGTTTTGTCGAAGTTGATCTGTATGTATCTCTAAACTAACTAGAGGATACCCTAAAGATCTTTTAATTCTGTCCCCTAAATTATCATAGGTTTTTATTTTACTATTTAAATTTGTCGATAAAAACGCAGATAGAGGTTTAATTGTGCATGCAAGTGCCATAAAATTATTTATTCTAGAATAAATAAATATATGGCTATCCCACCAAAAGGAAATTCTGGAACATCCTATTATAATATAAACCAGTGTAGAACGTTTGGCATGAAACTCACGCTAAATACTTTAACGTGTCTGTCGGGCAATGACGTTAGTGACCTCTATGCCGGTGCACCTTGCTCTGAAGTTATTATACTGAATAAGACGACCGGTACACTTAGTGTATATGATCAGGCAACCACCGCCGATACTGGAATCCCATGGGTGCTTGAAACTGGTGAAACCTTTACTTTTAGAGGATTAACTAATGTTAATCAAGTATCAGCCAAAGCTGCCGCGACCGGTTATATTCAATATAGAACTCAGTTCTTCAGCAGTAACCCAGCACGTTAAACTACAGGCTCTTCTACTTCGACGTCTGTCTCAGCCACCTCTTCAGGTTCTGGCTCTCCGACGTCGGCTTCCCCACCGCCAAACTCTGGTATAGCACCTTCACCGCCTACACCGGCGCCTTCACCGCCAACGGCAGCTTCGCCTTCTGCTAGCTCACCAGCTAGGGCAGCTTCCTTCCAAGCAGGACCAGCAGCTGTAATTTGTGCCAGCTCCCATTGCAATTCTGCATCTTTTCTCAAGAATTCTCTGTTAGCTAAGATGTCCTTATCTTTCCACCCAAGATACTTTTTCTGGGCGTAGGTTGCAGAAACAAACTCATTACCTGCTAAATTGGTATAGTTACCAGCTTTAAGCTCGAGTCTTTGATTTTCTCTAAGTTCGTAAAAATTAGTAGGAACATTAAAATCGATTTCAAGATTTTGTTCATTAAGTTCTAACTTCTCAAATATACCCATTAAGGTTAAATGAGTGATAAATCCCTTTTTAAGACCTGCGGCAAATCTTTGTTGCTGTCTCATTACAAATCGAGCAAATTTAAGTTCTTCTCTTAAAATTGTAGACCCGTCAACAGAAGCTTGGTCTTGTGGATCTAATCTAGCAGACGGTACTTTAAGTGCTCTATAGAGCTTCTTAATAAAGTACATTAAGTCAGATAATTCACCGAGATTTGCGCCGCCGGCCATTTGTCTGACATCTGTACCCTCAGATCCTTGGCGTTTAGCAAACCAAAATGCGTCAAGCATTGACTGTGGATTAAACTTTTTAACGACGTCAGTTTGATCAATATCAAATGTCTTTCTAGACCAATATTGTTGAATAAGTTTTTTGAGATATGCTTCAGCTTTTGGTGGAGGCATGTTACCTACATCAACATTAAACACTAGGCGCTCTGGAGCTCTAACTAAGCGATAGATAACAATCGCGTCTTCAATTAATGATAATTGTCTATAAGGGCGTCTAGCATTTTCTAAGAAAGGAATGATAAAGTTCTTTGTTTCATTATAAACCCCAGAATTAACATACATAATCTGGTTTTGGTCCATTGGAATAAATTCAACTTTTTCTACTTTGGCGGGCTGTGAGGGACTAAAAATAGGCTTTCTATAGATGTATCCCTTTACAAGCATATTCTGTATATTATTATACACAGGGTCTATAATTTCAGCGGGTAAATTAATAACACCTAATACACCATCCTTAACGTACCCTTCATGAATTATTTGCTCGAAGAATACTTCCCCTTCAACCATTAACTGTCTAAAGTATTGCCATCCTTTATTTTTAAGGTCGTAATATTCTACATATCGATGAAATTGGGTCTCTAACTCACTCTTTTCATCTAAAGTTAAATCTACCTCCTTTAATTGTAGACTTGTAATCCAGCCGGAATCGTCTGGGTTAATTGTTTCATCGCAAATTTCATCTAACGCATCAGATATCTCAGAATAAGCTGCCATTATCCTGTAATCTCTTAGTCTACCAGCTTTATCATCCTGTATGTTAGCATACATGACATCACCAAAAGAAGAATCTTTTGCAAAGTCACCTATAGGAATATTATTATAAGGATTAGAAGAGGATACTGAGGTCTTAGCTAGAGCCTCAGCTCTTCTCATACCAGCTTTCGCGAAGAACTTATATTTTGGGTTTAGAGCGTCATTTTCCTCTCTCCCGTCAGTTGCGTAGGGTAACCTATTTTGGATGTATTGAATTAAACTTCTTCCAAAAGTAGCAGCACGACCGTCGTTTGTAACATAGGAGCGGTTTTGATCTGAGCTTGTTGATGATCCGGATCCAGGCATTATGTATATTTATGCTATATTAAGGATAGAGCTACTGGCTTGATAAGAAGTTGCCCATCCAGCTTCATTTGCAGTTACGATTGTAAATTCACCACCTTTTGAAGCACTAAGTGAAGATAGGGGGAAGAAAAAGTTTACTACGTTATCATTGACAACTTTATAAAATGTTTCTGCAAGTTCGTAGCCACTTATAGTGTCCATCTTAGCAGATGTAATGGATGTAAAGTTAGTAAAAAATCCACCAGTGCCCGCAATCGCACCTGCTTGATCAACATACGAACTTAAGTAAAACTTATTACTCGTATCAAATCTTTTCCCGTATAAAATAAAGTTACTACTAGTACTATTAGGATTGGTACAAGTTAAAATATTTGTAACTGTACTTAATGGGAAATTATTAAGTGAATAATATGTCCCTGTAGTAGAATAAAAAATGTTAGTAAATTCAGGTATACCTGAAACTGTTATTGTCTCTGTATAATTTGTAGGGACATTTGCATTAAACCCGGAGAGTGCACTGTATCCTAATTCTTGATAGGTGTTATTTTCAACCGGTTCGGTTGGATCAAGCGGTGAATAAATTTTGTTAGCTAGATCGACAGCTATAAAATTGCTATCTACTTTATAGATAGTGCCGGATGTGTCTTTTTGCTCAGGAAACAACCACCCCTTAATGGTAAATGATGTGTCAACTGTTACTCTAAATTTATCACTATATGTAGTATCAGTAGGTGTCTCGTAAACTAGATTACCGTCCCATAATACTTCACTTCTTATTTCTTGAGGATATTGCGCGCCGAAATCAGCCGGGACCTCCCATGTAATAATAATATATGGATTATTATAAGGGACAAAGTTTGATACAATTTGGTCTACATCCTGCATATATCTTGCAAGAATTGACATCTTTACCTCCAAATTAACCGGGACTGGCATTAAAAACTTTGAATCGGTTTTTGGATTTTCGCTTTTTTGAGCAGGTATATATGATGGAGCTAATTTATTAAATACTCTATCATTATCACGCGTAACGCCTGTTAAATTTACTGCTACAACTGGTAGAGTTAAGTTTTGAGCCTTGTTTATAATATCATACATTACCCTCTGCTTTGGAGCAAAGACGTAACGAACTTCAATATCGTTTCCCGGGTTTCTATTTTTATCATATCGACTAATAACAGCATTATCAAACGCAGCGATAAACTGCGTAAGAAGGTCTTTAATTTCGAAATGAAACGCTCGGTTCTTCATGCGTACTTATATATTTATTACAAAAACCTGTCGATGAAATATTTCGGTAACTTATGCTTGTTATTTACGACACTTTCCACAATCGCACCATCGAGAATATATGTAGTACAATAATCTTTATGTGATCTAACACCCCTGCCACATGATTGAATTAATGAACATAGCATTTTATTAGCATACCAATTAAAATCAGCTTTCATTAATTTTTCAATTCTTTTATCTTTTGTTGGTAAATATGGCGCTTTAACAATAATTTGAAATCTAGCCAACTCATCTTTTAAGTCTACACCGCGGGACAGAGAGGGTGATACTAACACTGTTGGCGCAGGGTTAGCCAAATGCTGCTCTATTATCATCTCGTTGTTTACCCCGGGCTCCCTAGCTAAAAACCTTTCATCGGTTAACTTAGTTGATAGAAACGACGTTATTGTATTATTATGTGTATGTATAATACCTTTATCCCCTTTATGAAATTCGCAAATTTGTTCTATTTGTTTTATTATCTTGGGTAGGCTACGTTTTAAATTATGATAATTTAATTTAACTTTTGTAGTGCAATATATTGGGGCATTTTTTGCATCAAAAGATGACTCAGCCTCCACATACTTAAATTTATCTATACCCAGACTCTTGCAAAAATTTGTTGCATCAATAATTGTAGCTGACATTAAGATTACCTTATCAGCATATTTAAATAAATGATTAGAAAGATTATTTACCTTTAACGGCATAAATGCGATACCGTCTTTATTTGTCTCAAAAAGATATTCACTATCATTCCAAGTTTCTATAATTAATGAAAGCTTAGAGTGTAGATTTCGTATACCTATTATTTGCTTTCTTGTTTCAATTAAAAATTTCTTATTGTTTGATTTATTATTATTAATAATATCACGTAATTCATCCATTTTATCGCTTAAATCTAGCAATAAATTATTAATCCATTTTATAATGTTTGCGTTGTTTTTAGAATAAAATGGCCTTACTTGAATATCCATTTTATTTAACATTTCAAAGTTAATGTTACATGAAAATTCCTTTACCAATTGATCCTCTAATTCTGCAGCTTCGTCGCAGATTAAATATTCTCTCTTCTTTACATGACCCGGTAAAGAAAAAAACATATTATAATTTAGAGCAGCAAATCTACTTGTTAGCGAGTTTTTACGATCATTATGATATGGGCACTTATGCCTTCTCCTATGATCTTCTAATATGCTTTTAGGTATAATTAGTGATTCTAGCTCAACATCAATATTTGAATCAATAGTGCTAATATAGTTACTCTTACCTTTTAGTATAGTAACATCATTAAATAAATCCTTATATTGATCTTGTAGAGCTTTGGTTATTGTAAGTGCCGCGGCACCACCTGGATTTTCGCTTTCACATTCTTCTTCGTGAACATAAGACCCTGTTTGATCTATTTTAAATGCAGTATAGGATGTTATTAAATCCTTAAAGTTTTCCGACGGCTCTCTTGAAGCGTTTGCAAGTGTCTTTGATATAAAGCTCTTACCAGACCCAGTCGGTGCATTACACACTACAAATTTATAACCGTCGTTAAAAGCCTGATCAATATTTTTTAGCAGCTTAACTTGCGCGGAATTGGGTGTATATTCTTTTGGAAAATGTTTTAATAGCCCGCCTAACACACTTTATTATACATTAGATTCTTCAGATGGCAATATGTACACCAATGTATTGTATAATTTGGATTTTGAGGAACTATCTAAAAATTTAACCCTATTTAGTTGTGTTCTCGGTATAAATGAACTCAAGTGATAATTTAATATTCCCTTACCTTCGTCATGATGCATTTTAAACGGGTATGGTATTTCATAGGATTTTGTAGAGTCATTAAACTCTAAAGTTAAATTTATATAATATTGCTTTATTTGAAATATTTTAAGCTTACCTCGTTTTAGTACTTTTTTATCTGTTCTTATTACTATATCTTGCAGTAAAAACGGCTTTAAAAACTCTGTTACTTTCTCTAGACTTATGTTCATGAATTCATAAAATTAAATTTTTGTTCAGAAGACATTGGATATATATTTTCATTAAAATATGTCCAAAACTCGTCGTTAGCGGGGATTTCTTGTATTAGATCACATTGGTTCATATTAATGTTTCTGAAGTCTTGCATTAATATATCCCATGCAACAGCTAAATGGTCAGGTCCAAGATACGCCTTGGGTGGGCCTTTAGGTGGAAAAAAGTTAAGGGAAATTCTACCATTAACAGAGTTTAGCAGAGATAGTGATTTTGTGCAAAGCATTCTTCTCGTAGGAGCTTGACCCTTTTTAACTATTCTACGAGCGAATCTTATTTCACATACATTATCCAATAGGAGGGAATCAAGAGCTGATTTTTGTATTATCATCTTTTGGTTTACAGATCCCAAACAGCCTTTCTTCGTTTAAAAATATCCCTTTATCTACTTGCCCCTTTTCGGGGATAGTAACTCCAGAAATAGTAACTCCCATATTATTGGGAAATAGAACTATATCTCCTTCTTTGGCGTATTTAGCATCCGGACCTGATAAAATAACCTTACCTTTTCTCCACGCCCTTGTTAAGGTGTTTGTTGGTATAAGGATTCCGTTTCTTTCTATAGTCTCACCTCCTTCGTTGCCGTTCTCAGTAAGATCGACGTATTCTATTAAAAGAATATCATCAAAAAGAAAGGTTAAATCGTACTCCTCTAATCCAAAATCACCTTTATCGGTTTTTGTTAAGTCGATTAAACTTTTCGTTGGAGCTAAATTATCTATAGATGCCATTGCCATAACTCTATTTAACGAAATAGTTCCTTTTATCCAATAATTAAGACTGCGTTTTAATCCAGTGCTCTAGGTCTACGCTTGGATTATAGCCAAGTAACTTTTTGCTTTTAGTTAAATCAGCTAGCGTCTCTCTTGCTTCCCCAGGCCTATCTGGGATAAACTTTCTCTCTCCCCCGATAATATCTGCAACATCTAATACACTATAGTTCTTACCTGAACCGACATTAAACACCTCTCCTAAAACCTCGGGGTTATCACTAAGCGCTGCTAATATGTTGGCTTTAACAACGTCGCCAACATATGTAAAGTCTCTTGTTTGCTCTCCATCACCAACAACTGTCATGGTCTCCCCGGCAGCGTTTTGTTTTTGAAAAATACCAATTAAAGGTGCATATTGACCTTTAAGAGGTTGTCTCTCACCGTATACGTTAAAGTATCTAAAGATAACAGTTTCTAAGTCAAACAGATTGTAATACATTTTGCATAAATCTTCTGCTGAAGCTTTAGAAACAGAATATGGATTAAGGCAGTCTCTTGGCATATCTTCTTTTAAGGGACATTTATTGCTAAGACCATACACAGAAGATGTTGAAGAGAACATAAATCTCTTTACCCCGTGTTCTCTACTCTGTTGCAACATATTACATGTACCGACAACATTAACATCACAAGATTCAATTGGATTTTTAATTGCAATTGGAATGCGAGAATGTGCTGCTAGGTGAAACACATAATCTGGTTTAAAGGCAGAAAAAATCTTCCCGCATTCTTTCTGATCTGTTATATTTATTAGGTGATTTTGTGCTTTATCATTCCAATAAAATTGTGAATTAGCTGATGAACTCTCATTATCAATTACCGCTACCTCGTAGCCATCAGCAATAAGCTGATCAACTAAATTTGACCCAATAAACCCGGCTCCTCCTGTTACTAGCGCTCTATTCATAATCTTTAATATAACCTTCTAATTCTCTAACTGAAATATTTTTATTTTTAGCTAATAAATTTAAGTTTTCTTCTTCTTTTTTATCCTTCTTAACTTTCTTAATATAGGATATTTTTTTAAATTTTAGTCGAGGAATTAAATAGTAATATAATTTATATCCGTCTTGTTTATTTTCAAATATTGTACTAAATTTATTGAGTGTTTCATTTACAAAAACAGACATGTCATTATTATAAAAAGAGAGCCACCTATTAAACAGAAATGGTACAAAAGCCTGTTCGCCTTCTGCATCTAGACCTTCTGCTTTGTCTTTTTTAGAATAAAATAGATTATTCTGTAATTGAAAAAAGTTCATATCTTGTTATATCTGTAATTAATACTTTATTTTCGTGCGGATGCATAGTTCTTATTAAACCATTCAACTGTTTCTTCTAGACCTTTTCTTAAATCTGTAAATTTAAAATCAGGAAATAACTCTTTTACTTTAGAATTATCTGTTGGCTTTTTATACTGACCATCAGGCTTGTCTGTATTCCAAACAACCTTACCTTCGAATTTAAACACATCTACTAAAATATCAACAACTTCCTTAATAGAGATTTCTTCACTTGTTGATAGTATTACCGGAGCAGTTCTTTTATATTCATTAAGCAACCTTTCAGTTAATACAGCTACATCTTTAGCAAAAATAAACTCCCTCAAGGGGTTACCAGTTCCCCATACTTCAAAATCTGTATTATGCTTTTTTGATAAATACATTTTATGTACAAGCATAGGAATTACATGGCCGTGTTGTAAAGAGAAATTATCACCGGGGCCGTAAATGTTTGTTGGAATAACACAAAAGTACTCTTTATTGTACTGCTCGTTGATAGTCCTTATTTGTACTTCTGCCATTCTTTTAGCATGCGCATATCCGAAATTTGATTCATGTGGCGGACCGTCATGAAGATAATCTGGTTTTAAGGGATATTGTACCACCTTAGGAAAAATACATGTAGTTAAAAAACAAGCTAATTTATCAACATCATTTCTACGGCACTGGTCAATAACATTTGTATTAATGCAAATATTTTCATAAAAATAATCAGCTTTATACTGCATATTTGAACCTAGACCACCGACCTTAGCTGCTGTGTGAATGACGCGTTTGGGTTTAGCCTTTTCAAAAAGTTTTGTTGTTTCAATATTGGATATAAGATCGTAATCCTTAGAAGATACCTTAATAAAATCTTTATTAAAATGACTCCCAACTAATCCAGTTCCTCCGGTTACTAGAGTACTCATACAATGACTTTTGTAGTCGCGACGAATTGGTCTGCTACTTCATTATTAAAATAATCGATTACTGCTTCCATAAATTCTTTAGATGCTTTTTTCGTTAACCCTGAAGAATAAGCAAATGGAGGGGCTTTATCCCCGGCAACAATGTTAATACCGGTATGTCCAATAGCAGTATTATCCTTTGAATATGTAATTGAAACGCTAACTTTACCTGACTGTCTTACCTTATCATCGCTGCCGACAAATTCATCTTGCACTAAAAGATCATCTCCGTTAATTACAATCGGTTTTTGAATAATATTAGATAAAATATTAGCTACAGCTGTATTAAAAAGTCTCTGAAATGATACAGCACCAAACGGACATAAATTAGGAATCTCCCAGCAAAAATTTACAGCATCTTGACTGTAAATATAGTCATTGGTTAGTGAGTCCTCGAGGTCAATTAGAGCGTCAGATACATACATTGGTGCTTTGAATGCCACAATATTGCCATATGGTGATACACTTTTACGAAAATGCTTATAAGCAAATCGCTCGTGAATTAACTTACCGTCATATACGCTCTGTTTAATAATCATCTCTTACAAATTATATTATATATTGTTTATTATTCAACTTAAACATCTTTCCGGTATACTGCTACCACTAATAATATTTTTCTCATCCCTAATGCTTTTCTTTTATATAGAGGGCATCGCCCCAGACGGGATTGTCTCTATCCCACACCTCTTCAACCCTCTTAAAATTATACTTTGAAAGAAAATAATCTATATCTTCAATCAATGCACAATTTTTATATAATTCATCTCGATTAACTTCAGTCATAATATAATCAATATGTTGAAGTGTTTTTGATGCACCGAGTAATACGTTTAATTCACCTCCTTGGACGTCCATATTAATAAAGTTAAATTTTGAAGAGGTCATGTATCTATCTAGAGGATCAACTTTAACTTTTACCTTTTCATTAAAAACAGTATCTGGGTATATATGTGTATGTTTATATGGCTCGAGTAGAGAATTAGATTGGCCATTATTATTATGCTCTCTATATAAATCTGCTTCACAAGAGAACGGGCCTAACGCTTTATTAACACAAATACATTTTTTATCATGACTTACCCTAGCTTTTAATTTAGGAAAGTTATCAGGATCAGGTTCGAAAAATACAATATGTTCAATACTGTTAATTTTTGAATACTCATCATATTCTTGACCGATATGTCCGCCTACATGGATAACACCTGTTATATTCATGTTATATTTTTCAATAACATTATGTAAATCAATCATCATATGCGTTTATTTACCTCTCATTTTTATCTATTCCAGGTCTCTGCCCAAAGATGTATACAGTAAGTTGAGTCTTGAACATACAGTTCAGGATTATTTCCTAAAACTCTATGTCTATTAAAACAAGGGTAGGGGTAAAAATATGAATTAGGAAAAACAACAACTTGATCGCTAAGCGTTTCAATAACTTTTCTTGTCGTATGATACGGACCTGTAGAATCGATTATAGACATACCATCTTTCCATGATAATTCTCTATCGTAAGTTTGCATTAAAGCTATGGTATCACTTTTAGGTTTTGATCCCATAATACTATTCGACATAGACGGCCACTCATCATAGCATAATCCGCAAAAGAAATCTAAACTTAATAAATCGTCAAAAGCTTTTTTAAGAATAAAATCAGTATCTAAATAAATTCCTCCATATTCATATAGTATAACATTTCGTAATATATCTGATTTCTGCCCATAGTTAGGAGTTTTATCAAACAGATCTTTATTTTTAAAATTACCTAAACTTTCTATATCATCATTGCCCCATAGTTTATACTCCCATCCTTGTTTATCACAAAAAGCTCTTATACCATCACAACGCTTTTTTTCGATATCGGGTATTTCATTTCCAATCCAGATTTGATGTATAACTTTAGGTATAATATTTTCTGATTTATTACTGTTTAAGAAATTATTATAGACACGTTTTATATTATCCCATATAGGTGCTTGTGTAGGGTTAGTTAAATATTCAGAAGAATATTTCATACAATTATCAAATGATGTAGATTTATTTTCTAGAGTTTTTAGAATACCTTCACATAGACCTTCCATAGTAAAATATTTTTCATATACTTCTTTACCTTTTTTAAGCATCTCTTCTTGCTTTTCTTTTGATATATTTTTTAGAATATTCTTTAAATTAGGTATTTCATTTTCTTGAACTTTTACACAAAAAGAATCATAATCGATCATATCATTAAACGGTAACCATTCTCTATCATACAAAATAACGGGTATACTATTAAGCTGAATTATCTCATAAAACCTAAAACTTTGTGCACCGTGTCCTCGAGGAGCAAGAGAAAAATTAGAGCGTTTAGTTATATCAATAAAATAATCTAATTGATCTTGCGGTACATCAGGTCGCCATTGTCTATTAGTAAGGTTAAATTCAGGGTCATTACCAAAAAACATTTTTACTCTCTGTCTTATAGGATGTGTATCTGAACCAACAAAAGAACAAAATATATCTTTATTAACTTCAGTTTTATCGAATTCAAGAGGAGAGCAAATTAAAGGTATAGGTAAGGCTTCATTGTTAGGACAGTTAATAAAATTATCTATAATTCTTCCACCGGCATCAAAACTCAATGCATTATAAGGAAGATTAACTTTAACACCGTCGTCATATTGTGAAACGGTAAAATATCTTCCTTTAGATAATACAGCTAGATATGGTTCAATTAATTCAACATTCTTCTCAAGTAAATAAACATTCGTCCAGAATATAGGTATTAGAGTATATTCAGTTTTATCGAACTTTTCTTTATTTTTTAAATAAAATTTATAAAAATACTCCTCTAAGTAATCTCCTTTATGGTATGGAGGGTAGGTAGGATAATCAGCAAAAGGTCTAAGATTTTTAAAATCAACTATCATTTTATATACTTACTACTAGTATTATCGAAGTCAAAATAGAGATCAATATTATCTTTACCAGGTTCTAATGGCCACCATTTTATATCTTTTTTGTATGGAAATATAATATTTTTATGATACCCGAGAAATGCTCCCCACCAAGCGAACGATGATTGAGATATAGCTATATTTTCACTATATAATAAAGTTTTGAAATCTGCCATTGCTCTTCCATCTCCATGATGTGAAAATTGTACCTCATCACCATCTGTACATAAAGTGCACCCTTCGCTTAAAAGTCTTTGAATAGTTTCGCCTTTAGGATTATCTGTTACTATTTTTACATCCGCATATCCAGAATCATCTATTAATTCTTTATATAATTCATAACCTAAAAAAGCACCAATAGATTTATAATCAGTTTCTCTAATATGCACTATTAGAGAATCTCTATTAATTGTATCAATCTCTCTTATTCCAAAAACTTTTCTTAGTTCGTCTCTATGATCAATAAAATATTCTACTTTTTGACACCACCCGTTAATAACAAAGTTAGTATCAGATTTTATATCGCTTAAATCTATTAATTGATCATATTTCTCTCTAGAAAATATTTTATTATTTACAGGCTTACCAGGATTAGGTTCTATTCCGAAATTAGGCAGGCCTTCATCTGTGTAAAGAGGGCAATTATATTTTTTTGATAAAATGTAACCCATTGCATATTGAAACATTCTATTACCCAATCTACTATAAGGGTCATAATCTACGTAGATCGCTTTCATATATTCTCCAAAATATAATCTTTATATCTCTCTTTACAAAATTTATCATGAGCAGCTAAACAATTTTTTTTCATTTTATCAATATCATATTTCATTAACATTTCACCAAGTTTAGTATAATTGTAATTACCGATATCAGCTTCAGGAATTCTAACTATAGTATTATCCCAATCCCATTCTGGTAAAGCCCAGCTATCACTTATTAAAACTGGAATAGTACCTGCGGAAAGACTCTCCCAAAATCTAACTGATGAAGGCGAAGAACCTCGAGGACATAGAGTAAAATGAGATCTTTCAAGCATATATCGATATTGATCTTCAAGTTTAGCTTTATCCTCTTCAGAATTATCTACATGATAATTATCTCTATATATAAATTGATCACCAGTTAATGTCTTTTTAATAGTTTGTCTAATTGGATGAGTTGTAGAAGCACCTACAAACGATACGATAATATTTTTATCTTGATCATTTCTATATTCCTTATTAAAAGTAAACGAAATAGGAATTAAATCTATACCGTCTATTTTATCTTCCTTACTATGAAGAGTACAGAATACCTTTGTTATATTAAGATGTTTAAAATATAGCTCTAATTGATTAAAACTATCATGTTGACATACGGTAAAATTATTTTTTGTATCTATTTTAAACTTACTAAGTTCTTTTAAAAAATAATCTCTACCTTTATTACCAGGGAAATTAAACCAATGACTGTTTAATATTTGTGTCCATGGTACAGCCACATAATTCTCTACATCCTTTAATTGTTTAAAGCATTCAAATTCTGTAGGAAAACTTTCGTATTGAAAAATATCTTCAAAAAAACTTATCATCTTGCCTTCCAATTATTAGTTATATAGTTAAAAAAGCCACTCGGGCATAAAAATTTTTCATAGATATCTCTACTATATTTTTGAAGAGATTTGTATTTTTTTTCATCTATATTATCCCACCATTTTTCTATATCTTCGTTAATAGTTTCAGGTGTTGTAATAATAAAATTACTCCACTTAATAACATCGTCACATGGTAATGATATATCGGTATCTATTATAATAGGTATTCTACCTACTGATAATGTTTCATAAAGTCTATATGAAAAATTACCCGCGCCGCGACAGCATAACACCATATCACTGTTCTTTATATTTTCAATATATTCGCTCCGTAAAGTAGGGTTGTGTGGTGATCCGCCCCAAAACGCCCTTCTTATAATAAAGTCTACCTTTACTTTGGAATTTTTTTCCAACTGCTGTATACATTTTTCTCTAACTGGATCTGTTATTGCTCCGCAAAAACTAACAACAGGTTTATTACACTTATATGTGGTCCCAGTAAACTTAAAATCTGCACTCCATGCCGGCATTGCAAATTCATTTTTCTTTTGCCTTGTCTTATTAATTGAAGTTCTAAATACGTGTACATTTTTAGGTATCTTATCACTAATAGGTTTGCAGCTATCATCATTAAAGAATGCTAATATTGGTTTATTTGTATATTGTAAATATTCAGCAATACCTTGATCTAACTTGTCATGATATACGATATAATCAGCATCATCTATTGTTGTATATTGAACGTTGTGCCTTATTCCCTCTGTCCAACTATTATTACGAAAATCGTTACTCTTATCTATTACTTTTTTATCAAAAAGAGGTAAGAATAAAAATTTTTCAGACTTAAATTCATTTAAATTTAGTTTATTCTTATCGTACCAAATTTTCATAGTTGGTTCGTATTAACTTAATAAGTTTTATCTTATCTTCTACCCCGACAACATAATTAGCATGGTGAATTTTTATTTCTGTTGGGGGTATAATATTTGTAACCCCATCCCACTTGTGTGTGCCATCAGTATTATTAAAAAAATTACCTATAGTATAATATTTTTTTCTATTAAGAAACTTATAACTAACCATATCTTTAAAGTGATTTAAAGCTACTTGATCATTTACCATTTGTCTAAAATTATTATATATCTCTGTAAATAGTTTTTTATTTTTATTGTTACCTCGAGCTATAAAAAACCCTGCGCAAAGAGAATTACAGTCCTCTTGACACGCTATATCACCATCCCCAATTGCATTCTTTAAGTCTTCTATAAACGGTTGATAAAAAACAATATCTGTATCTGCAAAAATAAAATAATCATCTTTATTTTCTTCTATAGCTTGAAGTATAACTTGCAATTTATACTTCATACTATCAAGCCAACCAGCTTCCATAAACTTACCCTCGCTTGTTGTTTGCTTATGATATGCTGACCGAATACAAGCTTCATCTTTTGTATAAATCTCTCTTAAGGTTTTCTTAAAATAATTCTCATACAACTCTTTATGCGAGTCACTATAGTGTGTGTATATATTCACGATGTTTTTGCTTTTATTATCTCTACCTCTTTTAAGATTTCAGGATAAATTTTTTCTTCAAATAACTTAGTATTATCCCATATACCTTCTCTAAGTTTCTCCATTTCAATAGACGTCTGATCTTTACTGCCGTATTCTGAAAAATGTCTATGTCTTATTATTATATCATTAAAATATATTTTTCGATCTAATATTTCAAATAATTTATCTAAATAAGTGTCTTGAAAAATATTAGGCTCAATTTCTTGTACGTAACGTCCAATTGCATTGATGTAGTCACGATGTACGAATGAGTTTACTGCTAAAGGGGTAACGTTAGAATACTTATTACCCTGTCCTCTCATACCATCATTACAGTGAATAAGATAAAAATGATCTTGCTTGCCTGCAAACTCTTTAATTATTTTTTCATCCCAGTCGGCAGTCTCAAACACCATATCATCACCAACCATAGCAACAATATCGTTTGTTGTTTGTTTTGCCATTGTGTTCCATAATCCTGATAGCCCTTTTTCTTTAAATAAATTAGCTGGGTATTCTACTAGTTGAATAAAACTAAAATTTTGTGCGATTTTTAAATATATATCACGCTTAGGATCATCGTCATCAACTCCTAAAACGAGATTAACATTATTAATATTTTTAGCGGTAGTACCTATACTACAAATAAAGGTTAATACTTTATTAATCCTTTCTCTACTCGGACAAAACAGGTCTATTTTCATTTTTAATTTTTTTAAGGCTATTAATCACTTCCTGTACCGGTGTATCATTAACTTGGACCGGTGATACACCGTGCTTTTTCGAAAATGTTACAGCAGATTTTTGGATATTTGATTGCCAGTCTGATCTCGGACGAATAGCAGAGTTATTTTCTGAGCATGCTTGCTCCTCAACATAATCTAAGCTGTTTTCAATATCAGCCCACCACCAATAGGGTGTACTATAACCAGCTTTAGCTAATTCGTACGAATGGTCTACATGCTCAAAAGCATTAGTATATGATTCATCATACAAACCTACTTTATTTAAACATTCTTTTGTGTAAAAACATACAGCCCCAACACAATGTTGGTTTAAAGCAATCTTAACTTTACCGTAGTCTATAATTTTACGCGGAACAGGTTTACCACCACTAATATTTGCTTTATTTGCTGGACCGTGGTATGCAAACATAAAGTGATGTATACCTGTTGCTTTATGCGCCTTAATATATTGTTCAAAAAGGTTACCTTTAAATATCATATCATCTTCAACGAGTATAATATAATCACAATTTTCTTCTAATAAGTGTCTAATGGCTTTATTTTTTGCGCGACCAACTCCTTCCATGCCCCGTGTTCCTATAACTGGTGCTCTTGCGTCAAAGATAGGCCCCTTGCTATCATTAACAACAACGATGCGGTCATACCACTCTGCTTTAATAGACTCTCTACACTTTTTAAAGAACTCTGGTCTATTGCACGTGATAATACCAATACCTACTCGACTCATAACGATCCCATAGGAAAATCACCGTCGGTTATTCCAAATCTCTCCCTAAGCTCCTTTTCTTTTTCTTCTTCCTTAACGATTACCTGCTGTTGTTTTACCAACTGTTCTAACTGGTCTACGTTATGTGTATTAAATATAGAGCTTTCATCGCCATACATTACACCTTTCGTTGTTATATATTCACCTATCAAGTCAATTCTCTCTTGACCTTTATCCGGAAGAGGAATTAAACATGGAGAGTCACCTTTTGGAAAGAAAATATCAGCTTCTGGGTGCTCTGTATACTGACGATATAAAGAATGAAAAATATTATCCACTTCTACAATAAACTTCTTATCTGTATCACGGAAGCCATCGTCTTGTATTGCTTGATTAGGGTCAAACCGGCATAAAAATATAATATCCAATGATCTCATAGACTCTCTCATTAGATTAATTTGTTCTGTAACAAATTGTTTGGTAAAGCCTTCTACTTTTTTATCATGAGCCCACATCGAGTAAGCAATAGCATCGAATGGGCACCGATCGAATGCAATAGTATCGTCTTTTTTTGTTGATTGAACCTGATCAATCATAAAATTAAGTATTGACTCTTGTGTATCTGTTGTGAGATCAGAAGAGTGAGGTAGACTTTTCTCTTCTAACATATCTCTATACGTTTTTTCGGGCGTTGTATACCCCTCCCATGTATAAAGAAAGCTTTTTAAAAGTGTGGTCTTGCCACTATTTCCTGTTCCTGAAAATGCAATTCTCATACTATATATATCGGATTATACCTTTAATGCCATATCCCAAATTAAAAGATGTAGACGTGCTGAGAAGTTTACATTCATGGATTTAGCATATTCAGCAACAGCTGGTGCATTTTCTATATGTTCCTGTCTACTTCCACAGCAAGGCATAAACCATATTCTGCTTTTAGGAACCCGAACAATCTTATCGTCAACATACTTACGCCATATTTCATTAATATCTTCGTCTGATGTAATAACAAATTTAAATCCAGAGCCTGTTTCCCTATGCCATTTTAATACCTCGGGCTTATACGACTTTTCCTCTGGATCACCGTTTGATGTGAGCTTTGGTGATGTAGTAAAGGAAGCAAAAAATTCATCGCACCACCTATCATCTGGTAAAATTGTAGCATTAGTCTCAAAATCTATTACAGGATGATGATTATACTTCTCAATAAACGCTGACATAAATTTAAGCAGCTGCTTTTGCTGTACTAGCGGCTCACCGCCAGTGATCTTGAAAATGGCTCCCTTACGTAACTTATCTATTAGTTTATGTTCTTCAAAATATTCGAATATTTCATTAAATGTCATTTTATTTTTTACTGACCAAGAAATATATGAGTCACAACCATGAGGTGAATCCTTCGAGGCAAACCCTTTACATGTTAAGTTACACATTGAAAGTCTAAAAAAGACTGAAGGAATACCGGCATATTCACCTTCACCTTCAAGCGTATAAAATGCCTTGTCGTCGGATACAAGGAGAGTTTCTTTATCACAATCTATCATTTTTTAAATTATATACTAAACTCCATGGGGTTTCAACTAAATAATAGTACATGAGTGTTAAATCTGCGCGTTTGCGTCGGGTGAGCTCTTCTGATACTGAGCTCACAGAATCCCTTGAACATAATTGGTTGTTTAATTTTAAAATTAAGAGGCCTTTTTACTTTAACCCTAAACACCGTGAGTTCTATAACTGTGTTAAGAGCCCTAAAACAAAAATGGGGTTTGTTGACGGCCCTGCAGGTAGTATGAAGACATACATTGCTGTATACGCTGGTTTAGAATTAATAAAAGAGGAGGCATTTCAGCGACTAGTTTATATTAGATCTGTAACAGAGTCTGCAGAGAGAAGCTTAGGTTCACTTCCGGGTGAGATTGATGATAAGTTTTCACCGTATTCAATACCTCTTGAAGAGAAAATAACCGAAATTGCCGGAAGTGGTACATACAGTATGCTTAAGCAAAAGGGTGTTGTTGAAGCTATACCTGTTAACTTTGTTAGAGGTTTAACGTTTAACAAAGCTTTAGTTATTGTTGACGAGGCACAAAATTTATCTCGTAAGGAACTTACAACTATTTTAACGAGGTTTGGAAGAGATACAAAATATATTGTAATTGGTGATTGTAATCAAGCTGATGTAAATAAATCCGGGTATAAGGAAATATTTAACATGTTTAATACCAAGCAATGTAAAGATAATGATATATATTCTTTCGAGTTTGGTAACTCTGAAATAGCTAGAAGTAAGATACTTCGATTTATTTGTTCAGTATTAGGAGCTTAATCGTTACCCCAAGTAGTCCCGGCAAAGGGATCACTAAAATTTCCGCGGTGGACATCTGGGCCTACTCGCGCACCCCCGGAATATTTTTCCGCGGCCGTTTGTTTGTTTTCTGGTGGAGCTGTTGTTGTTACCGGTTCTTCAGGTTGAACATCTCCTTCCGGTACAGTTGCTGGCTCACCAGTCTTAATTGTAGATCTATTATATGAAGCAAAATTATCATCATGCTCATATACAGTAACACTCTCTACCCAAACTCTACCTTCTGTAGCTTCATCAACAAAGGTGTCAGCAGTTTTAAAGCACCATTCTGCAAATCGTTCAATACCAACACCACCGATCATAATTCTAAGCTGTGCGACACCTTTCTCATTTAGCTGTAGAAGAAGCTCCATCTCCGGATCATCACCAGCAACTACTAATGTATGATCAAATTGATCTTTAAAAATTTGTTTAAGATCCTTAAGACCGCCGAAGTCAAATACCCAATTATTATTATCGAGTTCATTGGCTGCAAAAGTAATTTCGGCCTTTAACTGGTAACCGTGAATAAATTTACAATGTGAATCTGCTCTAGGCTGACGAAATGCTGTTGAACCGAGTTCAATTAGCTTTGATGATGTATGGCTCATACTATTATTTTATATGATACAGGAGGGAAATCAACTGAATGCTGAGTGTTTTAAAAGGTCTCCCTCGTCCCAATCTCGGTTAATTAATTATCTGGAAAGCAAAGTCAACTGTCTTAGCAGAATTTTTTGAGAAGTTCGTTCTGTAATGATCTGCAGCTCTATCATTGCCTTTTTAACCTGTGCAATTTCTTTAGAGCTTAGCCTTGTTGTTGCATCCTTTAACCCGGTTTTCTTTAAAACAGCATCCGGTTTCAAAAGTTTTAAATTTATTGAATCCGGAGTAAGGCCCTTCTTTTTATCCTTTACCACAAGCTGCATACGTGATATTAACTCAGTTAGAGTTATTGGCCGATTCTCAGCTGTTAATTCTGCCACAGCCACATCAACCGGGGATATTACCCCCGTAGACTTACCTCCCTGTTTATCTTCTCGGTCTCGGTCACGTTTTGCTTGCCCAGTAGGCCATACAATATCTGTAGGATCATCTTGACGGTATATGTCCCCAACCTTCAATCCTTCCTTAGTCCGGAATATCTCCGCCACAAACATACCCTCTTCACCTTTAGCTGCATCTTCCTCCGGCTCTTTCTCGTCCTCGAACTTTATCTGCAGACCCGGC
>TARA_R110002012_G_scaffold309572_1_pt1 | contig 23831 bp, 22 predicted proteins | sample TARA_R110002012 | Tara Oceans TARA_R110002012 (sample SAMEA4396515) | marine metagenome | biome: Westerlies Biome; feature: [DCM] deep chlorophyll maximum layer (ENVO:01000326); material: water (ENVO:00002006), including particulate matter (ENVO:01000060) such as... | depth 40 m | reverse complement strand
AATGTGTTAGAATCAAAGTTCACATCACCACTTACTGTTAATGTACTTGCCATATCCACAGCACCATCAATATCCACTACATCAAGATTGCTCACGCCATCTACGTCTAAATTAGTTAATATGCTTACATTTTTTGCAAATTCTACTACTTCACTACTATTAGTAGTAGTGAATTTTATATAAGAATTATCACCCTCTTTAATAGAAAGCGCAGTATCTACATTGTCAGGAATAGATATTTTATTCTTATCATCACCATTAGAATCTGTTAAATTTATATGAAAACCTTGAGTAGCTGATTCTTCTTCTAAGTTAGCTAATCGCAATATACTTGACGAAGGAAATGAAACTTCAGTTGATGATATTTGAAATGGACCAGTAGTACCTTCTCCGTCTGTAATGTTAGCTAAAGACCCATCTATTCCATTACTGTCATCATCTACTCTTAATATTGATTTATAACTATCTTTTATTTTTTTATCTACTAAACCTGCCATAATTAAATCTCGTTATACACGTAATCATTGTGTTCGTTAAATGTTAATGGAATTTTATTCCATTTTCTAAAATAATATACAATTCTATAATTATATATTCTGTCAAATAGTAATTTGTGTGATAATATCATTTTAAAAACGTAACGTCTGATACATTTGTTGCTCCACCTGTTACAGTAGAATACCATCTATATACTTTAACTGGTATTATTTGCCCAGAAGCAACATTTCTAAATTCTAAAATTGTTCCTGCTCCACTAGCTCCAACACCAACTCTTAATGAACCACCAGTACCTACATAAACTCCATGGTAAGGAGCGCCTGCTAAATCAGAGCTGTCGCTAGCTGATGTAAGTGGTAATCCATCATCAAATAAAAGAGTTTCTACAGCAGTTTTTATGCTAGCACTATTTTCTTCAGCAACTTCTAGTCTATTGTTAGCATCTACGCTAGCTGTTTCTGAGCCATCTGTTAGCTTAACATTACCTATAGTATTTGAACCTGCTGGTATGCTAGCAACTACATCTACCTGCATTTCGCTTCCAGATATAGCATTGTCAATAATTTCTACAGCCGTTTTTATAGCGTTAGAATTAGTTTCTACAACATTTAAGTTATTAGAACCATCTACGTTTGCTATTTCATTACCGTCTGATATTTTTACAGAGCCAATAATATTAGAACCAGCAGGAATTGCGCTAGCTATATCAACATTACCTATATTGTTATCACCAGCAGGCAAGCTAGCAACAACGTCAACTTGCATTTCACTACCTGATATGGCGTTATCTATAAGCTCTACGGCTGTTTTAATAGCATTTGAGTTAGCTTCTGTTACATTTAAATCTCCTGCTGTAGCTTGTACAACTTCTAATCCAGAAGTACCTGTTGTATCTACAGTAATACTTGAACTTCCATCATCTATTGATAGAGTTGTACCACCATCATCTACTGTTATAGAGCCACCACCATCGACAATCGTTGTTGATGCACTTGACAGAACATCTACTTGGAGGTGTCCATCACTATCAACTAATGGTACATAACTTGTACCACTACCAGCTTTATTGGTATTACCAAAAATTAAAACACTATCATTAGCTTTATCAAGACTGACATCAATCGCAACATCTGAGCCTTCTGTGGTCAGAGTTACGTTCTCAATGTCTACTTTGAGGGCATCTTCGGCAGTATTAAGAACCTTATTTATAGCTTCTTTTACTGTATATTTTTGTATAGACATCTACACTATCCTTTTTTTTTACGTCAATAAACTTACCGTGCGATAGATTTCACATGGTCTATTTGACTGTATAATTTATGCATGCTAGCACAAGCTAGCAAAGTTAAATCTTATTCTTCTTCAACATTCATTAAACGTTTTGCCATTTTTAAACCTTCTCCACGACCATATTGTCTTATACCTGATGATATAATTTTGTAAGATAACCAAAATTCTTTACTTTTAAGACCTTTTAAATCTTGAAATGGTTTTATAAATCTAATTTCTTCTTCTTCTGTCAACGATTCAGTAAATACATGGCTTGCTAATCTATAAGCTCTTAAATATGGAGGGTCGCTTTGCAATCTTTTATAAAAATCTTTACTTATATCAGAAAACTCTAAAGCTTCTCTTTGTTTATAGTAATCTTTTATATAAGTCAATTCTTCTGGACCATATCTTTGTGGTATTACAGTTGTTTCCCATTCTTGATACTCATTAAACAATCTTTGTTCTTCTTCTTTTGATTTAGCATCTTTAAATCTCATTAAAAAAACATCTACAGTAGCTCTATTATCTTCTCTTATACCATTTTTTAGTTTTTTAGCATCTTCTATTTTTCTGTTTTCATAATAATCATAATCATTAACAGGCTTTACAAATCTATTAACTATAGGAGCAACTCCTTTTGTATTGTTAATTTTATTTTGCACTTCTTCATCCATATAATCAATAATGCTAGGGTCTATATTTTTTCTTACACTAGAATATGTATTTTGTAAGGAACTCCACCACGGATTACCTTTTGCAACATATCTATTTACTGTGTATTGCATGCGTGCAGGGCTTATATCTATTGGAGCTATTTTAGTAAAATCTTTTATCCATAATTGTTCAGGTATTTTATCTCTATTTGTTTCATCTTTTTTACTTAAAACAGGTTGACCTTTATATATTTTGCTTCCATAAGCATCATTTTTTGTAGCTAAAGCAATCATAGCATGCATAGACGGTGCTAAACTTTGAAATTCTAAAGGTGTAAATGCTTTTAAAGTATTTTCTAAAAATTCTTTATTATCAAAATAAACAGGATTTCCTCTGTAAGAATTACTTAATTTTGCATAAACTGATGATACTATTTTTTGATAACTATCTTTAGGCAATCTTAAGTAAGTAGATTTTTTTTGACCATTACTATCTATATGTTTATAAGATATAGGAAGAGTAAAATTATTATACATATCATAAGGACTTATTTTTCTATAAATTTCTTGCCCTTCTTCTGAAGAAAAAAAGTTAGACTGTATTAACTCCTCTAAAGCTATTAACTGACTGGTTTTATAAGCCATTTTAATAGGGTCTTTTCTCCAAGCTTTAGCATATCCTCTAGTTGCCTGTACGCTTGTAGCAAAATACGGTAATAAGTTATCAAGAGTTCTACCTCGTGTACCTACTCTTGAAAAATCTAAATATGACCTAGATTTAAAAGTTGCATCTATAGATGACATTCCATTTTGTAATGCTCTTCTTCTTACGGCAAGCCTTGAAGTAACTTCTGACATTTCTCCAAAATATCCTAAACTGTACTTAAGAGCAATTCCTAAATCTTTTCCAAATGTTTTTATACCTTTATCAAAACGAACGTGCTTGTAAAACTCAAATCCTCCACTTCTTGAAAGTAGGGATGTTGCACCACCTTCATTTACCCAATCTAAATAACTACCTTTTTTACCTATAAAGTCAGGTAAAGATTTAGCAAAATCACTTCCAAATTGAACTACACCGTATGGTAAAAAATTATTATATAAATTACCTTGAGTTAAAAGTATATACTGCATATCTCTTACTATATTTGTAAGAGCAAATACAGGATTATATCCAGTAGCTGTAGCTTTTAAAATTTTTGTTCCACTATACCAACTTAAAGCATTATTATTTATAATATTTTGTTTTGGGTCAGCAGTTACCCATCCATCTGCAAAATCTTCTGCAATAGCTAAAGATTTTACATTAGCATTTTCATCTCTATATTTTATTTCTACAAATCCATCTTTTAAAAGTTTTTTCTTTCCTATTTCATAGCCAATAGAAAAATCTGTTTTATCTGTTTCTCTAATTAAATTTCTTAATGTTAAATTAGCTTGATTTCTATATCGTTTATTTATAGAAGATGTAACTACCATTTTAATTAAACCTTCTGTATCTGCAAATAAAGCGCCTTTATCACCCCCTTGTAATTCGTACCCATTATCATAAGTAATTCTTTTTTCCCCACCTATTTTATATTCAACTTTACCAGCTATTTTATCAATATATTGTTTTGGAGCATAGTCTCTAGCTTTTAAATCATTAGCTTCTGTTTTTGTTATTAAATTATTATCAAACAAATCATCAACTATTGTTTTCATTTCATTAAAATATATATCAGCGCCTTGCTGTATTTTTGAAAACGATTCATCTGACAAAGGTGTTATTGCTCGAAAATCATTATCTAAATTTTTAGAAGTTAAATACTTACCGTCTTGTGCATATTCATAATTTTTAATTCTTTTTAATTCTGCATCAATTTCTTTTAATCTTTCTGCATTAGGAGAACCTTTTTTTTCTTCAGTAAGCGTTATAACTTTTTCATCTTGATATATTTTTAAATCTCTTTCATTTCTAGCTAAAATATAATTATCTAAAGCTTCTCTTTCTGTAGGATTTAAATTTCTATAAACATCATTATCTATTTGATTTAATTTAATATTTGCTTCTTCTGTGTACCCGTTAATTAAATTTTTATCTCTTCTTGCTTGATAAGCTAATTTTGATAATTCAGGATTTTTAGAATTTTCTATTTTTTCTAAAAAAGAGTCTGTAACAAAAGATACATCAACAATAGCTTTACCTAATTTATTTTTAAAATCTTTAAAAGTTAATGAATTTTCACTTTTTCTAGTTGAATTTGCTTCAGCATTTTTAGATAAAGCTTCAGCTAAATCTTTTTGGCTTTTAGTTCTTGCTTTTCCTGTATCAACCCAATCTTTTGGTCTTGATGTTCCTAGCATTGTAGTCAATATTTTACTATCTAAAATTTCTGCTCCTACTCCATTGTAAACATTTTTTACGTAGCTAGCAAATTTTTTAGCATCTGGTTTAAATAAACCAAAACCACCTTGTAAATTACTAACAAAAGCATCCTGCCCTATTATATCTAAATTTTTAACAATTAAATTAATAGAATTTTGCCTACTTTTATTTAATGAATTTATTTGCAAAGGAGTTGCTTCTAATCCTCCTTCTTTTATTTTTCTTAAAGATTGCTCTGTATTTGCTAAAGATTCTGATAATTTACTAACTTCTTTTTGTGCGCTTTCAATTTGTCTTTCTTTTAAAGTTTTTGATTTAGCATCTATATTTTTTGAAAATGGAACTAAATCTTTTGCTTTTTTACCAGTAACATTTTCTATAACAGTAGGTATAACTTCTGGATTTTCTTGAAAATGCTTTACCATTGCCTGTGTATTTCTATCGTATTGCGCTATTTGCTCTGGTGTTTTATCAATTAATTTTAAAGCATTAGAAGATATTGTTTGTGCTTTCTTTTTTACTTGACCTAAAGCTCCTTTAGATATTACATCTAAAGTAAGATAAGCTTTTGGATTTAAATACATTGCACTCATTATATATGGAACAGGACTTTCTGCAAAATTCTTTTTAGCTTGTGCAACTTTTTCTGGTCCAACGCTTTCATAATAAGCATAAGGTAAAGGAACTGTAGCTAAAATAGCATCATTTATCATAGTCGCATTTTGACCAGTTCTCCAACCCATAGTTAAATCATCCCATAATTGCTCTCCACCTCTTCCAGACATTGCAAACTCACCTAATCTTTGTGCAAAATCACCTAATCCAACAAAAGTTTCTTGTAAGCTAGGTAAAAAAGTATCCATAGCTTTTTTAAAACTACCTTCTGGTGCATTTGAACCTACAACTTGCCTGTATGCTTGCGCCCACGGTACTCCTTGCTTTCTTAAATCAGATATTGTAGGAGGAGCTTGACTTAAAGAAAGCGATGATTTTTTTGCTGTAATATCATTTAAACCTTTTTCTATAAGAGTAGGGTTATTAGGATTTATTTCATATAATGGTTTTTCATCATTTGGATGAATAATTTTTTTTCTAGTTTTATGCTCTTTAAGTAAATCGTAAAATTCTTTATTTTTAGCTATATAAACAGTATCTTGATTTTCAAATTGTGATATAAAATTATTAACAACACCAGTAGATTCACCTACAGAAAAAGTATCAATTTCTTTTTGAAACCCTTTGTAGTCTGTAATAACTCTATCATTGTAATCAGTAACAACATTAACATCTCTTGTATCTTGAAGGCTTCCTAGTTCTCTTATCCTTGTTATGTCAAATAAATTATTATTTTCTAAATCAGTTTCAAGAATATTTCCACCATCTTTTAATCTTAAAGTTTCATCTATAACTGCTTGACTAACATCATTTTGTTTTCTTGTTATTGTTTTGGAAATATCTTCAGATTGCCAAAAAGGAGACAATGCTTTTACATATCTATCTTTTATTTGATTTTGTTCTTTAGTAATTAATTGATTAGGAAGCAATCCCATACTGTATATGCTAGCAAACTTTTCTATATCTCCTTCAGATGTATTATATATATTTTTAATTACATCCATGCTTGCTTTATCGCCATTTTCTTTATTTGGGAATATAGCAGTATATAATTCTCTATTATCAGGATTATCTTTAGAAGGTAACTTTGGTCCTTTTACAGCACCATATTTTTGTCCTAGCTCATCAGTATAAAGAACAGCGCCTTTATTGTTTGTTCTAGAAGTAAGACCTTCTTCTCCATTATATTCTAATTTGCCTATTGCATCACTTATAGACGCAAAATTAGGAGAAGATATTTCTTTTGATGAAAATAATTTAGACCAATTTAAATTTTTCTTATTTACTTTTTCAGCAGGGTCAACAAAAGAATTTCTTGTTGAAAATAATTTACTCCAATTTAAATCACTCATTTTAAAATTTACTTCTAGGAGATAGAGAAGATTGAACTAAAGTACTTTCTGCTTCTGTTGATTGCAAACCAAATGCTTTACCAATTAAAAGTTCAGCTAATTTTTGATTATCTTTTTGTGATTCATCTCTTATTTCAATATTGTAACTTGTTCTTAATGCACTAGACTCAGGACTACTTAAATATTTATAAATTAAATCTTGAGAACCTTTTACAGGTATTTGGTAATTTTCTTGTTCTTCTTTTGTATTTGGCATATTTAAGAATTTTTTAATTTCATCTAAAGTTATACCAGCATTTTCAAAAGTTTTGTTTTCAATCATACTGTAAATATCTGCTTCAGTAAAAAAAGATTCTCCTTGACTAAAATCAGGTTCTTTTTGATTTGCACGAATATAATTAATATCTTCCGAATTATAAACTACTGACGTTCGTCTTGATTTTGCATTAATTGCATAGTTATAAGTAGGAGAGCTACCATCTATAACAGAATTTTCAGCATTTGTAATAGTTTGTTTTTCTTCTTCAGATGTTAATAGTTTTTTTGTTTTTTCTTCTTCAGCTTCTCTTTCTTTTTTAAATCTTTCTTCTAATCCTTTTAAACTACTAGTTCTTCTTTCTTCTTCTTCCTTGACAAATTGCTGTACAGATTTATCTGTAATACCAAATTTTTTCATCTGACTTTCAGCTTCAGCATATTGCTCTAATGTATCACGAGCTTTAAATTCTTTTAATATTTCAGAAGGTTTAATTTCTGCAATTTCATTTCTACGTGCTTTTTCATCTTTAACAATATTTTTTATAGCATCATATCTTTGCTGTTCTGACTCATTTAAAGATGAGCTAACTTGACCTGAAGTTTTTTTAATATATTCTGATAATAACTGAGAAGTTGTTGACATTATGAATACCTCGCACTTTGAGCATCTAGTCCTACTATTTGAGCTAATAAACCTTGTCTAGTACTTTCTGCCGAACCAGTAATACTAGCAAATTCTTTTTCTAATCTTAAATCTTCATTCTTTAAAGATAAATCTAATTTTGCACTAGAATTTTCTCTTTCTTTATTTAAAAGTTCCATTTCAGTTCCAGCTCCTGCTAAATTTCCTGTTCTTAATGAAAATTCAGATTTTCTTCCTATATCTTCTGACACATTTAAAAAATTTAAAAAATCATCTTCTTTTTTAATATCAGAACCTTCTAAAGCCATTTCTAATTCAATTCCTTCTGCTTGACCTACATCATTTATAGCAGAGCGTAAAAGTTGCTGTTGACTATCTATACCACTTTTTACTCTTTTATTTATATCACGTCCTTTAAAAAATCCGTAAACACTAGAACCTACGTCAAAAGCTAGCTTACCAGCCGTTAAAAATGCTAATGCTGGATTATATTCTTTTAATCCTGTTTCTGGATTTATAGTACCAGAACCATATTCTTTTACTACTTCTTCAGCATCTAATCCATATTTATCTAATATACTAGCTTCATCTTTATTAACATGAGCTAGCTCTCCATCAACGTATCGTAGCTCTGTATCACCATATCTGCCTTTTGTTTTTAAATGATTATATAAATCTGTCATCTTCTTAACCTTCCAAATATTCCACGTTTTTCTTGTCTTTTACCTAATATGCTATCAACATTAATACCCATTGAACGATAGTTTTGTAATGCCATATCGGTTTGCTGTGTAAATTCTTGAAATGGAGTTGAATCCATTAACTCTTCTCTTTCTCCTCCTATTAAAACTCTACCTAGTTGTTCTTCTGTACTTTTTATTGTTTCTAAATAAGATTCTATAGTACCACCAAACTTATCGCTAATATCTGTGCTAACATCTTTAAATGAATTAGTATTTAAATCAAAAAATGTATCTTCACCTATAGATTTAGCTTTTTCTCCTCTTAATACAGCTTCTCCAGCTTGCTCTTGATTAGTTAAAAAAGACATTAAACTACCTTCAAACCCACCTCTTTTTGCAGTTTTAAACTGTTCATTAGTTTTAGCTATGTCAATACCTGCTCCTAATGTAGAGCTTATTGCTCCAGTTATTCCTGCAATTTCTCTTTTTTCTATATCTGCTTCTATCATAGCTCTTCTAGTAAACATATTAGCCATACGACTTGCACCGTATGCTTGACCTCTAAGTTTTCCTAATTTTCTTGCTCTTGTCGACATATTATGTACCCATTGGTGTTAATGTTGTTTGATATAATTGATTACCAACACGGATAAATTGTATCACGTTTGCTCCAACTTTTCTAAAAACAGGAACACCATCTTGCAATTCAGACAAGGTTGGTTCCCCTAAACTTACAAATTGTCGTTCTTGACGTTGTGATATTGATAGTCGTTCTTCTCTATTCTTAGGCATTATCGTGGACTTTTTTCCCTGTAAATTATGGAAATATCACTTAAAATAAAATTACTATCTGTACTACCTGTAAGTTTTACTTGAAATGAGTTTATGTTACGTGCTTCAGAGGACGTGTTGGGTTTTAATTCTACTGTGCTAAAATCTGATTGATTACTTAATTTTGGATATACTATAATATTATCCCAAATAGTAGTGTCATTTTCTGTTTGTGCAATTGGACCTTCGTAAAGTATTAAAAAAGTAGTAGTACCAGACGCTGTAAAAGTAAAACTGAATTTAGTATCTGATGTCATGGCACTTTGAGAACCTAAAATACCAGAACCTATTGAACCAGATGTTCCTACTTGAACTAATCCTTGGTCAGAAGTACCTTTAACAAAGTTACCACTAACATTATAAATAACACCAGATTCTGTTGTCATTGTATATATAGCTTTACCAGTAGATGAAGCCCCAGATGCAATTACTAATTGATTAGAACCGTTTACACTAAGAGTAGCTGTACCATCTGCATTCCAACCTGTAGTATTGCTGTCAAAATTTCCATTATCTACAAGATTTGATGTTAAAACAACTTTATCTAAGCTACTGCCACCATTTACATCAAAGAAAACATCAGGTGTATTTCCACTAGCGCATTTATATGATAAAGATACTTTACGTACATGTTTTTTTTTAGCAGGGTTTCCAAAGTCAAAATCTTTTGTATTTAAAGTTATTGTTTGATTTTGTGAAGTATTATCCCATTTTTTTATTAGCGCTGACGTTGTATTGCCAGCACCTTTATCTAAAACTATTAATTCTTGGTTTTTATCTACTGCAAAGTTTGTAGACACATGACTAGTCCCTGAATCTCCTTTTGTCCAGCTTCTAGTTGGTATATGATACAAGTACATATCATCAGTAGTGCTTGTTGAGTCCATAACAATAATAACTCTGTTTTTTGGAGAATAACCTACTGTAGTTGTACTGTTTACAAATGCTTGCCATGTAGAGTCTTTAATAAGCTTGCCATTACGTTCTTCTAAAAGATTTATAACATTTCTACCATCGTATAAAAAACATCCATTTTCATTTACCCATGCTATACCATAATCAGTTTTAGTGACAGCATACGGACCAGCGCATCCTTTGCCTATGAATGTATCTTCTAAAAACTCAAACTCTTTTGAAATGTTTATAAGATGCATTTTTTTATTTTTAAACTGCAATATTCTATCTGCATACGGTTCTAATGCAGTAATATCATCTCCATCATTTACTGTAACATCTACAAAATCAGTTGTAGAAAATTGTGAAAATTTATTAACTCTGGACTTAAGCATTCTATCGCTATACAATCTTGTTGTATTTCCATCGCTGTATTTTACATTTCCTAAATAAACTCTTCTATTAGATATGCAAGATGTTTTATATCTTATACTTGTAGCTAAATCATTGGGAGACACTCCGTTTAATATTTCATAAGTTACATGAGCAACATCGCTTGGATTTGTAAATGGTCCTATATCAATTAATGAATCAAAAGTTGTAGAACTTATTGTTGTATCATCAACAAGACTTTCAAAATCTTGTGAATAATATGTGCTTGTACCTATTTTATATCCTTTTTCAAAATCTATATCTACTAATAATTGATGCGAATTAGAATAAATAGTATCTGGTTGTTTCCAATATATTCGTATACCTTTATATTGATTTGCTATATCAGTTGATACTGTGCCATGATTTCCTTTATGTAATAACCATATTTTAAATGATAACTCACAATTTGAATCTGTTGTAAAACTTGTATTACTATATGTTTTTAGTTTAGTTTCAGAACCATCTCGTAAAACATAACTATAGTATAATTCAAAATTTGTACTTGTTATATCCCATGTTCCTGTTCCTGTTCCATCAACTCTTATAATAGCATGTTGCGTTCCACCTGAAGCTACAGAAGGGTCTGCCTCATATTTAGCACTAGCGCTTTGAGAAGGTGCAGATAAACTATTAGAATAATCTATCCAGTCAGTAATACTTCTTGTTCCGTTAGTTCCTTCGGTGTAAGGATGATAGCTAGCTTTTACATACTCTCTAATAGTAGGAACATTATCGTTTGTAAACACAGTATCAGTAGCATACAATCTTCCATCTACATTATGAAATATTATCTTAGCATTTGTACCTCCTGTACCTAAATCCATAACCCCTGTAAATGCTTGTGTATTATCTGATTGGTCTATTATTTGCATGCCTTCATTTATAGTTGGGCTAGCAATAACTACAACAGGAAATGGTTCTAAGTTACCAGATTCATCAAAATCGGTAGAATATGTATGTAGGTTGTATCCTGATATTGTATCAAAATTTGATATTACGCTAGCACTTATAAACGAAGAAAATGTACCCATAGTTCTAACTTGACCTCGCTCATCAACCATTAAATTGTTAATGTCAGCTATTTCATCAGGGTCAATATCTCTAGCTAAAGAGTTATTGTTTAAACCACCATCAAATTTATCTATTTTAAGGACTTTTTTGGGCATTAATTTTCAATCAATACTTGTAAAGATTCTTTATATTTTGTATCAAATCTTACATACTGGTCTTGATACCAGCTATACTCTCTTACATATCTATCAACTTGCTGTGAATAATTCTGTATATCTGTTGAGTACTCATTAATTTTTTGCTGTACTTTAGCTGAGTAGTTTTGAGTGCTAGCTCTAAAGTTTTCTACTTCTAATTGATAATCTTGTATAGAAGCTTCTAATGTTCTTACAGCGTTTTGAATTGAAACATTAGTTGCTTCTCTCATTTTAGCCATACTAGCTCCAGTAGATTCACGCATCTTAGCAATACTAGCATTTGTTGATGCTTGCATTTTAGATATGCTAGCACCAGTAGATTCTCTCATTTTAGTTACTAAAGCGTTTGTTTTACTAGATATGCTAGCTTGTTCTATATCTCCATCTATTCTCGCATTAGTAGCGCTAGCTTCTGTAGTAAGTCTTGCATTAAGAAAAGCTTCTTCATGTGCGTTTTTAGCATTTTCTAAACTAGCACGCATAGCATTTTGTGCATCTGATACTTCTGCATTAAATGCAGTTATATAAGTTTTAATTTTTTCCATTTGCAACTGTGCTAGCTCTGCATCTTCTTCGTTTTCAATAAACTCTGCTGTAATATCCCACCACTTGTCATAATCAATTTGGTCAGCATCAGTATTTACAGTTCCGTCTGTCATTGATAAAAGACCTTTGCCAATGGTTGCTCCCTCTACAGTAGGAGCAGTATAACTTGCGCTTGAACTTTCTGAAGATGTGGTAGCACCTGCACTTGAAGTAGTAGCTTGTGTTATAGCTTCACCACCATAGGCATCTTGAGCATCTGTTATTGCATCTACAGCACTTGCTATTGCATCTTGAGCAGAGTTTACATCATTAGTTAAAGATGCATTAGAATAAGATATAGATGGTGCGCTAGGAGCAGTTGGTGCAGTAATACCACTAAAACTTACACTAGGTGTAGATGGCAAAAAGGTTCTTACTCTTGCCATTAAATATTGAACTGCTTTTGCAGTAGCACCTAATACAATAACATCTTCTATTGAATCTGGTAGATTATCGCTAGTAAATGTAAATGTTTGATTTGAGTTAGAAGCTGTAGCATTTTTGCTTAATTCAAATGTTGTACTGTTAGTAATTGATTGAACTACGCTTCCAGTTTGCACTCCAGTACCACTTACTGAAAATCCTACCTCAATACTTGAAGTGCTGTCCATTGTTACAGTTGCATCTCCATCTGTAGTGTCACATGTAGCGTCACTAACTGTTGTTTGACTTACATCGCTTTGTGTTGCTGTTACAGTAGGAAAATTTACTGTTTCTAATTTTACTGCATTAGGACTAGATGAAGGTTCTGGAAAAACATGTACTTTACTATTTTTTACGGTAAATACAGGAGAGTCAATAGTTCCTGCAAACATACTGTTAGTATCTTTTGCTTTTCTAAAATATGCAGGACTTACCTCTCTACACTCTACATACTCTGTATCTGTACCATGTTCTCTAACTACACTTAATAATTTATGATTTGATATATCTATACCATTATAAATAAAATCAGAACTTTCTACAGAAAAAAATCCAAGCTTTCCAATAGGCATAGCTCTTATAACTTCTGCTGAAGTGTCTGTTAAAGCATCACCAAGAAAAGTGTCATCTCCAACAGCACCTACATAATCTTCTATTCTAGCTTTAAAAGTACTCATTAGTATATAAAGTCCTGTAATGGTTGTGGAATAATATCAGGTTTACCTTCTCTACTATTCCTTGTTTCAATAAATTCTTTTTCAATTTTTTCTGCAACTCCATAATGACCACTACCAACTTGAAGTTGACCATCTAACAATAAAAAGTGTGCTAAAGTATAATGTATACAGGCAGGTATGAGCTGGTCTTTTAAATCAACACTATCTGTTATAGCATTTTTAGGTAATGGATTAGCATAATAATGAACTTTTAATGTATCTCCTACATCAGGAGTTTTTGTTAAATTTATTTTAATACCTGTTAATGACCAAGTTCCACCACTTGCATAAGCAACTTGATAACTTGCTCCTTTTATAGGTATTGAAAATGAGTTTGCATCAATAACATCAATTTTATGCATTACATCATTAACTTCACTACGCTCTCCTGTATCTGGTAAAAATCCAACTACACTAGATATTTTTATTTTATTACCAGACTCTAATCCGTGAGAGTTACTTGTTACTATTACTGGATTTGACCTAGTCATAGCTGTAATAGAACCAGTAGTTGCTTCTGTTTCTTTTACAAAATAACCAATATTTGTAATTAAATCTTCATCTGTTCCTTCTGCATATCTTCTTTCACTAACAAAAGGTACATTTTTACTATCATTACTACCTGTCATAGTAACTTTATAAATACGCATGCTAGCATCTTCATTTGAAAGTTCGTATGAATTAGTAGCTGATGTAGTAAAAGTTTGACTACTTACTTTTCTTAAAACTCTTGAACCAACTTCTTGAACTTTAGCATCAAAGAACTGTGCTAATAAAGGCTCTGTTACAGGAAAACCTAGTGCAGACTTTGTTAATCCTGCTTCAACCATTTCGTATGCTTCTTGATATCTCATTATGCTTTTCTTCTCCTCATACCTTTAACGTGTTTTTGAGATTTAGGTGGATTTTTTGTACTTCCACCTTTACCAGCCCAAAAAACTTTATTAGCCCACCATGCAGGAGATTCTTTACCTCTTGCAATATTTTTAGCATGTCTTGCTTTAAAACTTTTTCTTGCTTCAGGACTATAATTATGACCCATTCCTTGCGCACCAAAACGTATTATTTTTACATTTCCTGACTTTGTTTTTACAGCTACTATAGCTTTTTTAGTAGGATGATTTGGTGTTCTTTTAGGTTTATTTAAACCTGTAAGTCTATACTTTTTTAATTTTTTCTTTTCTGAATCAGTCATAATACACTTTCTTGTTTATTGGGGGCAGATAAACTGCCCCCATAAACTTTTTTAGACAAGCTTCATGATTGCATGAGTTTGTTCCTGACGAATTTCAGGACCAGTCTCAACTAACCATTCATCTGTTTGACCGTCACTACCATCTTGTACAATGTCTCTGCGAAGCTGGAAATCAGATTCAGCAAGAGTACGTACATCGAAGTTGTTAAAGTCAACAGCTAGAGCATAATCTTCGTAAGCACCTTTCATCATAGGATGAGGTATGAAGTTAAGTCTACCAACAGGTCCCATATATTCTAGGACTCTTACGCCAGCAACTATTTCTTCGCCCATCATCGTATTGATTGAGCTAGCATTACCTGCTCTGACCATAGCAGTAAGTTTTAACATCCATTTGTTAGATGCAAAAACTGTTTTTTCCATTGAACCGTCCATTGTATCTTGGAAAATGTGTTCTATTACGCTGTCAAATTGATTAAGCGTACCAGAAGAGTTGTTTAACTGCAACGCTGAATCAATATCAGCATTGTTAGTTTGAACAACACCAGCACTACCACCTACACCAAATCCTGCAAATGTTCTTTTTGGATTAGCAGAACTTGAATCAAGACTGATAGCTCCATTAAAAAGCATTGAATGCTCTACATTTACTTTGATTTGTGCAAGCTTACGAGCTTGTAGTCTTGCTAGTTCTGGACCACCATACTGCTCAGATACCCTTGCAGTACGAGTGATTGTGTAAGGCTCACGGAAGATTTGAGTACAGTTCTTAAGTCTACGTACTTTTTTACGAGTCTCAGAACCTACTGAAGCACCTTCAGCGTAAGCACCTAAACCACCAGCTACCATGAAATAATCAGCATCAGCAAAGTTAACTTGACCAAATCCCATAGGATTATTTCCGTAGTAAGTTGTTGCAGTACCATTATCATAAAACTGACCAGCAGTTGCAACGTAGGTTAGGGTTAATACACCAGAAGCATTAGCAGTAATCAAGTCAGTATCATTTGCATTAGCTTCTACATTATATGCGTCTAAGCTAGCATGTGCATGCGCACCAATGAACTGAACATGTTTATCTGTTGGGCTTGCGATATTAACATCTTTACCTATTGCTACACAAATTAAGTGAGTAACAGCAGTATCTACAGCACTACCAGAAACTGATGCGCTATAAATGCCACCAACTTCAAATGCTTCTACTTGCGATTGCCTTCTTAATTTAACAACATTATGATGTTGATTTAAACCATCTGTTGCAGTATCAGCAAGGTCAGATGCTGTAGTGTCAACTTTGACACTTCTTTTCATAAAGTACTCATCTTCCATCCATTCAAAAATCGGTACAGGAGTTCCAACTGTCCCTGCACGACCAGATATAGATAGCAAAGGTGTTACAGACTCATTATAATAATAAATCTTTGGACCTAATTCGAGTACTTGCCTTTGTGTGCCGTCTGTGAACTGAGTTGCAGTTCCAGCACCGTATGTATTTGGCATGTTACATACTCCTTTATTTTAGGGTTATTTGCTAAATTGCATTAGCCCCTTCATAAAGTCATCTAATTCTTTTTCTTGAGGTTTTTTAGCAGGAGTAGGCTTGCCTTCAACTGAAGCGCCACTTTGCACCTTTTCCATTTCCAAAACCTTTTTTGAATTATTTGTCTTAACATCTGAAGAGGATTCTGCGTTATTATTTTCTTTTTCATTTAGAACCTTCCAGACTTTTACCATATTCGAAGTTGTAACATTTTCAGGGCTTTGCATGAATCCATAAAAAGATTTTATTTCATCTTCGCTCATACCTAAAGACTTAAGTTCATTGATTTCAGCTTCTTGCGCTTTTACAGCACTTTCTTTTTGACGTACAGTTTCAAATTGTTGCATAGCTTTTTGAGCGCCTTGTTCAATTAACCACTCATCATATTCTTTTCTCCAAAGATTAGAAGAGGAACCTTGTAAAGATTCTTCCATTACATCATATTCTTCAGGTTTTTCAGGTGGTCCATTTACTTCTTGCTTTTCAGCTTCATTTTGCAACATATTAACAATCTTAGGATTGTTTTTTAACCATTCGTCAAGTTTGTCAAGCTTTTCATATTTTGAAGATTTATTACGAAGTTCTCCTTCAGCTTTATCTTTTGCGCTTTGCACATTTTTATATGCATCAGCTAGCTTCTCTCGACCTTCTTGACTATCTTCAAATTTATTATCAATTAACCATTTTTTAACTTCTTCAACAGCTTCTTCTTGCTCAGTTATTTCTTCTTCAGAAAGCTGTGCAGTTTCTTCAGTCGTTGGTTCTTCTATCACTTCAGTTTCTTCTGAGCCTGTTATGCCTTCATTAAATTTACTTAATGCGCTCATCAGGTTATCATCTTTAACTATCTGCGTTTCATTTGTCGTGTTTTCAGACATTCGATGCTCCGTTTCCTATTTTTGGTTATCCTATACCCATCTGTTCATCAGAAGGTGCAGGAGCCTGAGGTTGTGAGTTAACCGTATTCGTCAATCCAGCTAAATCAATAGCTGTATCTTGTGTCATTTGTTTTTGTTTCCTCTCTTCATTCTTAGCCGTTGCCCTCAAGTTACTTACTGCCTGCTGTACTGGTTTTGTTGCTTCAGAGATTTCTGCTCTCATTTTTGTATGGAACAGTTCTCGCTCTCTAGTTTGCAAGTCGCCACTCATAGCTTGCAGTTGTTTTTGAAGTTGTTGATTTTGCGCTCTAAGTTGTCCAATCTCACTCATACGAGCCATAAGCGCACTTTTATCTACATCTCCTTGTAATCCCATAATAACTTGTGCTTTGTCATATATACCAGCTTGCAATAATTGAATATCTTTTGCAAGGTCTGCTGTAGGACTCTTTGAACGAGTACTACCTATAACTACACGAATATCAACTTCAGCAGTTGTAACATCATACATACGCTCAATAGCAAGTGTATAATCGTTTATTACAGGAACATTAATTTTCATTTCTTTTTCTATTCCTAGAGGATTCATTACCCTAAGAACTCTTTCCTTGTCGTATACATAAGGAATATACTTTGATATAATTTTACCAACATTAGTAAGCATATCATATACAGGCAAAATCTTCCAGTTTTGTTTCCTTGAAGAAGCTTCATCTAAAATTCTTGCTTCTCCAAATGTACCAACAGCTCCTGAAGGATTTCCTTGTTGAAATTTGTAAGCACCAAAAACAGTCTCTATATCTGTTTCATATCGTTGTTTTTCTACGTATAACTGACTACTAATAGCAGGAGGAGATAATTCCTTTATCTTTCCTTCTCTTAAAGCAGATGGATTAGCACGTATAATAGCATTTGGTACAAACCATTTTTCTAATTCTTCTGGGTCAATAGCACCGTCTTCATAGATTAATTTAAAACTTGCTGTACTTGTTGCATGCGAAATAAGTAAGGCTTCTGTCCTGTTTAACATTCTTTGTGGAGTTTTTGCATGCCTTACATCTCCAGCAGGATAAGGATTTCCATTATGCTCATTACACGCAGGAACAATAGGATAATCTTCTATTGGAAGAACAATATCATAAATCATTATATCGCCAACAACAAATGTTTCACGTACTCTTGTTATATATATTTTTTCTTCTTCTACTTGATTTTCTTTTACGTATGCTTTATATCTGTCTGATTGTTTAAACTCATCATATTCTTCTTTAGTAAATGTTTTTTGTTTACCTGTAAGATTGTCAGTTAATAAAACTTGTTCTTCATTTACTTTAGACCATCGTATATATCTTCTGACTTTTGGCTGTCCATCATCTGTTACATCTGATTTTCTTATAATGTCATCACGATTGTATTTAGATGTAGCATAAGAATCGTCTCTATAATCTTCATTAGCTTCTTCTATTTCATCAGCGTAATCAGGAAACATAACCTTCATTGCAGACTTTGTGCTTGTATCAGATAATATTATTGAGCTAGCATCTCTAAAAAATGGGTCAGTACAATTAGGGTCAACATAAATATTTTCTGGAGCAACTCTTTTGACTTTTATTCCACCTCTACCTTGCTCTGCTTGCCAATCAGGATATACGTACATATACCCTATTCCTTTTACTGTAAAATCTTTTACTATACTCCTAAAATGTCTATCACCGTCAGAATCATACCATATTTTATCTAAAAGTTTGTTGTATACAAAAGCAACTTCTGAATCTGTTTTACCAGTAGGACGTACATCCCATTCTGGACTGGAACCTGCAACATTAGAAAGCACTTGCTCCACAGCAGGTCTAATTTTATTATTAGCTTCAGGAGGTTGCCCAACAGATACTAAATAATCTTTTTGAGATTGTGTTAATTGTAAACCTAAATAAAATTCTTCATCTTCTGCCATTTGAAACTTGTGTTCTTCGGCTGATGATTGATAATAAATATACTCTTCATTTACGTCGGATGGTTTTAAATCATCAAGACGTATGTTTTTTAGACTTATCATGTTACTATATATTACCTATAAAAATCTATACTATGCAAATATAGTTTTGCCAGTTTCCCAATCAACACCACGAAAGTTTGAAACACGCTTATATTCTATTCCATCTTCATCGTATCCATGACGAGGAGCATATATATCATCTATTGCCCATCGTAATGCATCTAGTGTATCTTTTTTAAAACTGCCATGCTCTTTAAAATTTAAAAGCTCCTGCTCAAGCTCCCAATGGTTATCCATCAAGAACATTGCACCACTTGCAAAATATGGTTGAAGTTGTTTAATCCTATAATATTTACTTTTAATAGCTTTTTTAGGATTAATATTATAAAACTTACCTTTCTTTTTAGATTCACGCATCATATAGTCAGATAACATAACATGACCTGTTTCTTCAATATTAATAAGTTTTGGTTTATAAAATTCTATCATTTCAAATAACTTATCTGCTAGATTCATTGGTGTCATTTGTCCTCTGTGATAGTCAATAACATATATATTATTATCCATATCAACAGCAATTACCATAATAACAGAAAAGTCAGCTTTTACATTCTCACTTGAAGCAGGGTCAACACCCATAAATACATTTACAGGTATATCCCATACCTCATCTTCATTCTCTACAGAAACAATAGAAAAATCATTGTCATTCTTAAAATGACCAGTCCAATAGTTTATATCTTCTTTTTTAAATACACGGAAGCTGTCATCCATTGGTATATTTTGATATTCTTGATAAAAATAAGCTACATCTCCCTCAGATACTAACCTGTCTCTTTCTTCAATTAACCATTTATATGGTCGATAATCTTCCCATAGCACTTTAGGTTTACCATTTTTATCTAAAATTTCTTTACCACTAGCACTAAAAAAGCCTGCATCGTTCTCTTGCATGATAGCTTGAAAGAACATGCTATCCCATCCTTTAATCTTTTTCTTGCCTTTTCTGTCGTATGCACGTGGTCCAGCTATACGATTAAGATACGAATCCTCATCTACAATAGTTCCAATAAATATTAACTTAGAATCTTGTGAACCTGCTACTACTGCACCATTTAACCAAGACCTAAACTGGTCTCTAAGTGTTTGTGTTGCTGTATTCCTCTCTCCTTCACCGTCATCAATAATAGTTAGAGTAGGTCTATATGCTCCGTACTTTAAACCACGAACTTTTTGACCTGTACCTCTTACTAATACTTTACAGTAACTATTTGGAGAACCATCTTCATCAAATCCTGATATAAATTCTTTTTCTTCTTTTCCCCATACTCTGCCTCTTCTGTCTCCAAAAAAATATTGCAACTTTTCATTGAACTCTACTTCATTACCAATAGTTTCTAAATAAAACTTAGATTGTTTTTCTGATTCAGATATTAAAAGTACAAACTTTTCTTCTCCAAATAAAATCCTGTGCAATGGGTATATAAGATTAATAAGGGTAGACTTTGCATGACCACGAGGAGCAACAACTGCTAACTTATCTCCAGCATTTAACTTTAATAATTTAGATACAATATCTTTATGGAACTGTGGAGATTTACTACGCACATGGTGATGCATAGGAAGTTCAGGGTCTCCTAGTATAAATTTAGCAAAAAAGAATATATCAAGATACATTCTCTTCATTAATGCTTGCCGTTCTTCAACCGTGTATTCTAGTTGCATCTTTCTTAAGTCTTTTAATTCGTAAAATCTCAGCGCTGAGATAGACACAAGCATCAAGTAGTTCCTCTAATGCTTCTTGTGTATATTCTCTTTGGTCATTTACAGGAACATCTTGCTTGTATTTCTTTTGACCTATATCAAGTCTGTTTGAAATTAGCTCTTTAATTTCTTGATTGACACCTTTTTTTTCTTTTTTTTCCATTTCTTTACTTTCCCTAATGTAGTTTTTAGACGAGAACTACCATCTGTGAACTTTGCTTGCCCTGTAGAATACAGTTTACGCATCTCCAACTCCTGTTATATATTTTTCATAATAATCTAAACGTGATTGCAAATCGTCATTATCTTCTAATATACTTAAAATAAACTCATTAAGTTTAGGTTCTACTAATAAATCTTTACCGTCTAAGTTTATTATACCAGCTTTTGAATCATCAATCTCAACTGATATCATCAATTTGGGTATCTTGCGCTTCAAGTACACCATCAATTCCTTTGTTCTTAACAATATGCATTAGCTTACCGATATCTTTATCAGAAAGCTCTTTACGTGCTTCTGCTAATAGCTTTTTATCACCATCTGAAATCATGATAATGTTCTGAGTCTTTTCTTCTTTTTCTCTTTTAGCATGACCCAATAAATCAGATACACGATTTAAGGCATTAAGTTTAGCTACACCAGAGCCAGAATCTACAAGGTCTTTGTATTGTCTAGCAACCCAATCATCATCCATACCATGTTCTAATAAGGTTTCTCTTATATTCATGTTAATCCTATCAACGATATGTTTTTTGCGTAAAATTCTAAGACCTCTTTTAAGTGATTGCTTTGGGTTGTTGTCGCTGAAAGCGTATGTATATGCATCAACGATGGATTCTGTATTGAACTTACCGTTCTTGTCCAATTTTCCATTTTTGGAAATGTAGTCTGCGAACTGTTTTTGAAGTGTTGTAGCTGGTACATCTCTGACATATTGCTTGTTGAGGTCATCTTCTCCTCCCCAATCTTTTTGTCTGAGTGCATAGATTTTTTTTCGATAGGTTGGTGTCTCTCCATAACCTGTGCGTATAAAAGTAATCGGTTTGCGCTTCCCAGTAAAAACCCTTTTACGCCTTCCAATAACTTTAATAACCTTATTATCATGAGTCCGTATCCAATCACCAATCTTTGCATCACGCCAGTTTTCGACTGCTTTAATTCCAACAGCTTCAATCTCATTGAGTTCATACTGTTCAAATTCCTTTCCTTTACAGGTTACTATCACTTAAAATGGTAGCTTTTCTTCTTTTTCCTCTATCTTGTAGCTGACATATTCTAAACCCTTTGCTGACTGTTTCTTCCAACCTGCTACATTGTATACAACACCCTTAATTTTAAAAGAACCTGTATAGTCTGGTTGGTTTTCTTTTTGTTTACCAGAGTTAGTAAATATTGAGCCTGTCATGTCTTTTTGTTCGTAAGCCATAATCATTCCTTTCTTTCTGTTTAGGTGGTATAAACCTAAGGTTTATAAACCTTAAATACAAACCTTATATTAATAAATCTAATATAGTCCTAACTAAACCTTAGGTTTACATGCAGTAGCAATAGCAATGCTATGCGATGGCAATAGGGTCGCTATGCGAATGCTATACCTTTGTAGAAAATGGGGTAAAAAATTTATGGAGGGTACATATATATACGGCGCCCTCGTCGATAACGGTTTCACATTACTAATATGCGTTGACCTGACTTTTTTTCTGTGCATAGAACAGCTCATAACGCTCATGCTAGCTCAATAATAAATAAACGCTTGCAATCGCTGAACCTCGACCCTTAATATATATCAGCCGAAACAATCGGCAAATTAACACTTAATAAAACAAAGGAAAAACACATGTTAAACACTATAACAATAAATGACAGTCAATCAGTAATAAAAAACAAGCTAGCAAAGGACGAACGAAACGCAATCTTAATAGCCTTTGAGTCTGATTTTGGTTTCAGTCTTGCCGACTTACCTAGTCTCGACTTACCGTTGGCTACGTACTGTGAACAGTTACCACAAAACGAAGAGATGATATTAGCTCTGTACTTATCAGAGTTATGCGATGAAGAGCCGAATTGGGACTGTGAAACAGACGCTTACAGCCGTTTCGATATCTAGTTAAAAGCTAGCTCTATAAAAAAGCCCTGCGATTAAGTTCGTGGGGTTTTTTTTTACCCTTTAGCGATTACCCATCGCAAATTATAACCTATATATATCAAATAAAGCTCAAAACGTACTCAATTTAGACGTTTTATAGTATTAGGTAAGCATTGCTACCACTACGACGTAAAACAATCATTTAAGCCTATTTTTAAGCGTTAAGCAGTACACAGGGACAAAGACCCATATTTTATCCTCTTACGCATAGAATACCGTTTTAACGTCTACAGCTACGAGGTCGACGAAGACAGCAAGTATTTAGGTTTATCTATTAAGTTACCTATGAGTAAACCTTTTATATGTTTTAATTATAGTATGAACGTAAGTGAATACTATAATAAAACATTAATAAAAGGGAACTCATGGTAACAATAGAAAACCAAATAACTAAGAAAGACGGCCAAAAAGTTTTGGTCAAGGCTACAAAGGACGACGGCTTCGCCGTAAATATCATTAACAAATTTAACTCTACGAGTTCAGCCTCAAAGTTTACCAGTTCGATTAATCGAAAGCAGAGATTACAAGGTAAGCGTTATTATATAGCTTCAGCTATGCTGGTAAAAGCTAGCAAAGAGAACGAAGCCAATTTAACCGACAAACTAAAAAGCAAATTTAACGGAGGTATTTAAATGCCAAGAAATTATTACGGCAAAGATAAAGTTATTTCAAGATTTAGATTAGGCACTACAATCGACGAATTAAATGATTTACTTGATAAGTCTGTAAAAGTATTATCGAAAGCTAAAGCTATCGGTATTAAAAATAGAGAATCTATATTCAATGAAATAGACGAATTGTTGTGGCTTATTGAATATAAAAGAGAGGATATTTAATGTCAAGATTTAAAAATCAAAATAAAATCATCAAAGAAAAA
>TARA_R110002012_G_scaffold11164_4_pt1 | contig 23851 bp, 27 predicted proteins | sample TARA_R110002012 | Tara Oceans TARA_R110002012 (sample SAMEA4396515) | marine metagenome | biome: Westerlies Biome; feature: [DCM] deep chlorophyll maximum layer (ENVO:01000326); material: water (ENVO:00002006), including particulate matter (ENVO:01000060) such as... | depth 40 m | reverse complement strand
TGGCAGACATTTATAGGTTCTAGATTAGGCGGTGAAGAAGGTGACGGTACTAGTATACAAGAAATAGCTGCTGAGATTATAGAACAAAAACAAGCTCAAAAAGAAATACGCAACATGTCTTTAATGTTAAACAAAAGATTTGGGGCAGATACGTGGACTACAATTATAAAAACTAGGCAAGAACGTATTAAAGAAAGAGATGAAAGATTAAAACAACAAGCACAAGAAGCTAAAGAACTTGCTTGGGAAAATAAACGCAAGTGGAAAAAAATTGGTGAAGAATCTGGTAAGTTTTTTATTGTAATAGGAGTTGTTCTTGCTATGTATTTTTATATTAGCTATGCTTGTAAAGGATGTATATAAATGGAGTTAGGTAGTAGAGAAGCTATCCAATTTTTATTTGTTGTTGCTACATTAGCAGGGTCATTCCAAATGGTTAAGTCTAATCTAGCAAGAGTAATGAAAGATCTTGAACATTTAAAAAAAGAATTGGAAAATATTAATATGCGTATAGATAATGTAGAGTCTGCTTCTGCTGTTATACATCACCAAGTAAAAGTTTTAGGTAGTATTTTATCTCCAGATAATTTAGAAAAGCATAACAGGGAATTACAAGACTTACAAGCTCGTACTGATGTTAATACTAGAGACATACAGGCAATAAGTAAAATGCACAACGGTTCACACCCACATATAGGAAAAGGTAATGCCTAAACTAACACTACTTGACATGGTACAAAGAACACTATCATCTATGGATAGTGATATGGTTAATAGTTTTGATGATACAATTGAATCAGAACAAGTAGCTTATATTATACGAGATGTTTATTTTGATTTAATTAATAATATTGAAATACCTGAACATAGAAAACTTGTTACGTTAACTGCACTAGGAGTTACAGCTACTCCTACCCATATGAAAATTCCTGATGGAGTAAAAAGATTAGAAGAGGTTCGGTATAATGTTATTAAGTCTGGAGGATCTGATAAAGACTATAGTATAATTAGTTATGTTGAGCCTCAAGTATTTTTACAAAGAACTTTATCTAGATCTTCTTCAGATAGTGATGTTGTTTCTGTTACTATTGATGGAGGAGAAGCACTAATACGAAAAGATAAAGCTCCAGAATTTTATACAAGTTTTGATGATGAGTTTTTAATATTTGATTCATACGATAGTGATGTAGACAGTACCTTACAATCAAGTAAGTTTATTGTATGGGCTGTACAAGAACCAACATTTACTATGGCTAATACTTTTACTCCAGATCTTGATGTAAATGTATTTCCTTTATTATTAAATGAAGTAAAATCTGTTGCACACGTAGAGTTAAACCAACAAGCTAACCCTAAAGCAGAACAGATGGCGTTAAAACAAAAGATACGTTGGCAAAGTGATAGACATAATGTATCTGAATCTGCATATAACAGTTATGGAAGGAGTAACTATGGAAGAGCAAATCGTAGACGAGCTTAATTGGGTAACACCTAAAGGAAAAAAACTACAAGTAAAAAGAAAAAACCCTTATGGATTTATGCACTTTTATTTTAAAGAAGGAGGTCAACTTCCTGAAGAATTAACTGGAAGGTATACAAGTTTTAAAGAAGTACGAGCAGCAGGAAATAGTTATATAAGTAAACAACCATCTGTATCTTACGATATTAATAAACCTAGACCAGAGTTAAAGTATAAAACAAATGCCAAGAAACAACAGTCTAAAAGTATATAATAGTTTTGTAGGTGGTCTTGTAACAGAGTCTACTCCTTTAACATTTCCTGAAAACGGTGTATCGGATGCTTTGAACTGCATCTTTGATAAAAAGGGAGATGTAAGGAGAAGGCTTGGAATTGATTATGAGTCCTCTGCTACTCTTACTTCTAAAAGTTTAGCTGAAAGTAAATGGCAAACTCAAGCTGTAGGTTGTTTTGAGTGGGATGAAGTAGGCGGTGATGGGGATAAAAAGTTTTTAGTAGTACAAGTAGATACTTATTTATACTACTATGATCTTGGAAGCACACCTGTATCTGGTAATCTTAAAAGTTTCAGTACAAACTTAGCTTCATTTGCTGCACCAGCAGCATCTGATGTAGGTTCAGAGTTAGTTAGTGTAGCTTTTGGTAAAGGGTTTCTTTTTGTTACTTCTAAAAAACTAAAACCTTTTTATGTTACTTATAATGCTAGTGGAGATTCTATAACTAATACTGAAATTGGTTTAAAAATTAGAGATTTTGATGGAACAACAGAAAGTCCTGCTCTTGATATCGATGAAGAACCTACTAGTTTAAGTACTTCACATAACTATAACCTTAGAAACCAAGGATGGGTTAGTCCAGGTGGGACTGTTGCTAATCCTATAACTACTTACCACTCTAGTCAAAGTAAATACCCTGGAAATAATAAACAATGGTGGGTAGCTAAAGACAGTAGTGATAACTTTGACCCTGCTGAACTTACTAAAATCTTTTTTGGTAATACATTAGCACCTAGAGGGCATTTTATTCTTGATCCTTTTAATAAAGACAGGTCTAGTGTTTCTGGGGTAGCAGGTATATCTGTAGAAACAACAACAACTCGTCCTGAATCTGTTGCTTTTTTTGCTGGTAGAGCTTTTTTTGGTGGTCCTCCACAAGAAACAATGTCTGGTCATATTTTCTTTAGCCAAATTATAGAAGATGAATCTAAAATAGGACGATGTTACCAAGAAGCTGATCCTACTTCAGAAAAAATTAGTGACCTTATTGCTACTGATGGGGGAGTTATTATTATTCCTGAAGCTGGTAACATTAAAGCACTAAAAGTAACTGGAGAATCTCTTCTTGTTTTTGCAGATAATGGTGTATGGGAAGTATCTGGTAGTGCTGGAGGAGGATTTTCTCCTACTGATTATGCTGTTTCCAATGTATCTTCTGTTGGTTTAATAGGTAAAAAAACTATTGTTGATGTTGAGGGTACTCCTGTTTGGTGGAGTGATAGAGGTATATATAGCATAGGCCGTAATGAAGTTACAGACCGTATCGAAGCACAATCTTTATCAGAAAAAACTTTACAGACTTATTATGATACTACAGTTCCTAATGTTTCTAAACTTTATGCTCAAGGATCATATGATGCAGTAACTAGACGTATTACTTGGATGTTTAATTCTGCTGGTAATGATACTAACTATCGTTATAAATTTAATAGAGCTTTAGTTTTTGATACAACAGCAGGAGCTTTTTATCCTTGGTCTATTGGAGAGTTAGTAAGTAATGCTCCTTATATCTTTGGTATATTTACATTACCTTCTATTTCTACAGTATCCCAAACTGATACAGTTATTCAAGCATCTGATGGTGAGACTGTAATACGGCAGAGTGATTCAGAAGTAGTTGTGGCTGATGTAGAAGTACTAAGAGGTGGTACAACAACAACTGCTTTTATATGTGCAATACCCGGAACTAATTTATCTGAGTGGACATTTGCTCAAGTTAACAACGATGACTTTGTAGATTGGAAAACAAAAGATGGTACAGGTATTAGTTTTGATAGTTATTTTGAAACTGGTTATTTACTTGAAGGTAATGTAACAAACTTTAGAAGAGCACCACATGTTTTAGTTTATACTAAGAGAACAGAGACAGGGTATGTAAGTGATGGTTCAGGTGGACACGATTTACAAAACCCAAGTAGTTGTTATTTACAGGCTAAGTGGGATTTTTCAGATCATAGTAATTCTTCTAAGTTTTCTAGATCACAAGATGTTTATAGAATATTAAAAACATATGATAAAACTCCAACGTCTTTAGATTTTAATAGTGGTTTTCCTGTTACAATAACACGTAATAAAGTAAGAGGTAAAGGCAGAGCATTGTCTTTAAGATTTGAATCTAAAGCAGGGTTTGACTTTGACATCTATGGATGGGCTATAGAGTTTTCAGATAACGCAAGGGTATAATTATGTTAGGTAATATACTAGGTTTTATAGGAATTGGTCTTGGTATTGTTAGTACTTTTATGGGCTTTAGTGCTGCTAAAGATCGTTCTGAAGCATTAAATAGACAAGCAGAACAACGAAATAAAGTCAGAGAGCTTGAAATGCGTAAACAAGCTATACGAGAAAGAAGAGAAAAGTTTAGTTTAATACGTGAAGCAAGAATTAAAAGGGCTGCAGCAGTTGCTGCTGCTACTGTTCAAGGAGCACAAGGATCTGTTAGAGGTGGGTTTGGTTCTATTATATCACAACAAAGTTCTGGGTTACAGTATATAAATCAAGCTGTTTCTTTAACAGGACAACAAAATATTTTTTATAATAGAGCAGCTATGTTTGCAACGCAAGCTAGAGATGCAGGTACAAGGATGGCTACATGGCAAGGAGTAGGTAAAATGGGTAGTTCTATTTTTCAAAATAGATCAGATGTAGAGGATTTATTTTCTTAATGACTGATGCTATAGATTTAAAAACTGATGGTAATATTAATGATGTAGTTGATTTAAAAACATCAGGTAATATTATTCCTATTCCTGATGCAGAATTAACTGCTACAGTTTCTACATTAGCTGTAAAAAGATTAGGTGGTTTATCTCCTGAAGATGCAAAACAAAAATATGGATTGTATTATAATTTAGCTTTACAAAATCAGGAAGAACAAATTAGATCTGAGTTAATTAATTTAAAGTTAAATCGTATGAAAGATATGGGAACATTAGCTATTAAAGAAGCTTCAGAAATAGGAGACACTGAAACAATAAAAGATATAACTGAATTTAACTATGCGTATGATTTAGACAAAGATAAATTTATTATAACAGAAGTTGAAGCAGCAAAAGAAATATATGAAAGTGCAGTAGAAGATAAAGATAGAGAGATACAAATAAATAAAGATATCAATAAAAGTATAACATCTCCTTCTTTATCATACTCTGATGCAGTAACAGATATAGTTACTGAAAAAATGATGTTAAATAAATTAATAACAAAATATAGAAATAGATTAGGGGTAAGTACTGTTGGTGAAATTTTATCACTTATGCTTCCATTATATACAATGAATAGCTTCTCTCAGAAAATAAAAACTGATGATAAACATAATGATTTTTTTCAAGGTAATGATATTAGAGAACAAATAAATAAATTTAGGAGTATGTCAACAGAAGAAAAAGCTACAGTACTTAAAAACCTTGATGATTTTTTTGATGGTAAAACTGGGTTTGATTTTACTAGATACCCTATAAAAGATTTAGAAGAAATGTCCCAAGGTCAAGGAAATAATTTATTAGCTTTAACATATTTTAGTTATCTTATGGATTTTGCTGGTTGGGAACAAGGTTTAGAAAATGTAGCACATGGTCTAGATATGTTTGTTTTAGCTGCACCAGCTGCAAAAGTGTTAAAAGCTGGTACAACTTTAGCTAATGTTGGAAGAAAAGTAGCTAGTGCAATTGTTGCTAATAAAGTAATTTCTGCTGGAGTTATTGTTGGTAATAGATCTTCTGCTGTTGCCCAAGCTACATCTATACATACTGCTGTTAGAACAGGAGATGTAGCTAAAGATTCTGCTGTAGCCGTAGAAGCTGCTGAACTAACTGTTTCTAAATCTATTGATCCACTTTCAAATGGGAATACTGTAGGAATATCAGGAAGAGTTCTTAGCGAACTAGATACACAACAAAAGTTAGCTGATGAATTAATAAATACAAGTCAAGTAAAATACTTAGATGAAATTGATGCAGAAAAATTAAAAAATTCTTTAAGTCCTGCTGTAAAAGAAGTAACATTAGTTACTAAAGATTCAAGTACAGGATTAAATAGTATAGATATTATTAGAGTTATTGATGATAAAGCTAAATTAACAGAAAATATTGAAGGGATTAACTATACTATAGTATTCGGTAATAAAGATGGGAAAGGTTTTGCATCTTTAGAAGTTGCAGAAGATTTTGCTAAACAAATGAAAATAGAAGGGGGTATTGTTTCAACTGTTGAGGAACAAGGTACACATTTCATACAGGTTACTAGACCAGTAGACGAGGTTACTGGGTTTATTACACCATATGAAGGTATTGAAAATGTTAGTGGATTTGGAGCAGTAATACGATCCCCTACTAATTATATAGACACCTCTTCTAGATTAGCAGCACATCAAACACAAGGGTTAAAAGAGAATGTTGTTAATATAGGTAATAAACTTTTAAAGTCTTTAACTAAACTTTCTAAAAAAGAAAAACTAGGGTTAGGTCAAACCTTAGAATATGGAAGACAGGTAGAAGGTTGGTTTGATTTAAATACTTTAAAATATAAATTTAATTTAAATGATAATCAAATTATTGCTTATAATGCTGTTAAGTTAATGGATGATATTAACTGGAAAACTTTAAATAGTTCTGTATACTCTAGAAAACAAAGACAAGGTTATAAAACAATAGAAATTGATAAGACTAAAGCTGAAGCTCTCGATATTAAACCTAATTTTGATGCTAAACCTGTAGACACAATTGATAAAGCTGTAAATAAAACTATTTATAATGTTACAACAGGTAAATATTTAGATAGTAGTGACGCACAAGAACTAGTTACTCTTAAATCAAAAGGGTGGGTATTTGCTTCATTAGAAGGTACACAAAATACTACAAAACTTAGTGCAGTACAATATATTATTGGAAGTCCTCAAGATTTAAAGATTAAATCTTTATCATTAGATCAAGTACCTTATTTAGCAGGGGGGCGTAGAGTATACACTGGTACTCATTTTGTCAAACAAGGCAATATAAGGTATACTGCAGCAAATGTGCCATTACTTTTACGAAATATTACGCATGGTGTAGGTACTAAAACTGAAGCAATGGAATGGGCTTCAAGAATGGAAGCAGGAAGAAAGATTGCTTTAGAGTCTTTAGAAAAAGCCCCTTCAATTAAAGCTCAAGAAGAATTAGCTGAAGCAGAAATTCTAGCATCCAATGTAAAATTTGATAAATTAAAAGAATCATTAGGAATAACTCCAACAGGTTCATCTACAGCTAAAGTAAAAATTACTTCAGGTGCAAATGAAATAATAAATTATGATGAAGCTATACAAAAAGCTACAGGTGGGTTATACGAAAGTGTAGAAGATTATATAAAGTATGTAGGTGATAAAAATTTACTTATGCCTTTTGAAGTTGTAACAGATGGTCAAGAGTTAAGTTCTGTATTAAAAGCATCTAAAGGTATGAATATTATTAAACATAAAAATGATTTATCTGAAGCTAATACTATTCAACGTATGTTAAACTATAGTAGGTTTGGAGATAGTCGATCTAAACGTGGTCCAATAAAAATGGGGTTTGATGGTAATCCTGCCCCAATGGTACGTCCTATGGATACTGCTATTAACTCTCTTTCAAGGGCGTTAGATATAGTAACTATGGATAAATGGAGAGCAAGGCATATAGATAAATTTTATGAAACTTTTGGAGGAGTGCTTGCAGAAACATCCCAAAGATCCCCAGCAGCTCATTTTTTAGATCCAATATTTATTAAAGACCCTACGGATGCAGATAAGCTTTTAATTAAAAAAGCTAAAGCAATGCAAAACCATTATAAATCAGTATTAAATACACCAACTTGGGGTGATGAATTTATTAAAGATCTTTTTATATCTCCTTTAGCAGATGTTTTTAACTCTGTTACAACTAAAATAGGTTTACCAGCAAGATATGAGACAATAGAAAATTTAAGAAATGCTAACCCAGTTGGATTTGTAAGAAAAATGGCTTACCATGCGTACTTAGGTTTATTCAATCCAACACAACCAGCAGTACAGTTACAATCTACTTTATTAATGATGGCTGCTAATCCTGTAAATGGAACAAAAGCTGCTTGGTTAACTGGACCTATGAGATTAATGTTAATGTCTGAAAATCCAGAAACTTTAGGAGCATTAGCAAAAGCTGCTGGTAAAGTTATAGGTTTAAAAGGAACTGAAGTAAAAGAACTTTACGATATCTTACAAAAAACTGGGTCTTGGCGTTTAAAAGGGGGTACACTTGTTGAGCAGGAATCAAAAACATTAAGCTCACAAGGGATAATTCAAAAAACTTTAGACATTGGAATACTCCCTTTTCTTGAATCAGAAAGATTTAATAAGATTGCAGCTACTATGTCTGCAGCAATGGATTGGAAAGTTGCTAACCCTGGAGTTAAAGTTACCGATGAAGGAATTAATACTATTAGATCACAAGCTGAATTGTATATAGCTAATATGAACCAAGTAGATCGTGCTTCTTGGCAACGTGGGATAGCTGCTGCACCCACCCAATTTTGGGGTTATCAAGCTAGAGCATTAGAGATGATGTTACCTGAAATGGTAGGAGGAAGTAGACATTTTACATGGGGTCAAAAGCTTAGAATGGCAACAGCCCAACTTGGGTTGTATGGTATTGGAGGAGCTTTATCCCCAAGGTACGGATTAAGAATTAGAGAAACTTTAAATGGAATGTATAAAGAAAGATATGATGAAGATTTACCAACTATAGCTGGAGTTAATGTAGCAGATACATTAGAAAGCGGTATAATTGAATCTCTACTAGCTTCTGCTTTAGATACTGACGTTGCTTTTTCTCAAAGGGCTGGATTAAATATAACTGAATCAGGGTGGGGGCGTATATTTACAACACTTGCTTTCGATCAAAAAAATATAGATGAAATTATGAAGTTTGATGCTGTTGGTTTAGGGGTATTAAAAAATGTAGCAGTTAGTGTTTATGATTTTGTTAGTTTAATTAATCCTAAAGCAATTGAATTTGCTTCTGCAGAACATGCTAGGTTATTATGGGCAGGATTTCAACATGGCTTAAAACAAAATATATCTTCTTATAATATATATGATAGAGCAGCTTGGGCAATAGAAACTGGTAAATGGATGGATAAAACTGGTAATGTAACAGATCGTAATGTTACGAATATAGAGATTGCATTAGGAGTAATGGGTCTAGATCCTGCCGATACAACTACAAAAAGAGCTATGCAACAAGCTCTTGCGGCTAATAAAAGAGACTATAAATTTGAAGTAGATTTATTAACTACTCATTTAAATTATGCAATAAACTCTAAAGGTAAAGATAAATGGGATAGTTATAAAAGACTTCAACTAGGTTTACTTGGGGGTTTATCTGAAAAAGATAAATTAAATATTAATAAAAGAGTTTTAAAAAAATCTGGTAAAAATGAAGCATGGCTCATAAAAAAATATGCAGAAGTATTTGAAACTAATCCACTAGGAAGGGAAGATTAAAATGGCTAGTACTTATCAAACTGTATTTGGAGTTAGTCCAGTATCAGAACCAACTACATCGTTTTCAACACCAATTGAAAAATCAACTAATACAGAAACAGATCAATCTATAGGTAATCTTTTTGTAGGTGCAGCAAATACTTTTAACCAAGTTACTAAATTAGTTAATGAGATAGGTAGTGCAGATTTTGGAAACAAAGTTGATACTGGACTTAATCAAGAAATTGTAAAATTAACTACAGACTCAGAGTACATGGCTGCAGTTAAAAAAGAATTTAATAAGGCTGGTAAAATAAGTAACTCAACTGCAAGTAATTTAAAACTTACACAATTAAGAAATACATATTTAAAAGGAGCAAGTAAAAAAGATAGGGAAATAGTGAATCGAATATTTCAACAGACAATAGGTACTGTATCCCCTGCTGGTTCTCTTTTAGAGTACGATGCAAAAGTTGAACATGCAGCTGGTGTAGCATTATTGACTGAAAAAAACAGAAGACTTAAAATAGCTGAAGCTAATAATATAGTTGCACTAAATAGAGATGGGTCTAGAGATGAAGCTAAAACTTTAGCTATTCTTTCTACATTAGAAGCTAATGGCGTGTTAAGTAGTGCTATTAAAAGTAGCCTTAAAAAAGGGGGATCAGTATCAAATCAAAACGTAAGATTTAGAGGTAATCATATTGCTGCTTTTGATAAATTAAAAGATGGAGCGTTTAAAGAAGTATCTATTAGAATAAGTGGTTTGTTAAATAATTATAGATTTGCAAATGAAATACAAAAACCAGTTATTGCAGCAGCGTTAGGAAATGTAATTGAAAATATGCGTAGTGAGACTTCAAAAAGATTTACTGAAAACTCAGGTGAAAAATATTTAACTGAAGCTGAATTAGCTTATATAACAGACGAGCCTATGGGAATATTTAGAAGCCTTATTAAAGGTTCAGGTCTTGAAGATGCTTGGAGAACAGGAAAGTTAACAGAAGGAAAACAATTAGAAGAGTTAACTGGAACACTGGAATTAATGGCTAACAAAGAAATGATGAGTTTTGGATCAATAAGATTATTTAAAGCACTGTCAAAAAATATGGGTGATGCTTCAGTTAATATACTTATGAAAAAATTACCTACTTTAGAACAAGATTTAGAAAAAGTAGCAACACGATTAGAGACAAGCCAATCAGCTTTAGTTAAAAAAGCTTTAAAAGCTTTAACTGAGCCTAAGTATTTAAAAACTTTAGGTAAAGAGGATAAACAAGCTTTAGGATTATTTGTTAAAGGGATAGTTGAAAGTGGTCCTGAAGTTATAAAAGAAACTACAAAAAGAAAATCTAACAAAGAAGTAGGAGAATTTTGTGCTGGAGTGATAGGTATGGCTGAAGAATGTCTTACTAGTTTTGATAGTCCTGAAAATAAAGACGCATTAATGGAACTTTTATCTAGTGAAAATGGATTAGAGATAATCCAAAATTTAAAAAAGGCTGGTGAAAATTCTCCAGAAAAACAAACAGTTTATAATAAATTATTTAAAACTCTTAATGATACAACAGCAAGAAAAGTTCCAGAATTAGTAGTAGATCTTGTAGAAAATATTCATGATAAATTTGAAATCCCATTAAAAGAAGGAGATTTAATTTGGAGTTATGATGACTTCAATGAAGGGGCATTAGTGTTTTCACAATCTTTTAAAGATAGGGTAAAAGCTGAAAATCCAGATGAGAAAGTTGATAACCTATGGGCTGCATTAGGTGATGAAGGTGATGAAATTGATACAATGATACAAAGAATTGGTAAGTTCCATGACGTTATAGGACCAAAAGATAATACCAATAAAACTATAGGTAAAGTTAAATGGTTACAAGAATTAATGGCAGGGTATGCAAAAGCAGCTATTACTGGTACACCTTATACAAAGGGTTGGTTTGGTTTGGGTGGACTCCCAAAAGGACAAGGCCCATCTATGGAAAAGTTAACGAGTGGTGAAACCCCAGGCTGGTCTCGACAAAATCAAAATCAAAAAAATAAAAAACGCACAATAGACTTAACAAAGTAAGTGGTATTTAATATGCAAGAAGATTTTACAGAAGTAGTAGAAATTACTAATGATACTCATGGGACTTTTGATGTTATTGTTCCTCTTGGTATGGAAGACAATGATATTAAAGAACGTCTGAAAAGTCTTGATCTTAATACTTTACTAGGTATCCCTGAAGATAAAAAGAAAGAGCTTGGGAAAACAGATTGGGGGAAAATACAGGAATGGGAAAACTCTAGTTACGCTGGACTACGTAATGATAGGTGGTTTTCTCATGATGTATCGGCTAGTGAAACTTCTATTGCTTATGGACATAAATTAACTGCCGATGAACTTAATAGTGGTATGATTAATATTAATGGTAAAGATGTTAACTGGAAGAAAGGTTTAACAAGACAACAGGGTAATGATCTTTTAATACAAGATGCAGAGTGGGCTAAACAAATAGCATTAGCATCATTAATTAAAGCTGATTTACATACTAACCCTAATGCAGTAGCTTCTTTAACTTCTGTAATATATAATGTGGGTTCAGGTAATTGGGGAAAGAGTGAAGCCAAAAAAGCTCTTGAAGCAGGACATATCGAAGACTTTATGTACGAAGCATTTGATGCAGAAGAAGGGTTTGTAAAAGTAAATGGTAAAGTCTCAAGAGGTTTGGTACGTAGACGCAAAGAAGAAGCACAGTTATTTTCTGAAGGTTACGAAGATAAACCTGAGTCTTTTAGAAACAAAATAAGTGAGGTAGTAGCTGCACTAAACCCTATTAGTTCAGCACAAGCATCGACATTAAAGTCAACAGATAAAATGTTTGTGCCACCCCAAAGTTCTGACATACATACTGTAGTATCAGGAGATACTTTATCTAAAATAGCTAAAGATAATAACATTACTGTTTCTGCTTTAAAAGAACTTAACCCACAAATTAAAGATGTAAATAAAATTGGGATAGGAGATAAAATTAATTTAAATACACAACAACCTAAAGAAAGTTCTTTACTGTCTAAATTTAATCCTATAGGATCAGCACAAGCTAATATCCCATCATTTAAAAAAGCAACAACAGTTTCAATTAAAGATTTAAAATCAAATAATATTCCTAATCCTGTTATTCCGCATGACCCAATACAAATATTAAATCTTAATAATAAAGCATATGAAACACAAGATGGTACTTCTATATATGGAGCAGATATTCAAGGAGCTTTCGGTGGTAAAGATGAAAATTTAAATTATGATTTACCTAAGATGATGATGTGGGGAGCATTAACAGCAATGGGATTTGATGTAGAAATTGATAATTCTGATTTAGACCCTAGAACTCTTGCAGCAGGTAGTGAAGCATTAGGTTCTAAAAGATCTATTAAAAATTATAACCAGTTTAGCTCTGCTATTGCAAAAGAACAAGTAAAGGTATATAATGCTGACCCTAATATGATTACACAATATGCTACCGCAGCTTTTAATCTTTTAAAAGCTCCGGGTAAACTGTATGATTACATGAAAGATAATAAAGCTACCGCAGCATTTGTTTTAGGACGAGTTAATATTGATGAAAAAGGTAATGCTGTTAATGAACGATGGAATTGGAACTATCAAAATAAAATGGCTGGAGCTGCAACACCTTTTACAGCAGGACGAGCTTTTTTAGGAACCTTTATGCCTAAAAGTGGTGAAGGACCAGTAATGAATATTAATCTTTTTGATTTTGACGAAGGTAAAGATTCCAAATAAAAAGAAATAAAATTAAACTAGGGGTAATTATAATAAATAAAATTACATTAATCATTTCATAAGAAATATTTAATATTGCTGCTAACCAGTATAAAAATAAAACAGATTCTTTAAAAATATAATCAACCATAGTACCCCCTTTAAAGTATATACTATATAATATCATATTAAATTATAATTGTCAACTTAAACAGGAGTAAAAAATGTTATCGTTATTAGGAAGTGTCTTAGGTTTTGGCACATCTATTATCCCTAAAGTATTAGGATACTTTGAAGAGAAGCGAGATCAGAAGCATGAGCTTGAGATGATGGATAAACAACTCCAGCATCAGCTACAGTTAGGCAACCAGAAGATGCAGCTTATGGAGATCGATGCTTCTATTAGGGAAGTAGAAAGCTTACACAAAGAACATGCTAAGATTACAATGAAGTCTAGTAGATGGGTAGTTAATCTTTCATCTTCAGTTAGACCATTAATAACATACCTGTTATTCTTTGAGTTTATGATACTAACATTCCTATTAGCTTTTGGTCACATTGATAACGGTATGTTTGCTCTTGTATGGTCATCTGAAATCTCAAGCGTCTGGTCTGCTGTCGTTTGTTTTTGGTTTGGTCAACGTACATTTGGTAAGAGATAATGGCAGCTAAAAAATCTAAAACAAAAAAAGATGCGTGTTATCGTAAAGTTAAATCAAGGTATACAAAGTGGCCTTCAGCTTACGCATCAGGTGCTCTAGTTAAATGTCGTAAAGTAGGTGCAGCTAACTGGGGAAACAAAACAAAGGGTAAAAAATAATGGCAAGTAAAAAATCTTTTAAACCTCACATGATGTACTCTAAATCAGGTCAAAGTAAAATGACTAAAACTTATGCAGAACATTTAGCATTAAAGAAAAAAGGATGGGGTCACTCTAAACCTAAAAAGAAAAAGTAATGGCTAAAAAAGAAACTTTAAATAAATGGTTTTCTCGTAACAAAGGTAAAGGCTGGGTAGATTGTAAAACAGGTAAACCTTGTGGACGTAAGTCAGCTAAAAATTCTAAACGTCCTTACCCTGCATGTAGACCAACTAAGGCTCAATGTACTTCAGCATCTAAAAAGAAAAAGGGGCCAAGCAGAATTAGTTGGAAGAAAAAGAAATGAAGATAGCAACACCTGGATTGGAGATCATAAAGTATTACGAAGGATGGTCATCATCAGTCTACCAATGCCCTGCTGGAAGATGGACACAGGGGTGGGGTAGTACGTGGGATCATCAAGGCAATCCTATCACCTCTAATAACCCTGACATTGATGAGATCACAGGCGAGTCGTATCTCAGACGAGAAATATTACACGTTGAGAAAGCAATTGGACAACTTGTTAAAGCGGAGTTAACACAGAATATGTTTGACTCAATCTGTTCTTTTTGCTACAACTGTGGTACCGGGGCATTTCAAAGATCAACTATGAGAATGAAGTTAAATAGAGGAGACTACTTTGGTGCTTCAGATGAGTTTAAAAGATGGTGTCGAAGCGGAGGAAGAATCCTAAAAGGATTAGTATTACGTAGAGAAAAAGAAAAGGAGTTATTTTTATTATGAAAGATGATATTTGTCCTAAGTGTGGTAAAGAAGGTTGCATGTGTGATCCCGATACTTGTGATTGTGAGCCAATAAACAGGGAAGACTTAGAAAGTGACCCTTAAATAAGCTCTGTGAATTAAGGTAATGTACTTTTATAGGGCAGTAGTCCCGAAATTTGACAACCCCTCTCTATGGGCTTTAAAATGGCTCACAGAGAGGTTTTGTTTTTAGCACTACATTTTAGGTATAGAATAGTAATCGAGCAGTACTTTTAACTTATCTCTTGCATGTGCTATAGCATTTACTTGTTCATCTACTGTTTCCGTTAGTGTTGAATGATCGCCAACACCAACAGGACTATCTAAATAAATTTGTATCTTAGCTTTAGCTACTTCTATGTCAGCTTTATAGACTTCACGTAACGCATTAAGCAGTAACATTTATTTTACTCCTTTATTTACTGTGGTTAATAAAGTATTTAAATACCATTGTGCTTTTTCTAAATCTTGTATTGGATTTCCTTTGTAGTTATATCTCCAAAGATACTTTAATGTATTTCCTTTTAAGTATCCTTGGTATTCTTTATCTGTCATACTAGCTTGTATAGCTTCTATACATTCTACTCCATGTTTATTATAATGAACTGGGTTATTTACTAAGTCTTCTTTAGATTTAGCTTTAGCTTCAAACTCTTTTATATCTTGTAGTTTCATAAATATCTCCTATATAAATTTTAATAAATGTATTCCGATAACAAATAAATTAACTGCTCCATAAACAATTAAAATTGTAGTCATTAACTGCACTCCTTTTGTCCTGTTTCTGGATCAATAAAACATGCTGACCCATCATGTTCTTCTTTAATTGCTGGCTCACTTTTATTTAGAATACCATATCGTTTACCTGCAAGTCTAAAGGTAGTTACTCCTTTCAGTTTACCTTTCCATCCTCGTACATATACGTCTTTAAATTCTTCAAAGGTTACGTTATCTCCTACGTTAATTGTTTTAGATACTGCACTGTCTATGTAAGGTTGGATAGCTATCTGCATTTTTATATGGTCATCTATAGTTAAGTCTTCAGTTGTTTCAGATCTAATATTATAGTTAGCATATACATAATCCTGTAGTTTAATTATAACAGGACCATCTTCTGTTATTAATGTTCTGTCTACTTCATGTGTAAATACAGGTTCAATACCACTACTAATATTATCAGCCGTAAAACTTATTGTACCAGTTGGAGCGATACTTGTCAAGTGGCTATTACGAATACCTTGTTTAGTTATTAACTCAATTAAATCAGTAGGAATTTTTTTAGCAAATCCACTACTAAGATACTTGTCTTGATTGTATAAAGGGAATGAACCTTTTTCTACAGCTAAATTAGAGCTTGCTTCTATAGCTGTATACGCTAATGTTTTTCCTATCTTACGTGTAAACTTTACTGCTTGGTCTGAACCATACCTTAGATTAATTAAAGTAAGACAGTTAGCTAATCCAGTTATTCCTAATCCCATTCTTCTTTTATTTTCAGCTTCAAGTTTTTGTTTAGTTAAAGGGTAGTTAGTTCTATCAATTACATTATCCATAGCTCGTACAACATGTGGTATGTCTTTTTTAAACTTATCGAAATTAAATCTACTATTAGATACATACTTAATTAAATTAAAACTACCTAACAAACAAGCACCGTAAGGTGGTAGTGGTTGTTCACCACATGGATTAGTAGCTTCAATAGTTTCACAATATTGTAAAGGATTATCGTTATTAATCCTATCTATAAATAATACACCAGGTTCAGCCCACTCCCAGTTAGCTCTCATAATCTCATCCCAAAGAGCAACAGCATTTATTTCTTTATATACTTTATCGTTAAAACGTAAGCAAAATGGTGTACCTTTTATAACACTTTGCATAAATTCATCAGTAATTCCTACTGATATATTAAAGTTTGTAAGCTGGTCTTGGTTTTGTTTAGCTCGTATAAACTCTTCAATATCGGGGTGGTCTACACGTAAGACTCCCATCATTGCCCCTCTTCTATGCCCTGCCGATACAATTGTCCTACACACAGCATCAAAGATGTGCATAAAAGATACAGGACCACTAGCAGAGCTATCAAGACTAACAATCCTATCACCATTAGGCCGTATCCTAGAGAAATCATAACCAATCCCACCACCTCTTCGCATTGTTTCAGCAGCTTGTGTAGCTTTCTCCATAATGGATACCATACTGTCTGTAATAGTTCCTGATACAAAACAATTATAAGCTGTAACATCTCTTGGGCTTCCCATTGCTGATTGAACTCTACCTGCTGGCATAAACCTTTGGTTTAAAAAGATATCTTTTATCTTTGCACGATGCTCTTCGTTATCAGCCATAGCAGCAGCATTTCTATGGGCAGATTCTTCAAAGCTTTCATTAGGTAGTCTATATTTATTAGCATGTAACTCATCACAAGCTGGTACTTGTGGGCCATACTTAATGTCTGGTATCGTCATCTGTGTTTCCTTTCTTTAATTTAAACCTATTAGACATTTCTTCTATTTGAATTGAATCAAGTAATTCAGAAAGAGCAGCATTTAAAATAAGAGTATGTTGTTTTTCAGGTGGTAGTTTATCTATTACTATCGCTAACTGCATCATACAATTTATTCTATTGACTAACAGATCAGGATTAAAAAAAAACTTTGCTTCTAAGTCTATGCTTTCGTCTTGATCGTCCATCTCTATCGTATCCTTTCTTCGATTGTACTATCCTTTGATGGTACTTATCTGAATGTAAATCTTTAGTAATTAAACTTCTATGTTTTATCTTCTTCTTCATTGTCTGGCTCTTTAATAATATCTTTAAACATTTCTATATTATCATAAACGTCTTCTATAATAAAGTCTAATACTTTTTCCATAGGAATATCAAGCAACTCTATTAATTCTGCTGGAGTATAAGTCTTTTCTATTTCTAGTCTAAGATTTTCTTCGTTAATAGACATTAGGTATACTCCTTAGAAATAGCATTTAAAGAAATAAACTCTGGATCATAACATCCATTAAATACATGGCGTTTAATTATAACTCCAGACCACCATAAGTTTTCACTTTGTGTGTTGTTCCAATCAGATTTAAAATCTAAGTAACACCCTGCTACTAACCCCATCATTCTTTCTCCTGCTGCATTAATAGCAGTAGATAAATCTAAAGTATGGGAGTGTCCTTGAGTTACTGACATATGTTGTTTATTTAGTAAAGCTTTTGCTGGACTTTCCCCACCTATAGGTCTACCCATAACTCCACTTGTAAAGTAATGAGCGTATGCTATTCTATCTATAATAACTGGGTCAAGAAAGTTACTTACTTTCCACCCAAAATCTTTGTATCCTAAATCTTCTACTCCTATTGTTCCATCTAGTATAGGCTCAGAAGATATAGCTCTATTAATTCTATCTTCATGGTTGCCTAGACACATATAAAACTTAGGCTTTTTTCTTTTAGCTTTTTTAATTGGGGCAAACAATCTTTCTTGTGCATCAAGTACAGAGTCTACGTCTTTTCTATACCGTCTGCCTTCAAAACCTTTTGTACCTTTATCATAGGTACATAAGCTAGGCATGTCTGCCATATCTCCTAAGTTAATAACAACATCAGGTTTTACATCTAGGATTAATCTACCTATCCATTCAAACCTATCGTTACTATAATCAGGGTGAGCATGTTGATCTGGTATTATTAAATGTGTTTTCATTTTAACCATTCCTTCGGTACTAATTTATCTGCATATACATAACCATATTTTTTACACCAATCTCCGTATGTTCCTTTCGCACCTTTATAAAGTTTAGATTTAGAGTTAGAAAAAATAAAACGTATATCAAACATAGGGTATTGTTCTTTAATTAACAAATGTTTCTTTCTATCTGAAGCATCAAAGAACCCTTTTGTTTCTACAATAATACCATTAGGTAATATAAAATCAGGAAGGTAAGTATGGTTAGTTGCTGGTCTTATATAATGTATCTTACTTTCTTTTGTTTCATATTGAAATTTAACTTTTAATTTTTTTAAATGTTCAGCTACATTAAACTCTAAAGAACTTCTATACTTTCCTTTCCTTTTAATTTTTCTATACTTCATTATGCTTTACCTCTGGTATAGTATCTTTAGGTTCTCGTTCAACATGGGTTAAGTATCTTGGTTTATCTTTGTACAAGAATAACCTTAACTTAGGCCAGCACTCCCATTTAAAATCACAGTAAGAACAGTTAACTCCTAACTTCATGTTACCACTCTTACCATCTTCAACAGGTTCAAAACATCTTTCAGGTATTTCTTTTTGTTTAACAACTTTCTTTATTTCTTTTACTCGTTTTTCTATGTTGACCATATCCATGTCTTCAACTGGCATATACGTGATTGCACCACTTTGTTTGTTAAGAGCAAGAAAACCACCCTCATTGGAGCCTTCAGTAGCATGAATATAACCAGAGATTTGAGCCATATAACCGAATGGATCATTCTCTGGTAGTGTACCATTCTTAAATTTTTGGAAAGCAAATGCAGACGCACTCTTAACATCAACCACTTTGCCATCAATCTTACAATCCAGATGTCCTTTAATACCTTGAACTTGAACTTCATGTTGTTCATGTGTTACCTCATGTCCTGCTTCTTTTACTAAGTAAAGCATCAAAGCTTCTACTAAATCACCGAACATAAATTTTATTCTGGTATCAGGTAGTAATGGTTCTCCTTTAGTTCCATTACACTCATACCAAAGTTGTCTGTCTGGTTTACCTATATTAGACATACGTAAGTTTGTATTTCGTTTACGATTTTCCATCTGACGTTTGATAGAATTTTTAATACTTTCTCCTAACTCTTCTAAAAATTTAGGGGTAGTTTCTTCTACCCCTTCAGTTACAAGAGTATGTATATCTTTTATAAGTGAATCAATCTTCATTTATTTTGCCCTTTTGATTTTATATCACAAGAAGTTTCATCAAATTTAAAAACACTTTCTTGGAATAACTCAATTATTTTATCTACATCTGATCCAGATATACAACTATTTATAATTACTTTTGCACACTGACTTTGTTCAGGGCTTACAGTATGTACATATCTGAAAGTTAACTCTACATTTTCTAACATTTGAAACCTTTCACCTAGCTTTACCACCTCTTGCTAGTCTCCAAGGACATTACGCTGCCGACCCTCGCTACCTTGGCCCAGTTTAAATTTAATTACTCCATATCATCATCGAATAGCTCATCATCACTGGAACTATCATCATCAAAGTCATCGCCATTGCTGTTGTATTCAACAAGTTCTTTAACTTTAATAGCAGCAATTCCAGCAAACAATCCAGGATACTTACCATCGTATGCTTGTACTTTAACATCTGCTGTAGTTCCATTACCTACTATAGAACCATCAACTAGCCCTTTAGATTTATCCATAACTTTAGGTGGGAAGTTAGACTTACAAGTCATAAACATACCACGATCATCATCTTTTGTTCTGACTCTTTCATCAAGACCTAAGTTAGAGATAGCTTTAATATGTTCTTTAGTTAAGGCAGAAATATCTACTGTATATTTACCAGCTAACTCATTTTTCTTAGTTAGAAAAGGCCAGTAAAGTTGTACATCTTTAAGAATTATTGTTCCTTGTATTGACATAATGTCACTCCTTTTTGTTTATCTATAAATATTATATCATTGTAAATTTATAATGTCAAATGTTTATTTAATGTGTGTCATACCAGTTCCTTCCTATCTTGTACTCTCCATCTAAAGGACAGTTAAGTTTAAAATATTTACCTGCATCAACTATAGATTGCACAATAATCTTACCTACTGTATCTGCTTGAGATTTTAAAACTTCTACTTGGAACTCGTCATGCACAATAGCTACTTGCTTTGCATCTAGGTTTAACTTTCTTATTCTTTGATGCCATAAACACATAGCGTATTTCATTACAACTGCTTCACCGCCTTGTAAGTATGCACTTAATGCGAAGTGTTCTGATTTAATTTGAATTTTTCTTCCATCAAGTCCAACCATTCTTCCAACTTTAGCAGATCTTCTTGCTCTAGCTTTGAGTCGAGCGAGTGCTGGTGTATTACTAAGGAAATCTTCTTTAACTTTTTTACCTCTTTTTGTATCTCCTCCAATGATTCTACCAACCTTTTCATCTCCTGCTCCAAGAAGCCATGCGTAGATAAACGTCTTTGCAATATTTCTATTTGACCATTGTTTTTCTTTTTCATTCCATTTTCCTTTGTCTATACCCATTGATTCTAAATTTTTATTATGTATATCACCGTGAACTACTTCATGTGTATAAGCAGGATCATCCATATAATGTGCTAAAATTCTTAATTGAATCCCAGCTGCATCAACACCCAATAAGACATGAGTATCAGGGTTACTACTAATAAAACAAGCACGACACTCACTACCATATGGGGAGTTAATACCCGGTATGTTTCCCAAGTTGGGACCATTATGAGACATACGATGAGTAATAGCCCCAATGCTAAAGACGTTACCATGAACTCTATTGTCATTTCCCAAAGCATCTAACCATCCTTCTATTGTTTTATATCTAGATACACACATTGCATACTCTGCAAGAGATCGTAAAGATTGTGGAGCATTAGGTGCAAGCGTATTTAAATTCTCATCACACAACTGCCACCTATACTTTTGTTCTTCTTGAAACTCTTCTTCACTTATCGTTTTATTAAATTTCTTTTCTAATAAAGTACGATAACCTTTAGTTCTAATTGTAGGATTCCACCAAGGATTAAGTCTTTCTACTTTCTGTTTAGGTGAGTTTAAATTAAAATCTTCCCATTCAATCCTAGAAAATGGGCCACTAACTTGAGTATAATCAGAGTCAAGAAACTTTAAACCTACCTTGGATAACTCCCCATCTTTGGTATACCTTGGTGTAATTTCTTTTATTAACTTAGGTTTAGATTTCATTTCTGATAGTATAGATTCTTGTAGAACATCTATTCGATTTGAAATTTTGGCAAAGAGTAAGTTAACCTTTACTATATCCAATGCAAATCCATACTGTCTTTGATTTTCTAAATAGTATTGGGTGTAATGTTCTATCTTACTAGCGTTTCCGCTTCCTAGCTCTTTGCCCTCTAACTTTAAAGATCGTGCTACCTTGTACGTTAACTCAACATCATTGATACAATAGTCTAACATTTCATTACTGTACTCTGTAAAGTCTTTATGTACTAACTTAGGATGATTTAAATACTTACCCCAAGCTGCTAATGAATGACCTGCTGTACGATTATACTTTTGTAGTCTAGATATTAGTAAAGTATCTCGTACTCTTGAAGGTCTAATACTAATACCTAAAACTTTTTTGATAACTTGTAAGTCATAAGCTATAAAGTTATGTCCTATCCATAACCTTACATCTTCTGCAAACTTAGCGAAGTCATCAAGAGTATCAGGAGTCCAGCTATGTATCTCTCCACTGTCATAGTCTTTACAAACTATACACCAGATAGAGTTAACATTAGGTAACAGTCCGTCTGCTTCAATGTCGCAAACTACTGTACGTTGTGACATATCTATTCCTTTTCTTCTTTGTTAAGTTCAGTTAATCTTCCTGTTAGTTTGTTAAAATAAAGTGAAGAGGTTGGTCCTGTTAAACCAGAGAACCTATTCTTTAACACACGAATGAGTGTTGTGTTCCTCTCTTGCTCGTTTTGGGCTTGTCCATTTCTTTCCAACCCAAATACAAAATTGGCGAGTTGCCCAAGTCCCGCTGTTCCTCGTAAATCTGACAGACTCGTGATGCCCCCTTCTTCAAGAGGTTTCGTTGCTTGTCTTCTTGAGTGGGCCACAGCACACAAAACAATTCCGAGTTCAACTGCAATCGCTTTAAGTTTATGTCCGATTTCATCTAACATTTTCCTCTCATCACCAGGGTTATCCGATACCATAAAGCTAATGTGATCGAGTATTAAAAATTTACAATCACATCCTCGTACTAGGAATTTTATTTTATCTACGAGATAGTCTACTGAATTATCCCTAAACCTTTCTCCTAATGTGAAAACTCTGCCTGTACCCCACGTATTTTTGTATGCTTGTTCATACTCCTCATCAGTATACGAAGCATCTGGTAAGTGAAAAGGAATACTAGCATCACATGTCATAAGTCCATGTGCAGTATCCAATGTCCCTTCCTCAAGGTAGATCACACCAAGGTTAACATCTGTTGACTTTAATACATGGTGTGAGATCTCTCTAAGTACATTGGTCTTACCTATCCCTGTACCTGCTGTAATAATTATGAACTCACCTTCACGCATACCATAGGTAATATTCTGAAGAGCTTCCCAAGGGTAAGAGAAGATAGCTTCTTTAGGTTTACTCTTAATCACTTCCCATATATCCTGTCCAGATAAAATGTCATCAGGTTTATACTGTTCAGCCGCCCACCATAACCTGTTAAACTCTGCTGAATCTTTCTCTTCTAAGTACTTACCTGCATCCTTTTTATTTAACTTAATAACTTTACATTTCTTAGGAAATAAAGATGCAACTTCCTTGGCTGCATTTTTACCTGCATCATCATTATCAAAACAAATAATAATGTTATCAAAACTATCAAGCCACTCATAGTTTTTCTTAGCGTCCCTGTATGCAGAGGTAGCAGACCTGACTCCAACAGTAGGGTATTTACTCCCCATCATTTGATATACTGCCATTGTATCTACCTCACCTTCACATATTGTGAGATACTTACCATTACTAGAAAACTTTGATGCCCCAAAGAAAGTAGCCTTGGTTATTGGTCCTTTAACAAAGAAGTCTTTAGGTTCTGTTCGTACCTTATACGCTATAATATTCCCATCTTTTGTAGTATAAGGATAGTAATGTTTTATTACTACCTTATCACGTACATCCAGACGAACATCATAAAATTTTAATGTCTCTTTCTTTATGTTACGATCATGTAATGAACCTACCTTTGTCTCCTTTAAATCAGGTAAAGGTTCAAAGCTTCTATTTATTTGTGCTTGCATAATAGGTTTTACCTTATCAGTTGGTGGTTGTGTTAATTTATTACAAGAGAAACAAAACATATGACCATCATCAAACAGAGTGTTAGCATCTGAAGAACCACAGACATCACATGAATATCTCCCTACCATTTTAGAAGTATTCGATTCACTCTTCATTAACTTCCTGCTCCTTCCAATTATAAAAGACAGCCC
>TARA_R110002012_G_C11676258_1_pt1 | contig 23891 bp, 11 predicted proteins | sample TARA_R110002012 | Tara Oceans TARA_R110002012 (sample SAMEA4396515) | marine metagenome | biome: Westerlies Biome; feature: [DCM] deep chlorophyll maximum layer (ENVO:01000326); material: water (ENVO:00002006), including particulate matter (ENVO:01000060) such as... | depth 40 m | reverse complement strand
TGACGGGCACTTTCAAAGACCACCCCTTGCTTTGCCAGTTTGTCTATGGTTGGGGTTTGAAGAATGGAATTGGGATCATAGGTCTGTAGATCAAAAGGCGATTGATCATCGACCAATACGAAGAGGAAGTTGGGGCGTTTTGATTCTTTTGTCTCTTCCGATTTTTTCTTTTCTTGGCAGCCAGTCAATAGTAGGACAATCGCCATACACATGAGAGGTCTTATAAAATGGGTCATAGTTATGTTCATTTTTGGTTGATTATTGACTTATTATTTCAATTGATATAATCAGTTTCGAAAAACATTGATAAAAATTGTATTCCTTTTTATTATCTATCCTATTAAATCTTCGTGTCCAATTTAATTAAATAAAACATTATCCTTAAATATGGCCTTCAATTTAGGGCTCAGATAAGCTTGAATGAAACCGGTAAATTGCTTTAATACCAGGTAATTTTAGCCTTCTTTGTCTCCGTATTTACCCAAACACTCGCATGCTCAAATTCGCGGGTAAAGACCCATCCATCCGGATTTTCACGTTTAAAGTCTCCTTTTGGGCTCCCAAGTGGTTTCTGTAGGGCGGGATAATCCACCAGATTGCCATCCTCTAAATTCCAACCCCAATTCCATTGAAAATAGGAATAAGGTTGTGCGCCAATAAGGAAACAAGCATGGTGATATTCCAATTGGTCCTTAGACCGTTGCTCTATTCCATCTGTTTCTGTGGCTCCGATTGTGATATCGTTTCTTCCTTTTCCTTTGGCACCGAAACGATAGATCGAAATTTTTCCCGCCTTGGCAACGCGTTGCATATCGCCCCATTCTTTCAGCAGATGTTCCTTATTGGTGACCGTAGCATTATAATGTTCGAACATAAAGGCATCACAGTGAGGGAAAACATCTTTTGTGGTGGCCGCATTGTTGCCTACCAATATTTTATCCGGTCCCATTTGTGCCTTCAGGGCCGCCATCATATCACCTTTGGCTTTTGCCAATTCGGCCAAGTCATCTACAAGATAACCGGCATTATCATCCAAATTCATACGATCTACAAAAATTCCATCCGCACCTGAAATTTTAATCCCTTCAAGGGCCGCTGCCACCCACCATTTACGAAATTCAGGATTTAAAGCATCAAAATAGTATGAAAATGCCGGTCCATTTGTTTTTTCCAAGAGTTTACTGGTCTCTGGATCAACGGCCAAGAATTTGGCCAACTCTTTGTTTTTGGCGATGCCCTCAGGGGTAAGATCTTTATTGAATTGGGTAAATGGCCATGCTACGTACGAATTGTAATAGTATAAAACTTTCGACTCAGGTTTGACCTTATGAAACGCTTCCACCTCGTGCTTTGTTCCAAGTACGGCGTCACCCAGCATGTTGAATGCATGTGATTTTTCTATACAGATAAAATCTGTTCTTCCTGCAATGAATTTAACCTCTTCAGTTTCCAGTACCCGGTCAATATCACCAAAATGATAGTACATTGGGGTAGTTGCCCAACTAAATTTCGGGAAGTAGGGCTTCGATTCAAAACTGGAACCATCACTTATGAATAGGGATGATTTTTGTTGTCCGTATGAACACCAGCTTAGTGCAATTAAACAAATTAAAAGGCTTAATGTTTTAATAGACTGAATTTGAAATAATACCATTTTTTTCAATTGCTTAAATTTTTATTCCATTACTATTTTGCGCAAGGCACCGGCACTAAAATTCTTCACTGAATTTTTGTGGGTGATAGTTACAGCTACTTCATTATTCAATAGAAGTTCATCTTCTTTAAACTCTAGCACTACATTAGCGACTTCAGAAGTCGAAATGGTATACCCTTTGGCGCTAACTTCTTTTCCATTACCTATAAAAATTACCCAATCCCCATTCTTTTCGTTGCCGATCAAGGTATAGGTGGCATCGGTTGATAGCTCCTTGTATTTTACCTTTTGATGGTTGGCCGAAGAAAAGACCACATCTTCACGACCCGATTTATGGGTTATGTTAAGTCCAACAAATTCTTTGTTCCCATTTTCATCGTCAAAACTTGAAATCTTTTCGATGCTTTTTCCTTCGGCCGAGGTATAGGGCTCGTAAACTGAAACGAATGGATGCTCCCAGGCTGCGCCATGTTGTCTGGCGGCAAAGGTTAAATAAGGTGCCTTGTCAACATCGTAAGGCAAGCCATGGTCTCCCTTAAAGGCTTTGTTGGGGGGCGATTTAATGGAGAATACCTCACGGCCTTCGGTCCCCTTCATCCAGAGGTTCATAAAAACATCATCCTGTCCTTCCGGCATATCTATTTTCCATTCCGCTTGATAATCCTCTTCAAGCTTTATGGATTTTTTATCCCACATATAATCCAAGGCATACAAGTGACCTCCTGCAAACGCCATTTCCTCACTAGGGGTAAGCGCCAACGGATTGCCATTAGTATCCATAATTTGCATACTCTGTCCCAGGTTGTGATAGTAATAGTCGTGAAATTTATCGCCTTTCCGTTGCTTTTTGGATCTGAAAACATCGATATAATAGCCCGTGTTTTCCCCTGTTTTTACGATACTTACCAAACGCGATTGATCACTACGGGTTTCCGGCTCTAAAAAATAAACATCCGAATAGGTGATGTCCGGATAATAGCCTTCTTTTTGTTCCGATTTTGGGTATTGGCCCATAAGATCAAATGCGTGGTAGCTCAACATTTCGGTATAGGAAGAAGCCCCATCCACCATCACGGTATTATGTGCTGGAAACTGGGAGTAATACTCCAAATAAATAGGTTGCAAATATCCGGCACCTTTTCCTGGGTCGGCCCCTTGCACGAATCCCTTTCCGTATAGTTCAAGGTTTATTCCATTGGCATGCATATGGTTTCCCAAAGAGGCGTTAAGGGAAGCCATCATCCCATTTTTTCCTGTCCCCATACGTTGCACATGCCAACTTACATTGGGGGCGTAAAAGGTTTGGGTAATGTAATCGCTTAAATTTCCTTCTGGGTATTCTGGGTTCAGCTCCAATGGCTTGCTTGCGAAAAACGAACCGATATCGGCTCTGGGTTTTCTGTTCGGATTGGATTGTTCTGGGCCCTGGGCGAACAAACGATACAATCCGGTGAATTCTTTTTCCATAGCGGCATCACCATTTTGTTGTGCCGTTCGGATCATATCGCCTATCGCCCCGACCTTTAGCGATCCATAATTGCTATCTCCGAAGGCCACAGTTTGACCGTTGGGGAAAAGATATTGAGGAAGTATTTTAACAGCTTTTTCCATAACCGGCATATAAGGCAATAGGTTGTGATGGAAGGTGTTATCAAAATCATTGATGAAATGGGTCAAATCGCTTGTTACCCCAAACGAATAGCCTGGGCACTCGGCCCAAACCCCGTTGGCAGGATCATATCCATAGTCCATGAATTTTGTCAATGACCACTGGCGAGCAGAAGTAACATTCAGAATGTAATCAATGTAGTATTCACGCCCTTTTTTATCTTCATACTTGTTATCGCTTTGCAGGACCATGGCAGCTTTTAATATTATCTTGGCCTGATGCAGGTTCCAATTGTTCTGCGGAACTCCGTTTTTGATGATCTGATCTGTCCATTTTTTTAAGGTAGCGTCATATTTTTCAATTTTATCGGGATGGTTTTTTTCAATGTAGCCATGTAGAAAATCATATAGTTCCGACGCGTATACCAAGGTATTTTCGTGAATGACCTGAAAACATTCGAGCCCCACCAAGGTCTGGATATGCCCGTTCATCAGATCTATGGGCTCGTTGCGGTAATACATGCCCATCATGTAGGTGTCAAAAAGGTCAAAGGCAAATTGGGCGAAGGGCTCGTCGTCTTCAAGCCAATATAGAAAGGCGGCATCACGGGCCATCCCTATCATTTTTTGATTGTGCCTATGGATAAGCCCTCCGGTTTTGGACTGCTCTACCCACTCCAAAGGTTCCCCCTCCTTGGTCCTGTTGCGCAGGTACAGGCCCCGCTCGTCGTCCATGTAAGGTAATATGTCTTCCAACTCGGGCATGGCATAATTGGTGGTGTAATCGCGTGAGCCGGTAAAACGGACCGTCGGGACCGGAGCTACGCCATCGGAATGGGAATAATAAATTCCGTTGATATAAACGTTCGTAGCCTTTGTTTTCCAGTACATCATTAACCTTGAAACCATCCATTCCGGATCGGTAAGATGGCGTTCTACATGACCGTCTATGCGTTCATGGATTCCATGTAAAACGTTCTTGGCCCACTGCTCTTTTTGGATGGTTTTTTGTAAATTCTTTTTCTCAGATTGCTTTATGTACAACCGTGGGTATCCTTGCTCCAAATTGGTCTGTAGCGGAATTTTATCAGGTGATTGTGCTTTCAAAACCAAACTCAAAATACATAATCCAAATGCAAAGACGTATGCCTTAATTGTATATTGGGAGGTTCTACAAGTTTGAATATTCATTATGTTTTTTTATAGTTTATGCACTTCACTATGCTAGTTTATTTTCATCTGCAGCGTTATTTTTTGAAAACCAAGGCCGTAGTAAATATCATATAGCAGCAATTATTTCAGGGAGGTTTTATCCTTCACTTCGCCTTTGCTTTTTATATCCGGACTCTTGGTTCCTGGATAAAGAAGTACTCTTGCTTCTGTTTGATTATCCAGTTTAATATCGCTGGCATGCATTTTGGCGTTCTTATTAAAATTTCCATATCCTTCCCATACGGACAGTTTTATGTCCATGTTATCAGGAATGAAATCTGGATTGGAAGTTTTTATAATTACCTGGTGGTCTGCGCCGTTTATTTTTGCCAATAAGTTATTGGCGATACCACCCCTGCTATCCAAAATGTTCATTTCCACATAGGCACTTTTTGCATCCGTATATGGGATACAGAAGGCTTCGGCATATTTGGCATCGGCGCTACAGTTGATCAAGGTATCGGCATTTCCAACGTTAAAGCCAGTAGCCACACATTCCCGGACCACGCAATCTATTATTTTGTCACCTGAAGTACTTAGGCCAGTACAAATGCCCCTTCGCATTTTTGTTACACTACAGTTCTTGACTGTTGTATTCTTGGTTTTATGTCCGTTATATTCAGGGTACATTCGAATGCCATCCTCGCTTAGGGATATGATTTCCCCAGCTATAATTTTACCATCTTCAGTGACCATGGTGCCCTCTACATAGCCGCCTTTGCCAGCATAAAAGTTTTTGTCAAATGCATAGCCCGAGGTTTCGGAAAGAACTGCATCGGTAGTTCTCAGCAACCCATCTACATGACAATTCTCTATCAACGTATTCTCGGCTCCTTGTATAAAAATGGCATGACCCATAGCCCTCATATGTACCTTACACCCTATCAGTTTTGTATTTTTTGCGGGATAGCCCACTCGGATTCCGTTCATCTTACGCACACCGCTATTGCCACCTATCCCATAAAGACTTCCATAGCCCCAAGGACTGGAACCTGCTGTACGAACCTCAATATTTTTTAAGGTTACATCTTCCCCTACCACATTAAAGATTTTATTTTTGCTCTGTCTGCCAGGTTGTCCTCCGTAGGTTTCAATGTACAGTCCTTCGAGTGTTACATTTTTACCAGAAACCTCAATGGCGCAATACATACTGTTACCATCATCGCTTAAGGCTAAATCCTTTCGACTAAATAGCCTTGTATCGACCATAAATCGTACACCGCTAAGATCAAAATGGGTATTATTGCCCGTAAATTCCAAAAATCTAATTTTCTGGGCATCATCAATTTGGTAGTTGCCGGCAGCAAGTTTAACCTTCACATTATCCTTCCCAAGATATTTTTTAAACTCCGACAGGGTGTCGACCAGAACCACATCACTTTCAACTACATTCAGTTTAAACGAGGTAGCCAAGACCAACAGGAATAAAAGGGAAAATAACAGTTTAAAATATTTCATGTGAATGTTATTTAGTATTACTTTTTAGAGGGATCACCTTATTTTATGTTTCCATGTCCTTTCCTAATGCTCCAGAACCACAGATCGTGGTAAAAAGAAAGGATGTCCTTCCTCTACCACAACAAAGGTGCTTTCCATTTGGTTTAAAGTGGAATATCAATTCATGACTTATCGCACTTCCAACTTAATCACACTTACCGATTTGTCCGGGGCTTCTTTTGGTAGTTGTAGCACAGTACCATTGGCTGTTTTGCTGGAACCGATTTCTTTATCGGAGGCTACCAAAAGAGAAGCCTTTTTCAATTTAATGTCCTTGTGGACTACTAATTTTCCGTCCTCTGGCCAATTGAAAACATGGGCATAAACAACTCCATCTTTTTTGGTATATCGGCCCCATTCGGGCATATCATAAGGACTGGCCGTAGCCCCATAAATTGCTTCCGAATTGGCATCGGTCCATTCTCCCATGGCTTTTAGCCTTCTAATACTCTGGGCGGGAAACCTACCAAATCCATCAGGACCTATATTTAATAAAAAATTACCGCCTTTTGATACGATATCGACCAATTTTTGAATAAGGTCTTCGCTACTTTTCCACTTGGTGTCGTCTGGTTTATAGCCCCAGGTACCGTTCATGGTCATGCAGGATTCCCAATCTTCGTCTATTCCAGTAGCCGGAATTTCCTGTTCCGGGGTACCAAAATCTCCGGCAAAACTGCCTTCCATATCCATACCTTCCATGCCCTTTCGGCCCTTGTCTACCCGATTGTTAATAATGGTATTGGGTTGAATATCCCTAATGAAACTATACATTTCCTTGCCCATTTCGGTGGTATAATCGGCAATCCAATCGCCATCAAACCAAACCACATCTATATCCCCATAGTTGGTCAACAACTCTTTTACCTGTGGTTTTAGGTAATTTTTATAATACTCCGGAAATTCAGGATTCACCACGGTCTGGTCTTTTTGTCCCGCATTATAATTGGGAAATAGATTTCCCTGTGCCTGCGGATGGTGCCAATCTACAATAGAGTGGTATACTCCAAATTTAATTCCCTGTTTTCTTGACGCTTCTGCCAATTCCTTGATAATGTCACGTTTAAAAGGGGCGGTATCCATAATGTCGTAATCGGACACTTTAGAATCCCAAAGGGCAAAACCATCGTGATGTTTTGAAGTGATTACAATGTATTTCATACCCGCATCCTTTGCCATTTTTACCCAATCGTCCGCATTGAACAATTCAGGATTGAACATCCTAGGAAATTTTTCATAGTCTTCAATGGTATAGTCCAATTTATCCATGGCCCATTCGGCACCGCCACCGGCAATTTGCTCTCCACGTTCACCACCTATTATGGAGTATGCACCCCAATGGACAAACATTCCAAACTTGGCATTGCGCCACCATTCCATTCTTTCATCATCGGATAATTTTTTTACTTCTGCGGTATTCTGGGAATAGCCAGTGTTAATTGCTGCCATAAATATTAGGATGGCGACTAAGGATTTTTTTATAGTTTTCATTTTCAGTGTTTTAATATTAGGTGTTATTTTAATATACTTTCTTGTAATTCTTCCAAAGTTTTGCCTTTGGTTTCCGGCATCATAAAAATTACGAATACCAATTGTAGGACCATCATTGCTGCAAAGAAGAGAAACACAAATCCTGGACTGGAGAGCCCTGCCATTGCCACTGGCATAAACAAGGTAATCAAGGCGGCCAGCACCCAATGGGTAGAACTTCCGAACGATTGTCCTTGGGCCCTAACTTCGGTTGGAAATATTTCCGATATGAACACCCAAATTACGGAGCCTTGACCAATGGCATGGGCGGCTATAAACAGGAATAGGAAAATGGGCACCATTATTCCCTCCCAATCCAGCAAAAAGGCCATTGCTACCAAGAACAAGGATATAATATATCCAAAAGAGCCAATGTACATCAGTGTTTTTCTACCTAACTTGTCTATTAAATACAGACCTAAAAGGGTAAACAGCAAATTGGTTACACCAATTCCGATACTGCTCAATAAGGAGGCACTTGCTTCCAAACCAGCCGATTCAAATATTCTAGGGGCATAGTACAGGAAGGCATTTATACCCGAGAGTTGGTTGAAGAAAGCTATTAGAAATGCCAAGATCAACGGAAACCGGTACTTTTTGTCAAAAAGTGGTTTCTTCGGGTTTTGCGTTTGCTCAGTGGATGACCACAAGCTTAGGTCCATTTCCGTACCGGTAAGTTCCAGGTATATTTCCTTTGCCTTTTTTACGTCACCTTTTTTATCCAAAAGCCAACGGGGACTTTGGGGAATGCGGCTAATGGCCAACACATAGATCAGAGCTGGTAGCGCTTCTATTCCCACCATCCAACGCCATGGTTGTGCCCCGGTATTTTGTAGCAAATAATTGGATATGAATGCAATTAGGATACCCAGAACTATATTTAATTGGTAAAGTACCACCAATTTCCCTCTGTTTTTAGCAGGAGCAATTTCCGAAACATAGGTGGGTGCTGCTACCGTAGACGCTCCAACCCCTAGACCGCCCAAAAATCGGAATATAGAAAAAGTATAGGGGTCCGTTGCAAGGCCGGAACCCAAAGCCGATATTAGATAGAGTACCCCGATCCAGAAAAGTGTTTTTTTTCTTCCTATTCCATTACAGGGTATATGTGCGAAAATGGCACCGATTACGGTTCCCCATAGGGCCATAGACATTACAAAGGTACCATGGAACAAATCCGATGTTTTCCACAACTCTTGTAACTGTTGGTCGGCCCCCGATATAACAACGGTATCAAAGCCAAAAAGAAACCCGGCCATGGCGACTACAAAGGCGGTATATAATAGTTTGTTGTTCATAATTATTGGATTGGATTTTTTTATTTGGTTATGGTTATTAGAGATGTGGTCAGAGGAATCCCGTTCTTAAGCTTTTTTAAGCGTAGCAGGGCCTCCAAATAATAATAATCTGCGTAATTAATGGAATAATTAATTTCACTTCCGGAAGGTTTATGGCCGGTAGAGTGGAGCAAAAATGCCGAATTGGCATCTTTACTTTGGTAGTTTTTGGATAATTCTTCGAGCATACTTTCAGCTTTTTCCACATAATTTTCGGAGAGATTGGAATCTTTGGTAAAGGTTGATAGTTCCAAAAGTGCCGATGCCACCAATGCCGCTGCAGAGGCATCCCTTGGTTCGTTGGGGATGTTGGGAGCGTCAAAATCCCAATAGGGAATAAGATCAATGGGCAGATGGTCCAGATATACCTTAGCGGTCTTTTGGGCTTGATCCAGGTACTTCTTATCTCCGGTTTCCCTGTACACCATGGTATAGCCATAAATGGCCCATCCCTGTCCGCGGGCCCACATACTGTTATCCGCATAGCCCTGGTGGGTTACCCCCTTAATTTTTTCGCCTGTTTCGCGGTCATAGACTACTACATGGTAAGAAGTATAATCCGGTCTAAAATGATTCTTCATGGTTACATCTGCGTGGCTTACCGCTATATCATAAAGGGATTTATCCCCACCATTTTTTGAGGCCCAAAACAAAAGTTCCAGGTTTATCATGTTGTCCATGATGGTATTGTGTTGTGGCCATTCCATATTGGGAACATCTCGGGGCCAAGAAAGAATGGTACCTACATTTGGGTTGAACAAGGTAGCCAAAGTGTCTGCGGTCTTGAGAATTATATCTTTGTATTCCGGATTGCCGGTTAGCCTATATCCATTTCCAAAGCTGTTGAATATCTGAAATCCAAGATCATGGTCCAGTGCTGGAGTAACCGAAAGGGGGGTAAGATACCTACTGTAAGTATCGGCCTGTTCCTTCCATTTTTCATCATCGGTGTTTTCATAAAGGTACCACAGGGTTCCAGGCCAAAATCCACTGGTCCAATCCTTGTAATTGATAAACCGCCATTCCTGGCTATCTGGGGCTATGTTTCTGGGAAGGCTCTTGCCATCTTTGGGTATAAGTGTCAGGGTCTTGGCAGCTTGTTGCTCACAATAAGCTAGTTCCGTATCTATATCGAAGGTATTGTTTTCGGTTTTTTGAGGTTTTTTATTGCCGCAACCTAGGGTAAGGAATAACAGAACTGTGGAAGCTAATATTTGTATTTTATAGGTCATTATCTAAGGGTTAATCATTTTTGGTGTTCAATTGATATTTACTAGGTGCAGGTTTACAATATGGGATAGACAAAATGTTTACTGTAATTATTGGTTTCATTTTTTAAGACATAACAAATAGGGAGTTTTTATTTTTTTATGGATACTTCCAATGGATTGGCAATAATTTTAGCTTGTTGGGAGAGCAGGGCATCCCATTCCTCCTCGCTTGAAACCTGCCCGCTCAATTCCCAAGCAAAACCGGCATAATAGGTCAAATTGTTCTTGGGTTTGGTAATGACCAATAAATTGCTTTGATCGGGTATTTTACTTTTGCGGACCAAGGCTGTATCTACAACAGAAGGAGCTATTACCAATCCTTCCCCTAAGTTGGTACTATCTATGGTTTCCCAGTGCCGGTACCAGCCCTCTTGCTGGTTGAGCCTGGATTGTCCTTTATTTTCATGAAGGGTAATGCCAATGGCAATATTGGGGACTTCCTTTTCAGATGAAAATACGATTTCAAATTTTGAAAAATTGCTGCCCAGATCCAGGGTTATTCTCTTGGTTTCGTTTAGGCCATAGTTGCTCCAAGGGGCGTAATCCAGTTCAAATACGGTGCGTAGCGGTCCATCTGCAATGGTCCTGGATTCTGTAAAGTTTTGGGAAACATAAATGCTGTCCTTTTCATAGATCCCTATGCCTCCTGTTCCACGACTTCCACCCACATGATAAGGGTCATACCCTTCTCCGTGATCAATATGGTAATAGCCTGGTGTTTTTTGGTGTTCGGCGTACCACTTGTTGATAATAGATTTCCCTGTGCGTTTTAGCCAAAGATCAATACCACTGGAAAGCGTACTTCCGGGTACTCCTTCCAAGGCTTCTTTCTGGCCGGTAGGGCCGTAGGTTCTAAAAGCCACTTTGTCGTTTTCCCAGGTATAGTCGTCCGTACGTTCCGGGACAAGTCGGGAATAGGCGACTATTTCACTTTCTGGGACTACCGCTGTGCTGTCCATAACTATAAGATAGTTGGAAGTTGAATTGGCAGCTACATCGGCCTGAAACAAAAGTTCGTCGGGGGTGCCGTCCTGGTCGTAATCTATCCATTGGGTTCTTAGATAGTCCGTGGTGCCTTCCTTCATTATGCGCAGGTGTGCCACTTTTGTGTTTTGTAGAAAATTTTTCAATTTTTGGGTAGTCAATGAAACCACTTCCTTTCTGTGGAATCCGAGTTCATTTTTTACCTGTATGTAGAGTTTTTCCTTATCGGTTTGGTTATTGCATGAAACTGCAATTAAAGCCATCAACATGTAGCTTTTGATCAATATTAAAGGACAACTTAATTTCATAATAATGGTTAGTTATATGTTTCTTGGAAAGGGATTCCAAGGCGTTATACCATTGGTTTTTTGTTTTTTTAATGTGCCGGCCCATTTTTTTGGCAATGTTTGCGCCTGGGCATAATCTTAAAGCTATTCCGATACAAGTTTAGCTAGAATGTTAAATAGGGCGCATAAAATATGGTTCAAAGGGTATAAATTATGATTCTTTAGGGGGCGATTTGATAAAGTACCTAGGTATTTTTCTCCTAAATTACATAACAGAGGCCCTTTTAGGGAACCTTCATGCTCCCTTTTCTTTGCTTCTTTTGACTTTTGATAAACCTTTCCTTTAACAAGGAAAAGGACAATATTTTAATAAGGAAATATTATTCATAGCTTTAGTTTAGATTATAATTTAATGATATGCATGGCAAAACCATTGTTGCTTTTCAAGTCTAGGTTTAATTGTGAATCATTGGCAAGTTGTATTTCTTCCATTTTCACATGAGTTCTGGTCTCGACCGTTTCATCATCGCTGTACACCTTGGCCTTGTATCTAACACCAGATTCTAAGAATGAAAAATCTATATTTAGGTTACGCGCTATTCTTCCGTTGATGCCCCCCACGAACCAATCGTTTCCTTTTCTACGGGCTATCACACCAAATTCTCCAATTTCGGCTTGCAACACCTTGGTCTCGTCCCAAGTAGTAGGTACATTATTAAAGAATTCCAACTCGGGCTCATTTCCAATGGTATTTGTGTTGCCCCAAAGAGCATCATCTTTAACTGGGGCTGCCGGAGCTTTATCGTACCAGTATAAAAACTGAAGTGGACTAAAAATGCAGACCGTTTTAGCTAATTGAGAGGCGTGCGAGCCCATTCTATCAACACGTGTATTATAATAGCAAACTGTATTATCGGCAGCTCCGGCCAACATTCTTGTAAACATGGTGATCAATGTATGCTCGTTAGGTACCGTTTCCTCATCGCCACGAATTCCTTCTTGAGTAAGTAAATTAGGGTAAGTCCTTGAAAAACCAGTAGGTCTATATTCATCGTGAATATCCAACACCATTTTGTATTTGGCAGCTTTTTTTACAGCTTCATGTAACCATTCAGTTGCATCTTGATCACCCACTCTAACAAATCCGTATTTTATTCCTGCAACACCCCATTTCTTGAATAATGGTAACAGCTCATCCAACTGTTTTTCCAAAGCTCTGCGGTTTACGTACAACATTACCTTCACCCCTTTTTCTTTGGCATACTTACAAATGGCCTCAATATCAAAGGGACCTTTGGAACGTTTGGGATCCAAAGTAACCGTAGTTGCATCAGAAGCATTGTCCATTTCATTGCCATACCAGCCTGCGTCAAAATGTACATATTGCATATTGTGGCTCGCAACAAAATCTATAGCGGCCAATCCCCCCTGCGTTGTCAGTGTTCCTTCACGAAGTACTTTTCCGGGTGTTATCCAAGATTCATCTTCTATTTTGGAAGGCGCATTTAAATTTTGAATGATGTAATTGTTTTCAAGCAATTCTCCATAACTGCTACCCATCATCATAACACGCCAAGGCGACTGAAATGGTAGTTTTTTAATTACTTTGGCGCCCTCAATTTTCCTTTCGGCAATAACAGCTCCCGTAATGCTGTCCTGTTTTTGCTCGCCTGTTTTACCATCTAGAGAAGACACAATACTGTATTTTGATGAATTACCTTTGTCAAAGCTCATTCTGGCATAATCTACCAATTGGGCTTCCGCTAAGGCTATTTTTACACTATCACTTATTTCAATTAACAAAGGGCGTTCCGACCCTTCTTGTAACCTGGTCATCGGAATTTTTGTATATTCACCTTGAGCGGTAAGTACTCCTTTTTCACGTTTTGGGGTTGACCAAACTGGATAATCTCCAGAAAAATTATAGTGAACATTTTCGCTTAAACCAATTTCGTCCAATCCCTTTTGCTCGGGAATTTCATATGCAAAAGCAACTCCTTCATCATAAGCTCTTGCTATTATATTGACTTTCGCCTCACCCTGTTTTAAATATATTTTTGTTTGATTGTAGTGATCTGGAATGGTGCTCAATTCATTAAATCTAGAATTCCAAGTCGTGTTTTCTGAGGTATTTTCTATTTTTACCACGGAAACTTTTCCAGAAAAATCTAGGTCTACCGAAAGAAGTTCTAATACTGAAGCGTCAACTACTACTTTGTCATTATAATAAACTGAAAAAGTAAGATTGTTTTTATTTTCACCTTCCAAAAACCTTATTTTTTTAGTTGCATTGGGTGATGATAATTCAATTACTTCTGTTTGTTTACAACTACTGAAAATCAATAACAGCAAGACTACTAGGCTACATTCTTTAAAAAATATTTTCATTTTTTGTTATAATTGAAATCTCTTGAAATTCCGTTGATAGGACTTTAAACGATACTTCATATTTACCTTCTATATTTTTCCTTTGCTTACATCTCTTTTAAATCCCATGTTCTGGATGTTCATAATTTTCAGGTACGGTCCATTAAACATTCCGTTACAAGTTTAGCCAGAATGTGAATTGGAAGGCATAAAATATGGTTCAAAGGGTATAAATTATGATTCTTTATGTGTCTTTTGCCTCGTAGACAGGCCGTTTTACAGTATTAAAAATTCGTTCCCCCATTAACTTGTCAATTTGTAGTATGGTTAAATAGGGTTTAAACTAAATCCTTTCCAACCTTAAAGATTCCTTGTTAACACCAATAAAAACTACACTCTTGTTGCCCATTGGCAATTAGGGTTAAAATATATGCATTTTTAAAGGCTGATTTTAGAGCATTCTTAAACTTTAAAAATGTAATTGATTTTATACTACAGAACACCTCGGCCTAATGTTTTGTGCTTTTTAGGGCGTAAAGGAGTGATAATTTATACCCTTTGAATCATAATTTAAACCTTGGGCCTGGAATTCTTTTTAACATTGACTTAACAAAAATTGATGCCAAATACGTGGTATTGATTTGTTGGAAAATTCATTCACAATTAACCAATAAACAACCATTTAAATGAAACTTTTATGATTACTCAAAAAAACAAAGAATTTAGTTTAAAGTATGTTACCGGATTACTGGTAATAGTAGGGTTATTGCTCGGTGGATCAACTGGGTTAATGGCAGCCGGCACAAATAGTATTTTTGGAGTTCCAATTTCGGAATTAGACAAGGACCAGCAGTTGACCATCACCGGTACTGTCACCAGTTCCGAAGACGGGATGCCGATTCCGGCAGTCAATGTTATATTGAAAGGTACCAATACTGGTACTACTTCGGATTTTGATGGAAATTACGCCATTAACGTTCCCTCGAACAATAGTGTACTTGTGTTTTCCTCTGTGGGTTATGTTACCAAAGAAATTGCTGTAGGAACCAATAGGGTACTAAACATATCGTTGGATACCGATGTTAGTGCTCTTGATGAGGTAGTGGTAGTAGGTTACGGTTCAGCAAAAAAGGAAACACTTACAGGTTCTATTGAGCAGGTAAAAGCCGAGGCCTTTGAGGATTTAGCGGTAGGTAGTCCGGCGTTGGCACTACAGGGCAGAACTCCAGGTTTAGTTGTTACCCGTACTTCTTCAAGACCAGGAGACGAAGGTGTTAATTTTCTTATTCGAGGAGCCTCTTCCATTAATGGGATAGAAGCTCTTATTGTTATAGATGGTATTCCTGCAATAAATTCATCATCTTTTAATGATATGAACCCTAATGATATTGAAAACATAAGTGTTTTAAAAGGTGGTTCTGCTTCTGTATACGGTTCTCGTGCCGCTGGTGGGGTAATTTTAGTAACCACTAAAAAAGGGAAAGGGGATGTAAAGGTAGATATAAGTACCATTACACGTATGGGTACCATAGGTATACGCCCACCATCGCCAACTATGTCCCAGTATGGGCAACTTTATGCAGCTGCAGCACGTGAAGATATAGCTTCCGGAAAACCACCTCGTTATTTCTTTTGGAACGATCTTGAAACTGTAGATAGGATAGCAGCTGGAGAAGAAGGGTATTATGATTTACCCATAAACGGAAGAATATGGCTGGGTGATGCTCCTAGATTCGATGAAATGTTTGGTAATTCTTATTCCAGCCAACATAACATAAGCGTATCTGGGGGTACTGAAAAAAGTAATTTTCGTGTTTCTGCAGGCTATGATGAAAATGTTGGTGGTCTGAAAGTTGCAGATGACAGTGCCGATAGATATAATTTCTCCATAAACTATGGTGTAGATATTAGTGATAAACTAAGTCTAAATACCAATATCAGTTATTTACATAATAAATTTTCGGGACCAACATCAGGTTTGGCCAGGGAAGCAGCTACATGGGATGCACCTTTATTCCCTACTTATAACCCTGATGGACAATATTACGCAAACTTTGGGGGTGTAAATATTACGGGAGATAGAAATGCAATAGCACAGGTTAAGGATGGAGGCCGAGAGAATAAGGCGGTTGAGCAGTTTAAAATAGCTGCACAGGCCACCTATAAATTTACAGATCATTTAAATTTTACGGGATCTTATGCCATTAGTAGGCAAAACAGCGAATATCAGGCATATGCGGTTTCAGTTCCACTTTACAGTTGGGACGGAGGTTTCTCCAATAATATAAATAATACAAGTTATATTCAAGAAGGAACAGGACCTGACAACAACGATGGTAATATTACCTATAAGAATTATAAAGGAGCGCTAAATTATACCAATAGCTTTGGGGATCATAATTTTTCTGGATTATTGGCCATAGAAGCAGAGAAAAATGAGCTAAATGAGTATAACATTAGGAGAAATGGCTTTGTTGATTATGGTGTATACGATATTGATCTAGGTGCTACCGATCAACTGGTTACAACTTCCGGAGGGGGTAATGCCTGGGGCTTTTTCGGATATATTGGACGTTTAAACTACGATTATAAAGGGAAATATTTATTGGAGTTCCAAGGTAGACGTGATGGATCCTCAAGATTCGCAGACGGTGCAAAATGGTCTAACTATGGCAGTGTATCCGGTGGCTGGGTTATAAGTTCGGAAGAATTTTTAATAGACAGCAATTTTGTATCATTCTTAAAATTACGCGGTGGATATGGTGAGGTAGGAAGTACCTCTGGTATTGGTAACTTCGGATATTTATCAACAGTTGGCTTTGGCACTACTGTTTTTGGTGAAACCAGCGCCAATCAACAAGCAACTTCAAGAGCCAGTAGTTTATTTAGTAGTACTACAACTTGGGAACGTATTGTTTCTAAAGAAATTGGTTTGGATTTTAGATTATTTAATAATAATGTATTCGGTTCTCTGGACTTATATCAGAAAGACAATATAGGGATGCTTGTTAGAGGGATTACACCAGATGTGCTTGGAACAGCAACGCCGTTTACCAATATAGGTACCTTAGAGACTAAAGGTTGGGAAGCCATGCTAGGCTGGCAAGGTAAAGTTGGGGATTTAGACTTTACCATTAGTGCTAATATGAGCGATTCTAGAAATGAAATTACAAAATATGAAGGGGCTCAAACAATTTTTGAAAACCTAAATGATACCGATAGATCCCGAAACATTTTAGGTAAACCAATCAACTCGTTTTATTTATGGGAAACAGACGGTTATTTTGATTCCCAAGCCGAAGTTGATGCCTATTACAGTAGTCTAACTCCGGGTGGTATATTGCCATCCCAAACTTCGAACGATGCTTTACGTCCTGGAGATATTCGAGTTGTGGATTCCAATGGGGACGGAATCCTTAATAATGAGGATTTAACCTACCAAGGGGATGCTGCTGTCCATTATGTTTATGGATTGAATTTTGATTTGAAATACAAGAATTTTGATGTTAGCGCCTTTTTTCAAGGAGCCCTTGATCATCAAATATATAGAGAGGGGTATTTCGCACAGCCTTTTCAGGCTGAATGGCAAAACCAATCCAATACTTGGTTAGGTAGGACATGGACTGAAGATAACCGTAATGCAGAGTTTCCTAGGTTAACTACCCAACGTGGACTATCTGCTTGGAACTATAGAAGTAAGGACCATATTTTGCAAAACAATAGATATATAAGATTGAAATCCCTTATTGTGGGCTACAATTTTAAAGGATTACAAATAGGAAATACACCTATTAATACAGTACGTATTTATTTTTCAGGAAATGATTTGTTTGAAGCTACCAGTGTAAAGGATGGTTATGATCCTGAATTTCAACGTAGTTCAAATAACAGCGCCTATCCATTTATGCGTACATGGGCCTTAGGTTTAAAAGTATCGCTGTAAGGTATAGATATCTAATATTTAAATTAAAAAACATTCAAATGAAAAAAGTAATATATAAAGTACTACCATGTGTTATGGTACTCTTTGCATCTTGTGCAGACGAATTTATAGATTTAACACCGCCGGCATCTATCACAGATGAGGTTTATTATACCGAAGCTGAGCATTTTTTAACAGGCTCCAACAGGTTTTATACCAACTTAATAGGATGGTCTGACCAAGGCATTTATGCAGATCACGGTTCCGATTTGGTAGGTTATACCGAAGACGGTGGGATGCAGGATTATAGTAGGGGAGACACTCAGGCACCTGAAGCTGACCCTTATTACTCAAATGCTTATACGGCCATTAGAGACATGAACCTTTTGCTTGCAAGAGCTGAGACTTATGATGGGGAAGGAAGTATCACAGAATATGTAGCTGCAACTAAATTTCATAGAGCTTGGCAGTATTTCTTTTTAGTACAACGTTTCGGAGGTGTTACTTTGGTAACCGAACCTCTAGATGTTGATTCGGAAGAATTATATGGGCCACGCAATAGTAGATATGAAGTTGTTGCCCAAATTATAGCTGATCTTGATGATGCTATTGCCGGTTTACCTACAGAACAGGAAATTAGTTCTTCTGACAAGGGAAAAATCAGTAAATGGGCAGCCATGGCATTTAAAGCTGAAGTGTTGTTACATGAGGCAACTTGGATGAAATATGTAGGTGATAGTACGGATGGTGATGGTATAAGTACTGGAGCTGGTAGCGCTGGATTTGATACGGGCAAAATAAACACCTATTTACAGGAAGTTGCCACTTTAACAAAAACGGTTATGGATCAAGGTGGTTATGAGCTTTGGAACCATAATGATGATCTGGATAATTTGAGTTCAAATTTCTTATTCAATCTGGAAGACGGCGGATCCAACCCAGCTGGCTTGGACAAGGCGTCCAACAAGGAGTTTATTTTTTATAATAAATACGATTTTACTTTTAGACAGGCAGGGACATTGGTAAGTCATGTTTTCGAAGGAAGGGTAAAGCCCAGTAGAAAAATGATGGATATGTTTTTATGCGATGATGGGTTACCAATCGATCAGTCTTCAAGGTTTCAAGGATACGCAAATACACAAGATGAGTACCAGAACAGGGATTTAAGAATGAGAGCTTATTTTACTTATCATAAAAACCTTGGAGAGATACCTGAAACTGGAGATGTGACTTTAAACGGAACAAATAACTTTGGGTATTTCAATTCCAAGTTCATGAGTTGGAAATGGGGTACGGATGAAGCTTATAGAGCCACGACTACTGAAGCCTATGACATGCCTTTTATACGTCTGGCAGAAGTATATTTAATGTATGCCGAGGCTTTGTACGAGTTAAATGGAAGTCTTACAGATGCCCAAATGAACGAGTCTATAAATTTGGTTAAGGCAAGGGCCGGATTACCACCTATCAGCAATAATTTTTTAGCTGTAAACGGCATGGATATAGGAACGGAAATTAGAAGGGAACGTACTATTGAGCTTTATGCAGAGAGTGCAACAAGGTTTAACGACCTAAAAAGATGGGGAATTGCTGAGGACGAATTAGGGCAAACCATATATGGGGCAGTTATAGAAGGTACTGCTTATGAAGGAAACACCGCTTTATATAATCCCGGTGCATATGGTTTTGGAGAAGCAACGACCACAACCGGAGTTGGCCCTAGAAGAGCTCTCATAGTACAGCCTTCATCGATTCGTAATTTTTCTAGATATAATTATTTATTCCCGATACCTACGTCCCAAACAGGTTTAAATGATAAATTACTTCAAAACCCAGGATATTAATTAGTAGTTTTAGTTAGTTTGTTAAAGGCAGCCATAGCTTTATATTATGGCTGCTCTTTTTTTGGTAGGCATTGGGTTAAAATATCTATTTGTCCAATCTTGGGAAAGCATCTAAAACATGCGGTTAAACGCGATTAATTTTGCTTAACCTTGGATTTTTGTTCCATATATTCTGTAGGGGTCATATCAAAAAGTTCCCTGAAGGTCTTGCTAAAATAAGCGGTAGAATTAAAACCGCTCATATAGGTAACCTCCTTTATGGAGTATTGGTTACTTTGTAATAATTCGGAAGCGTACCTTAGCCTTATGGTACGAATAAAGTGGCTTGGGTTATTGCCCGTGAGCGAATTTATTTTTCGGTACAGTTGGGATCTACCTATGCCCAATTCGTTGGAGAGGTCCTCTTGTTTGAAATCTACGTTGCTAATATTTTTGATGATCGTCTTGGTTGCCTTGTCCAAAAACACCTCGTCTATATTATTTGATGTTACCTCCGAAGATGGAAATAAACCTCCAATTTCCGCAAACCGTTCCCTTAGTCTATTTTTGGTTGCCAGTAAATTGCTCATCCTAGCCTTCAATACACTGGTTACAAAAGGTTTGGCCAGATAGCCGTCTGCACCACTTTCATAACCCTCTATTCTATCATTGTCCAAGCTTCTTGCCGTTAGTAGGAGCACAGGGATATGACAGGTATCAAAATCCTTTTTTATTTCTTTGCACAATTCAAAACCATCCATTTTGGGCATCATAACATCACTAATAATAAGATCCGGAAAGATTTTTTTTGCTATTTTCAATCCCTTACTGCCATTGGCTGCTTCTTTAATATCGTAATCATCCTGTAGATCCGAGGCAAGGTGTCTTCGCAGTTCATTATTGTCCTCAACGATTAGCACGGTAGGTAATTTTGCATTATTGTCCTTAGCTTTTTTTCTTATTGCAATAGCATCCTCACCAGCAATACTCATTTCATACTCCACCGCATTCATAGAGTTGATCAGGAATTCATTTTTTATATTCTCTACGTTTTCAAGCTCGGAATCATAGTTTAATGGCAGTTTTACGGTAAACTTGCTTCCTTTCTTACGTTGGCTCTCCACCGTTATCTCACCTTTGTGGATACCCACCAAGGCCTTGGTAAAATTTAGTCCTATTCCAGTACCCGATGTTGTACTATCCGGGTGATAGAACCTACTAAAAATATTTTTTAGCTGCTCCTTGTCCAGCCCCACCCCACTGTCGGCAATGATTATTTCGATATATTCCCCTAACCTCTCTTTTTTTGACCAAAACCTTTGTTTACTTTTGTTTGTGGATGATCTCTTGTTCACTGAAACACTTATGGAGCCCCCTCTTTCCGTAAATTTTATAGCATTGGAAATTAGGTTGGTAATTATTTTTTCTACTTTGTCAAAATCAAATACGGTGGCTATAGTATGGGTATCGGCCTCAAAACTATAGTTCAATTCTTTTCTTGTAGCCAAGGGTTCGAAAAGAGAAAAGATGTCTTCGCAGAATTTAACAATATTCCCCTTTTCCAATTGCAAGGGAGACATACCAACATCCATTTTTCTATAATCCAGTAATTGGTTTACAAGGTGTAACAGTCTTCTTGCACTGCGTTGAATGGTTAATGCGGAAGATTTAATGGCATCGGAATCTGGGACACTGGATATAATTTTGTCCACCGGATTTAAGATCAATGTTAGTGGAGTCCTAAACTCGTGGGAAACATTGACAAAGAATTCTAGTTTGGTTTTATCCAGCTCCCTTCTTTGGGAGGCCTTTACCCTTAGGGTATAGAAATTGATCAGTGCCCAGAATAGGAGTCCTCCTACAATGGTGTAAATGATCTTCATCCACCAGGTCTGCCAAAAAGGAGGTAATATTTTAATATCAATTCTAGATGAGTCGGCATTCGCCCATTGGCCGTCCAGGGAAGCTTTTACCTCAAAGGAATAATTCCCGGGTTTTAGATTGGAGAGGTTCACTACCCTGTTGTTACCGGTATCTATAAAATCATCATCCAAACCATCCATTTTATAGGCATATTGTACCAATTCGGGATTTTCGTAATGGAGTGCTACAAACTCGAACGAGATATAATTTTCATCGTACTTTAAGGTTATATCCTGCACTTGGTTGATCGATTTGTTAAGGAGTATCCTTCCGTTTACAGAATCACTTGGATTGATTTTTATATTATTGAGCTTAAAACTGGTAATGTACGGACTAAGCTTTGGTACGGATTGAAGCTCAAAATTATTTGGGTCGAAAATGTTAAACCCGTAAATACCTCCAATGATAATGCGCCCGTCCTTCGTCTTTTCAATAGATTTGCTCTGAAACTCCAAACCCTGAAGACCATCGTGTTCGTTAAAATTTCTAAATTGATGGGTAACCGGATTCAAAAGGGAAAGACCACTTTTTGTGGTTATCCAAAAATTGTGGTTGTTATCCTCCTTTATCCCTACTACTAGATTATTGGGAAGCTCGTTCTGGGTAGTGTAGGACCTTATTGCTTTTAGGTTTTCATCAAGCTTAAAAATTCCATTATCCGTTCCCAACCAAATATTCCCCAAATGGTCCTCGGTAATATAGTTTATTCCAGTTCCCTCAATACCATTTTCTTTTATTAAGGAAAATTCGATTTGTTCCGGAGCATATTCTTTCTGGTTATTAAGTTCTATATAATTTAAGCCAAGTGATGTACCTATCAGCAAACGATTTTTAGAATCGATGAAGAGACAAAAGACGAAATTACTGGCCAATCCATTCTCTTTATAAGCCGTATTCTTGTAGTTTTTAAATTGTCCTGTCTTCTGGTCCAACATACTTAGCCCCTCTGTTCTAAGTCCAAACCAAAGCCTATTTTTGTCATCTTCTACCCCTGTCCATACAGAGCTTTCGCCAATTGAATTGAGATCCGATGAATTATGGAGATATCGTTTGAACGTCTTAAGTTCAGGGTCAAATTTATTTACTCCTCCATCCAAGGTACAAACCCAAATATGGCCTGTGGAAGATTCAAAAGTATACAGTATTTTGTTGGAACTTAGGGAATTTGGGTTCTTTGGTTCGTGGCTAAAATGGCTATAGGTTAAATTCTTCCCGTCAAATAGATTTAGTCCACCGTTATAGGCACTGATCCAAATTCTTTCCTTGGAATCCTCTAAAACGGACTGGACTATTTTCTCATTTAGACCATTGGGGTTATTTGGTTGGTAATAATAATGGCCGAAGAAAAATTTTGTGGGGTCCAATTTACTTACTCCCTTGTCATAACTTCCTATCCATAAAATATCATTCTTGTCTTCATAGATTACAGAGGGCTTGTCATTGGGTATTGAAAACGGGTCAAAAGGATCGTTTTTAATATTTTGAATCGGTTTTATATTGCCCTTTTCGAAAAGAAACAGGCCATGTCCATCTGTTGATACCCATACAATTCCATTTTTATCTTGATGGAAATCCCGAATAGGAACATTTCCATCCACCAAGGAAAGAGGAGTAAATTTATTGTCCTTTTTGGTCCACAGGATTATATTGGACAAGTTATTGCCTATCCAGAAATCGTCATTGGAGTCTATGTATACATTTTTGGGCAGATGGTTTAGTTCATAGGGTTCTGGCACATTGATGTGGATTCTATCAAAATTATCCTTCTCCGGATCGAATCGATTAAGATATTGCCCGTTGGTCACAAACCACAGGGCATTTTGCCTATCCTTTATTATGAAATTTACACTGTTGTTGTCCAAGGAGTCGGGATTTGAAGCTTCATTGGAATAATAGGAGAAGGTCAACTTTTTGCCATCGCTCGGGTTAACCTGTAAGTCAATTTTAATGACCCCGTTATTGGTGGCTACCCAAAGGGTATTGGTGGCCAATTCATACCACAGATCGTTAATAATTTTTCTAGGGCTTTTGGACAGTGACTGTTCTCCGTATAGGCTGATACGATGAAACCTATTGGTTTTTTTATCCAAGAAATTGAGTCCGTTGCTCGTACCCACCCAAAGATTACCAAATTTGTCCTCACTTATGGCATTAATTCTATTGTTGCTAATTGAAGTGGAATCGTTTAAGACAGACCGGTAAATTTCAAAACCATAACCGTCATATTTATTTAGACCATCAATGGTTCCAAACCACATAAATCCATCACGATCTTGAAAAATAGCCGCACAGGTACTGCTAGAAAGGCCATCTATAGTATTTAAATTTTCAAATTTGAGATTGTTAAATTGACCCAATAACGACTGGGATAAAAAACAAACCAAAATAACTGCACATGCGCGTAGGATCATTGCTCACAATTGATGTTAAAAAACTACTGGTCTAGGCCTATGAATTTGAGAAATCTTTATCGTAG
>TARA_R110002012_G_scaffold36218_2_pt1 | contig 23960 bp, 20 predicted proteins | sample TARA_R110002012 | Tara Oceans TARA_R110002012 (sample SAMEA4396515) | marine metagenome | biome: Westerlies Biome; feature: [DCM] deep chlorophyll maximum layer (ENVO:01000326); material: water (ENVO:00002006), including particulate matter (ENVO:01000060) such as... | depth 40 m | reverse complement strand
GGGGAAGGACGGGGCGCGCAGCGGCTCGGATGGGGGCTCCATCCGCAACCGCGGTTCTGCAATCAGAGGCCCGTCAGCAGCCCCCATCCGTCAGGCTCCGCCTGCCACCTTCCCCCGAAATGGGGGAAGGAAGTAAGGCGTCGCGCGTCACTGGCAGCGAGTCGGTGGAGAACAACGACTAGCCAGGACGCACCCGGAGCAATGACGTTTCCAGCCTGCCGTCAATCTTGCTAAATGCCATCGCGATGTGTCGCGGATGTCGATGAGTGAGCTGCGCTGCTATGAACTCTGAACGATACTTCCGCCGACCTCTTGGCATCCTGGCCGTGGCGACCGGGGCATCGGTCCTCGCGGCTTGTGCCTCGATCATGCCGACAAACGCACCCGGGAACCGCTGTAGTCTGTCCGACGGAGTCCTGACTCTGCGCGGGCCGACCGATCAGGCGATGTTGGACTGCGTGAGCACCTCACCTGGAGCCGCCACGGTCAGGGTCCGGTCGCCCGGCGGTAATGTCGTGACCGCGATGAAGATCGCCGAGCGGCTGCATGCCATGAACGCCGAGTTCGTTGTCGACGGCTACTGCGAGTCCTCCTGCGCCAACTATTTCCTGCCCGTTGCGCGCCGGATTGTCGTTGAACCGGGGGCCCGGATCGTCCTGCACGGCAGTTCTGATGAGCATCTGCTGGCGAAGTCCGGCCAGATTGAGCCGTTCCAACAACAGCGCGCGTTTGCGGAGAGATTTCACGTCCCCCTCGGCTGGTTGCTCTATCGGACTGAGGCGGAATTCCAGGCCGGCAGCAACGGTCGGCACGTCAGCGGTGCCGTCGATACGCCCCCGGGCGACGATCGCGTGGTCTATATCGTGGTCGAGGAGCGGTTTTTGAGGAGCTGCTATCCGCACCTCGATATCGAGTTCCGGTCCGAAACCTATACCGATCGGATGCGGCGGGATGCGCCGTTCCGCAACCGACTTGCCCGGGACGGATTCTATCCGTCCGGGTCTCTCGAATGCGTCAGACCCTGAGAGACCGGGGCACCCCTACCCCCCCAGATCCAGCGAATAGCCCGCCGACCGGACCGTGCGGATCGGATTGACCGTGCCCTCGACGTTCAGCGCCTTGCGCAGCCGGCCCACGTGCACATCCACCGTCCGCGCCTCGACATAGACGTCACTGCCCCAGACCGCGTCCAGCAGCTGTTCGCGGCTGAACACCCGGCCGGGATGCTGCATCAGATGGTCCAGCAGGCGGAACTCGGTCGGACCGAGGTGAATCTCGTTGCCGGCCCGGCGCACGCGGTGGGCGACGCGGTCGATGACGATGTCGCCGTGGTTGATGCGGTCGTCGGCCAGTCCGGGCCGAATGCGACGCAGCACCGCCCGGATGCGCGCCAGCAGTTCGGTCATCGAAAACGGCTTGGTCAGATAGTCGTCGGCCCCGGTATCGAGGCCGCGAATGCGGTCGCTCTCCTCGCCCCGCGCCGTCAGCATGATGATCGGCAGGTTGCGGCTCTCGGCCTTGCCGCGGATACGACGACAGACCTCGATGCCCGACAGCTTGGGCAGCATCCAGTCCAGCAGCACCATGTCGGGCAGGCATTCATCGACCTGCAGCATGCCTTCGTCGCCGTCGGCCGCGATCACCACGCGATACCCTTCCTTCTCAAGATTGTACTGGAGCAGGGTCGCCAGGGCGTCCTCATCCTCCATCACCAGAATATAGGGCTGCATATCAGGCGCTCCGGGTTCGGATCGTTCAGCTACTGGGCGTCGGGGTCGGTGATCGGGGCTGCGGCGTCGTCGGGCGTCGGGGTCCAGCGCGGCCGGTCACCGACGATCTCCTCGCCGGTGATCTCATAGTGGATCGACTCGGCGATGTTGGTCGCGTGGTCGCCAATCCGTTCCAGGTTCTTGGCGATGAACAGCAGGTGGGTACAGGCCCCGATCGTCCTCGGATCGCCCATCATATAGGTCAGCAATTCGCGGAACAGGGCATTGTAATGCTCGTCGACCTCGTCGTCGGTGCTCCACACCGCCAGGGCCCGGTCCACCTCACCGGCGGTATAGGCGTCCAGCACATCGCGCATCCGCGTCGAGACCAATTTGCCCATTCGCTCGATCGACCGGGTCAGGGGCTGCATCGGCTCGCCCTCGGCCAGCACCAGTCCGCGCTTGGCGATGTTGCGGGCCAGATCGCCGGTGCGTTCGAGGTCAACCGCCAGCTTCATCGCCGACAGGGTCTTGCGCAGGTCGCTGGCGACCGGCTGGCGCAGGGCGATCAGGCGAATGGCCTTCTTCTCGATGTCCCGGTGCATGGCGTCGAGCCGGGCGTCCCGTTCCACGACCGCCCGCCCCAGGGCCACGTCCCGGCGCGCGACTGAGTCAACGGCATCGGCCACCTGGGCTTCGGCAAGACCGCCCATGCGCGCGACTTCCGCCGTGAGCTGATTAAGCTCGTCGCCATAGGCCTTAACGGTGTGCTGGTTCATCTCGAGCGTCGATTCTAGCCGTAACGGCCGGTGATGTAGTCGAGCGTGCGACGCTCGCGCGGGTTGGTGAAGATGTCCTCGGTCGATCCGGTCTCGATCAATCGGCCAAGATGGAAGAAGGCCGTACGCTGACTGACCCGGGCCGCCTGGGCCATGGAGTGGGTGACGATGACGATGCAGTAGCGCTCGCGCAGCTCGTCGATCAGTTCCTCGATCTTCGCGGTCGCAATCGGATCCAGCGCCGAACAGGGCTCGTCCATCAGGATCACTTCAGGATTGACCGCGATGGCCCGGGCGATGACCAGACGCTGCTGCTGGCCGCCCGACAGGCCTGTGCCCGCGGACTGCAGCCGATCGGCGACCTCTTCCCACAGCCCGGCCCGCTTCAGTGAGCTCTCGACGACCTCGTCCAGCTCCGCCTTGGAGCTGGTCAGCCCATGGATTTTCGGCCCATAGGCCACGTTCTCATAGATGGTCTTGGGGAACGGGTTCGGCTTCTGGAACACCATCCCGACCCGCGCCCGCAGCAGCACCGGGTCGACCGATTTGGCGTTGATGTCCGCGCCATCGATCTCGATCCGCCCCGTGACCCGGCAGCCGGGGATCGTGTCGTTCATACGGTTCATCGTCCGCAGAAAGGTCGACTTGCCACAACCGGACGGACCGATCAGCGCCGTCACCGTCTTGTCGGGAATGTCCAGCGCCACATCGAACAGCGCCTGCTTGTCCCCGTAGAAGACCGAGACGTCACCCGCGGCGATCTTGGTCGGCTCATCCGAGCCAGCCGCCCCCGAGGGTTGCAGCCGGTGGATACCCGGGCCGGGCGCAGCATCCGTCCGACGCACGGACGAATCCGCGGACGCCCCCGACAATGTGTCGGACTCGCCACCCTCACGACCGTCCGGCGCACGAAAGACATCGAAATTCATCACGTTTACCACCGGCGTTCGAAATGCCGGCGCAGCAGAATCGCGCCGGCGTTCATGACGATCATGAAGCCAAGGAGCACCAGAATGGCCGCTGCGGTCCGCTCATGGAACGCCCGCTCCGAAGCATTCTCCCAGATATAGATCAGGGACGGCAGCGCACCGGTCGGCTGATCGATTGCGGTAGGCACACCCGGGACGAAACTGACCATACCGATCAGCAGCAGCGGGGCCGTCTCACCCAGGGCATGAGCCATGGAAATGATCCCGCCGGTCATCACGCCCGGCATGGCCAGCGGCAGGGTATGATGAAACACGGTCTGGGTCCGGCTGGCTCCCATGGCCAGGGCCGCCTCCCGGATCGACGGCGGTACCGCCTTCAGCGCCGAACGCGTGGCGATAATCATGGTCGGCAGCGCCATCAATGCCAGCACCAGCCCGCCGACAAGCGGCGAAGATCGCGGCAGGTGCATCCAGTTGATGAACAGGGCCAGCCCCAACAGACCATAGACGATCGAGGGCACGGCCGCGAGATTGTTGATGTTGACCTCAATCAGGTCCGACAGGCGGTTCCGCGGCGAAAACTCCTCAAGATAGACGGCTGCCCCCACACCCAGCGGAATGGCGATCAACGCCGTCACCAGAAGCATCAGGGCCGAACCGACCACGGCCCCCAGCACACCCGCCAGCTCAGGTTCGGTCGAGTCGCCATTGGTAAAAAGCGCTGTGTTGAAATGGGCAGAGACCATGCCCTCGGTCTTCATCCGGTCCAGCCAGTCGATCTGCTGGTCGCTGAGGCGGCGCTGGTTGGCCGGTGTCGTCCTCAGGATGTTCCCCTTGAAATAGAGATCCGCGTCGTCCGACATCGGCGCGGCGACCTGGATGGTCTGACCGATAAGTCCGGGCTCTTTCTGCAGGCGATCGGCGATCAGGTACTTCAGCTCGGTGGAAAACAAACCCCGCATGGCCGTGGTTCGTGATCCCGCAGCATCGTCCTCAACATGGAACCGGGCCAGTGTCTGCTCGGCCACCATCTGCTCGAAATTGGTTCCTGCCGGATAGTTTCGATCCACGCGGGCCGGATCGATAAAGACCGGGATCGTTACCGTGTGAGCATAAAAGGCTGTGTGGCCCTGCTCGATGATCCGGCCCAGCAGCAGCAAGAGGAAGCCGATCGCGACGGCGATCGCCAGCCGCCCATACAGCTTGAAACGCCGCTCCCGGGCGTAACGGCGCTTGAGGCCTGCCTGCAGGCGGTCAACACCGGCGTCACGCACCTGCTGCGCGTTATTTTCGGGAGAAGCCTCAGTCATACTGCTGCCGATAGGTCTGGACGATGCGCTGGGCCACAATATTGAGCATCAGGGTCACCAGAAACAGGGTCAGCCCCAGCCCGAAGGCGGCCAGGGTCTTGGGACTGTTGAACTCCTGGTCGCCGGTCAGCAGGGTGACGATCTGAACCGTCACGGTCGTCACCGTATCCAGGGGATTGATCGTCAATTTGGCGGCCAGACCGGCGGCCATGGTGACAATCATGGTCTCACCGATAGCCCGCGACATCGCCAGCAACATGGCACCGGCCACACCCGGCAAGGCGGCCGGCAACAACACGCGCGTGACGGTCTCCGACTGGGTGGCTCCCATGGCATAGGAGCCGTCACGCAGGCTCTGGGGCACGGCATTAATGATGTCGTCGGACAGGGACGAAACGAACGGGATCAGCATGATCCCCATGACGGCACCGGCAACCAGCGCCATCTGGTTTTGCACCAGCATCAGATAGTGACCGATGCCGTCCAGAGGGCCGTTGACCAGATGGGCACCGAGACCGTTGAAAAAGCCGCGAAACAGCGGCCCCACGGTCAGGGCTGCAAAAAACCCGTAGACCACGGTCGGCACGCCCGCGAGAACCTCCAGCAGAGGCTTGATCACCGCCCGCATGTTGGGGCCGGCGTACTCGGACAGATAAATCGCTGAAAACAGGCCGACCGGGGCGGCGACCAGCATGGCGATACCCATGATCAGGAAGGTGCCGGCAAACAGCGGCAGGGCCCCGAAGGCTCCCGACGAACCGATCTGGTCAGCCCGTATGGCCGTCTGCGGACTCCATTTGGTACCGAACAGAAACTCGGTGATCGGCACGCTGGAGAAGAAACGGACAGAATCGTACAGCAGCGAGGAAATGATGCCGATGGTCGTCAGAACCGCCACCGCAGAACAGGCGAACAACAGGCCGACAATCCAGCTTTCGACACGATTACGGGCCCGCATGCCCGGTCGGATCTGGTTGAATACAAAGAGCGCGCCCACCAGGCCCGCGAGCAAGGCTCCGACCAGACCGGCCGCCGTCAGCATCACATGAATTCTGGCCGCGCGGTGTCCCTCCGACTGCAGTTCCGCAGCCAGGGGAGCCGGCCATATCTGCTCGGCCTGTTGTCCGGCACCAACCCGCCACGCATCATGAAAGAACGCCTCGCGGCGGTACGGCCCCAGCTGGTTGATCTCGTTCGAAGCCCCGGCAACCGTCAACCGGTGCTCGATCGGTCCCGAAAACACATTGGCCGCGATCAGCACCACCAACACCGGAACGACAGTCCAGATCATCGCGTAAAGACCGTGATGCCCTGAGCGGGAATGCGACGACAGCCCTTCAGCCCGGGCCTGGGCCCCGCGCAGTCGCGCAAGCCGGCGGCCGCCGAAATAGGCTGCCGCCGCGAGGCCGGACAAAAGAAATATCAGAATCAAGCTCATCAACATCCAGGGGAGCGTCGAATCAGGTCGAACCGGTCGTCCGGTCTGCCGCAGGCGATAGATGCCCGTGATTGGTTGGCGGATTACGACGGTGACGTGACAGTTCTGTTACGTTGTCAGAGGTCGCCCGCTGCCGGAAAATAGGCCGTGAACTTCGCGCCCTGCCCGGGCGCACTTTCCACGGTCAGTCCGCCACGATGACGGTTGACGATATGTTTGACGATCGCCAGCCCCAGACCGGTGCCGGCCCGCTCGCCGCTCTTCTGGCCCTCGACCCGATAGAATCGCTCGGTCAAACGCGGCAGGTGCTCGCGCGCCAGGCCCGGACCGTGATCGCGGACGATAACAGCCATATAGTGCATACCGGCAACCCGACCCGGCGTCACCAGAGGCAGACGCGTGGCTCCATCGCCCCGGTTTTCTCCTGACCAGGGTGCCGAGGCCTCGGTCAGGCTGATGTCCCGACGGATAGCAATCTCCACCACCCCCCCTGCCGGAGAGTATTTTGTCGCATTGTCTACAAGGTTCTGAACGACCTGAATGATTTCGTCGCGATCCCCGTGGACCGGCGCGGGCCGCTGATCGTCTTCGGTCAATTGAACCCGGATGCCCCGGTCGTCCGACAGCACACTGACCGCGTCCATCACATCCCGGCAGACCCCGGCCAGATCGACCAGACCCGAGGGCGGAACATGCTCATTGAGCTCGATCCGGCTCAGGGACAGCAGGTCGGCAACCAGCCGGCTCATGCGATCGGCCTGGATGGTCATGATATCCAGAAACCGGTCCCGGGCCTGTTCGTCGTCCCTGGCATGCCCCTTCAGAGTCTCGATGAAACCGGACAGTGACGCCAGCGGAGTACGCAACTCATGACTGGCGTTGGCCAGAAAATCGACCCGCATCAGCTCCATGCGCCGCACATCAGTTTCATCCTGCAACACGACCAACCCCAGCCTGCCGGATTTTCCTGAGGTCAGCGCCCCCGTCGAGGCCCTCCAGTAGCGATCACGAACAAAATATTCAGTCGCGCGCGACACACCGCCGAACAGCGCCTCATCGATCGCTTCCAACACCTGCGGATCGCGCAATACCGATATCAGCAGGGTCCCTTCCCGCGGGATACGGAAAAGCTCACGGGCTGCGGCGTTGGCAAGCACCACACGTCGATCCGCAATATCGGCCGGCTCGTCGCCGGAGATTACCATCACCGGATCACTCAACGCCTCAAACAGGGCCTCCAGAAGCTCGACATCGGCGATTTGAGCGGTGGGTCCCACCGTCTCAGGCAAGGCGTAGGCCGGGCCGGAATCAGGTCGTCGACGGTTGATCCACCAGACAGATCCGGCAACCAGCGCCGACGCGCCGATCAACCACGACATCAGCGCGGGGTGAATGATCGCCAGAGCCATCATGATCGCGACAGGGATGCCCGCGCTGGCCCATGCCGTCGCGCGCCGTGAAGCGAGAGTGGTTGCGGCGGGTGATGGGGGTAAATCGAGGGGCATCTGGGCTCGCGAACAGGCACTTCGGTACAGAAGATCACCTCTGACGGCGACCCTTGCATGGATTCCGGGACGACGAACCGACGCTATTTTCGGTTCTGTACCATTCTTTATTCACGCCTTTCTGGAATTCTTTGCTCAGATATAGGGGGCAACGTGGCCGGAATTGTCGAGCATCTGATTATCCATCAGGACTGGCGGTCGTTCGCCCTGGTGGGGATGATCTGCACTCTGGGTCTGGGCTCCGCCCTTCATCTGGTGGCCGTGGCTCGCGGGCAGACAGGACCTCGCCGCCGGACCACCGTGGCGCTGGCCGCCCTGATCGGGGGGCTGTCGATATTCGCGACCCATTTCACCGGAATGCAGGGCGATCACTGGACCGCCACCATGCACTACAACATTGGACTGACGCTGATTTCGTTCGCTGCGGCCATTGCGTCGATGTTTGCGGCCATAACGGTCGTTCTCGCCGGAAACAGTCGTCGGCGTCGAGCCGGTAGCGCGGCCATTGGCTTTCTCGGTCTGGTCGCTATGCATTTCACCGGTGTCGCGGCGCTTGAAGTGCCCGGACACCTTGTCTTCGACCCCGGACTCATCGTTTTGGCCGTCGGAGGCGGTCTGGCGGCTGCACTGACGAGCGCCGGGCTGGTCTATGGCCCGGGTTGGCGACGATTCCTCGCAACGGTCCTTGGGGCCACCCTGAGCATTCTCTGGTTCCACATAACCGTCATGGACTCGATCAGCCTGGTCACCGAACCCGGCGTCTTGCCGGGCTCGAATGGCGTGTCGGCAACCGTCATGGGGGTCATGGTTGCCGGAATGGTCCTGACCATTATTACCGTCGCTGGCGTGATCAGCGGGATGGGATGGGCCGCCCGCTCCGGAGCCCTGGCGCAGATCCGCGAAGCGATCGAAGCCATGCCGGATGGTCTGGCCTTCTTCGATGCGGATGATCGGCTGGTGCTCTGGAACAGCCGCTACGCAGACCTCAACCCGGAACTGGGCACCAGATTGAAGGCGGGGCTTAGCTTTCGGGAAATCATCCAACTCGGGCTCGACGAAGGCCTGTACGCGCAGGCCAAGGGCCGCGAGGAGGAGTGGGTCGCCGAACGCATGGCCACCCGCCGCGAGCTTTCGATGACCATGGAACAGCATATCGCGGGCGATCGCTGGTTACGCGTCGCGGATCGGCGAAGCGCCGCCGGCGGTATCGTCACCGTCATCAACGACATCACCGAACTGAAGCTCGCCGCCCAGAATCTGGCAGAAGCCCGTGACGCTGCAGAAGCGGCAAACATGGCCAAGAGCCAGTTTCTGGCCAATATGAGCCATGAGATCCGCACCCCGCTGAACGGGGTCATCGGCATCGCGCAGGCACTGGCTGAAACTGAGCTGTCACCCCAGCAACAAGAGATGCTGGAGCTGATCCATTCGTCAGGAAACACCCTCCAGGCCCTTCTCAGCGACATCCTCGACCTTGCCCGGGTCGAGTCGGGACGATTGGCTCTGACCGAAGAGGGTTATGACCTGATCCGGGCCGTCACAGAGGCGGGTCAGCTCTATGCGGCAACGGCCCAGGAAAAAGGGCTTCAATTCTACGTTGAGATCGCACCGGACGTAGAGCGTTGGGTCTTCGGTGACGTCGTTCGTCTCAAGCAGATATTGACCAACCTCGTTTCAAACGCCGTAAAATTCACAACCTCGGGATTTGTCACCCTGAGCGTCGCGCCGGGCCCCTGCCGCGGCGAGACCAGAACCCTCCGGTTCACCGTCGAGGATACCGGTATCGGTTTCGACAGCGAAACACGCGAGCGCTTGTTCAGCCGGTTCGAACAGGCGGACGGTGCCATTACCCGGCGCTTTGGTGGATCCGGTCTCGGTCTTGCCATCTCACACCAGCTGGCCACCATGATGGACGGCGAGATGGACTGTGAAAGCGAGCCTGGCGGAGGCTCCACCTTCATCCTGACCATTCCCCTGCGCGTGGCGCAGGCCCCGGAGATCACCGACGACGAACAGGTCCCGGTCCGGGAAAATCAGGGCACAGCGAACATTCGTGTCCTGTTGGCCGATGACCATCCGACCAACCGCAAGGTCGTGGAACTGATCCTGGCGCAGGCCGGCGTCGAACTCACCATGGCCGAAAACGGAGTCGAGGCGCTGGAAGCTTTCCGGAGCCGGAAATTCGACCTGGTCCTGATGGACATGCAGATGCCGGTGATGGATGGCCTGACAGCGACCCGCGAAATCCGCCTGCACGAAGCTGCCATGGGCACCCCCCGCACCCCAATCGTCATGTTGACCGCCAATGCCCTGGGCGAACATATCGAGGCGGCGGAAGCGGCCGGAGCCGACCTCCATGTGGCCAAACCGTTCAATGCCCGGGAGCTGCTGGGCCTGGTTCTGGAGTACCCGGGGTCCGCCGCAGCCGACCGGCCCGCGGATGAAGCCGGTCAGATCGACCGCCCGCCCGGTGCCATGATCGAATAGGGCTATCGGTTGCGCGGGCGTCCGGCGGCCCGCACCGACGACATTTATCGTCCGGACACGCGTGTCTCACTCATAGCCGTGGGCCGCCTCGTTGATGACCTGCGAGGGCATGGACGAGAAGTCCACGGCAATCGGCCGGGCGGCCTTGGTCTGGAAGGTCTTGATCACATGCTCCAGCCGGCGGCGTACCTCACGGGCGGCCTCGGACTGGGGATCGAGGTCCAGCGGGGCCAGACAGAAATCAATGATGGCCTTAGGGCGTTCCAGGGGTTCCATAACGGTCTCCTCTCCTATTCAGCGGCAATGAACTGGGCGGTTTCGGTGGATTCCTTCATGGCAGTGGTCGACGACTGGCCGCCCGAGATGACGGTGGCCACCTGATCGAAATAGCCGGTGCCGACCTCGCGCTGGTGGCGGGTGGCCGTGTAGCCGGCGGCCTCATTGTCGAACTCGCGCTGCTGCAGCTCGGAATAGGCCGACATGCCGCGATCGCGGTAGCCGCTGGCCAGTTCGAACATGCCGTTGTTCAGGCTGTGGAAGCCGGCCAGGGTCACGAACTGGAACTTGTAGCCCATGGCCCCCAGCTCACGCTGGAATTTGGCGATCGTCGCCTCGTCCAGCTTGGCCTTCCAGTTGAACGATGGCGAGCAGTTGTAGGCCATCAGCTTACCCGGATGCGCCTTCTGCACCGCCTCGGCGAACTTCTTCGCATCGTCCAGATCGGGGTGGGAGGTCTCCCACCACAGCAGGTCAGCGATCTTGGCGTAGGACAGGCCGCGCGCGATGCAGTGATCCAGCCCCGTGCCCGCCTTCAGGCGGAAGAAGCCTTCCGGTGTACGGTTGTCACGGTCGATGAACGGGCGATCCCGCTCGTCGACGTCCGAGGTGATCAGCTGGGCGCTCTCGGCGTCCGTACGGGCCACGGTGATGGTCGGCACGCCCATGACGTCGGCGGCCAGACGCGCGGCGACCAGATTGCGCTCATGCGCCTGGGTCGGGATCAGCACCTTGCCGCCCAGATGGCCGCATTTCTTCTCACTGGCCAGCTGGTCCTCGAAATGGACGCCGGCGGCCCCCGCCTCGATGAAGGCCTTCATGATCTCGAAGCTGTTCAGCGGCCCGCCGAAACCGGCCTCGGCATCGGCGACGATCGGCGCGAACCAGTCGCGCTTGGCTCCGCCCTCGCCGTGCTCGATCTGGTCCGCGCGCTGCAGGGTGCGGTTGATGCGGCGGCACAGCTCCGGCGCGGCATTGGCCGGGTACAGCGACTGGTCCGGATACATGGCCCCGGCGGTATTGGCATCGGCGGCGACCTGCCAGCCAGACAGATAGATGGCCTTCAGCCCGGCGCGGACCATCTGCATGGCCTGGTTGCCCGTCACAGCGCCCAGGGCATTGATATAGGGCTCGCTGTGCAGCAACTCCCACAGCCGGTTGGCCCCGCGCTCGGCCAGGGTCTGGGCCACGGTGACCGAGCCACGCAGCTTCAGCACGTCCTCGACCGAATAGGGACGCTCGATGCCGTCGAAACGACCGGCCGGGGCGGTGGGGACGAGGTCGGCGAAGGTGGTCATGATGCGTCTCTGCTCGAAGGCAGCTGGAGCGCCGCCGGTTTCAAGCAGAAGAACACGCATAAGTCACGTTTGATACACTATCGGTCAGTCTCATCGGGTCATTTAGTCATAATATGACACTTGCTTTCCGGTCATTTTGTGACTTAATCCCGTCATGAATGTCAGCGCCGATCGCAAGCTGTTCCTCGGCGGCCGCCTCAAGCGGCTGCGGCGCGAGCTGACCCTGACCCAGACCGCCATGGCCGGCGACCTCGGGGTTTCACCCAGCTATCTGAACCATATTGAGCGCAATCAGCGCCCGGTCACTGCCCAGCTGTTGCTGCGACTGGCCGAGACCTACGACGTCGATCTGCGCGCGCTCAACCAGCAGGGCGGGGCCGGCGAGGCCGAACTGGCCGAAGTGTTCGCCGATCCGATGTTCAACGGCCTGACCGTGCCGCGTCACGAGATCCTGCAACTGGCCGATGACGCCCCCGGGGCCGCCGACGCCCTGGTGCGTCTGTATCGCGCCTTTTCCGACCGACGCACCCGTGACCGCGCCGGGGCGGAGCATGGCGGCAGTGGCCTCGAGGAAACCCCGGCCGACTGGGTCCGCGAACATATCCAGGAGCGTCGCAACCACTTTCCCGACCTCGACGCCCTCGGCGAGACCCTGCACACAGCCCTGTTCGCTGAACCAGCCGTCACCGCCGACGATTTCGAGGCCGCGGCCCGCGCCCGACTGGCCGCCCGTCACAACCTGACGGTCAAGATCATGCCGGCCGAGGTGATGGTGGAATGGACCCGGCGCTTCGATCCGCACCGTCGACGCCTGTTGCTGTCCGAGACGCTGGGGCCGACCTCGCGCGCCTTCGCCGCTGCCTATCAGCTGGCCCTGATCGAACACGACGCTGATCTCACCACCATGGTCGAGGCCGCCGCCACGCCCGACGACGCGACCCGGCACCTGCTCAAGGTGTCACTGACCAACACCCTGGCTGCCGCCATCCTGATGCCCTACGCCGCCTTCCAGCAGCTGGCCGAGGCGACCGGCAGCGACATCGCCCGGCTACAAGCCCGCTTCGGGGTCAGTTTCGAACAGGTGGCCCATCGGCTGACCACCCTGTCGCGACCGACCGCGCGCGGCGTGCCGTTCTTCCTCATGCGGGTCGATCAGGCCGGGAATATCTCCAAACGCTTTGCGTCCGGGGCGTTTCCCTTCTCCCGCTTCGGCGGGACCTGCCCGCGCTGGCGGCTGCACAGCGCCTTCCGTACGCCCGGCCGCATCGTCACCCAGATCATCGAGACACCCGACGGCGGCCGCTGGTTCACCCTGGCCCGCACCGTCGACCGTCAGGGGCATGATGCCTTCAGCGAGGGTCAGGATCTGGCCGTCGGCCTCGGCTGCGAGCTGAAGCACGCCCACCGGCTGGTCTATGCGCACGGCCTCGACCTCGCGGCCCCCGAGGTGACCCCGATCGGCCCCGCCTGCCGCCTGTGCCACCGCCACCCCTGTGCCGAACGGGCCGCCCCGCCGGTCGATCGGCCGCTGACGGTCGACGACTGGTCCAAATCGGTCAGCCCCTACCCGTTTGCGTCCCGTTGAACTCCAGCACAATCCGGCTGCCGTCGCGTCGATGAGCCACCCCGGTCCGCTCGAACAGCCGGGCGATCACCGCTGCTGGGTCGCGGGTGCCCTGGTCCAGCATCCGGCCGATATCCAGCGCCAGCGACGGGTCCCGTGACACTCGGGTCAGCGCCGCCAGCCATTCCGCCCGGGTCAGGACGCCGTCGGTGCGATTGGCGTCCAGCAACGGCCTGAGAAAGTCGAACCAGCCCCCGCCGTTCTGCCGACGCTGGGCCGCCTCCGCCGCCAGCGCGAACACCGCACCACAGGCGTAGTAGGCCCGGTGCTCACCCCGCGACCCGGCGTTGGCAAGGCTGCCGTCGCCCCCCAGGGTGATGCAGTCGTCGACCTCGCCCTGCAGCTGATCGCGCGGGTCATAGGTCGGGTCCACCGCCGCCAGGGCGCGGATCGCCATCAGGTCGGCCCCGCCTTCGGTGATCCAGGCCTCACGGGCGTATTCATAACGCACAGCCTGGCCCAGCCAGAAATGGGCCGTCTCATGCCCCATAAACCAGCGCGCGGCCGTCAGAACCTTGTCCGACCGGGTCAGCACCCCGCCCCCCTCGAAGCTCAGAACGATCAGACCCGGCAGAACACTGCCGCCCATACTGGTCATGCCGTCACGCGTGCCCGACCAGCTGACCATGACGGTCGGCTTTTCCGTCTGCCCCGGCCCCAGTCGTGCCGTATAATAATCCGTCAGGCGCGGCGCGAAGGCCTCGATCTCGCCGCCGATCCAGGACGGCAGGGCGGGGTCGGCGACCATGGCCAGCCGTTCGCTGTCCACCAGACGTGCCGTCCCGAACAGCACATAGGTGCGCGCATCCTCCGCCGTGGGGGCCTGCTGCCGCCGGCCGTTGAACAGCACCGGCCCCGCCCGGTCGATCCAGGTCACGCGCGACGGGGCCCCCGGCAACGCCAGACCGTTCAGGTCCTGCGGCAGGGCCGTGACCTCGGCTATGCCTGCATAGGGCATCAGATCGAACTGACCCGAGGCCAGGGCGACCGACCCGTCAGAAAAGATCAGCGCCGGATTATAGGCTCCCTCCAGATCCCCCGACTCCGGACGCAGGCTGATCCGCACCTGTCGTGGCACCGGCCCCCCGTCCACGGCCCGCAGGACATCGTAGAAGCCGTGCCGTTCCATCACCACGCCCGGGGTCTCGACCGTCCACTGCTGGGGCCGCCAGGGCTGGCGCGACTCTTTCAGCAGGGCCGACTCCCGGAAGGCCCAGACCGGCGCGTCCCGATCCAGGTCGAACGCGGCGGTCCAGCGCGACCCGTCACGGGTCACCGTTACCGCCACGGGCTCCAGCGCGGCATAGGCCGGCTCGCGGAATCGACTCATGCCGTCTCCCGCAGCCGCACACCCGCTCAGGCTCAGCAGGCCGGTGACGACGGCGGCGATGAGGCCGAAAGGAAAACGCATGGGTTCGAAGCTCCGCAACATTTCACGACAACGGTTTGGGCCGACAGCGTCAGCCGCCGCTCTCCGTCTGTGTCGCCCGCTCCAGAGCGCGCCCGGCCGCCGCCAGTTCCCCGGCCATCACGGCCTTCAACCGCTGTGGCGCGACGATCGCCACCCGCTCGCCCCAGCTGAACAGATGCCAGGCCAGTTCGCGCATGCCGCTGGCGCGGAAGCGCACGATCACCGATCCGTCCGCCTCATCCGCCAGCGTCTGGGTCGGATGCCAGCGCCAGGCCCGGGCCTCGTCCGCCCCTTCGGGCGTAACCCGCAGCACCACATCCTCGATCTCGTCCTGATAGATGCCGAACGACTGGCTGGCGAAGGCCTGCAGGTCGAAGTCGGCGGGCGGGGCGGCGATCCCGTCCAGGGCCTCGACCGCGCTCATCCGGTCGAGGCGAAAGGTCTGGATGCGGCCGCTTTCCCGGTCAGCCCCGACCAGATAGTTGGCCCGGCCGAACATCACCCCGCACGGGGCCACGCTGCGGCGCCGCGCCTCGGCTCCCGGTCGCGAATAGGTGAAGCCCAGCGGCCGCCCGGCCAGGACCGCGCCGCGGATCTCGGCCAGCACGGCCTCGTCCGCCGACGGTCGCGGCCCGGCCTGAACGGCGATGGTCTCGGCCCGGATCAGCGCCTCGAGATCGGGGGCCAGCCGGTTCAGCGTGGTCGAACGCATCGCCGATTTGAGCTTGCGCTCCAACCCCTCCAGCGCCGCAGCCCGGCCCGGCTCCCCGGCCGTCCGCAGGCCCTGGGCCGCCTTGGTCAGTTCAACCAGTTCGGTCGTCGTCGGGGCCTGTTCAAAGGCAGAGAGCCCGCCGCGGATACGCCAGCGCTTGCTCGGCGGATCGGACACCTCCTCCACCGCGGGAAACAGCATCAGCACCGCGTCACGCATGCGCTCGGCCGTGCGCCGTCCGACCCGCATTTCCGTCGCCATCTCGTCGAGGGTCAGCCCCTCGGCACTGGCCGCCATATGCCGGGCCAGATCGATGACCATCGCTGCCTTGTCGTGTCTCATCGGCTCGCTCGATCCAATACGTCCGTTTCTGGCGCAACACTGTCGCAAAGTAGGCTCATCAGCAAGCCACCCCGCTTCAGGAGTTCCCCATGGCCCGCGCCTTCGCCCCCCACGCCGCCGTCTCGGCCAATCGCTATCTGATCGTGCCCTGCGAGGCCGACGGCTGTTCCGACCTCGCGGTCATCTGGGACCGGCTGGAAGAGCAGGTCGTCGATGTCATCGATGCCGCCGCCAGTGCCCGTTACTCAGACGAAGATGCCCTGTGGGACGAGTTCCGCGCCGCCGCGGCCGAACCCGCGCCACAGGCCGAACCGTTCCGCCTGGCCGCCTGATCGCAGCTAGCGGGTCCGGGCGTAGAAGGCCTCGATCAGGTCCAACCGGTCGGCAAAGGGTACCGCCATAGCCACAGGACCGTCATTGCTGAACATCAGCAGTCGCCCCCGGGTGGCCCGGTATTCCGGCCAGACGGGTCGTCCGCCCCCGTTCGGGTCACCGGTCGTCGCAAATCCGGTCCAGTAGTCCGCCATCACCGTCGCCGCCCGCTGGTCCCGCTCCTCTACCGCCCAGGACGAGGCGGACAGATTGTCGAACACATAAGGCCGTTCGGACGCGTGGGTGGCCCCGGCGTGGGGTTCCGGCATGGCGGCCGACACCACATCAAAACGATAGAGAAAGGTCGGATTGCCCGCCCGGGCGTGCAGTCGCGCCAGTTGCCGGGCCGGTTCGTTGAAGGCCAGGTCGCTGACCACATGGGCATTGTAGCCGTCCTCGCCGCCATAGGCGGTCAGGAAGGCGGCGCGTTCCTCCGACGTCAATGCGTCGTCGATCTCGCCATAGGGGCTGAGCTCGGACGGCTTCATCCACCAGAACTCGGCGCTGTTGGTGCCGATGATCAACGGGACCGGTGCCTGCAATCCGGCCGCAAAGGCGGGCTCCACATCCTCGTCGATCAACCCGCCGCCATCGGACCCGTCGATAATCAGCAGATCCCCGCCGTAGAAGCTGGGTGCGGGCGTCAGAAAAGCCTCGGCGGGAACGGCGCGCAACTGGTCGACGGTCGCATCCGCCAGTCCCAGCGACGCCGCAAACGCCGCACCCCGCGCTTCCAGCGACGGCCGCCCGGCCTGGCCCGTGAACACCGGCGTGCCCTGCTCCCGGCCCAGCCCCGACTGCACCACGGCCCGATGAAACAGCCCGCGCGCCGGTTCGGCGATCATCAGACGCAGAACCGCCGCCCCGCCGGCGGACTCCCCGAAGATGGTAACCTTGCCCGGATCGCCACCGAAGGTCGCGATATTGTCCCGCACCCATTCCAGACTGGCGATGATGTCGGCCAGCCCGTAGTTGCCGACCAGACCCTCACTGCCCGCCTCGGCGCTCAGGGCCGGATGGGCAAAGAACCCCAGCCGCCCCAGCCGGTAGTTGATCGTCACCACGACCACGCCGCGCCGGGCCAGGGCCGCCCCGTCATACAGGGCCGCCGTGCCGGACCCGTTGTTCAGCCCGCCGCCATGGACCCAGACCATGACCGGCAGCGGCCCTTCGCGCTCCTCGGGAGCCCAGACGTTCAGGGTCAGGCAGTCCTCACTCATCGGCAGGGGCCCGACCCCGGGGTCGCCGCCGGACGGCGGCTGGATGCAGATCGGACCGACGACCGACGCGTCCCGTATTCCCGACCAGTTCACGGGCGGCTGCGGCGCTTTCCACCGCAGCAGCCCCACCGGCGGGGCGGCATAGGGAATGCCCTTGAAGGCGAGGCCCCCCGCCTCGACCTGACCGGTCAACTCCCCCTGCCCGATCCGGACTCGCGGCCGCATCTCGGTGGACTGGGTGTCAGCTGGGACCATGAGAAATAATACCGCGGCGATCAGACTGGCGAAAACCATGGCCTGACCCTAGCCCAATTGCGCGATCTGACCCAGACGACGGCGGTCGACCAAAATCATCACCCGATCAGTGAACCATTCGCGCCGATCGAACGTTCAGGCGGGGACAGGTTGAGGGTGGCATTGAAAGAACTGGCGAAATCAGGTGCACTGGCGGTCGATCTGGCCGCCGTTTTTGATGCCTCACCCAATCCCTACATGGTGATCACCCCGACCTTCGAATTCGCGGGAATGAACCAGGCCTATCTCGATGTGACCGGCAGCACCCGCGAGGCGCTGCTGGGCAAGAACCTGTTTGAGATGTTCGATGCCGGCCCGACAGACGAGGGGCAGGAAAACAATCGCCAGCTTCGCGCGTCGTTCGAGAGGGTCCTCAAATCGGGTGAACCCGACCATCTGGCCCTGATCCGCTACGCGATCCCGACGGTACTGCCGTCGGGTGAGACTGTGCTCAAGGAACGCTTCTGGTCGGCGACAAACACGCCGATCCGCGATGCGTCAGGCGAGATAATCTATATTCTGCAACATACGACCGACATCACCGAACTCGAGGTGTTACGTCGGCAGGCCGCCGGTCGGGAAGCCCGTTCAGCCGTCGATAGCGTGCTCAGCGGCAAGGTCCTGGCCCGGGCGGAACACGTTCAGCAGGACAACCGGCGCCTCCAGACCGAACGCAATCGCCTGCTCGAAATGTTCATGCAGGCCCCGGGTTTCGTCGCCGTAGTATCCGGGCCGGATCACGTATTTCAGATGTGCAACACGGCCTATGACCATCTGGTTGGAAATAGAAAAATCGTGGGAAAACCGGTTGTTGAAGCTGTGCCAGAAGTCCGGGAACAGGGATTTATTACCCTGCTTGACCGGGTACGCCAGACCGGAGAACCCCTTGAAGGTCGCGCTGCCCCGGTCAGGTTGCGCCGGACAGCCGACGGTCCGCTCGAAACCCGGTATCTGGACTTCATCTACCAGCCGATCCGGGATGATGCCGGTGAGGTCGTCGGCATTTTCGTTCAGGGTCACGAAGTCACCGACACCGTTCTGGCCGTAAAACGGCAGAAATTGATGATCGATGAACTGAACCACCGCGTGAAAAATACCCTGGCCACGGTTCAGTCCATCGCCGTGCAGACAGCCCGGACCCATGCCGATCCGCACAATTTCGCGGATGCATTCCAGGCCCGACTGCTGGCCCTGTCCCATACCCATGACCTGTTGACCCGCAGTCACTGGGAGGGAGCTGAACTCCACGCCATTCTCCAGCACGAGACCGAAGCACACGGGTTCCAGCGGGTGCTGCTGAACGGCCCGGCGGTGGCCCTGGCTCCCACCACGGCGCTGGCCCTGGGGATGATCTTTCACGAACTGGCCACCAATGCCGCCAAATTCGGAGCCCTGTCCGCTGCGGAAGGACGGGTTCTGGTCGACTGGTCCGTCTCCGGGCTCGAGGACAGGGAACTCAAGCTATCATGGCAAGAGATCGACGGCCCGCCGGTAACCCCACCGAAACGCCGGGGTTTCGGTAGTCGGCTGATAGAGCGCAGTGTTCGTCACGATCTGGCCGGAGCCATTGACTTCAGCTATCTGATGGCTGGATTCAAGGCAGAAATCTCGATTCCACTGACACAGGGAGAAGCGGCATGACTACAGCAATGAACGGTCGTCGTGTGCTGATCGTCGAAGACGAATCTCTTGTCGCCATGCTGCTTGAGACCATCCTTGAAGACATGGGCTGCATCCCGGTCGGTCCTGCCTCCAGCGTCGATGAAGGTTTGACCCTGGCCGAAAGTGAAACGCTCGACGGGGCCCTGCTCGACGTCAACGTCGCCGGCGTCCAGGTCTTTCCGGTCGCCACCGCGTTGAGGGAACGCGGCGTGCCCTTCGTCTTCTCGACCGGCTATGGCGAAGGCGGTTTGCCGGAAGAATGGCAGGGCCAGCCGACCATCCAGAAACCCTTCACCGAGGCCAGCATCCGCGACGCCCTGATGAAGGCCATGGGCGTCAGTCTGGTCTGACGCCCCAGCGGAATATCGCATCAGCGCCGTCTGACGTCCTTCAGCACCGCCCGGGCCGCATTATGCCCCGGCGCGCCGGTGACCCCGCCGCCCGGATGGGCTCCCGATCCACACAGATACAGGCCCGGCACCGGCATCCGGTGATCGGCATGGCCCATGACCGGCCGGGCGCTGAACAGCTGATCCAGACCCAGCTTGCCGTGGAAGATGTCGCCGCCGACCAGACCAAACCGCCGTTCCAGATCCTTCGGGGTCAGGGCCAGCCGCCCGACCACCGAGGCCTTGAAGCCAGGCGCGTAGCGGTCGACCGTCTCGATCATCAGATCCGCGACCGTATCCCGGTGTTCGTCGGCCAGCGTCGGGTCGACATGCTGGCAGAACAGGCTGGCCACATGCTGTCCGGCCGGAGCCAGACTGTCATCCAGCGTCGACGGAATCAGCATTTCGACGATCGGCTTTGATGACCAGCCGTTCAGCCGCGCCTCGGCATGGGCCCGGTCCATATAGGCCAGGCTGGGGGCCATGATGATCCCGGCCGTATGGTGGTCCCCCGCCTCGGGCAGGGCCGTGAACGTCGGCAGCTCGGACAGGGCCACATTCATGCGGAAGGTGCCGGAGCCGGACGCATAGTTGCCGATCCGCTCCTGAAAATCGGCGGGCACCACCGCCGGATCGACCAACCGGTCGAACAGCAGCCGCGGATGCAGGTTCGACACCACCGCCCGGCCCCGCACCGTGTCGCCGGCCTCGGTCACCGCCCCGACGGCCCGGCCCTTTTCCGTCAGCACCGCCGCCACCGGCGCGTCCAGCCGGATGTCGACCCCGACCCCGGCACAGGCCTTGGCCATCGCCTGGGTGATCGACCCCATGCCGCCGATGGCGTGACCCCAGACGCCCTTGCGGCCGTTCACCTCGCCGAACACATGGTGCAGCAGCACATAGGCCGAGCCGGGCGTATAGGGACTGGCGTAGTTGCCGACGATACTGTCGAAGCCGAACAGGGCCTTGATCGGATCGCTCTCGAACCAGCCGTCCAGCCAGTCCCCGGCCGATTTGGTGAACAGGTCCAGCAGGTCGCGCTGCCCGGTCACATCCAGACCGGCCACACGACGCCCGATCGATCCGGCCTTGAGCATCTCAGGCAGGGCCGCCAGCCAGCCACCCTCGACGACGTTCGGCGGGGCCTGCAACACCAGATCACGAAGAATGGCCGCCACCGTCTCCAGCCGCGTCTCATAGGCCCCCAGCCGTTCGGCATCGCGGACCGAGAAGCGCGCCACCTCGGCCTTGGTCCGCCCCTCCCCCGCCGTGAAATAGCGCCCGTCGTCCAGCGGCAGGAAGTTCGACATGCGTCGCTCGACCACCTTCAGACCGTGCCCGGCCAGGTCCATGTCGGCGATGACCTTGGGGTTCAGCAGGCTGACCGTGTAGCTGGCGGTGGAGTTGCGAAAGCCCGGGTGGAATTCCTCGGTCACCGCGGCCCCGCCGACGACGTGACGGCGCTCCAGCACCGTGACCTTCAGACCGGCCTTCGCCAGGTAATAGGCACAGACCAGTCCATTGTGGCCGCCGCCAAGGATGACGATATCGGTTGTCGTGGTGGTCATGGTTGCTCCGGCCAGCCATTGAAATAACGCGAGAAAAGCAGCGGTTTGCCCAGCCAGTAACAGAGTTCGGCCGGTCGTTCGACCTGCCAGACCGCCAGATCCGCGACCTTGCCGGTCTCGATCGTGCCGATCTCCGCCTCCAGCCCCAGCGCTTTCGCCGCAACCCGCGTCGCCCCGGCCAGCGCCTCCTCCGGCGTCAGGCGGAACTGCACGCAGGCCAGGTTCAGCGCCGCCGTCATCGAGGCCAGCGGCGAGGTGCCGGGGTTACAGTCAGTCGCCACCGCCATGGCCACCCCATGGTCCCGCAACAGCTGAACCGGCGGCGGCGTGGTCTCGCGCAGCATCAGATAGGCCCCGGGCAGCAACACGGCGACCACGCCTGCCTGCGCCATCGCCTTCACTCCGGCCTCGGTCGTGTGTTCGATATGGTCGGCCGACAGCGCCCCGTACCGCGCCGCCAGCGCCGCCCCACCGCCGTCGGACAGCTGGTCGGCATGCAGCTTGACCGGCAGGCCCAGGTCCCGCGCCTTGTCGAACAGCCGCGCCACCTCCTCGACCGAAAAGGCGATCGGCTCGCAATAGGCATCGACCATGTCGACCAGCCCCTCGGCGTGGGCCGCGGGCAGGATCTCGTCCACCGCCAGATCGACATAGCGCCCGCGATCCGCCTTCCACTCCGGCGGCACCGCGTGCAGACCCAGATAGCTGGTCCGCACCCGCACATTCGTCTCGGCCCCGATACGCCGGGCGACGCGCAGCATCTTCAGCTCGCTCTCGCGGTCGAGGCCATAGCCGGACTTGATCTCAACCGTCGTCACCCCCGTCGCGGTCAGCCCGTCCAGCCGGGTCATGGCCGAGTCGAACAGTTGCTCCTCCGACGCCGCCCGCGTCGCCGCGACGGTCGAGACGATCCCGCCCCCGGCCCGGGCGATCTCTTCATAGGTCGCCCCGCCCAGCCGCTGTTCGAACTCGCCCGAGCGATCCCCGCCGAACACCAGATGGGTATGACAGTCGATCAGCCCCGGCGTGACCCACATCCCGCCCAGCCGGTCGGTCTCTGTCGCGTCATGGTCGGGCAGATCGGCCCGCGCCCCGACCCAGACGATCCGCCCCTCGCGGATCAGGATCGCCCCGTCCTTGATCGCCCCATAGGGTTCGCCGCCCGCAACCATGGTGGCGATGTGACAGTCGATCAGAAGTCTCATGACCCTCTCCCGGCGGGAGAGGGCTTGAGCGCACGAGCGCGCAGCGATCGTCCTTGCGCGAAAGGGTGAGGGGTCACGGTGCAAAGACGGCGACTACCGTACACCCTCTCCCCTGCCCCTCTCCCCATGGGAGAGGGGTTCTGAATGCGCCCGCTCATCGCGACGCAAACCCGGCCAGCAGTTCGCACAGCCAGCGCCCGGCGGTCAGCGAGCCCAGATCGCCGATCTCCAGCGACGGGTCGTATTCGGTCAGGTCCACGGCCTTCACCTTCGGATGGGCCCCGATCACCCGGGTGGCGTCAAAGAAGTCATGCACGCTGATCCCGCCCGGCCGTGCGCCCGGCGAGGTCGGCCACTGGCTGCGGTCGATCACATCGATGTCGAAGTCGACGAAGATCACCTCGACCAGAGCCGCCAGCCGCGCCAGCTCCTGTGCCACCACGACTGCGGTGCCCAGTTCGCGGCACTCCCGCGCCGTCCGCACCGAAATCCCCGCCGCCTTGGCCTTGTCGTGCGCCCGTTTGGTATTGGCGAAGGGGGCCAGGCCGATCTGGCTGATGCGTGCCCCGTCGAGGCCGTCCTCCAGCAGGGCCTGGACCGGATTGCCGTTGGTCAGGCCCTGATCGGTGTCCCTCAGGTCGAAATGGGCGTCCAGCGTCAGCAACCCCGACCGCGCCAGCCCGATCCCGTGCACGCCGGGCCGGGTGATGGCGTTGTTACCGCCGATCAGGATGGTCAGCGCCCGCGACTCCTGATTCGCCACCGCCTCACGCACAGGCTCGAAAGCCTCCGCCGGCGTGACCGCCTTCAGCGGCACATCGCCCGCATCGTGGACGCGCAGGTCCAGCGCCTCGCCCGTCTCCACATCATAGGTCGAGAAGCGCGGCAGCACCGCCCGCAGCGCCTTTGGCCCCAGATCACACCGTCCCGGCGTCAGCGACCGTTCATTCAGCCCGGCCCCGATCAGGGCGACGTCGGCATAGGGATGATGGCCGAGAAGATCGGCGACGGAGGGCCAACCGAGCGCGTCTGAGTCTGTCATCCGCCCACATAACCCCTTCTCCGCCCGAGGGTCGAGAATGGCGGCACCGCCTTGTCCTCCCGGGTGTTCGCAGCGATCCCCCTCTTGCTTTCGTCATCCTCCGGCAAGCCGCGCCTGCGCGGCGCAGACCGGGGGACCCAGCGGCGCGCGATAGCGCGATCTGTTCAGGCACGATGCGACGGATAGATTTCGCGATCGCTGACGCGACCGCGCCGCTGGGTCCCCCGGTCTCGGCTGCGCCTCGCCGGAGGATGACGACAGCAGGGCGATGCGAGGTGTTTGCCAACAATCCCCCTATTGGCGCTCCCCAATCCCCTTCCCCTTCAACCCCCTGACCTTTTCCACGCCCCAATTTCCCGCCCTGGTCCCGGCCCGTGCCAGACTCCGA
>TARA_R110002012_G_scaffold309612_1_pt1 | contig 23963 bp, 29 predicted proteins | sample TARA_R110002012 | Tara Oceans TARA_R110002012 (sample SAMEA4396515) | marine metagenome | biome: Westerlies Biome; feature: [DCM] deep chlorophyll maximum layer (ENVO:01000326); material: water (ENVO:00002006), including particulate matter (ENVO:01000060) such as... | depth 40 m | reverse complement strand
CGGTGATCACGCCGCGGAAGGTGGCGGCCTCCTGATCGGTGAAGGCGACGCGACCCGGCATGATGCCGGTTCTGCACCATCGATGGGCGCTTCTCGGGCGGGTGGAAGACGCCGCCGGCCCAAAAACCTGTTGCGTGCGCGACGCCTTGACTTCTATCTTAGGTGGTGAAACCGTAATGCCGATTACAACGTCATTGGAGTATCGGTTATGCGAATTTCCAGGATTCTTGTCGGCAGCGCCCTCGCTCTCGGCCTTACAGCCGCCGCGGCACCGCCCCCCCCGTCCGCACCGGTCCAATCGCGCACGTTTTTTATAGCCGGCACCTACAACTGGTACGAGAGCGATGCTCACATAAGGCTGGTCGGGTATCAGATCATCGAATGCGATGGCACAGTCCTGGGTCCGTACCCGGGTCCAGGTGGAACGTACGCGGAGATTACGCCGTATGAGGAATACATTCCCCTAACCTGCTGACCGCGACCCGGACCTGAGCCCGTTGTCATCCTCCGGAGGCGGCAGCCTGACCCGAGGATGACCACAACTATCTAGTCCTTCCCGGCCGCCTTCTTCGCCGCCAGCTTGGCCAGCACCCGGCCCCTCCCCTTCGACAGGGCGGTGATCACGCCGCGGAAGGTGGCGGCCTCCTGATCGGTGAAGGCGGCGCGACCCAGCATGACGCGCAGGTTCTGCACCATCGACGGGCGCTTCTCGGGCGGATGGAAGAAGCCGCCGGCGTCCAGTTCGCGCTCCAGATGCTCGTACATCCCCAGCAGGGTCTCGCCGGTGGCCGGGGGCTCGCCCTCGCGGAAGCGCGGCGGCGGGGCGTCGAGGATCAGGGTGCGCCACTCATAGGCGTTGATGGCCACCGCCTGGGCCAGATTCAAGGATTGATGACGCGGATCGATGGGGATGGTGACGATACCCTGGCACAGGGCGATGTCGCTGGTCTCCAGCCCGGCCCGCTCACCGCCGAACAACAGGCCGACGCCGAGGCCCGAGGCCCGGTCATCGTAGAGCACCCGGGCCGTTTCACGCGGCGTGCGCACCGGCTGGCGCGTGCCGCGCGACCGGGCCGTTGCGGCATAGACGGTGTTCAGATCGGCCACGGCCTCGGCGACGCTGTCGAACACCGTGATGCCGTCCAGCACCCAGTCAGCCCCCGAGGCCATGGCCCAGGCCCGTTCCTGCGGCCAGCCGTCGCGCGGCTGGACCAAACGCAGGTCGGTCAGGCCGAAATTGGCCATCACCCGCGCCACCGCACCGATGTTCTCGGCCATCTGCGACTTGTCGAGGATGACAACGGGGGGAAGCGGGTCAGACATGGAGCCTGACTAGCCCTTCCCCCATTTCGGGGGAAGGTGGCTCGCGAAGCGAGACGGATGGGGGCTATCTATTGCGAGCAGACCGCTGACTCATGTTGGCGAGGAAAGCGCCCCCATCCGAGCGGCTCCGCCGCCCACCTTCCCCCGAAATGGGGGAAGGACCCGAAGATCGTCGCGCTACCGGATCAGTCCTCGCCGATCATGGCCAGCCACGGATCGGCGGTGCCGGCCTCGACCTCAGCCACCTTGACCGCCGGCCAGCCGATCGACACCTCGGCCGAGGCGCGCCAGGCCAGCACGGTCAGGTCACGCAGCTCGGCCGCGCCCGCCGCCAGCCGCGCCGTGGCGAAGGTGCCGCCACGAGCGTCCGTCTCGACGAAGCCGCCGGCCTTCTCGAGCCGGTAGAAGGGGATGGTCTCGGCCAGCGAGGCCTTCAGATAGGCAGGCACCCGCAGGCGCAGGTCGAACCCGTCCAGTCGCGGCGCGGGCATGGCCGCCTCGACGGCGTCCAAGCGCACGGTGCGGCGCACGAAGGCCCCCTCAAAGCTGCCGTGCGTCTGCCGCGAATTGGTGAAGCCCTCGGGGTTCGGATAGGAGCCCCAGCCATTGTAGTGGATCGAGGTGTGCAGCGGCTGGCTGCCGTCGCCGACGTAGTGGGACAGATAGCCCATGTCGCGCAGGATCAGGGCCTCGCGGCGCAGTCGGTCCTCACGGTACCAGGCGCGTTTGCCCGGATCGCTCTCGCGCGCCTCGGCGGCGTTCAGCACCCGCCAGGTGGCGAAGTCACGCACCAGCTGCTGATAGCCGTCCATGATCGCATAGGGCAGGTAGCCGGCGTCATCGACGTCGATCCCCGCTGCCGCAAGAGCGGCGTCATATTCGGACTTCAGCACCGGCAGGGCGTCGATCGACAGGCCCTGACCGTTCAGCACATGGCCGTCGTCATCCATGTCGATGAAATGGGCCGTGTCGCGTTCGCGGTCATGCGGCTGGCCGCCGCCCTTGGTGCGGTCCGGTTCGCGCGACAGTTCTCCGACCTCGGCCGCGGCCCCCGGCGTGCGCAGAAAGGCCGGCAGTTCATCCGGCAGGGCGCGCACGGCGGCCATGCCGACCATGCGGTGGCCGGTATTGCCCCAGGCCGAGACCACGGCCGGTACCCCCAGGGCGGCGGCTCCCAGGGTCAGGGCGGACAGGGCGAGGGCGATACGCTTCATCGGACAGCTCCGGGTCATGACGACTGCGGTCGGGGTAAATCCGCACCGCCACCGCGTCCAGCGGATTATTACCCGGCTTGACCTCGGACGGCCACGCGGGTGACAGGTCGATGGTTATACCGGAGGTTACCATGTTCAGACGCAGCGCCGTCGCCGCCATCGCCGCCCTGGCGCTGTTCGCCGCCCCGGTCCGGGCCCAGACTGCCCCGGTCGTCGTCGATCCGGCCTGGGTCGCGGCCCATGAGGCCTTCCTCGCCGGGGATGTCCTGCGCGGCCGCGGCAGCGCCACCCATGACGAGGCCGTAGCCGCCGCCTATGTCGCCGCCCAGTTCCAGGGCTTCGGCCTGCAGCCTGCGCCGGGCATGGACGGCTATACCCAGACCGCCCCCGTGATCCGCACCACGCCGTCGGGTACGGCCAGCCTCAGCATCGGCGGTATCACCCTGTCGCAGATGGACGGGCTGGGCCTGCTGTCGGGGGCCGGAACGGCGCTGCGCGGCCGGGTCGAGGTGGTCACCGGCAACGATCCCGCCGCCCTCCCGGCCGCCGAAATCGTGATGATCGCCCCGCCGGAAGGCCCTGCGGTCGGGGCCTGGATCAATACCGCCTTTCGTCGGGGCAACCGGCTGGTGATCCTGCGCGAGACGGCGGCCCTGCGGGAGGCTGTAGCCCGGTCTTCCCCGAACCGGCCCGGCCTGACCCTGGCCGGGACCGCGCCCCGGTCGTCCCCGGTCCTCGTCGTCGTCCCCGCCATGACCTGGGACCGGATGGCGTTGATGCCCGGCACCGGCGCGGTCTGGGAACCCGGTCCGGCCCATGTCGAGGAGACGGTGACCACCAATGCCGTCGGCTGGCTGCCCGGCACCGACCCCGATGCCGGCGTTATCCTGATCAGCGCCCACCTCGACCATCTGGGCGTCCGTCCCGACGGGGTCATCATGCACGGGGCCAATGACGACGCCTCGGGCGTCACCGCCGTGCTGGAACTGGCCCGGGCCCTGTCGAACGGTGAGCCGCACCGGCGCGGCATCCTGTTCGTCGCCTATGGCAGCGAGGAGGTCGGCGGCCTCGGCTCGCACTGGTTCGGCGACCATCCGCCCGTGCCCCTGACCGACATCGTCGCCAATCTGGAGATCGAGATGATCGGGGCCCAGGATCCACAGATGCCCGACGGGGTGATGATGATGACCGGTTTCGACCGCTCGGACTTCGGTTCCACCCTGCAGGCCCGCGGGGCCCTGATCGCCCCGGACCTCTATCCGGAACAGAATTTCTTCGAACGGTCCGACAACTACCAGCTGGCCCTGCAGGGCGTGGTCGCCCACACGATTTCGGGCTGGGCCGTAACCCCGACCTATCATTCGGCCGAAGACGACATCGCCCACCTCGACATCCCGTTCATGACCCGCGCCATCCAGTCACTGGTCGAACCACTGCGCTGGCTGGCCTCCAGCGACTTCACCCCGGCCTGGACCCCGGGCGGACAGCCGCAACCCCGCTAGGTCGTCAGATCCAGGCGGCGATGGCGTCCAGCGGCTTCTTGTCCAGAGCGGCGACCGGCACGGTGGCGTCGGCGGCCGGATGACCCGCCACCAGCAGCAGGAAGGGCTTGTCTCCCGCCGGTCGGCCGCAGATCTCGGCCAGAAAGCTCATCGGGGCCGGCGTATGGGTCAGGGTCGCCAGCCCGGCCTCGTGCAGGGCCGCGATCAGCAGGCCGGTGGCGATGCCGACGCTCTCGGTGACATAGTAGTTCTTCCGATCATCGCCCGGCTTCGGCCCGCCGCGCTTCTGACCGAAAATGGCGATCAGCACCGGGGCCACCTCGAGGAATCCCTTGTCCGGATCGGTGCCCAGCGGGGCCAGGGCGTCCAGCCATTCCTGAGGGGCCTTCGAGGCATAGAATTCCTGTTCCTCGCTCTCGGCCGCCGCGCGGATGCGGGCCCGGGCCTCGGGACTGTCGATGACACTGAAGAACCACGGCTGGTGATTGGCCCCCGACGGCGCGGAACCGGCCGTCAGCAGGGCCTGTTCAACCACGGCGCGGGGCACCGGCCGATCGGAAAAGTCGCGGACCGTGCGCCGCGTCGCCATAAGGCTGCGGAAGGCCGAGACCCGCGCCAGACCGGTGGCGTCATCGATCGTCGCATAGCCGCTCAGGGGGACACAGGGGTGGTCACGCATCGATCAGGCTCCGGTCGGGTTCGGGACCCGGTCTAGCCGATGCCGGGCGTCGCCTCCACCCGGGCGATCCGATGACAACAGGGGGTGGATCGGGACGATTGTGGACAGACCGGCCTGCGGGGCGGGCGTGTCTGTATTTCGCCACATTTACGGCCAAAAACCCGTCCGCCGGCGCACCTCGACCGGAGTCTCCCCGAGTCGGCTCATGCCGGAAGCTGCCGCTGCCCTTGCCCTGATGCTGGCGCTGATGTTCCCCGTCGCGGGCGAACCGGCCCCCTATGCCTCAGTGGTGGCCGCGGATGCGGCGGCAGCGGAAACGGCATCCAACGTCGAGCTGAACGCCGAACAGGCCGAACTGATGGCCGGGGACCCGGACTGGCGGGCCTCGGCGCGGCTTTATCATGCAGGCGGTGGCGGGGCGACGGGCAACGACTCCCTCGGCTGCCGTCCGATCCCGATGCGTACCGTGGCCGTTGATCCCCGCGTCATCCCGCGTCGCACCCGGCTGTTCATCCGCGAAACCGTAGGCCTGCGCCTCGCCGACGGCACCCGGCACGACGGCTACTGGTACGCCTCCGACACCGGCGGCGCGATCAAGGGCAACAAGGTCGACCTGTATACCGGCACCGGCCGCGCCTCGATGCGACCGGCGATGAGCCTGAACATGCAGACCCTGTCGATCGCCGAAGCCGGCCGTTTCGACGGCTGCCCCCCGGCCTGGAACAACGCCTCAAACTAGAATTTGCGCCGGCCGCTGACGGTTTCGAAGAACAATCGCCAGTCACCCATCAGGCTCCACAGCGGATACTGGAAGGTGGCCGGGCGGTTCTTTTCGAAGAAGAAATGGCCGACCCAGGCAAAGCCGTAGCCGACCAGCGGCATGGCCAGCAGCCACCAGGCATTGGCCGTCACGATCGCCGTGATGAACACCGCAATGACCAGCGCCGTGCCGACCACATGGATGCGACGGCAGGTACGGTTCGAGTGCTCGTGGATGTAGTACGGATAGAAAGTCGAAAACGTCTGGAAGCGTCCGCCCGCCGGCTGTTGCGTGCTCATCGGCGAATGATGCCTCTCCGCCAGTCCTGAGGCAAGCGACCGGGCCCGTCACAACAGGGCTCAACGGTGCCTCACCCCCTGGACCGCCTCGGCGAGGTCAGGGGCCGCCAGATCTCCGGCCGAGACATCGGTGATGGCCTGTAGCAGGGACGCGGGGGTAATCGGCTTCGACAGATGAGCATCGGCACCGGCCAGCCGACCGGCCCGCACCTGTTCCGGCATGGCGTTGGCGGTCAGCATGATGATCGGCGTACGTGGGCCGTCGGTGCGCGCCTCGGTGGCCCGGATTTCAGCCACGGCCGTCATCCCGTCCATCACCGGCATCTGCATGTCCATCAGGATCAGGTCATAGGCACCGACGGCGTGGGCCTGCACAGCCTCAAGACCGTTCACGACCGAGGTCACCTCGATTCCAACATCCCGGAGAATGATCTCGACGACGCGGAGGTTGGTGGGATGGTCGTCGGCGACCAGCAGCCGCATCGCTGACATCATCGTGCCCGACGGGGCGTTCACGCACTCGGGCCCGGGGGCCTCGGCGACCGGCAGGGGCGCCTCGAACCAGAAGACCGAACCGATGCCGGGCGTGCTGTCGCAGTCCAGGGTTCCCCCCATCACCTTGGCCAGATGTTTCGAAATCGCCAGCCCCAGGCCACTGCCACCGAAGCGACGCGTGATCGAGCCGTCGGCCTGCTGGAACCGGTCAAACAGACGGGCCTTGAGCGCCGGCTCGAAGCCCTCCCCCGTATCCGAAACCTCGAAGCGTAGCCGGCCTTCGGTCCCGACCTTCAGCGCCAGCCTCACCTCGCCCGAGGTCGTGAATTTCACCGCATTAGACACCAGGTTGATGATCACCTGCCGGACGCGGACCGCGTCGCCGACATAGGTCCGGTCGGCCACAGGATCGATCTCGATCGTGATCGGCAGACCCTTTTCGTCTGCCCTGGGTCGGCACATGGCAACGACGTTGCGGACCAGGTCGCCCGCATGAAAGGGAGCCGCCTCGATCTCCAGCTGACCGGCCTCAACCTTGGCCAGGTCGAGAATGTCGGACAGCAGCCGCTCCAGCATCTCGCCGGAAGCGCAGATCATGCGCGCCGCCTCCTGCTCGCGCGGCCGCAGGTCGGCCTCGTTCAGCACATGGGCCATGGCCAGAACGCCGTTCAGGGGGGTGCGGATCTCGTGGCTCATATTGGCCAGAAACTCCGACTTGGCGACACTGGCCACCTCCGCCTCATGCTGTTTGTCGACCAGCACCCGGTGCGAACGCCAGGCGTTCAGACAGGAGCTGACGGCAAAGGCCACGACCAGGATCATCGACCAGATCAGGCCCAGCTCATTGGTGAAATCGGGCAGGGTGAATGGCAGCACCAGCAGCATCACGGACGGCGGCAGGCCGGTCACCGCCATATGGGCCAGCGACCGGTGGCAGCTGCGCACGACATACAGCAGCACGCCGGTGATCAGGGCCACCGCCACCACCTGGCTGTGCGCGCCCGGTGCCCACCACCACAGCCAGCCGATCGTCACCCAGGCGCAGGTCGACATGCAGGAGGCAAACAGGCGGAGAACGCGGAAGAATACCGGGTGTCGCGCCTGACGTTCCGGATCGGTGGCGACCCACAGGGTCGAATCGCCGATCAGATACATCGTTGCCCAGACCAGTAGCGAGGCCAGTGGAATTGCCGTCAATCCGGTCAGGAATACCAGTACGCTGATGACGATCCGGGGCGCGGCCTGACGTCGGGTTTCAACCGCCGTCCGGTCGAACGCCTCGTCGAGACCCAGTACTGAAAGGTTCATTGCAATCCTCGGCTGCTTTCCTAATGCACGTCAGCGATGAAGCCATGATTAAGGCCACCGGCATCCCGGATGGCCCGACAAACGGGAGGCGGTGCCTCAGACTCCCGTTCACCACCTTTGTACGCGCCTTGTTCAGCCTCTCCCGGGCACAGTCGGAACTAACGGAACGGGAGTCGCCCATGCAGTCGTTCGCCATCGCCGCCGGCGGTATCGCCGCCGCCACCGCCCGCTTTGACGCCAGCGCCCGCCGCACGGCGGCTGATCCGCTGGAAAATCTGGCCGAGGAAGTCGTCGACCGCCTCCAGTCCGAGGTCGCCCTCAAGGCCAATGTCGCGGTGCTGAAGACCGCCGACCAGATGACCGGCACCCTGCTCGACATGCTGGCCTGACGGCCGTCATCAGGGTAGCTCCGGCCTAATCCGCCAGAATTCGCGTGCATCCCGGATTGGGACCGATGCGCTCGACATAGGTCCGGCAAAGCTCCCGTGCGCCGGTCCGGTCGCCCTGACGATCCAGCAGCGCCGCCAGCCCGGACGTGCCGGCCGGGTGGAACGGGGTCGCGGCGAGCACCCGACGATACCAGGATTCGGCCGCATCCTGACGACCCGACGCTTCGTACCGGCGAGCAATCAGAATGCCGGTTTCGGGCTGCCAGAGCCGGACGCGCGGACCCTGCACCTGCCGCACCCGATCCATGGCCGCATAGGCACGCTCGAACCAGACGATGGATCCCGTCCGGTCACCCTGGATTTCCAGCAGATCGGCCCGGTTGATCATCGCCCCCCATGCGTTGGGATCGAGCGCGACCGCCCGGTCATAGGCTTTTCGCGCCGGTTCGAAATCCTGCTGGGCGGCGGCGACAAGGCCGAGAGACTGCTGCGCGAAGGCGTCATCGGGTTTCAATGCCACGGCCCGCTCGGCCAGCGACCGCGCCCGGTCCAGACGTTGTCGCGCCGCCGGCGTGCCGGTTCGGCCTGTGGCTATGGCCGCACCCAGTGTCGTACGGCTGAATTCGGTCTCACCCGGATCCCCCGGCCAGCGGATCACCGTCTGGACCAGGGTGTTGGACAACCCCGCCAGAGCCGATGACGCATCGGGATCGAGCGCGACGGCCCTTTCATACAGCGTCCGTGCCGCCTGGTTATCCGCCCGGCTGTACTGGAAATAGAAGTCGTGGGCCTGCTGGGTCAGTCGCACGGCCTCCGCACCGTCGGGCGACGCCCTGGACCCGGAGCTGAGCGCGAGGGACCCGATCCCGACCAGTGCGGCCACGACAAGTCCCGCTGCGATCATCGCCCAGCGCCCCGGCCGAAGGCCCTTCACCCGTCCGGCCGCAGGGCCCGTCCCCGAACGGACCGGCGCAACGGCGGCGACCAGCCGGTAGCCGCGCTTGGAAATGGTCTCGAGGTAAAGCGGTTGCCTCGCCTCATCGCCGAGCGCAGTCCTGAGCTTGGAGATGCATCGGGTCAATGTGTCCTCGCCGACCGTCACCCCGGGCCAGACACTCTCAAAAATCTGGTTCCGCCCGAACACCTGCCCCGGGCTCGAGGCCAGAAGGACCAGAACATCCATCATCTTCGGTTCGACCGACCGGATCTCCTGACCGCGAGACAGTCGCCCGGCAGCGGGATCGACCGTCCAGTCGCCGATGAGAAAGGGGTCGCGACCGGGCGCGTGGGCCCGCTCCGGCGGAATCGCGTCCGGGGGGGCTTCATCAGGAAAACAGGATATTTCCATCATTCCCTTATAGGCCTGTGCCGAACAGAAGATCATCATCTGGAACCCGTCGGCGACCGGTTCCGCGTTTTCGGGGGAGCGATGATGCTGAAATTCCTGACGGGCCTGCTGGTGGCCACACTGTCTCTGGCCGTTGCCGGCGTCGCCGGGGCCGCGCCCCAGTCCAACGGACCGCCGCCCGCGACCGACACGATCGGGGCCGCCGTGATCCGGGCCGATTTCGAGGCCCTGTATAGGGACCTCCGTCAGGCGCACTACGATCTGTATGTCCACACACCCCAGGCGGACTATGACCACCTGTATCAGCAGACCCTGGCGTCATTTGACCGTCCCCTGACCCTGTTCGAGATCCGCACCCGCTTTCAGAGATTTGTCGCGGCGGGTCATGTGGCCCACGCCAGTATCGCCTTCCCCGGTGAGGATTTCGGGGCCTACCGTCAGGGGGGCGGCACGGCGATCCCGCTCACCGTCGCCATCGATGACGGGCACATGTACATCGAGGCCAATCAGTCGGGGGTTGCCGGGCTCGATCCCGGCGACGAGATCATGAGCCTGAACGGCACCCCGGCGTCGGACTGGCTGACCCGCCTCGGGCGCAACATCTCTGCCGACACTGACTATCTGAATCAGGCTCTGGTCGAGCTGATGTTCCGGCAACTGCTGTGGCTTGAGGCCGACTCGCCCGGTCGATTCCAGCTCACACTGTCCAAGCCGGACGGACGCCGTGTGGACGTCGAAATCCCGGCCCTGACGCTTGCCGAAACCCGGGCCTTCGCCGATGCCAACCCGGGCACAGGCACCCTGTCCCTGGATCATTCCGGTCGCATCGCGCGCCTGATGGACGGTGGCGTCGCCTATCTGCGGCCGGGCCCCTTCTACAACGCCACGCCCGGCGAAGACTCCTTCGACGCCACGACGTTTCACGCCTTCATCGATGAGGCGTTCGCGACCTTCATCGCCGCAGGAGCCGGCGACCTGCTGATCGATCTCCGGCAAAACCCGGGCGGCTACGACAGTTTCAGCAATGCCATGATCGCCTGGTTCGCCGACGAACCCTTCCATTTCGCCTCCGACCTGCGGATCAGGGTCAGCCCCCAGGCGGTGGCCGAGAATGCCGCGCGTGTCGAGGCCGGAGCCGGCGCGGGCGACGACACATCGCTGCGACTGGCCGCCGCCTATGCCGGGGCACGACCCGGCGACATCATTCATTATGACGTACCCCTGATCGAGCCGCGACCGACGGGCCGGTACACCGGGCGGGTCTGGGTGCTGGTCGACCGCTATTCATTCTCCAATGCCGTCAATGTCGCCGCCGTCGTCCAGGACTACGGCTTCGGCCGGGTGCTGGGCGAACCGACCGCCGATCTGGCGACGACCTACGGGGCCATGGAGCATTTCACCCTGCCCCGCACCGGCATCACGGTGGGCTTCCCCAAGGCCCACATCATCCGTCCCAACGGCACCCTCGAGGCGGCCGGCGTGACACCGGACATCCTGATCCCGACACCGCGCATCGAGGGAAGTGACGACCCGGTCCTGATCGCCGCGCTGAAGGCCATTGCCGACAGCCCCTGATCCGGATGTCTGCGGTTCGCACCCGGTCGTGTCGGTGCTAAAATGTCGGACCCTGCCATCTGACGTCAGGCAATGACCGATGTCCGACCTTCACGAACTCAGTGTCACCCGCCTGATCAGGGCCACGCCCGAGACGATCTGGCGCATCTATACCGAACGCACCCGTGAGTGGTTCTGTCCCCGGCCATGGACCACGCCCGAGGTCGACTGGGACCTGCGTCCCGGCGGTCGTGCCGACGTCGTGCTGGCCTCACCCGAGGGCGAGCGTCACCCCTATCGGGGCGTCTTCCTCGAGGTGGTGCCCAACCACAAACTGGTCTCGACCAGCGCCATGACCGAGGGCTGGGTGCCTCAACCCGGTGAGATGAATTTCGTCCGCATAGACACCTTCGAGCCCGAGGGCGACGGCACTCGCTACACGGCCCGCGCCCGCCACTGGACCGAGGCCGCCATGCAGGCCCACCGCGACATGGGCTTCGAACAGGGCTGGGGTGCCGTCGCCGATCAACTGGCCAAATTGGCGGAGGCAGCGCGATGACCGACAAGATCGTTCCCTGCCTCTGGTATGACGGCGACGGCGAGGCGGCTGCGGCCTTCTACGTCTCGCTGCTGCCCGACAGTCGCATCGACCGCGTCATGCGCGCGCCCGTCGACACCCCCTCCGGTCCCGCCGACACGGTGCTGACGGTGGAGTTCACCCTGGCCGGACAGTCGTATCTGGCCCTCAACGGGGGGCCGCAATTTCATTTCACCCAGGCCGTATCGTTCCAGATTCTGACCGACGACCAGGCCGAGACCGACCGCCTGTGGGCCGCCCTGATCGCCGACGGCGGCCAGGCCAGCGACTGCGGCTGGCTCCAGGACCGCTGGGGTCTGTCGTGGCAGATCACGCCGCGCCGCCTGATGGCCCTGACGACAGATCCCGACCGCGACCGTGCCCGCCGCGCCATGACCGCCATGATGACGATGCAGAAGATCGACATCGCCGCCCTGAACCGTGCCGCCGACGGAGCCGACTGAACAGCCGACGGTCAACGAGCCATCCACCCGCGCTCAAGCAGCGAGCGACCGCGTCGCGAGCGCTAGCGCCCAAAAAAGGAAACCCACCGATGCCCTTCCTCGACATCACCGTCATCCCCGTGCCCACCGCCAACAAGACCGCCTATCTGGAGCATTCCCGCGCCTCCACACTCATCTTCAAGGAGAACGGTGCGACCCGTGTCACCGAGACCTGGGGCGAAGACGTTCCGGACGGCAAGGTCACCGACTTCAAGAAGGCCGTTCAGCTCAAGGACGATGAAACCGTCGCCGTCGGCTGGATCACCTGGCCCGACAAGGCCACGCGCGACGCCGGCTGGGAAAAGATGATGCAGGACGAACGCCTGTCGGCCCTGTCCATGCCGTTCGACGGCAAACGCATGATCTTCGCCGGCTTTGAAGTGTTGCTGGACGGCTAGACCGTCCTCAGACCACCGGCGCGAACCCGTGCGGCTGGTCCAGCGCCCGCCCGCCCCGGGCAATGAAGACCAGTTGTTCCAGCCGACTGAGCGTCGTCAAGACAGCCGCCAGCGGTAGCCAGACCTCCTGGCCGGTGATCGCCATCACCGGCCACAGGACGAACAGCAGCAGGGCCCCGGCCTTGGCCGACCAGAAGTGGAACATCAGCACCCGCCGGGTCAGCAACCAGGACACGGCCAGATAGGCCGGAGGCACCACCGCCAGAGCGATCAGGGCCAGTGCCTGACGCTCGCTCAGTCCCGGGAAGGCCAGCATCAGAAACACCAGGATCGCCAGCGAGAAGACATTGTCGACCGCGGCATCCAGCTGGGCCCCGAAGGTGGAGGCCTGGCCGCTGCGCCGCGCCAGCCAGCCGTCGACCGCGTCGGTCAGGGCGGCGATGACATAGAGACCCAGCGCCCAGACCGGGTGACCCGTCAGCAGTAGACCGAGGATCGGCACAATCAGCACCCCGCGCGACAGGGTCACCAGATTGGCGAGCTTCAGTCCGCCGCCCTCGTCGAGCAATCGCGACAGCGCCCGCCCGCTCATGTCGGCGCATTCGCCGCCCGCTCGTCCAGCCGGATGGTCGTCGGCAGGGCGATCAGGGCCGTGATGGGAAAAACACCGTTGTGCAGTGGACAGACGATGCGGTCCTCGTCATCAACGAAGCCGAATTTCAGCGGCCCGCCGCGATGCGGACAGCGATTGGCGACCAGATAGAGGACGCCGTCGTGGCTCAACAGGAAATACTCCTCGCCGTCGCGCCGGATCGGCGGCAGGTCGCGACCGATCCACGACTCCGCCATCAGACCCTTGCTCCCGATAGCCGACCCCAGGCTCCGGCCGGGAAACCGGTGAACGCCGCGGCATCCGTCACATAGCCGAGCCCCCCGATCTGGATCGGCCCGTCGGCGGCGGTCAGGCGCGCGGCCCCCTGCGGACTGACGCCCGGTCCGAAGCCGGTAAAGTCCGGGGCGGCGTAGACCGCCCGGCCCGCCTCAGCCGCGGCATCAAAGGCGCGACCGATGGCCAGCAGGGTCTCGCCGGCGCGGTCGAAGGCCTGACGGGTAAATTCGGCACCGACCATGATCTCGCGCCCGGCCTCCGCCCCATACTGATCGACCAGGGGCTGCGCGACCTCATCGATCACCATCCGGGTGTGGTGCAGGTCGATGTGCGCATGCTCACCGAAATAGCGGGCGTCGACGTCCGGGTGGTGACGCGACAGATAGCGGAAATGGTCCCGGGTCGACCGCTGGTAGGCGGTCTCGGCGAACAGCAGGAAGCCGATCTGGAGGAAGAAGTTGCGCGGGTTCTGGAACAGGAAATGGATGGTGTTGTGCAGCTCCAGCGCCGCCGTATCGAACAGGGGCCAGCCGGCGTTGTATTCGTCGGGGAGGCCGAAATCGCGCATCACCGCCCGGAACAGAACGCTGTGCTTCTTGGCATGGGAACCATAGCCGAACTCATCGATCAGGATGCGGAACAGGGCCGATTGCGGCGCGCCGAATTCGCCGATCACGCCCAGGGCCGAGGCCGAGGCCTCGGCCAGCAGGTCGGCCGACGACTGCAGCAGGAAATTGCGGTAATGGGCCTCGCGCTGCGGATGATCCGCCAGCCACTCGGTCAGTGGTACCTCGGGCGCGGCTCTCAGCTTCGCCACCAGAGCATCGGCCCAGTCTCCAAACGGGCGGTCATCCACGGCGGCGCGGGCCGGTATCAACAGCGGCGCGATCAGCTCCGCCTCCAGCCCGCGGCGCAGCTCTTCCAGCCCGGCCATCGCCTCGGGGTCATAGTGGCGGTTCAGATGGTCGATGACCGAGCCGGCCGGGGCCTCGCTCGGCAACAGCATATAGCGCGCCTGATAGGCTCGCATCAGCGTCTGGTGCCGGACATGCCGGGCCGCCGCCGCGTCGCCGTCAGCCGTGTCGACGCGCAGGTCCCAGACCGCAGTCGCCCCCGATCGACCGGCCAGGGCCCGACCGGTTCTCTGCAGCGTGACGGCGTCGATCACGCCGCCACGGCCTCGGCCAGCGGGCGGTAGATCGAGACCCCGACGCCACTCTTGACGAACATGTCGTCAAGCCGCCAACGCGACAGGCCCAGGGTTGACCCCGCCTCGCCCGCCTGCAGATAGGTCGGGGCGTCCAGCGCGCCCGATATGACCGGGATGTGCTTGATGATGATCTGGGCCACCAGACCGGCCTCAAACAGGCTGTGCAGCAGGTGCGAGCCACCCTCGACGATCAGGGTTCGCACTCCTCGTCCGTGCAGGATCGACGCCAGCTCGACCATGTCGGCCGTGTGCTCGCCGCAGCGCACCACCTCAACATTGGGCTTGGCCTCCAGAACCTCGACCGTCGCCTGCGGGCAGGCACGCGATACCGTCACCAGTGTCGGATAGCCGTCATTGAGCAGTCGCGACTCCAGCGGCAGCCGCCCCATCGAGGTCGGCACCACCCGCAACGGGTTCGGGCCTTCGCAATAGCGCACCGTCAGTTCGGGGTCGTCAGCCCGCACCGTTGCAGCCCCCACCATGATGGCGTCGCGGCTGGCCCTCTGACCGTGGAACCAGGCCTTCAGCTCGTCGCCATAAAAATCAAACAGATCCTTGCTCGACGCCCCCACGCCCAGAGACAGCTTCCCGTCGATGGTCAGCTCCGACAAGGTGGTGATCTCGATCATGGGCGCGCCCGCGTTGACAGTTGACTGTCGGCAACGGTCAAGGTCGCCATTTGTTGCCTCCCTGTCCAGCCTGACCTCTGATCACGGCACGGATGTCATGATGCAGGACCAGAGTCCGATTGCCGAGAACACGCCGCTCAACGGCAACGCCTGATCTTCGCGGAGTTCGAGGTGCTGTTAAAGGGGGGCCGCCCCCTCCAGCATAAATCGGAACCAACCCGGGAACCCGTAGCCGGTAGAGGTTCGTTCCCACCTCATGGACTATGACCTCGCCATCATCGGCTCCGGCACCGCAGCCTCCGTCGTCGCCGGTCGCGTTCGAAAGGCGGGCCAGACAGTGGTGATGATCGATCACCGCCCGCTGGGCGGGACCTGCGCCCTGCGCGGATGCGATCCGAAGAAGATGTTGCTGAGCGGGGCCGAGGTGGTCGACCAGGCGGTCCGGCTTCACGGCCACGGCGTCGCCGGCGACACCCGAATCGACTGGCCGGACCTGATGCGCTTCAAACACAGCTTCACCGACCCGATCCCCAACAAGAACGAGGCGCGCTGGGACAAGGCCGGCGTCGATGTCCTGCATGGCCGGGCCCGCTTCACCGGTTCGAACCGGCTGGACGTCGCCGGTACCACGGTATCGGCCCGCCACATCGTCATCGCCGCAGGGGCTGAAGCCGCCCCCCTCGACATTCCCGGCAACGCGCTGATGATCACCAGCGAGGCATTCCTCAACCTCGAACGTCTGCCGCACCGGATCGTGTTCATCGGGGGCGGCTACATTTCGGCCGAGCTGTCCAACATCGCCGCCCGTGCCGGGGCGCAGGTGACCATCCTGCAGCGCGGCGATCGCCTGCTGACCGGTTTCGATCCCGATCTGGTCGGCTGGCTGACCGAAGGGTTCGTGGCCGCGGGAATCGACGTTCGTCTCGGCGCGACAGCCAGCTCTGTTGAGCGGAGCGGCGACACCTTCCGGGTTCACGCCACAGGTCCGGACGGGGACATCGCCGTCGAGGCGGATCTGGTCGTCAACACAGCCGGGCGGCGACCGGCTCTGGATAAGCTGGATCTGGCCAAGGGCGATGTGGCCGTTGAAAACGGCCGGCTCAAGCTGAACGAATGGCTGCAGAGCGAGTCGAATCCGGCCGTCTATGCAGCTGGCGACGCAGCATCGGCCGGGCCCCCACTGACACCCGTTTCCGCCCATGACGGCCATGTCGTCGCCCACAATCTGCTGAACGGAAACAATCGCAGCCCGAACTACCAGGGTGTGCCCAGCGCAGCGTTTACCCTGCCACCGATCGCGGCCGTCGGCCTGTCCGAGGCCGGGGCCCGGGTTCTCGGCCGTCCGGTGACGGTGAAATGCGAACATACGCCAGGCTGGTTCACCGTCCGTCGGCTGGCCCAGCCGGTTTCTGGCTACAAGACCATCGTCGATCCGGAGACAGACAAAATTCTGGGGGCCCATCTGGTCGGCCCGGCCGCCGACGAGGTCATCAACATCTTCGCCCTGGCCATACGACACGATCTGACGGTGGCGGATCTGAAATCGACGATGTTCGCCTATCCGTCCGCAGCCTCCGACATCGGCTCCATGCTCTGACCCGCCCGGGGATCGTCCCCCAGCATCTCTATCAGGGGGCAGGCCGGATCCGCATGGGTCGCGCATCGGCGGACCGTCTTGTCCAGAACCGCCTCCAGCCGGGTCAGATCAGAGATCTTGGCACGCACCTCCGTCAGATGGGCCGTGGCCAGAATTTCGACCTGGTGGCAGGACAGGGCCTCAGTCCCGGACAGGCCGAGCAGGGCGCGCACATCATCCAGCGAAAACCCCAGCCCCCGCGCCCGCCGGATGAAGATCAGATGCTTGCGATGCGCGTCGGTATAGCTGCGGTGTCCACCCTCGGTTCGGTCGGGCTCGGGCATGACCCCGATCCGCTCGTAGAACCGGATGGTCTCGACCTTGACACCGGTTCCGGTCGCCAGGGCTCCGATCGAAAGCCGCGCCATGGTCACCTCCTGAAATAAGGACTTGAACCTGTAGTCACTACAGGGTGCAGGCTGGTTTTTAAAGCAGGAGACCGCCGATGACCGTCGATCCGTCGTCAGACCCGAACGCCCGCTCCGCCTCCGTCGATGGCTGGAGCCTTGCCGCCATCGGGGCCTCCCTCGCGGCGATCGTCGCTTGGGCCGCCTGCTGTGTTCTGCCGCTGGGTCTGGCCGCGACGGGCGTGACCTTGGCCGGAACTGCGGTCTTGGCCAACCAGCGCGGCTGGCTGACTGTGGCGGCCGCCGTGATTCTGGCAGCCGGCTGGCTGATGACCTGGCGACGGTGGCACCGCGCCCGGCTCAACCTGGGCTGCGCGCGCCCTTCCCGACTGAATGTGATCCTGCTGACGGTGGCGTCCCTGCTGCTGCTGATCGCCCTGATATGGCAACCGCTGCTGGAGCCGGCGCTCCTCAGCGCCCTGCTCCCGAGACAGCCCTGATGAGCGTCCTCACCGCCTCCACCCTCACCTGCCCGAAATGCGGTACACAGACGACGGGTGAAATGCCGCTGGACGCCTGCATCTATTTCTTCGACTGCCCCGGTTGCGGCACCCAGCTGAAGCCGCTGATGGGCGACTGCTGCGTCTATTGCTCGTACGGCGACGTCAAATGCCCCCCGATCCAGGAACAGCGTTCTTGTTGCGCCTGAGGAACAGCCCCTTGAGGACGCCTCAGCTCTTGAGTGTGGCGAGCGCCTCGGCCAGGTCCGTGAGGCGGTAGGGTTTGGGCAGCAGCGCAATGCCCTCCGCCTCAACCTCGCGTCGCACCGCCTCGGCGAAGCCGCTGGTCAGCAGTACCGGCAGGTCAGGTCGCCGTTGGCGGACCTCGCGCGCCAGATCGACCCCGTTCATGCCACCCGGCATCATCACGTCGGAGAAGACCAGATCGATGTCCCGGCCGTCGGCCAGGGCTCCGAGGGCAGCACCCGCGCTGGCGGCACGGATCACCTCATAGCCCAGCTGCATCAGCATCTCACCGACCAGCACGCCCACTTCAGCGTCATCCTCGACCATCAGGGCCACGCCGACCGAGCCCGGCGCGGCGCTGAAGGGCGCGAAGGCATGTTCGGGGGCCGACGGGGCCGCCACCGGGGCCACGCGCGAGCGGGGCAGCAGGATCGAGATGATCGTGCCGACGCCGACCTCGCTCTCGATCTTCAGCGCCCCGCCAGACTCCCGGGCGAAGCCATAGGCCTGGGCCAGGCCAAGACCGGAACCCTTGCCGATGTCCTTGGTGGTGAAGAAGGGCTCGCAGGCGCGGGCGATCACGGATTCCGGCATGCCGGCACCAGTGTCCGCGACCGTAATTCGCACGAACTCTCCGGTCAGCCCGTCCTCGTCCGCGAAACGGCAGTTGTCGCCGCCGATGGTAATCACCCCACCGTCGGCCAGCGCGTCACGGGCATTGACCGTCAGATTGAGCAGCACCAGTTCAAACTCGGTCGGGTCGGCCAACACCGGCCACAGGTCCGGCGCGAAATCAGTACCTACCTGCACCGCCCCGCTCAGCGAGCGGTCCAGAAGTTCGCGCATATCGCCGACCTGCCGGGCCACGTCGATCGGCTCGGGCTCAAGCGCGTGGCGGCGCGAAAAGGCCAGCAGCTGCCGGGTCAACCCGGCTCCGCGCTGGACCGCATTACGCATCCCCGCGAGCAGCCGCTCCTGTCGCGCCGGATCAGGTCCGCGCGCCAGCATGTCCAGGCCGCCTGACACCACCATCAGCAGATTGTTGAAATCATGCGCCACGCCGCCGGTCAGTTGGCCGATGGCCTCCATCTTCTGGCTCTGCCGCAGCAAACCTTCGGTGCGGCGCTGTTCCGTCAGGTCAGTGACCACGCAGCAAAGGGCCCCCGTGGGGCTGCCGGGCGCTGCATCGCCGAGTTCGGAGAAGGTGAAATGGGCCGGGACCGCGCCACCGTCGCCCGCCTTGATGGCGATCTCGCCCCTGCCCGTGCCCGCGCGGATCAACGCCTCCAGCGCCGGAATCTGGTCGTCGGCGACAAAGTCTTGCAGCCGGGAACCGACGATGCGCGTGGCCGCGACGCCCAGCAGGCGGGCCAGGCGACGATTGCAGTACAGCACCGTCCCGTCCGCCATCAGGGTCAGGGCCCCCTCCTGCATCTGTTCGACGAGGATGCGATAGGACTGGTCGGCGGTCTCCAGCGTATAGATCTGTGGCTGACCGTCGCCGCCGCCGATCACCACGGCATCGACATCACCCGAACGGATGGCCTCGAGGGTTTCCTCGGCCTCTCTCAGCCGCTCGCGCAGGCTCGCATTCTCGTGCGCGAGGTCGCCGGCACCCTTTTCAGGCGAGGCGGGAAGGTCAGGCCCGGCGCTCAATGCTCGCCCCCGATCTCGGGCAGCGCCTCCAGCCCCAGCCCCGCCAGCAGCCGGCTGTGGTCGGAAAGGTCGCCGATGATCCGGCGCATGGGCAGGGGGCTCATCTTGACGAGGGTCGGAGCCGCCAGGATCTGGTGGTCAGCGGCCGCGCCGGGTTCCTGATAGATATCGATCACCTCCAGCTCATAGCGGCCTTCCAGCCGCGACTCGCACACTTGCCGCAGGTTGGCGATCGCCTTGGCCGAGCGCGTCGTCGTGCCCGTCACATAGAGGCGCAGGGCATATTCGAAGACCGGTGGGGGCTGGGAGGCAGGCATCATGTCACTGATCGGTCGGACGCAGATCCAGACCCACGAGCACCCGCTCGGTGTCGGACAGATTGCCGATGATCCGCTTCAACGGCGGCGGCAGGCGCCGCACCAGCGTCGGCACGGCCAGGATCTGGTCCCCCGCCGCCAGCTGCGGATGCTCCAGCAGATCGATCACCTCGATGCGATAGCGTCCGGCCAGGTGTGCCTCGCACAGCGCCTTCAGATTGGTCAGCGCCGCCGTCGACTTGGGCGTCTGTCCCGCGACGTAGAGGCGGAGATTGTAATGGCCGTCATCGACGGCTTCCTCGGCATTGTCGCCGATATGATCCTGGAGAGTCATTCTGCGGCTCCGCGACGCACGGCCATCGCCGCCCTGTCCTCAGTGATGGAGCGCTCCTGGGCCTCATCCTGTTCCAAGGCCTCGCGCACCGCGTCTTCCTCGGACGCCAGCTCGGCCTGGAGTTCGGCGATCTGTCGCTCGACCACGCTGCGTTTGCGCTCGATCTCGCGCAGCTTGCGGGTCGAGGCCTGGGCGCGGCGCACCTTGTCCGAACGGTCCGCAGCCTCCTGGGCCAGCCGGGCCGAACCGGTCAGCACCCCCGCGCTGCCCAGATAGGCCTCGATCATAGCGATGCCCTGATCGCTCAGCTGGTATTCGCGGATCTGGTTGGAGTGGCTCATGCCGCGCGACTTCAGCACATAGAGGCCACGGTTGCGCTCGCCATTGGTCTCGATGTGGACCAGCGACAGCCAGGTATCCATCAGCGACGACATGCCGATATCGGTGGTGTCCGTGGCCTGACCGCCCGAGACCAGATTGGTCAGCAGCGCCGTGATCCCCCGGCTCTTCAGCAGGTCGATGATGCGCAGCAGCGCCGAATTGACCTCGCCGTGCTCGCCCCGCAGCGACGAGATCGGGTCCAGCACCACCGCTGTTGGCTTGAACGCCTCAATGTCGCGATACATGCGCGCCAGATGCATCTCCAGCCCGTACAGGCTGGGCCGGGCGGCATCGAATTTCAGCAGTCCCGCCTCGACCCACGGGGCCAGGTCCAGACCGACCGAGCGCATGTTGCGGATGATCTGGTCCGGCGATTCCTCAAAGGCGAAATAGATGCAGCGCTCGCCCCGGGCGCAGGCGGCGTCAACAAAGCGCGCGGCCAGACTGGTCTTGCCGGTCCCCGCCGTGCCCGAGATCAGCACGCTGGATCCGCGATAGAAGCCGCCGACTCCCAGCATGGCGTCCAGCCCGCTCACCCCCGTCGACACCGTCTCGTTCGAGGTCGAATGGCCCAACCCGGCCGAGGTCACCGGCAGCACCGAAATGCCCTCGGCGTCGATCAGGAACGGATACTCATTGGTCCCGTGCGCCGAGCCCCGGTATTTGACCACCCGGATGCGCCGCGTCGAAATCTGGTTCTCGACCCGGTTGTCCAGCAAGATGACGCAGTCCGAGACATACTCCTCCAGCCCGAACCGGGTCAGATCGCCGTCGCCGCGCTCGGCGGTGATGATGGCGGTCACGCCCTGGTCCTTCAGCCAGCCGAACAGCCGGCGCAGTTCGGCCCGCAGCATCGGCGTGTCGCCCAGGCCGGCGAACAGCACCTCCAGCGTGTCCAGCACCACGCGCTTGGCGCCCACGGTCTTGATCGCGTGGCCCAGCCGCACGAACAGCCCCTCGAGGTCGTATTCGCCCGACTCCTCGATCTCGCTGCGTTCGACCCGGACATAGTCCATCACCAGCCGCCCGTCGGCGATCAGCCGCTCCAGGTCATAGCCCAGCGAGGCGACGTTGGCGGCCACGTCGCCACTGGTCTCCTCGAAACTCATGAACACGCCGGGCTCGTCGTACAGCGTCGCCCCGTTGACCAGCACCGTCATGGCCAGCAGCGTCTTGCCGCAACCCGGCCCGCCGCAGATCAGCGTCGGCCGCCCCGCCGGCAGCCCGCCAAAGGTGATCTCGTCAAACCCGGTGACGCCCGTCGGCGCCTTGGCCAGCCCCGGCTCCGTGCGCGCGCCCTGCGCGTCCCCGTCCCGGCCTCTGGATGCACTACCCATTTACACTCTGACTTCTTCTCGTGGCGACAAACGCAGCCGCGCGGACCATGAGCGCCCCCCACCATGGGCGCAAGACACTCAAGCTTTGGCGGACCAAACCGTTCCACAGGCGCGTTCACGAAGCAAACCGGCTCTGACCCTGTCGTCGCCTTCCTACCCCCAAGCCCTAAGCCTCCCCTTCCCCCGCCTCCCCCACGACCACCCCCCGCTCGGCCAGCATCTCCCGGGCCCGTTCTTCGGCCCGGGCCTCGACGATCCGGGCCAGCTTGGCGTCGACGGCGTCCGCCTCGGCCCTGAAATCGAAACCGGACGCGGCGTCCTCGGCCCCCAGCCGGGCCAGCAGTTCGGCGGCCTTCAGCTGGGCCACGGCCTCGGCCGCCCGGCCCCGGGCCAGCAGGGCCCCGGCGCGGGCGATGGCCTCGCGACGCAGGGCGGGCACGTCGGCCGGGTCGGCACCCGGCTCAGTGAACGGGTCGACGACGGGGTCGGTGAACGGGTCCGTCAACGGGGTCGGGGCCGCGCCCAGGGCCCGGTCGGCGGCGGCGGCCTGGTCCTTGCGGCTCCAGCCCTCGCGCCGCGCCTTCTTTCTCAGATTGGCCAGGCCGACGTCGAAGCGCCGCGCCACCGACGGCCCGCTTTCGCCGGCCTCATAGGCCTGACGCACCCGCGCCCACACCTCAGCCCCGCGATATTTCCTCAGCCGGAAATGTTCCATGCGCAGGCGTATGACGGCCGCCTGCGTCAGGGCCGGACGCCCGGGTATCCGGAGTCGTCGAAATCGCGCGAGCTGTAGCCGAAATCTCGCTTCCGGCGTCGTCGAATTCCCACAAAAAGCCCGCCCACTTGAGGGGGGAGGGTTGGGTGAGGGTGAAGGCGATCGGAGCAGGCGGCGCTGACAGCCCTTCATCCGGACAGGCTGTCACCCCCAACCCCGGCCCTTTCCCCATCAAGGGGGAAGGGAGCACAGCCCTAATTCCTAATTCCTAAGCCCTGCCGCCTAACTACCCAGGAACGACCGCAGTTTCCGCGAGCGGCCGGGTGTTTCAGCTTGCGCAGGGCCCTGGCCTCGATCTGGCGGATATATTCGGACGTGGCGGGCTCCTTGACGGTATTGGAAATTCCCGGACGTCCTTCACGCGGGGTCCGCAAGCCGTTCTCCGAATATCGCCATCGCTACGATTACCGGCTCAATTTCGCGGCCCAGGTCAGTGATCCTGTACTCGGTCTTTGGCGGCACGGTCGGATAAATTTTCTTTGAAATCAGCCGATTGCTCTCCAGCATTGCAAGGCGTGACGCCAGCATACGGGGGCTTATGCCCACCACCGAACGCTGTAGTTCTGAATAGCGTCTGGTCCCGGCCAGAAGATCCCTGAGGATGAGAGTGGTCCACTTGCCGTCCAGAATTTGCGCCGCCCGGGCCACCGGACATCCATCATCGCAAGTGTCGGAGGTGGTGGTTGGCATGCATTTCCCACTATACAATTGGTAACTACTTCCTTTTGTATGGCGCCTCGCCTACCTCTCCGCAATCCATCGTGGAAAGGAAATTAGATGAACCGGCTTCGTATCGTTCTCTGGATGGTCGCGATCTCGCAACTCGTGCTCGGTGTCCTGACCCTCTTTGTCCCTGCCCAATTCTTCGATCTGATCGGCTTGAGCACCCCGCCCGCGGACAACCAGTATATGCTCGCGATGCTCGGGGCCCGTTTTCTGGCTTACGGATTCGGGTTGATAGTCCTGGCTCGCTCTACAGAGATCAAATCGTTCTGGATTTGGAACATGGTCGCCGTTCAGCTCATCGACCTGGCTGCCGGCATTTACTACACCGCGAACGACACCCTGACACTCTCGGTTTCAGCGTTCCCGATGTTCAATGCCGCCCTGTTCGCGGCGCTCCTGACAGTTTTCGCCTGGCCGTTGGCGGCACGCCGCAGCGTAGGTTCCGGACCACGATCCGCTTAGCACCAACTCAACAAGGGACGGGGCATCCTTGTTTTTCTATTCGCACCAAGTCCTGTTTGCCGGGAAAGCTGTGTGCCTTCGGATCAGGTCCGGAGTCGAAATTTCAAGAATCCAGGAACGACCGCAGCTTCCGTGACCGGCTCGGGTGCTTCAGTTTGCGCAGGGCCTT